>Ga0302326_10003864_pt1 | contig 35079 bp, 30 predicted proteins | sample Palsa_T0_3_FD_202264 | JGI IMG/M metagenome (GOLD analysis project Ga0302326, IMG submission 202264) | Peat permafrost microbial communities from Stordalen Mire near Abisko, Sweden - Palsa_T0_3 | ecosystem: Environmental > Terrestrial > Soil > Palsa > Peat permafrost | place: Sweden: Abisko...
TGCAGCGCGCCATTGGTGATGCGTATGAAGTGTCCGATGCGCCGATGTTCAGCCAGATCGGCAGCGGCGCGCTTCCGGTGGAGCAGTTGCCGAGCCACGGTCTTGCCATTCGCACAGCCAAAGGTAGTCGCGGCGGTCTCGATCATCTGGAGGCCTTGATGCGTGCTCTGCCTCGGCCGGTCATCGGACGCGCGGCTGAAAAGACTCTTTGGCTGGATCTGCGCTGCCTGGACACATCCGACGAAACGGAGTTCGTGGCGCAGTGGGGCGAGCTTCCTCAATGATCATCGGCACCGCCGGTCATATTGATCATGGTAAGACCTCGCTGGTGCGTGCCCTGACGGGCGTAGATACCGATCGCCTCAAGGAGGAGAAGGCGCGTGGCATCTCCATCGAGCTCGGGTACGCCTATACACCGCTTGATAATGGGAACGTGCTGGGCTTTATTGACGTCCCGGGCCACGAGCGCTTTGTGCATAAGATGGTCGCGGGTGCATGCGGCATCGATTTTGCGCTGCTGCTGGTCGCGGCCGACGATGGTGTGATGCCGCAGACGCGCGAACATCTGGCGATTCTCGACCTCCTTGGTATTGCCCGCGGTGCCGTGGTCCTGAGTAAAGCAGATCGCGTCGATACCCAACGGTTGCAGGAGGTGCAGGCTGAGGTGGCCGCGACGCTTGCTTGCACGGCACTGTGCAAAGCGCCGATCTTTCCGTTGAGCTCCACGGTGCCGGAGGATCCGGGTACCGCAACGCTGCGCCGCTACCTGCACGAAGTCGCCGCCCGTTTCCCCTCGCGGCGCGATGAGCGCCTGTTTCGCCTGGCCGTGGATCGAGTGTTTACACTGCCTGGCCACGGCACCGTCGTGACGGGCACCGTGTTTTCGGGCCAGGTCCATACCGACGACATCGTGGCGGTGATGCCGGCGGGCACACAGGTCCGGGTGCGCAGCATCCACACGCAGAATCGCGCCGCCGAATGCGGCTCGACCGGCCAGCGCTGCGCACTTAATCTCGCCGGCGTCAAGAAAACTGCGTTGACGCGTGGCGACTGGCTCGCCGAGCCGCGCGTGTTTGCGCCGACCACGCGCATCGACGTGCGTCTGCAGTTGCTCGCGGGCAGCGGCGTGCGGCTCGCCTCCTGGTCGCCCCTGCACGTGCACCTGGGTACGACACACCGTGTTGCGCACGTGGTCTTGCTGGAATCGACAAGTGTGTCGGCCGGCGAGTCAGCGCTCGTGCAGCTGGTGTTTGACGCCCCGATCTGCGCCATCCCCGGCGACCGCTTCATCGTGCGCGATGCGCAGGCCGCGCACACTGTGGGCGGCGGCGGCGTACTCGATCCCTTCGCGCCCGCACGCAAGCGACGCTCGCCGGCGCGTCGGCATTACCTCGAGGCGCTCGAGCGCCTGATCGGCGGAGAGGGTCTCACCGCGTTACTGCAACAGGCGCCTTATGGCGTGAAGATGACGGACCTGGTGCGCCTGACAGGGCTTTCCCCGGAACTCATCCAGCTGCCGCCGGACGCCGTCACGATCGACTGCGCTCATGAGCAGTTCGTGTTGCTTGCCGCATATTGGTCGGCATTGCGCGAGCGCGCCATCGGCGCCCTGCGCGACTTTCACGCACAGGTGCCGGATGAACCAGGACCCGATATCGGGCGGCTGCGCCGCATCGCCTTGCCCGAGTCATCCGCGGCTCTCTGGCGTGCGCTGATCGACGCGCTCGTGGACGAGCGCGTCGTGTTGCGCAGCGCGCCGTGGCTGCATCTGCCCGAACACGTCATGAAGCTATCGGACGACGATCAGGCACTCGCGCGCGGATTGCAGACGCTCATCGCTGCCGGACGCTTTGATCCACCCTGGGTACGGGATCTGGCCGTCACCGTCCGCGAACCTGAAGTGCGCGTGCGCGAGGTGTTGCGCAAGCAGGTCATGCAGAACAGCGTGTACCAGGTCGTGCCCGACCTCTTCTACGATCGCGAGTGCATCCGTGAGCTTGCAGCGCTCGTTACCGCGGATGCCCAGGAGCACGGCGCCACGAGCGCAGCGCGCTACCGAGATGCTGTCGGTGTCGGCCGCAAGCGCGCGATTCAGATCCTGGAGTTCTTCGATCGCGTGGGCTTCACGCGCCGCGTGCACGACTCGCACGTACTGCGGCGCGACAGCGGCTGGCGCACGTGCGAATGACACACGGAAGGCATACGTACCCGGTGGTGCGGCTGGGCTTCAAACCCAGGAGGGGGCGTCAAGCGCTTCCTGGTAGGTTCGACTCCTACTGTCTTCCGCCATTTACGCGCTGACTTCGCGCGTGCGGATCTCGTAGCGAAAGGAGCTCGGGTTGAGACTGTCGAGACGTCCCTCGGCCGTCTCGCCATTGGGATACATCAGGAACGGAATCGCGCCCTTGCGGGAGCCCGGCAGGGCGACGTCGTGGCCGTGATTGTAGGCTACCCAGTTCATCTCCCAGCTACCGAAGAGTGCGGCGCGCGCCGCCTGCACCTTCGGATCACTCATCGGCAACCCGCCCGGTTCCTCCTCCAGCATGACCTTGCGCACGTCGGCCGGATCAACTGGAACCCAGCCCACCCCGCGCGTGTAGAACTCGGCGCGGCAATGCTGCGCCTTACTGATGTCGCCGCTCCTACCGAGACACTTGAAACCGCGCAGCGAGTCGGCGACGCGTATGCCGTACGCATCGCGCGCGGGAATGCGCACGGAGCGCGCGAGCGCCACAAATAGCGCATTGATGTCCGCGCACTTTCCTCCGAGGTAACCGGACTTCAACATCGAGGCGACGTCGCCCATGCCGCAGCCCGGGGTTTTCGGATCGCGACTGGTGTTGTCCACCACCCATTCATAGATGGCACGCGCTTTTTGCATGTCGCCGTGGCAGCCGAGTGTGATCTTTTCCGCCGTCGCCTTGACGATGCCGTCGGTCGGCAGCATCGACGTCGGACGCAGGTAAGTGCGCAGCAGGCCCTCGGTCTCATGCGGCGCGAACGCTGCGGCCGGCTGACTCACCTCGACGCGACGATCGCGCGTGGCAACGCGGTTCGTGAGCGTGACACGGTTCACTGATGCGGGATCGTCCCATTCCACCCGCAGCAGCACGACGTCATATCCGGGATCGGTGACGAGTGCGGCACGCGACGCGCCGCCGGCGTCCCAGTGCGTATTGAGTGCAACCTGGTAGCCCGCGCGAGCGCCCGCTGGCACGGGTAACCACAGGCACGTTCGGCCGGCCGGGGTTGCGACATCCACCGATGTCGTGATTTCAAATGTTCGCCAACCGGAGCTGAGCGGGACTTCCGCACCCGCCACACCGCGCGCTCGACCGGACATTGCGAGAACGGTGGCGCCGGACAGCGCGCCTGAGAGGCGCACAAGGAAATCGCGACGCTTCATGACGGGTCCTACGGGGGCCGGCGCAGGCTTGATTCTCGCGCAAACCCCCTGAGAATACGACCATGAGCACTGCTCCTTCCGTCCCGCCGCGGCTGACCTCCCTGTCCCACGGCGGCGGCTGCGGCTGCAAGATCGCACCGGACATGTTGGCCAACCTCTTGAAGCGATACCTTCCAGTCCGGCCGTTCGCCGAGCTGCTGGTCGGGACGCAGAGCGCGGACGACGCGGCGGTCTATCGGCTCAATGATGAGCAGGCGATCATCGCGACGACCGACTTTTTCATGCCGATCGTGGATGATCCATTCGATTTTGGCCGCATTGCCGCCACCAACGCCCTGTCGGACGTCTATGCCATGGGGGGCATGCCGATTCTGGCGCTCGCCATCGTCGGGATGCCGATCAATGTGCTGTCGCCTGAGGTCATCCGCGAGATCCTGCGCGGCGGCGAGACCATGTGCGCAGAGGCCGACATCCCCATTGCCGGCGGCCATAGCATCGATTCGGTGGAACCCATCTATGGCCTGGCCGCAATCGGCATCATCCATCCAAAGGACGTGAAGAGGAATTCAGACGCGCATGCCGGGGACGCGCTGGTGCTGGGTAAGCCGCTCGGCGTCGGCATCCTCTCGGCCGCCTTCATGAAGGGCCAACTGGGCTCCGCTGACTATCGCGCGATGATCGATCTCACCACCTGCCTCAACCGCGCCGGCCCCGACCTTGCGAAACTGCCGGGCGTGCACGCCATGACCGATGTGACCGGCTTCGGGCTCCTCGGACACTTGCTTGAGATGTGCCGCGGCTCCGGGATCGGTGCACGGGTCAACATGGCGGAGGTCCCGCTCCTGGATAAGGTGCTGGCGATGGCCGATGCGGGACTTGTCACCGGTGCATCAGGACGCAACTGGAGATCCTACGGCGCTGAAGTCGAGCTTGCTGCGCACGTAACGCCTGCGCACAAGGCCCTGCTGTGCGATCCGCAGACATCGGGCGGCCTGCTGGTCGCGTGTGCGCCGGAGGCGCTTGCCGATGTGCTGGCAACCTTTGCACGCCATGGGGGTGCGCAGGCGCGTCTGATAGGCAGCATGATTGACGGCGCGCCTCGCGTGTCGGTTCAGCTTTAGCGGCCGCAGGGTGGAATAGCATTCCCTTCGATTGGGGTCTGGCATCGATCATGCCGGGGATTCACGCAAGCTTCGGGCACCCAGGATCCACGGTAGGAGGCGTGCGGTGTTGATCGCATCATCCAGTGCGCGGTGGTAGTTGCCCTCGAGCTTGATCTTCGCCAATTCGCATGCACCGGCTAGCGAAACATCAGCGCCAATCTGTTGCCGAACCGTGAAATTCCGCCTGGCATTCTCATGCGGCAGTTGCAGAGGATCATCTACTGCGTGCCGGGCGCAATCACGCGCGAATTGCTTGCGGTCGTAGTCGCCCCAGCTTGTCCAGAGCGTGCCCGCCATGCGGCGACGGTCGGCAAATTCACGCAGCAGGCGCGCGGCCACCGGAAAGAGCGGCGCGGCGTCGACGTCGGCTTGCCTGATGCCGGTGAGATCCATGCAGAAGGGGGTAAGCGCCGGCCGTCCGAGCGGCCGCACGAACTTTTGGAAGCGCTCGAGCACGGCGCCGTCGGGCAGAGCCCAGACTGCGCCGATTTCGATGATCTCCATGGCCGCGGGCGGGATGCTGCCATCGTTGGCGCAGGTCGCCTCGAGATCCACGACGAGAATGCTGCAGCTGCTCAAATGGCCCCTGTCCCTCCGATTGCCGTATAATTAAGATAGGGTGTACGAAGTCCGTACCACAGAAGAAGACAAATGTATGAGCGGCGCGGAATCCTTTAATGCTTCGCAAGCTCAGGCGGCGCTTGCCAAATCGGTTCGCGACCACTGGGTCTTGTTCCTGGTCGAAGGGATCGTGCTGGTTTTTTTGGGGCTGTTCGCGATTTTCGTGCCCCTGATCGCGTCCCTCGCCGCGACGGTCCTGTTCGGCTCCATATTGCTGGTCGCCGGCCTCACGGGCCTCATCGCAACCTTTGCGGCGCGTCACGCGCCTGGATTCTCATGGTCGCTGATCTCGGCCGTATTAGGGATAGTGACAGGCGCCCTGCTCCTGGCATCCCCGGTTACCGGGGCGATCTCTTTGACCGTAGTCCTCATCGCGTTTCTCTTCATTGAAGGCGCAGCGTCAATCATGTTTGCGATCCAGCATCGGAAGCGCGATTCCGGCGGCTGGGGGTGGATGCTGGCGAGCGGCGCGATCGACATCATACTGGCTGCGCTCCTGTTCGCCGGACTGCCGGGCACGGCTCTTTGGGCTTTGGGCGTTCTCATCGGCATCAATATGCTCTTCGGCGGGTGGTCACTGATCGCGATGTCCTTGAGCGGCCGACCGCAATCTGCAACTGCTGCATGAGCGCCACCGCGTTGCGGCATGGGCGCCGCGCGCGGAATCTTTCCGGGAGCCTAAGTCACCTCCCCACTTGAGGCAACCGCGGCGGTCGCGCGCCCGCGCCGGGGCCCGAGGCGATTCCCGCGGTTCTAATCCCACCAGAGAACGTGGCCGCCGAGGACCGGCTCCGGCGGTCTTCAGTAGAATCAACTTCGGGCAGCTGTGCCCGTCCTTATTTTCCCGACCATGGCAGTAGCGGCGCTTATTCCCCCGACGTCGCCCGTCGAAGCCGAGGTGCGACGCATCCGCGGACTTCTGGAGCGGAGCCAGTTCGCCGAAGCGCTGGCGGCTACGCAGATGCTGCTCATCCGGGTTCCCGAAAACCGTGACGTCCTCTACATGCTCGCGGTCAGCCAGCGCTACCTGCAGCGCATCCCCGATGCACTCGCAACGCTTGCCCGGTTTGAGGAGCTGCACCCGACCTACAGCCGCCTCTTTCAGGAGCGTGGACATTGCTTCGTGGCGCTGCGGTCCGCGGAGCCCGCCATCAAGGCGTTCCTGCGCGCGGTGAATTTGAACCCCGCGCTGCCGGCGAGCTGGCACGCGCTGCAGATCCTGTTTCGAATGACCGGGGAAGCGGCAAATGCCGATATGGCGGCAGGCCATGTGAAAACTCTTGCGGCCCTCCCCACCGAGATCGTCACGGCCTCGAGCATGTTCTCCGACGGCGAGATCTACGAGGCGGAGCGGATCGTTCGTCAATATCTCCTGGCGCACGGGAATCACGTCGAGGCCATGCGCCTGCTCGCCAGGATCGGCACCAAACTTGATGTGCTGGATGATGCCGAACTGCTGCTTGCGGCCGTGCTTACCCTCACCCCGGATTATGCGGCCGCGCGCTTCGACTATGTCCAGGTGCTCCTCGGGCGGCACAAACACGCGCGGGCCCTGGATGAGCTCGACAAGCTCCTTAAGAGCGAGCCTGGCAATCGCTCCTACCGCAGCGCGCAGGCGACGGCCTGGGTTGGCCTCGGTCACTACGAACGCGCCATTCGTCTTTACCGCGAACTGCTCATCGAGACACCGCAGGCGGCCGAGGTACATCTGTCGATTGCGCATGCCCTGAAAACTCTCGGACGGCGCGAGGCGGCCATCGAGTCCTATCGGACTGCGGCGGCGATCCGGCCGAGCTACGGGGACGCCTACTGGAGCCTCGCCAACCTTAAGACCTATCGCTTCACCGGCGATGAAGTCACGCGCATGCGCGCCGCGGAGGCCGCGCCCGGTATCGCGCTCGCTGACCGGTTCCATCTGTGCTTCGCGCTCGGCAAGGCGTTCGAGGACGCTGCGCAATACGCGGAGTCATTCGGCTATTACGAGCGCGGCAATGCGCTCAAGAAGACGGAGAGCCGTTACCGGCCGGAAGCCACCGAGCGCAATGCGCGTCTGCAGGCCGCAGTCTGCACCTCCGAGTTCTTCAGCACGCGCCAGGGGGTCGGGTGCGCAAGCGCGGAGCCGATATTCATCGTCGGTCTGCCCCGGGCGGGCTCGACGCTTCTTGAGCAGATTCTTGCCTCGCATTCGCAGGTGGAGGGCACGACGGAGCTGCCCGAGATTCCGCGTCTCGCCCAGGAGCTTTCCGGCCGGGAATCGGCCGACACGGAGCCGCGCTACCCCGGCGTGCTACGCGAGCTTAGCGCGGCAGACTTTCAGCGCTTGGGAGAGAAGTACCTCGCTGACATCCAGGTGTACCGCGCGGGCAAGCCGCGTTTCATCGACAAGATGCCGAATAATTTCCGTCACATCGGCCTTATCCATGTGCTGCTGCCGAACGCCAGGATCATCGACGCGCGGCGCGAACCCCTTGCCTGCTGCTTCTCCAACTTCAAGCAGCTCTTCGCCTCCGGCCAGGAATTCACCTACAGCCTTGCGGACATCGGCCGCTACTACCGCAGCTACGTCGAGCTGATGCAGCACTGGGACGCCGTGCTTCCGGGGAAAATCCTGCGCGTGCAGCACGAGGATGTGGTCGCAGACCTCGCAGGCAGTGTGCGCAGAATCCTCAAGTTCTGCGGCCTGCCGTTCGAAGCCGCGTGCGTCGAGTTTTTCAAGACCGAGCGCAGCGTGCGCACGGCGAGTTCCGAGCAGGTGCGCCAGCCGATCTTCACGGAGGGCCTGGATCAGTGGCGCGCCTTCGAACCGTGGCTCGGTCCGTTGAAGCAAGCTCTGGGGGATCTCGGGAAGTGCTGACCCGCGCCCTCCCCGCAGGCATTAAGGCCCGACGGCACGCGCAGACAGGGGCCGGTGTGTGATGCGCCAACCCTTCGTGCGAGTATTCGCCGGGTGATTTCTTGTCGTGCGAGTATTCGCCGGGTGATTTCTTTGTCGTGTAACACGAGGCGCTTATGGATCGCCCGAACCTTCTGATCCTCATGGCCGACCAGCTGGCGGCTCGCGTGCTGCGTGCGTACGGTGGCGGCATTGCGCGCACGCCGCATATCGATGCGCTTGCGGATGAAGGAGTCGTCTTTGATTCCTTCTACTGCAACAGCCCGCTGTGTGCACCGTCGCGCTTCTCGTTCCTGGCCGGGCAGCTGCCGTCAAAAATTGGCGCCTACGATAACGCCGCCGAGTACCCCGCCCAGATACCCACATTCGCGCATTATCTCAGGCGCGCGGGATATCAGACCGCCCTTGCCGGCAAGATGCACTTCTGCGGACCCGATCAACTGCACGGATTTGAGGAGCGCCTGACGACCGACATCTACCCGAGCGACTTTGGATGGACGCCCGACTGGAGCGCCTTCGAGCAGCGCCCGAGCTGGTATCACAGCATGGATTCGGTCATTCACGCGGGCGCATGCACACGCACGAATCAGATCGACTTCGATGATGAGGTCGTGGTCGCGGCGCGCCAGAAGCTCTTTGACCTCGCGCGCAGCCGCGACCGCCGCGCATTCTGTCTCGTCGTGTCGATGACCCATCCGCACGACCCGTACGTCATTCCCCATGTCTACTGGAACCGCTACCGCGATGAGGAGATCGACCTACCGCGCGTCCCCGATCTTTCCGGTAGCGAGGATCCGCATTCGCGCAGGCTACGCCACGTCATCGGCCTTGATCGTGTCAGGCCGACCGCGGCGCAGGTACGCGCCGCGCGGCGCGCGTACTTCGGCGCCGTCTCTTACGTTGATGACCAGATCGGCTCGCTCGTCGCCACTCTCAAGGAGGCCGCCCTCGATGCCAACACCGTCGTCGTAGTGCTCGCCGATCACGGGGATATGCTCGGAGAGCGGGGCCTTTGGTACAAGATGAATTTTTTCGAGCCTGCCGCACGCATCCCGTTCATCGTACACGCGCCGTCGAGATTTGCGGCGCGCCGTGTGGCGGCGCCGGCATCACTCCTCGATCTCCTGCCGACGTTGGTAACTCTTGCATACAGTGGCGCGACCCCCGCGTATGCAGCGCCAATCGATGGCGTGAGCCTACTGCCTGCACTCGAGGGCGGCGGCGCGGCATCCGGGGAAGTCATCGGCGAGTACCTGGCAGAGGGCGCCATCGCGCCGATCATCATGATCCGCCGCGGCCACAACAAATTTGTGCACTCCCCGGTCGATCCGGACCAGCTCTATGACGTGAGCGCCGATCCGGACGAACGTGTCAACCTCGCAGCGCGGGCGGGCCGCGCCCAACTCGTGGCCGATTTTCGCTCCGAAGTGGCACGCCGCTGGAACTTGCCCATGCTGCACGAGGCCGTGCTCGCCAGTCAGCACCGGCGTCACTTCGTCTACGCGGCGCTGCGCGAGGGCCGCTTTACACCCTGGGACTTTCAGCCGTTGCGTGATGCGAGCCGCCTGTACATCCGCAACGACCAGCCGCTCGAAGAGCAGGAGGATCTTGCGCGCTTTCCCCGTCTCGCCTGAAGAAGCGAAGCACCGAGCATTTGCGCACGACTGGCTTTTCATGAGTTTCAGCCCAAAAGCCATTTTCAAACGCGACGCTCGGTACGAAGGCGTGCGCAGGATCCATATCTACCTCCTGCGACTGGTCTTTATCTTAATGTTCTTTCTTCTGGGCAAGGACACTTGGACGCGCATTCTCACCCATCAGGGTCCGTGGGAACCCAAAGATGCCATGGCGTGGTGCGTGTGGACGGCGTTCGCGACTCTGGCAGGCCTGGGAATCATCCGTTCGTTGAAAATGCTCCCGATCCTGCTGCTGGAGATTTTCTATAAAGTCCTATGGCTCATGATTGTGGCGTATCCACTCTGGTCACGGGGAGCGTTGGCGGGCTCGCCCGCGGAGGGCATGACCTCAGCGTTCCTGTGGGTGATCCTGCCTATCGTTGCCGTACCGTGGGGGTACGTATTTGCGCACTACATTTACAAGCGAAAAGAAGCACAGCACCTTGTATGAGCGCGACCGCATGCAGCAGGCCTTCGCCCACGGCTCGTGTTACTGCGCCAGGACCTGGTGCCTGATGAGCGCCGCGACTCCACTCGCCCAGCCGTCATCGCCACCGGCGAAATTTGCCGCCTGCTGATTGAGAATCTTGCCCGTTCGGGCGTCGCTAATCTGAACCTGCACGTAGTAGTCAGTCATAGTGACTCGGCGCACAACTCCGACAAAGGACTGCTCGGCGCCGAGTTGCAATGCGATCGCCGCATCGCAGCCGTCGCAGTTGCGCAGCGACTTTTCCGTCACCGGCTTTGCCTTCGCCTGACTCACATCAACGAGGCTGTAGCGCCCCGACTGCGCCAAAACCCGACGCGCCGCGCTGCTGACCTTATCCATGACGGCCGCGGTACTGGTACTTGCGCCCTCAATGGATGCGGCGGGGCTGATGTCTTCCAATTCGAAATCAAATACCGCGATCTTGACAGGAGCCGACGTTTTACCGGCATCCGCAGCAATCGCAGGAAAGCCGCCGATACTGAGCAACAGGATGCCGACAGATCCGATGTTCCAACTGGCGCGAATTCTTTGGATCAGGTGCTTTGTCATTTGCAGAAGCCATTGCATGGAAGATTTCCCGATGGCGGCACATGCGTGACCGCAGGACCACCACAATAGCGAGTCGCAGCGACGGGCCACAAGGGCGTTTTGCCCGGCGCAACGCGCGGGCATGCCCGCGACCCCCCCATACCCCTATCGTGATCAGCCGTCCTCTTCCGCCGCGATGAGCGCCGCGCCTTTCTCCGCGACCATGATGGTTGGGGCGTTGGTATTTCCCGAGGTGACAGTGGGGAAGACGGACGCGTCGATGACGCGCAGGCCCTCGACGCCGTAGACCCGTAAAGTCGCATCGACGACCGCACTCGCCGGGTCGGGCCCCATGCGGCAGGTGCTCACCGGATGGAACACCGTGCCCGCGCGCTCCCGAAAATCCTGCAGCAGCTGCGCATCCGTTTGCTTGGCGCTTCCGGGCAGCATTTCCGATTCAATGTAGTGCGCGAGCGGCGCCGTCGCGGCGATTGAGCGCAAGAGATGCACGCCGGCGACGACGTCGGCCACATCCTCCGCGGTTGCCAGTGAGTTCGGCTGGATGGCAGGGGCCTCGAGGGGGTTCGCCGAGCGGATCTCAACATGGCCGCGACTCGTCGGCCGGCAGGCATTGAAGGACAGGAGAAACGCGGAAAACGGATCCGGCTTGAGAAGCCGCTTCTTCAGGCCCTGCGCCGTATAGCTGATGGGATTGAAATACAACTGCAGGTTCGGCCGCTCTCGCGTGGGGTCGCTTCTGATGAAGCCGCCCCCCTGATTGACGCTCATGGCAAGCGGCCCGCGGCGGGTCGCAAGGTAACGCAGCGCGACCCTCGCCTTGCCGGCGAGCGGCCGAAACACATCGTTGAGAGTGGGCACCTTGGAGCGATAGAAATAAGACACCGCCAGATGATCTTGAAGGTTTCTGCCCACGGCGGGACTTTCGGCAACCACTTCGATACCGTGCCGCGCGAGTAGCGCGCCCTCGCCCACGCCGGAGAGCTGCAGAAGGTGCGGAGAATTGATGGCGCCGCCGCACAGAATCACTCCCCTCCTCGCCGTCGCCGCCAACGTGCGCTCGGCCTGGCGATAGCTGACTCCCACCGCGCGGCGCTTCTCGAAAAGGATGCGCAGCGCCCGCGCGCGCATTAGCAAGGTGAGATTTTCACGGTGCAATGCCGGGTGCAGGTAGCCCCTGGCCGTTGACTCGCGCCGGCCGTTCCGGGTCATGATCTGATAGATGCCCACCCCCTCTCCCTGCGCACCGTTGAAATCCTGAGTCGCAAATCCGAGCGCACGGCAGCTGTCGATGAAGTTCTGGCAGAGTGGATGGACGTCCGCCGATACATCGCTGATGTGCAGGAGCGGGCCGCCGCGCGCTGCCGCGGTCGGCGCAGCCGCGCGGTCCTCGAAGCGCTGAAAGTATGGCAGCACGTCACTGAAGCCCCAGCCGGGATTGCCGAGTGCGCGCCAGTCATCGAAGTCGCCCGGCAGGCCCCGGTAATAGACGAGCGCGTTGATGGATCCGGAGCCGCCGAGCACCTTGCCGCGCGGCCAGAAGAGCCGCCGTGCGGCAAGCCCGGCATCAGCCTCGGCCTCGTACATCCAGTTGACTCGCGAATCGTTGAACGTGCGTCCATAGCCGACCGGTACCTGGATCCAGAAGCGACGGTCCGAACCGCCCGCTTCGAGGAGCAGCACCTTCTGGCGGCCGCTCGCCGAAAGACGGTTCGCGACCACGCAGCCGGCCGTACCTGCGCCGACGACGATGTAATCGAAAACATCCATAGGTGTCCTTGCGACCACGGGCGCACGCGACTGGCCCGGGCGCACGCCGCGTTCGGCTCCGCACCCGAGGGCGAGGACCCTTGCGGATTACTCCACCGGGCGTCCGAGCATCTCCAGCTGCAGCATGGTATCCGTATAGGGGTAATCCTTGATGAACGCCTCGTCGAGCTCGACCCCCAAGCCCGGCTCGGTGGGAGGAATGACGAAGCCGTCCTGCCACTGGATCGGCTTCTGCAGCACCTCGGCGTGAAAGCCGTCCCAGCGCTCGATCCCTTCGAGGATAAGGAAGTTCGGGCTGCAGGTGGCTAGCTGGATGTTGGCGGCGCCCACTACCGGGCCGCAGTAGAGGTGCGGGGCGATCTGCACGTGCTGCACCTCCGCCATGCCGGCAATCTTCTTCGCCTCGAGGAGGCCGCCGACGCGCCCAAGGTTCATCTGCAGGATTGCCGCGGCCCCTGCCTCGAGCACGCGGGCGAAATCGTACTTGGTCGTCAAGCGCTCGCCGGTTGCAATGGGGATGCAGGTGGCGCGCGCAACCTTCGCCATCTCCCGTGGAGCGTCCGGCGGCACCGGTTCCTCGAACCACAGCGGATCAAAGGGCTCCAGGCGCCGCGCGAGCCGGATCGCGCCCGCCGCCGTCATCTGCCCGTGGGTCCCGAATAACAGATCCGCCTTCACGCCGACCGCCTCGCGCAGCTGGCGCATGAACCGCTCGGAGCGCGCGATGTCGGTAAGCCGCAGCTGGCGGCCGTCGAAGGCGCTGTATGGGCCCGCCGGATCAAATTTGAGCGCCGTGAATCCCTGCGCGAGGTACTCAGCCGCGCGCTCCGCGGCGAGATCAGGATCCATGTAGACATCGGAGCGGTCCCCGGGCCGCGCGTACAAATAGGTGTAGGAACGCAGCCGCTCGTGGACCCGGCCGCCCAGAAGCTTGTAGACCGGCTGACCCGCCTCCTTGCCGATGATGTCCCAGCAGGCCATCTCGAGCGCGCTCAGGACGCCCATCAGTGTCAGATCCGGATGCTGCGTGAAGCCTGCGGAGTAGACCCGGCGCCACATCGCTTCGATGTCATGCGGGTCCTGGTTCTTGAGGTAACGCTCGAATACGTCCTCGAGCAGGCGCGCGACCAGATGCGGATCGAAGGGCACGCAGTACGCCTCTCCTATCCCTTCCACGCGACCGTCCGTGATGAGCTTGACGAACACGAAGTAGCGGCTGCCGTTGTGAGGCGGAGGATTGCCGACGATGAACGTCTTGATGTCCGAGAGTTTCATGGCGATGTCCCCCAGGGCGCGATGGCATTGGCCGTTTGCGAAGTCACCGCTAGCCGTAAGCAGCGCCGCCGCTACGGCGACGGGCGCCGCGTCCCGCCACTCCGGGAGCCACCGCGCATCAGGGTCAGCGCGAAAAGCGCGGAGGCGAGCATCAGGAACAGGCTCACGGCGTTCAGCACCGGCGTTGCTCCCTCACGCATGCGCCCGTACATCATGACCGTGAGCGGCGGATCGGCGCCGACCAGCATCAGGGTCGTGTTGAAATTCTCGAACGACATCAGGAACGAAATCGCCGCCGACCCGATGAGCGCCGGACGCAGGTACGGGAAGGTGATGGTGCGCAGGACCGCGGCCTGCGAGGCTCCGAGGTTGAGCGCCGCCTCCTCGAGAGTGCGATCGAAGCGCTGCAGGCGCGCGCTGATCATGAGCGTGCTGATGGTTGCGATATACGAGAACTGGCCAAGGACCACGAGCGGCAGCCCGGGCCTCAGGAAATCGACATCGATATCAAAGAGCGCCAGCAGCAGATCGGCGATGCGACTCGACAGCGACAGGATGGAAATACCGAGGATGACCCCGGGGATTACGAGCGGCACGAGCATGAGCACCGACAGCGCCTGCTTGCCGAAAAAGCGGTAGCGCTCCATCAGAAAGGCATTGGCGGTACCGACTGCCACCGACAGTGCCGTGACCCAGCATGCGACAACGAGGCTCGTCCAGATGCTGCCGAGCAGCGCCGCATCATGAAAGAGTCCGACGCGGCCCGAGGCCGCATTGCCCGTGAACCAGTCGAGTGTGAAGCCGCGCCACGGCGGCGCCGGATAGGGCGCGTCATTGAAGGCGAAGACCGCGACGATGGCGAGCGGCACGAACAAGAAGAGGAGGAAGGCCACGACGTACGCTGCGGTGGCGGTGCGCAGCCAGATTGAACGCGGGAGCGAAGCGATCATGAGCGGCGCATGACGTCGACGAAGCGCTGCCCGCTTAAGCGCAGGCCGAGTGCCACCATGGAGGTCGACAGCGCGAGCAGCAGAAAGCCAAAGGCGGCGCCCTGCTCCCAGTTGAAGCGTACTATGAACTGGGTATAGATGAGCTCGGTGAACCATTGTGAGTTCTTGCCGCCAAGCAGATTCGGCGTCAGGTAATTGCCGAGCGTGAGCATGAAGACGACGATGCAGCCGGCGGTGATGCCGGGTGCGGCATGCGGAATGACGATGTCGCGCAGAATCGCGAAGCCATTGGCACCCAGATCGTACGCCGCCTCGATGAGGGAGTTGTCGAGGCTCTCGAGGCTGCTGACGAGCGGCACGACCATGAAGAGGAGCGACGTATATACGAGCCCCGTCAAAATAGTGGCATCGTGGTACAACAGCTCCACCGGCACGGCAGTGATGCCGAGCTTGACGAGCAATGCCGGCAGCACGCCCGACTCGCGCAGCAGGATGAGCCAGCCGAGCGCGCGTACCGTCTCGCTCACCCAGAACGGGATGAGGCACACGACGAACAGGAGCGCGCTCGCCCTGCCCTGTGCGACTTTGGTTATCACCCACGCGATTGGAAAGGCGATGACGAGCGTCAGAGCCGTCGCCGCCGCCGACAGCAACGCGGTGCGCACAAAGATGTGCCAGTAGAGTGGCTCGGTGAAAAAGGTGCGGTACTGATTGAGACTCGGCTGGTAGTGGCGCGGCGCGCTGCGGGCGCGAAACGACAGCAGCGCAAGATCGATGTGCGGCACCACGATGAGCGCGAAGAGCCACAGGAGCGCCGGCGCCAGCAGCAGCGTCAGCGCGAGCCGCCGCTGCCACAGACGCTGCGCGGGGGTGCTCGCCACTTCAGGTCGGCGCCGCGTCCCCGGCGGCGAAGCAGATGGCCCGCGCCGGGTCGAAGCTGAAGAAAATCCGCTCGCCGACCTTGAGGTCCGCAAACCTTCCCGTCTGCGGCAGCGCGACGCGAAATTCGAAGCGGCTTACCTCCTCGGTGAGCAGCACGGCGGAATTGGCGCCGTCGAACAGCAGGCTCTGCACGGCGCCCGCATGGTGCGGGTGCTCCCTGGGCAGGAGCGCCGCGTCGCGTTCGAGGACTGCGATCTCGGGGCGCACGAACGCTTCGACGGCGGCGCCGAGCGCGACCGCGCCGCTCTTGCGCGCGTGCACGTGCCAGCCCTGCGCGGTCGCAACCTCCGCAGTTTCGCCCAGGCTGCTGACGACACGGCCGGCAATGCGGTTGTTGGCGCCGACGAAACCGGCGACAAATGCGGTCGCCGGCTGATAGTACAGATCCTGCGGCGTGCCGCGCTGCTCGAAGCGGCCGCGGTTCATGACCGCCACGTGATCCGAGAGCACGAGCGCCTCGGACTGATCGTGAGTGATGTAAACAAAGGTCGTTCCAAAGGCCGCCTGCAGCTGTTTCAACTCGATCTTCATGTGCTCGCGCAGCTTCAGATCGAGCGCGCCCAACGGTTCATCGAGGAGCAGCAGCGTCGGCTCGAGCACCAGGCTACGCGCGATTGCGACCCGCTGCCGCTGTCCGCCCGAGAGCTCATCGACCCGCTTGTGGGCGGCGCCGGCGAGGCTCACGCGCTCGAGCATGGCTGCGGCGCGACGGCCCCGCTCCTCCTTGCCCATGCCGCGCCGGGCAAGCCCGAAGGCGACATTCTCCCCCACCGACATCATGGGAAAGAGCGCCAGCTGCTGAAAAACCATATTGACGGGGCGGCGGTTCGGCGCCACCGCCTGCATGCTGCGGCCGCCGATGCGGATGTCGCCGCGGTCCGGGGCGATGAAGCCCGCGATCATGCGCAGGAGCGTCGTCTTGCCACAGCCCGAGGGGCCGAGGATGGAGAAAAAGCTGCCGCGCTCGACCGTGAAGGACAGATCATCCACCGCGCTGTGGTCGGCGAAGCGCTTCACCAGAGAATCGACTTCAAGATCAGGAAGTGTCAATTGGCCGCCTTGATGCGATCCAGGATACGGCCCTCGAGCTCCTCGAGTCCCCAGGGGATGGCCGGATACCATTTGATGTTCTTGAATGCCCCTTCGGGGAAGCTTGCGTTGTACTGCGCGCGCATCCGCGGGTCGACGAGTTCCTCGGTGCCGCGCGCGGCGGTCCAGTTGCCGACGGCACGAGTGATGCGCGCGGCGATATCCGGACGCATGGTGAAGTTGATCCAGGCGTACGCTGCGGCGGCGTTACGGCCCTTGGCCGGCAGCGCGAAGCTGTCGAGGAAGCCGAGCGCACCCGAGCGCGGCACGACGAACCGGATGTCGGGGTTCTCGCGGTTCAACTCCCAGCCGCCGGTGTCCCACATCATCGCGGCGACGAGCTCCCCGGAGCGCATGCCGTTTAACAGCTGGTCGCGATTGTCAAAGAAAAACCGCACGTTCGCCTTGCAGGCGGAGAGCGTGCGGCCGACGCTTTCCATGAGAGCGGCGTAGGCGGGGGGATTGTCGTAGAGCGCAAACGGATCCTGGCCGGATGCGAAGGCAAATGCCATGAGCGTCGGGCGCCGCAGCCGCATGGAGGTCTTGTCCTTCAGATCCGGCCGACACAGATCCGAATAATCGCTCACGCGCGCGCGCTTGGTATTGACGACCAGCCCCTCGGCGCCCCATAGGTACGGCAGACCGTAGAGCTTACCGTCAAGAGTCGCGTTCTTGCGGATGATCTCCAGCATGTCGGGACGAAATTGCTCAAGCTTCACGCGGCTTAAGTCGAACGGCCGGTAGATGCCGAACTCGCGCTGCACGCCGGTGATGCGGTCCTGCGAGGGCTGCGCGAGATCGTAGCCCGCGCCGCCCGTGGCGCGCAGCTTGGAAATCATCTCCTCGTTATTCGACAGAGTCACCTGCACCTGAATGCCAGTTTCCTGTTTGAAAAGCGCAATCACGTCCGCCGGTGCGTAATCGGCCCAGGTGATGAGACGCAGTTTGGAATCATCCGCCGAAGTAGTACAGGCGAGCACGCTCGCGAGCATCACCAAGCCTGCAAGGAGAGCTCTCATTCCGGGTCGGCGAGCGCACGCACGCATATGCCCGTCGCGTCAGCGCGCGGCGGCAAGTGCCCGCTCCTGATCCTCGGGCAGCGTGCGCGCGCACGAGAAGTAGTGGTACGCCGACCAGAACCCGGTTGGCGCCAGGCACAGCAGCGCTAAGCGCAACGAGGCGGCGTTCGCGATGTGGCCAGGCGCGAAGTAATCGCTCAGAAACCCGATCAGCTGCGGCGCGACGACCAGGTTGCCGATGTTGGCGACGAGGAGCGTCGCGGCGCAGAACTGCGCGCGCATGTGTGGCGGCGCAAGATTGTTCAGCAGGCCAAAGCAGGGCCCGATGTAGAAGTAGATCGAAGGCACGAAGATCCACAGCATTACCTTCGCAAGCTCCAGCGAATGCGTCCAGAAAATGATGATCGAAGGCACCGTGGCGAAGGCAATGCAGCCGCCCATGAACCAAACGACGCGGCGCGCATCGTGCATGAACTTACGCCCGAGAAACCAGCCCGTGAACACGGTGGCAGCGATGCCGGCGACTAGGTGGATGGGTCCGGTGATGCCGCCCGCCTCGCCGGCGCTTAATCCGTAACTGCGCATGAGAAAGGCCGGCGTCCAGTAGGTGAGGCCCCAGCCCCAGAGCGCCGTAATCGCACTCGCCCACATGAGATGCATGGCGGAGCGCTGCCCGGAGAGAAACTTGACGGTTTCGATGATCGAGGGCTTGCGACCTTTGGCCACGGCGTCCATCTGCCCACGGCGCGGCTCGCGAATCGTCAGGTACACCCAGGCGCCAAAGACGATGCCGGGCACGCCGAGTGCGTAGAACACGGCGCGCCAGCCGTACGCATCGGCAATGCGGCCCGCGAGGTCATAGCCCACCCAGGCGCCAAGCGGCGCACCGAGCGAAAACACGGTGAGCGCCATCGGACGGCGGGTGCAGGGAAAGTAGTCCGCGATGATGGAGTTTGCGGCCGGTGTGCCGCCGGCCTCGCCCACGCCGACCCCGATGCGTGCCGAGAGCAGTTGCCAGTAACTTCCAGCCATCCCGAACAGCACGGTCATGCCCGACCAGGCGATCAGCGACACCGCGATGATGTTGCGGCGATTCAGCCGGTCCGCGAGGATCGATATCGGAATGCCGAAGGATACGTAGAAGAGCGCCAGCGACACCCCGGTCAGAAATGCAACCCCCGAATCGGTGAGGTGCATCTCCAGACGGATCGGCTCGAGCACGGTCGAGATGACGTAACGATCGGCGATGCTCAGCGTGTAGACCATGCACATCACGAGGAGCACATACCAGCGCACAAACGCGGAGGCGCTCGCGGGTGCTGGAATTGCATCGAGGACCGCCGCTTTGACCGTCATGCGCTGCCTGCGAATCCCGTGATACCTTGCACGATCATGCCACGGCGCTCGCGTGCGCGTGTGCGCACGCGCGCCGGACAGGTGGGACCGCAGGTGCGATGGCATCGGCAGCGCGACGGCACGGATTTGTAGTCAAGGAACTGAACCCCCCGGCAACCCTATGCACAATAGCAAAATCGGCTTCATCGGCTTGGGCAACGTGGGGGGCAAGCTTGCCGCAAGTCTCGCGCGCCATGGGCTTGAGCTTACGGTGCGCGACTTGAACGCGGATCTTGAGTCGCGCTTCCTTGCGAACGGCGCCTCACGGGCGTCGTCCCCGCGCGAAATGGCGGAAAAAGTCGATGTCATCATCACCTGCCTGCCCTCGCCCGCGGCCTGCGCCGATGTGATGGAGAGCCAAGATGGCATTCTGGCGGGCCTCGCTTCCGGCAAGATCTGGCTTGAGATGAGCACCACCGACGCGGCCGAGGTCAGGCGCATGGGCGCCCTCGTCGAGGCGCGCGGCGCCCTCGCCATGGATTGTCCGGTATCGGGCGGCTGTCACCGCGCCGCAACGGGAAACATATCGATCTTCGCCGGCGGCAGCCGCGCGGCCTTTGATCGCGTGCTGCCGATCCTCGCGATCCTCGGGCGGCAAATCCTCCACACCGGACCGCTCGGTTCGGCATCGGTGCTCAAGGTGCTCACCAATTATCTGTGCACGGTGCATCTTGCGGCGCTGGCCGAGGCGCTGTCGGTTGCCAAAGTGGCGGGTATGGACATGAACACCACCTACGAGGCAATCCGGATCTCCTCGGGAAACTCCTTCGTCCATGAGACGGAGTCGCAGGTCATCCTGAACGGCAGCCGCGACATCGCTTTCACCATGGACCTCGTCATCAAAGATTTAGGACTCTTTGATGCGCTCGCCCGCGAGCTGCGCGTGCCACTTGAACTGTCCCCTCTAGTGCTCGAGATCTTCAAGGACGGCGCGCGGCGCTACGGACCGCGCGAATTGTCGCCCAACATCATCAAGCGCCTGGAGGAGGCGTGCGCAGTGCAGGTGCTGGGCGAGGGATTCCCGGCACAGATGGTGGATGATGAACCCGAAGCGCCCGGCTATGAAGTACTGCCCGGGGCGCGCGCGCAAGCGTCGCGTGCGTAGGGGCCTCAGCGCATTAAGATGCACGGATTGGAAGTAAAAATGCGCGCTCTGCAAAAATCTTGAACAAGAAATCGCATGCAATAAATTACCTAAGTCATTGATAATGATACTTTATATCATCAATAGTCGAGGTTCGCGGCAATGCATCCGTGTATTTCTAGAATCCTTCTGCCCGGCGCTCGCTTGCTCTCCCGGGCGGCGGCGCATTTGACGCAGCGGTCCAAATGCCGCATCGGCTGCCGCGCCCATATGCGCGCCATCATCTTCGCAACACTCGGCTACGGCGCGCTTGCGTGTCAGGCTGAATCTGTCTTCAACTTTGCGACGACGCCAGGCCAGCTCCCGAAAGATGTCGTACCTTCCGCTTATCGCATAGACATCGCACCCGACCTTGAACGGCTGAGATTCACCGCTCGGGAAGAAATTGACGTGGACGTTGAGCGTGCAACGGATGTCGTCACCGTCAATGCCGTCGATCTTGCGATCGGCATCGTCGCGCTCGTCGGCGAAGACAGCGCGCCCGCACAGGTGAGCATCGATTCTCAGCATGCGACCGCGAGCTTCCATTTTGCGCAGCCACTCGCCGCGGGCCACCACACGCTTGCGATTGCCTATTCCGGCCGGATCGCCGCAACGCCGGCCGGGATTTATTACAACGATTATGCGACAGCGGCGGGAACGCGGCGCATGCTCGTGACGCAGTTTGAGGCGACCGAAGCCCGGCGCATGTTTCCCGGCTGGGATGAGCCCGTCTTCAAGGCGACCTTTCAGCTCTCGGTTGAACTGCCGAGCGATCTTGAGGTCATCTCGAACACGCCGGCCGCGAACACTGCAGCCGCGGGCCAAAACGCCACGGGCGCGGCGTTGACAAAGACGACGTTCGCGCAAACGCCGCGCATGTCGACGTATTTGCTCGTGCTGTGCGCGGGCCGCTTGCAGCGCATTCACGATGCATCGGCCGGCACGGATATCGGAGTCTGGGCCGTCGAGGGCAAGGCCGAGCAGGGACGGGAGGCCCTCAAGGCCGCGGTCAGGATTCTTTCCTATTACAACGGTTATTTCGGCGTGCCCTATCCCCTGCCGAAGCTCGACCTCATTGCCGTTCCGGGTAACTTTGCTGCTGGCGCGATGGAAAACTGGGGCGGCATCACGTTCATCGACAACTTGCTGCTGCTGAACCCGGAGTCCTCCTCCGAGGCTACCCGGCAGCTGATTTTCGAGGTCACTGCGCATGAAATGGCGCATCAGTGGTCCGGGGACCTTGTGACGATGGCGTGGTGGAACGATGTTTGGCTGAACGAGGGGTTTGCCTCGTGGATGGCCGCGAAAGTGTCCGACGCGCTCAATCCGGACTGGCTGGTGTGGCTACGCCAGCACGCCTCGAAGGAGCTCGCCATGAGCGCGGATGCGCGATCCACTGCACATCCGATCCAGCTGCAGATCGCCGATGAGAGCCAGATCCGATCGGCGTTCGACTCGATCAGCTACCAGAAGGGTGAGGCATTCCTGCGGATGCTCGAGGTGTATCTCGGCGAGGATGCGTTTCGCGACGGCATGCGCCGCTATATGAAGGCGCATGCCTATTCGAGCGCAACGACCGCAGATCTTTGGGAGGCGCTGCAAGCGGCCTCCGGAAAGCCGGTCGCCGAGATCGCCGCAGGCTTCACCGGGCAGCCCGGCATCCCGCTGATTCGCGTCGCGACGGCGTGCAGGAGCGGCGGCACCGGCGCGGTATTGAAGCAGGAACGCTTTACCGTCGACGATCCGGCGGCGGCGCCGCTTTCTTGGAATGTCCCGGTACAGATCGGCGTCATCGGGGGCTCGGAACCGGTGCGCACGCTGCTCGTCGGCAAGACTGCGCAGACGGTCAATTTTCCCGGCTGCGGCCACGCTCTCAAGGCGAATCTCGGCGACGCGGGCTACTACCGCGTTCAATACGACGCGGCTGCCCTGAGCGCGCTCACCAAGGCATATCCGACATTGGCGCCGGCCGATCGCGTCGACCTCTTGGCAGATGAGTGGGCTTTGGTCGCCGCGGGGCGCGCGCCGCTTGCTGACTATCTTGACCTGACACGCCGGCTGTCGGGGGAATCCACGCTCGTCGTGTTGAGCGATGTGATCGACAAGCTTGTTACGATCGATGACCTCGCGCGTGATGCGCCCGTGCGAAGCGAATTTCGCCGCTATGCGCTTAAGCTGCTGCGCCCCGCATTCGAACGGGTCGGCTGGGATGCCCGCGCGGACGACGGCAATCAGACGGTCCTTTTGAGGGCGGCGCTCATCGAGGCGCTCGGTCGATTCGGCGATGAGGCGGTGATCGCCGAATGTAAACGCCGCTACGCCGCCTTCATCGCAGCCCCCCCGTCGCTCGCGCCCAATCTGCGCACGCCGGTCATCCAAACCATTGGCCGTTACGCCGATGAGGCGACGTTCGAGCAGCTGCGCTCGCTCGGCAAGGCAGCGTCAGGCACCGAGGAAAAGTTGCAGTTTTATTATGCGCTGGCAGGCGCTCAAAACACGGCCTTCATCGGTGTGAGCATCAAGATTGCGCTCACCGACGAGATCTCCAATGGCCGGGTCAACCGGTTCCTGATCCAGCTCGCCCAGCAGTCGAGTGATCCTGGTCTCGTGTGGAAAGACGTGCTTGCCGAGCGCACACCCATTGTCGCGAAGCTGCCCGCGGGCCGCGGCGTGCTGATGCTGACGGGGATCGCGCAGGCCTCTAGCGATCCCGAAGTCGGGCGTGAGCTCTTGGCGCTGCCCGAAGCGCAGGCATCGCAGGGCGCGCGCTACGAGGCTGCAAAGGCGGTCGCGCGCATCCATGAGCAGTATGTATTCAGGAAGAGGCTGTTGCCTGCCCTGTCGCAGTGGCTGGCGCCGCACTAGGATCAGCTGCCGCAGGCGCGCTGGCAGCTGTCGAATTCCACCTGCAAGGTCGTGTGGCGGATGCCGAACTTCTGGCGCAGGTCATCGACGATCGAGTTCCTGAAGGTGTCGTCGTGCGGACTCACCGTGGGTGCCACGAGGTGCACGGTCAGCGCGGCTTCGCTCGTGCTCATTCCCCACACGTGCAGATCGTGCACTTCAGCGACTCCGATGCACGTTGAGAGGTAGGCGTGAACCTCCTGCAGATCGATGCGCCGTGGCACCGCATCCATCGACAAATGCAGCGCATCGCGCAACAGGCCCCAGGTTCCCGCGAGAATCGCGGTGACCACGATGATGCTGACCAGAGGATCCACCCACGTCCAGCCGGTGCGCAAAATAATGAGGCCCGAAAGCACGACACCCGCCGAAACGACGGCATCGCCCACCATGTGCAAGAACGCGCTGCGGATGTTGAGGTCATGCGCATGGCCGGCACCGCCCAGGAGCCAGGCGCTGCCGCCGCTGATGATCATGCCTATGCCTGCAACGATCATCACGATCTCGCCGCCGACGGCTTGCGGCTCAAGCAAGCGCTGCACTGCCTCCCACGCGATGGCGCCGCTTGTGAAGAGCAGCAGTACGGCATTGCCCAGGGCGGCGAGCACTGACGCCCGGCGCATGCCATAGGTAAATCGGCTGCTTGCCGGGCGCAGGGCGAGGATGGTGGCCACGAGAGTCGCCGCGAGGCCCAGGACGTCACTCAAGTTGTGGCCGGCATCCGCAATCAGCGCGACGGAATTGGCGATGAACCCGTAGACAAGCTCCACGCCGACAAAGACCAGATTAAGCGTGACGGCCAGCGCCAGCCGCCCCTGCATGTCGGGGGCGCGCGCGTGATCAGAATGATGGTCATGGCCGTGGCTGTGACCATGGCCGTGATTATGTCCGCCGTCGTGCGAATGGCTGTGACCGCGCGCCGGGCGGTGCCCGTGTGTGGGAGTAGTCTTCAAGGCGGCCAAGTATACGGGTCCCCTCAAACCGCCGTCAGCTTGCTACGAAGAGCACCGAGCGCTCGGTGTTTTGCAGCACCGTCGCCGCCACCTCACCGAACGACAGCGTCGCTCCGGGGCGCCGACTGACGCCCATGACGATGAGGTTATGTTTGCCGCGGCGCGCGTGATCGAGAATCGCCTTGGCGGGCGTGCCATGAGCGGTAACGGCAGTGCGCACGCGCACGCCGTACTGATCTGCAATCTTGACCACGTCTTTGAGCACCGCCTCCTGCTCGCGCCGCTGTGCGCCCAGGATGGCGAGTGGCGTGGCCCGCAGCGCAGAGGCGCCGACATACAACACGGTCAGCGATCGACGGGTCGCGCGCGCCAGCGCCACCGCCGCTTCCGCACCGTGCCGCGACACTTCACTGCCGCTGATGGGAGCGAGAATATTGAGATTCGCGCACGAGGCATCTTGAGCATGCGCACCCAGCGCCAGCGCGACCGCGATGGGGCCTGGGAAAGCGGCCGCGATGCGCGAGACCTCCTCGTCGAAGCCACCCTCGCCGCCGCGCACCGGATCGCGGCCGATCATGAGGAGGTCGTAGCCGCGGTGCGCCTCGAGTGCGACCGCCTCGGCGGACAGGGCCTGCTGCGATCGCAGCGTCACGTCGACGGCTGGTGGGCGCGCCTCCGCCGTGGCGCGATCCGCGGAGCGTCCGGCGGCTGCGGCTCCCTTGAGTACGCTTGCCGCACGGCGCGTTGGGCTATCGATGTCTTCCTGCAGGACGGTCACGGGCATCCCGCGGGTTCCGGCGATGAGACCGGCGAGCCGCGCGGCGAATGTGCCGTTCATACTGTCGTCGACGGCGACCAAGAGCCGCTCGAGTTGCGGCACGAACCCCAAGCTCTCCACTTCTTCTTTTTCGAGGCGCGCCTTCTCCGCGGCTGACAGCGGCACGCGCTTCAGAGTAAAGCGCAGCGTGGGCGGCATGATCATGGTCGTGATCACCGCCATGGTGACGATCAGCGTATAGAGGTTCTGCGTGAGCACACCCATCGACAGGCCGATCGAGGCGACGATCACCTCGGTCGCGCCGCGCGCGTTCATCGCGCACCCGAGCGCGAGCGCTTCGCGTCGCGTGAGTCCTCCCCAATAGGCCCCGGCGAAAGCGCCCGAGAACTTGCCGACGCTCGCGATCAGGATAAGGCCCAGCGTGAGGAGAAGAAAATCCGGATGGCGCAGGATCGTCAGATCCGCCGTCAGGCCTGCCATCCCAAAAAACACCGGCATGAAAAGGGCGCTCGTGAGCCCGCCCAGCTGCGCACTGATTTCACGCGTCAGGATAGGCGACTCCCCGATCAGAATGCCCGCGACGAATGCACCCAGGACGGTGTGGACGCCGATAAGTTGCGTCGTGAGCGCCATCCCCGCCATGAGAAGCAGGATCAATGTCACGACCGCCGCGTCGCTTACGAAATGATCGTTGGTGAAGCGGATGAGGGCAAAGACGACGCGTCGCCCGAGCGTGAAGCTGACGACGAGAAACACCGCGGTGCCAAGGATGCTCGCACCGACGGAACTCAGATCCACACGCCCGCGCGCCGCGAGGCTCAGCGTCACGGCGATGATGATCCAGCCCACCGTGTCATCGATGATGGCCGTGGCGAGAATGATCTGCCCGAGATTGCGACGCGCGAAATTCATCTCGCGTACCACTACGGCGACCACTTTCACCGAGGAGATCGACAGCGCCGTGCCGAGGAAGAGTGCCGTGATGAGGCGGTACTGCGGTTGGGGCAGGAGTGACGCCGGCAGCGACTCCCCGAGGAGAAAGCCGCACGCAAAGGGCAGCGCGATGCCGCTGATGGAGGTCGACAGCGCGGCGCGCCGGATGCGCCTGATGAGGCCGAAATCCGCCTCCATGCCTGCAAGGAGCAGCAGCATGAGGATGCCGAGCTGCGCGATGGCATTGATCATGCTCATCTGCCGCGGATTGGGCGGGAAGAGCGTGTGCTGGGCGGAGGGCCACAGGAGCCCGAGGAACGAGGGCCCGAGCAGGACCCCTCCCAGGAGCTGTCCGATGACCGCCGCCTGCCCGGTGCGCTGCATGAGCTCGCCCAGCAGCCGTCCAACAAGGATGAGAACTGCGATCTGTGCCAGCAGCACAGATTCGCTCGAGTAGGCCGGGGTGCCGGCCGCTGCAGACGCAACAGCCGGCATTGCTGCGGCAAGGGCCGCTACTGTCCGTACGACTAGGTGCACGGAGTAGGGGCGCAGGCCATTGCTGCTATGCTTACGCTCGCGCTAAGACAGGGTGTCTCAGCCTTGAACGCTGCAATTTCTGCAAGGTTTGTGCAATCTTTGCAATTACACCTTGCTGCGATCGGGCATCGCGGATTCCACTTCGATGGTGCCATGGTGGCTTGCCTGGCCGCCCTTGCGGCCTGCCTCCGCTGCGAGCCCCGGATTCTGCGAGAAACTGCGCTTCTCGTCCGGGACACTCTGGCCGCCCTTGCGACCGGCCTGCGCGGCAAGCTCGCGGTTTTGCGAAAAACTGCGCTTCGCACCGGGCACGCTCTGGCCGCCCTTGCGGCCCGCTTCAGCTGCGAGCCTGCGATTTTGCGAAAAACTGCGCTTCTCGTCCGGCACGGCTCTGCCGCCCATGCTGGCGATCTGCCGTTGCCGTTCCTGCTTCATCGACGCGAATCCGCGATTGGAAGTTCGCCCGTCCTGCGTCCTTTCTTGAGTCATATGGTTCTCCTCAGCGTGCTACACGTTGCGCTTGCCCAGTGGGCGCGTCAACAACTCCAACTGTCAGTGCCCATACAGCAAGACCTATGCCGCGGTGCAAGATGAACGACAAGACAGCGTGTTGAAAGTTCATTAAGGGGTGAGCCGGTCGATGACGAGGTTCGCAAGTCCGTCGCGACCTACGAGGTAAGTAATTTCGCCAAATGGGTCCCCGGCCGCGCCGGTCGCCTGTCCCGAGCGGGCAATTCGTGCGATGACCTGCACGCTATCCCCGACAGCGAAGCGCCGCTCCGGCAGCATTGAATCGGCAGGAGTCAGATCGACGCGCTGCGGAAAATGACTCTCGAGTCGCTTCACGGCAAGTGGCGGACCTGGCCGGCGCGGGTCACGCACGATGACGAAGAGTGGTACCGAGTCACCGCCGCGCGCACCGATCGCGGGCGCCAGCACCACATTGAGGCGTACGCTTGCCGCAGTGCTTGCTGCGGGCGCGCCCGGAGGAGCTGCGTTGGGCAGAGCAGCGGGCGCTTGCGCCTGGTCGGCCAGTTGGCGGTCGATCTGGGCGATCTGCTGCTCAAGAATCGGCCGCACTTTCGCCGGAGGGTTCAACGCGAGCAGGCGCGTGAAGCGCTCGCGCGCGAGCGGCAGCGCGCCGTGACGCAACGCGGCCGCGGCGCCGTAGAAGAGCGCCTTGCCGGAATTCGGATCCATGGTGACGGCGCGCTCAATCAGCCGCCCCGCCCGTCCGTCGAGCTCCGCGGGATCACCGAGGACGAGCGCCTCGGCGAGGCCGATCAGCGCTTCGGCACTCTGGCCGCCGGCCAACCGATCGGCGCGCTCGTAGGCGCGCACCGCCAGGGGCAGCTGCTGCAGCACTACATAGGAATTACCCAGCATCAGCCATCCCTGCAGGTCGTCGGGATTGTGCTCAAGCCTGCGCGCCAGCCGCGCCACCATGTTCTGCGGCAGATCTGCCTCGGGAGCCTGGCTCCACGTCCAGTTACTCCACGCGATATAGCAGGCTGCTCCTCCGATGACAATCACGAGCGCAGCACCGAGTGCCGCAAATGGCGCGGGGTGCGACTCGCGTCCGCCCCTGGCGAGCGGCACCACGACCAGGAGCACGGCCCCGATCGTCAGCACGACCGCGAACAGGATAAATGCCGCCATCACTGCCGCCCGTCGTCGTCCGGGACGTCAGGGTCTGTCGCGGCGAGCGCGGCGCGTTGGCGCACGACGCGTACGGCGACGCCGAGGCCTATCAGGAGAAAGAGCGGTGGCGCGAGCCACAGCCACGCGTTGCGCAAGGAAAAGCGCGGACGAAACAGAATGAACTCGCCGTAGCGCGACACCATGTAATTGCGGACGTCCTCATCGCTCTTGCCGGCGAGCAGCATGTCGCGCACCTCGCGCCGCAGGTCCGAGGCAAGACCGACCGGGGAATCCGCAATCGACTCGTTCTGGCATTGCATGCAGCGCAGCTCATGCGTCAATTCAAGATAGCGCGCCTCGAGCGCCGGATCGGCGATGGAGGTCGCATCGATGGCGCGCGCCACTTGCGAGCCGCACAGCACGCCAGCGATGACGATCGCAAGCCAGATGCGGCACATCACAGCCGCGCGCGCGCGGGTTGCGCCAGCCGCGGTAGAAAATCCTGAGTCCAAGACTCGCGCGTGAGCGGGCCGACGAGTTTGTAGACGACGACGCCTTGCGGATTCACAAGAAAAGTTTCGGGCGCACCGTACACGCCCCAATCGATGGCGGTGCGCCCGTCATGGTCCACGCCAATGGCCTGATAGGGATTGCCGAGCTGCGCGAGCCACTCGAGTGCGTGGTCGTCCTCATCCTTCCAATCAAGGCCAATGATGGGAATCACTCCGCTGTGCCCGACCTCCACCAGCATCGCATGTTCCGCACGGCACTCCACGCACCAAGTGCCCCATACATTGAGCAGATACCAGCGTCCCTGCAGATCCCCGGAGCTCACCATATGCTGTGCATCGGTGAGGCTCGGCAGGGCAAAACCCGGTGCCTTACGACCCACGAGCGGCGATACGATGATGCCCTTTTCCGGCGAGTGGCGAATGCTGATCGCGAGCACCACCACAAGCAGCGCAAAGAGCGCCAGCGGCAGCGCAAACCGATTCAACCGGCGCGCTCCTGCGCCGCAGCGCCACCCGAGGCCACCTCGGCGGCGCTGCGTGCCGCGGCTCGGTAGCGCCGGTCGCTGCCGGCAATGGCGCCACCGATCGCCATGATGAGCGCCGCGAGCCACACCAGACTGATCAGCGGGCGCACCTGAATGCGCACGCTCCAGCGGCCCGCGCCCAGATCGTCACCTAGCGCGATCAGAAGATTGGTGCCGCGATTCATCTGGATGGCGGCCTCGGTAGTCACCGTACCTTGCACCCAGTAGCGGCGTTTTTCCGGATAGAGCGTGCCGAGCGGCGCTGCGCCGCGCGTCACGACGATGCTGCCGCGTACACCGTCGTAGTTCGGACCTTCCATGCTGCGCACGCCCTCGAAGCGAAACTCATAGCCGCTGACACTCGCCCGCTCGCCGCGCCCGAGCGCGACGTCATGCTCCTGAGTGAACGACTGCACGACCGTGATCCCAATGACAAAAAGGCCGACGCCGATATGGGCGATGGTCATGCCGAGGATCGAGCGCGACACTGTGAGCCTGCGCCGCCAGCGATCGATCGGGTCCACGAGCGAGGATAGGATGATCCACGGCCCGAGTGTCAGTCCGACGAGGGTTAGAATTTTTCCCTGTGCAAATACGCCGAAGGACACGGCGAGTGACAGCACCAAGGAGACCGCCAGTGTCGCAAGGATTGCGCGTTGCTGCTGCGCGAGCCTGCCCCGCTTCCACTTCGCATGCAGTCCAACCGGCAGCAGCGCGAGCAGCGGCAGAATCGGCATCAGGAAAGTGGGATTGAAGTACGGCAGGCCCACAGACAGCGTCGGCAGGCCGAGTGAATCGGCGATCAGGGGCGCCATCGTGCCGCCGAACACGATCGCCGCTGCGATCACGAGCAAAATGTTGTTGAACAGCAAGAAAGATTCACGCGCACCGAGCTCAAAACCCGCCGACGAACGCAGCAGCGGCGCGCGCCAGGCGTAGAGCGCAAGCGAGCCGCCGATCATGATGATGAGGAACACCAGTATGAAAATGCCGCGCGTGGGATCCGCCGCAAAGGAGTGCACCGACACGAGCACGCCGGAACGCACGAGGAAGGTGCCGAGCAGACTCAAGGAAAAGGCGAGAATCGCGAGCAGCAGCGTCCAGCTCTTGAAGAGCCCGCGCTTGTCCGTCACCGCAAGGGAGTGCACGAGCGCCGTGCCCACGAGCCACGGCATGAAGGAGGCGTTCTCCACCGGGTCCCAGAACCAGAAGCCGCCCCACCCGAGCTCGTAGTACGCCCACCAGCTGCCGAGCGCGATGCCCACCGTCAAAAAGGCCCAGGCGGATGTCGTCCACGGGCGTGTCCAGCGCGCCCAGGCCTGGTCGAGGCGACCTTCGAGCATCGCCGCGCACGCAAATGCAAAGGCGACCGCGAATCCGACGTATCCGGTGTACAGAATCGGCGGATGAATGGCGAGCGCGGGATCCTGCAGAATGGGATTCAGGTCACGGCCATCCGGCGCCGCCGGGATGAGGCGCAGGAACGGATTCGAGGTGGCAAGCGTAAAGAGCAGAAACCCGAAGCTCACGACTCCAAGGACACCCAGGACGCGCGCGCCAAAGCGCACCGGCAGGCGCGCCGCGCCTATGGCCACTGCCAGCGTCCAGCAGGCGAGAAGAAAAATCCACAGCAGCAAAGACCCCTCGTGCGCGCCCCACAAGGCGGTGACGCGGTAGAAAAGCGGCAGCGCGGAGTTTGAGTTCTCCGCGACGTAGCTCACGGAGAAGTCGTGCGTGACGAATGCCGATACGAGGCAGGCGATGGCGGTCGCCACCATCACGAATTGCCCCGCGACGGCGGGCGCGACTGCCGCGAGCCAGCGATCGCGCCGCAGATGCGCACCGGCAATACCAAAGAAGGCCTGCAAGCCCGCCAGTAGTAGCGCCAGGATCAACGCGAAGTGCCCAAGCTCCGGCAGCATCTATGAACCCGTCCGCGTGCCGCCCGTGGGGCTCGCGGCTTCTTTCTTCAAAGCGCGCGCAACCTCCGGCGGCATGTACTTCTCATCGTGCTTGGCGAGCACCTCGTCGGCGACGAACACCCCGTTCGGGCCAATGCGCCCGTGCGCCACCACCCCCTGCCCTTCACGAAATAGATCTGGCAGCACTCCAGTGTAGCGTACCGGCAGCTCATGTCTGAAATCCGTGACGACGAAGTTGACTTCGAGGCTTCCCGGCGCGCGGTGCACGCTGCCCTTCTCGACCATGCCGCCCAGGCGAAAACGCTCACCGAGTGGGGCCTCGCCCGCGACCACCTGCGATGGGTCGAAGAAGAACATGACATTCGCGCGCAGCGCCCGCAGCGTGAGCCCGCCGGCGATGGCGACTCCGGCGAGGATGCCGAGCACCAAAGTCAGGCGCCGCCGCCGCGGTGTCATGGGGCTGCACTCCGGCTGAGTACCCGGCGGCGCGCCTCGGCGCGCGCGCGGGCGAGGGAGCGCCGCGCCCACACGATATTGAGCACCATGATGGCGAGGGTCAGTGCATACGACGGCCAAACGAAGCGCGCATAACCGCCCATGTGGAAAAAATCGTTCATCCGACCAGGGCCTCATGTATCCAGCTCGCCGTACGCTCGCGCCTCAAGATCTCGCCGCGCAGGCGCACGAGGAGCAACGCGACGAAGAACAGCGTGAACCCCAAAAGCATCATGAGGAGCGGCAAGAGCATGGCAGCGGGCATTTCGGGCTTCGCAAGTTTCATCACTGACGGTGCCTGGTGCAGAGAGTTCCACCAAAGGACGGAATAATGAATGATCGGCACGTTGATGACACCCACCACCGCGAGCAAGGCGCTGGCACGATCAGCGCGTTGCACCTCGTCGATCGCGGAACGCAGCGCCATGTACCCCAGATACAAGAAGAGCAGAATGAGCTCGGAGGTGAGCCGCGGGTCCCACTCCCAGTAAGTCCCCCACATGGGTCGGCCCCAGAGGGAGCCGGTCACGAGCGCGGCAACCGTAAAAGAGGCGCCGATAGGCGCACAGCTGGCGGCGGCCGCGTGCGCGATTTTCATCCGCCAGATAAGCCCGACGGCCGCCGAGACCGCCATCGTCACATAGACCATGAGCGACATCCAGGCACTCGGCGCGTGCACATAGATGATTCGAAAGCCATCGCCCTGCTGGTAATCCGGAGGGGCGAGCACGAGCCCGCCGTAAAGGCCCGCCACAATGAGCACAGCCGCAGCCCATGCAAACCACGGGGTGAGGCGCGCGGCGAGCACGTATACATGCGGAGGCGAGGCAAGCCGATGAAACCAGGTCCAGGTCATTGCTTCCCGCTATTCGAGACTGATGCGCACGGCCGCCGAGGCGGCGAGCGGCGCCAGCGTCACGCCGAGCACGGCCATGGCGCTCAGAAGATAAAGCGGCGCCGCGTAGCTTGCTCCGCGGATTGCCAGATCCGTGGCCTGGGCCCCGAAGATCAGTACCGGCATCGCGAGCGGCAGCGTCAAAAGCGTCAGCAGCACCCCGCTTCTCCTTACTCCGAGTGTCAACGCGGCACCGATTGCACCGATCAGACTTAACACCAAGGTCCCCAGGGCGAGCGGCACGATGATGCCCGGCAGCGCCGCGTACGGTACACCAAGCGAGATCCCCGCAAGCGGCGCCATTACCGCCAGCGGCACTCCGGTCAGCAGCCAATGAGCGGTCGTCTTGGCGAACACGAGCCAGGTGAGGGACTGCCCGGAGAGCGCATATTGTTCGAGCGTGCCGTCGTGAGCGTCATCGCGAAACAGAAACTCCAGCGCGAGGAGCGATGCGAGCAGCGCCGCGACCCACAGCACTCCGGAGGCGATCTCGCGCAGGCGTGCAAGCTCCGGTGAAATCGACAACGGGAAGAGCGTCGTGACGATGGCGAAAAATGCGAGCGGCTGCACGAACTGACCGCGCTTGCGCAGCGCTACTCTCAGATCACGCGCAAGGATTAGCTGCGCCGCTTGCAGTGCGGACGTGCTCACGCGGCCGTCAACTCGAGCTGTCGCTGCGCCGCGTTTTTCACCGGCAGATTCTGATGCACCGCGACGATGATCACGCCTCCGGATGCGAGCTGCGCATCGATGAGACCTCCAACCAGACGCTTCCCGTCGGCATCGAGATTCGTCGCGGGTTCGTCGAGAAGCCACAGCGGCGCGGCAAACAAGATGACGCCGGCGAGCGCGACGCGCCTTTTTTGACCGGCTGAGAGTGTCCGCGCCGGCTGCTCACTCCAAGCGGTCGCGCCGACCCGCTCGAGCGCCACCAGGATGTCGGTCTCGCTCAGCGGGCGACGGATACCGACCCAGTAGCGCAGATTTTCGCGCGCCGTGAGGTCTGCCTTGAGCGGCGGCTCATGCCCCAGGTAAACGAGCTGCGAGTGAAAGGCCGCAAGATCCTCAACAATGTTGCGGCCCTCCCAGAGTACGCGTCCGTCCTCAAGATGCATGAGCGCGCACAGAGCGCGCAGCAAACTCGTCTTGCCGGCGCCGTTTGCGCCGGTGACCTGCAGCATTTCGCCGGCTCCGACCTCGAGGTTAATCCCGGAGAGAACGTGGCGCTCGCCGCGCCACAAATGTAGACGCTCGGCCTTGAGGCTTCGACCGACCATAGCCCTCCCAGAGATGCAATCCTGCCCGGAGTCTCGCAAATTCAGCGATTTAGCGCCATCGGTTAAAGTGTCTTCAGCCTGCGTCACTGAGGCGTTCTTCTGTAGAATCACTTTCGAGCGCTTCCCCGCCCGGGTGGCGAAATTGGTAGACGCAAGGGACTTAAGTCAATTGAGCACCCAGTGGGAAACCTCTGGTGTGAATGGGGTCAAAGTCGGAGAACCAGTCCACGCGAGGGTGACTGCAACCCCGAGCTAAGCCAAACCGCCGCGGCGGTGCGGAAAGTGTAGAGACTTGACGGCTCCTGCCTAAATCGCGCGCGGCGACAGGGCAAAGGTAAAGTCCAGACTCCAAATGCACGCGCTCATGCGTGCAGCAGCGAAAGCTGTAGCGAGTATGAAAATCCCTTGGGGGAAACCCCATGCCGGTTCGATTCCGGCCCCGGGCACCATCTGAACATCCGCCGATGTTCGATGGCATTGGCGCGGGACCGAGAAACCGGTAAATCCTCGAGATTTTCCGTTCACCTTCGTTCGCTATCATCCGTTGACATCGGACCACAGTTGGGGGTAAGTGTAGGGGTAGCTTCCCAATTCGGAATCCCTGTTACCCCCAATGCCGCTTACCGAGTTCGCCGCACGCAATACGAAGCCCGCAGAGCGGCCGCGCAAGCTTGCCGATGCCGGTGGTCTGTTTCTGCTGCTCATGCCCACTGGCGCCCGCTGGTGGCGGCTGAAGTACCGATTCAACGGGCGCGAGAAACTGCTCTCACTCGGCGTGTACCCGCATGTCTCGTTGAAACAGGCACGCGGCAAGCGCGATGCAGCTAAGAAGCTAATTGCCGCGGGGACCGATCCCAGTGCTGAACGACGCACAGCAAAGGCCGCTTTGGGCACGACCTTCGAGCGCGTGGCGCGGGAATGGATGGCCATGCAGGCGGGCAAGCTTGCCCCCATTACGCTCAAGAAATGCGCGTGGATGCTCGAGACGCACGTATTCCCCAAGCTCGGGTCGCAGCCGATCGCCAAGATCACGGCGGCCGACATGCTAGGCGTGATCCGCGTGATTGAGACAGGTGGCACACATGAGACGGCGCACCGCACGAAGCAGCGGTGCGGGCAAATCTTGCGCTACGCGGTTGCGACGGGACGCGCTGAGCGCGACGTTACGACAGACTTGCGCGGGGCGCTTGCGCCGGTGGTCAGCAAGAATCATCCCTCGATCACTGATCCGACGCGGATCGGCGAGCTCCTGCGCGCAATTGACGGCTACGGGGGTCAGCCGGCGACGGAAGCCGCGCTACGCCTTGCGCCGCTCGTATTTGTACGCCCTGGCGAGCTGCGCATGGC
>Ga0302326_10003865_pt1 | contig 35065 bp, 28 predicted proteins | sample Palsa_T0_3_FD_202264 | JGI IMG/M metagenome (GOLD analysis project Ga0302326, IMG submission 202264) | Peat permafrost microbial communities from Stordalen Mire near Abisko, Sweden - Palsa_T0_3 | ecosystem: Environmental > Terrestrial > Soil > Palsa > Peat permafrost | place: Sweden: Abisko...
GCAGTTGATTACATCGGTGAGCCGTTCGACTGGGCCGAAGTAGCCGCCCAAGCCGGCAGCCAGTTGAAGCTCGAGCGTTTGAGAAGAGATTTAGAAGCAGCGAACCTCAATCTGATGAACAGGCAGGCGCAGCATCAGGCGGATCTGACGGCGGCTGCAGGCATTCAGAAATCGCTACTACCGCCATACTGGGCAGAGCAGTTCGAAGGTGTGAGCGTAGCGTGGAAGTTCCTGCCAATGGATCAGGTGGGCGGCGACCTCCTTGGGTACAGGTGGCTCGACGAAGATCATCTGGCAGCTTACGTAATCGACGTATGTGGGCACGGGTTACCGGCCGCGATGTTGACGGCCGCTATCTCGATAAGTCTCACTCCTACGATCGCAAATGGAGGCGAAGGAACGTCGGTTAGGCAATGTGAGGGGTTCTCTCCTAGACAGGTCCTTGAGACACTTGATCGAGCATATCCGTTGGAACGTTTCGAGCGGCCCTTTACCATTTCGTATCTGGTTCTCAATCGTAAGACGGGTGAGTTTCGGTGCAGCCGAGCCGGACATCCCATGCCGATAATCATCCGCAAGGGGGGTAAGCTCGAATCTATAGAGGCGGGGGGCACTATCATAGGGTTGGGACGTATGCTGCCTTTCGACGAAAGTGTGGGAAGGCTGAATTGTGGCGATTCAATCATCCTTTACAGCGATGGCATAACCGACTGGACAAACGAGTCCACCACTTTTGGAATCAAAGGACTGCGCCGCGTGTTAGAGGAGTGTTGGGGAATTGCACCAGAAATAATCTGTGAACGGGTCATCGCACGCCTCGACAAATCTAATAACCGTACCGCTATGCACGATGACGTAACGATGCTGGCGCTCACCTACGGAAGCGGTCTTGACCGATCGATGAAGAAGTCGGCATCTAGCGTGCCGATTGAATACACATCTTGAGTGGTGATCCATGCGGTTGGAAGAACAACTTTATGGTGATGCCTTGGTAGTCAAGCTCCTAGACTCGCGGTTTGATGCGAGTGCAGCTCCTTTCGTAAAGGAGCGAATCGGTGATTTGATCAGCAATGGACACTATCGCATCGCGCTGGATATCTCGGAAGTCGAATTCATCGATTCCAGCGGCTTAAGTGCGGCAGTGTGGGCACTTAAACGGCTCGGCAGTGAGGGAGAATTGGTCATAGGCGGAGCGCGAGGAACCGTAATGAGTCTCTTCAGGCTTACTCAACTGGATAAGGTTTTCCGGATTTTTCCTGATAATGAGACGGCCGTTGCTGCCCTTCGACGGTGAGTAATGTACGGAGAAACGGCCCCAGCCAACTTTGCGGACGGGGGAAATAACGCTTTCAATCGACAGCCGGATCGGGAACGTGCTCCTGATCGGTTTGGCCGTCAACAAAATACCCTCGTTTTATTCGATAAGTAAGCAGTCAGCATTCCAAATGGAAGTAGCAGTGATGGAAGCCGTGAACAATGCCGTCGAGTATGCTCATCACCATAATCGAGAGAAGGTGGCTAAGGTGCGCGTCCGGATTCCTCCAGATCATATCAGGTTCATAGTGGTTGACAGCGGAGAGCCATTCGACTTCAAGGCGGCGATTGCGGCGTCGGTCGGTCTAAAAAATGCCCATAAGGTAGAGCTTGGACGCGGTTTTAGCACAATTCGCGCGCTGGTCGATCAAGTCAAATACGAACGCAAAGGTGAAACCAATCAGATTACCCTGGTGAAGTACTAAGGCGCGGCTAGAAGCATGATTTCCCCGAAATTTTGCTGGTCAAACCTTCGGGCCGCGCTATACGTTCGCAGGAGTTCGGGCAGCGCTGGGCTGAAAGCCGAACGCCGAAAAGGGGCGACTACCCATATCTACAAGGGCCGCCTCCACACTAATTAAGATGGAAAACCTGTTGAAAGCGACGAACGTCAGCGCCAAGTTACACGGTTCCTCTCGAAGGATGTCAATTGCGGCTCCGTTGCTGCTATCGTTGGTAGTATTACTATTTGTCGGATGCTCGACCCAAGTAGTGATCCCACCTCAAACGGCCACGGGCGCGTTGCAAAACTCCTATCAGCAGGACCATTTATCCGCCGCCACGGCGCACGCAATCAGTCAATTCGACGAAGACCCTCAGGGCCGCTATACCATAGGCCCTGGGGATGAGGTTAATGTCACTGTCTGGGCACGTCCTGAATTGTCCGGATCACATGTTGTGGGGCCGGATGGAAATATACAGGTCCCTTTTCTAGGTTCAATCCGGGTTGCAGATTCCACCCCCGATCAAGCGAGTGTCAAACTAAGCAGCGCGCTGTCGGAATACTACCTGGGAGCTTACGCGACGGTTACCATGTTAAACTACAATGGTAACAGCGTAACGGTTCTGGGACATGTGACTCATCCAGGTCTGCTCACTTTCAATGATAATCCTACTTTGCTTGAAGTCCTTGCGAGAGCGGGTACCGGGCAGACTAATAGCAAGACGACAGATATCACTCGATGCGCAGTGTTTCGAGGCAAAGATCGCGCCCTGTGGATTGATCTTCGTCCACTCTATCGCGGCAGCGATTTGACATTAAACCTGAAGATGCAACGGGGCGACTATGTATACGTGCCCGATCCCTCCGAACAGCTTGTATATGTGATGGGCCAAGTCAACAAACCCGGCGGTTATCCACTGACGCCTAACATGTCGTTCCTTGACGCTTTGGCTCAAGCCGGAGGGCCGAGCGACGCCGGCCAGCCGAGCCAAATTGTATTGGCGCGGCCGCGCAAGAATCTGCAGCAGGTCGTGAACCTGAAGACCTTTCTGGGTGGCGATGGGGATGCGAATTATTCACTTGAGGAAGGCGACATTATTTACGTTCCCAAGAGCGGAATCGCCAAGGTGGGATACGTTTTGCAGCAACTCAACCCGCTGACGAGTACGGTGTTGTTCGCGGCAGCGATTTTCTAATGAGTGCGGCATTGCGGCAAAGTAACCCTGAAGATCATAGGTGCTCGCCCATTAAGATTGGGCACACGGGGATGATCAGGGAGGCGTTAACGCGCAACATTAGCAGGGATACTGCAGCGCGGCTTGGATACCTTCTGACGAGAGTACTCATTCCGCCCTTCGTGCTGTCACATCTTGGTCTCGGGACCTACAGCATATGGTCGGCCATGTTTATTTTGATTTCATACGTCGGTGTGACGACGATGGGTGTTTCGGCAGTATACATCAAGTATACTGCCGAGTTCGGCGCACGTGGAGAAACTGAGCAGACCAATTCCCTTCTATCGACCGGGTTATTCGTAACTGGCGCTGTATGTCTGATTCTTTATGGCGCCTTTTGGATCGAGTTGAATTCGATTCTCATTTGGCTGCGAATACCTACTCATCTGCTGATTGAGGCCCATACCGCGGCTCTGATGGTGATGGGGATTTTTTTGTGCGGCCTGGTCCTGAGTATTTTCGAGTTAGCACTTGTCGGATCACATAAGATCGCCGAGACACAAGGCGTATGGGTGCTCTGTTATGTCGCGGAGCTTGGGCTAATCCTTTATCTGGTGGGCACAGGGCATGGCCTGATCGGGCTGGCCGAAGCTTTTCTCGTTCGCCAAACGCTTTCGATTACTTTGAACGCTGTGTTGGCCTTTCGAATGCTGCCGTGGCTGCGCATTGCGCCATGGCGGTTTTCGCTTGATTCTTTGCGCAAGTTAACGGGGTTCGGCGGAGTGGTGCAGCTGAGTGCTCTCCTGTCGATTGCACTCAGCACTATCGAGCGTGTAATAGCTGCCCCGCTTGTTGGTCTCAGCGCAATAGGCATTATGGACTTGAGCGACAAATGGCCCACGATGTCGAGCCTAATCACCGATGCTTTTCCAACCTCTTTTCTTCCTGCAGCTTCTCATTTGAAGAGTGGTGGGGCCGAGACACCGTTTGGCAATAGCCAGGTTGTCGTCCAGCTGTACTTGAGGGGAGCCCGCTACATGTGCCTGGTCTCTTCTTCAATTTGTGCTCTGATGGCAACGACGTCGGCATCACTTCTAACGGTGTGGCTCGGGACCAATCACCCAGCTAGCGCGTACTTGATGACTATTTTTGCGGTGCAGCAAACTGTTCATCAGATGACGGCGCCGGGGACCTCGATTTTTAAGGGTATTGGCCGACCAAAAGAGGAATTCTACTACATCGTTCCGAATATACTTTTTACGATCACGGTAGTACCCCTGTCACGCCTCGTGCTCGGCCATTGGAGTCTAATGGGGCTGGGTAGCTCAGTGGTGATCGCGACGGTAGCCTCGGCAGTAGTATTTATCGTGCACGCGAATAAAATCTTGGGAGTGTCCTCACGCAGGTATCTAGGGACAGTCGTCGCTCCAGGATTAGTCCCTTATCTGATAGGCATGTCGGTTGCGTTCCCTGCCTGGAGGCTCACCGAACAAGTCACACGATGGCACGCACTAGCGGTCATGGCGAGCATTAGTGTTGTTTACACCCTCGCTCTCGCGATTGCCGTTGACCATCTGGTCCTGGAATCTGATGAACGAAGTTGGTTTCGCTCGGTGATCCGAAGTGAATCATCTCGGATGCTCGGCGCGATTGGGTTTGGAGAATCCGATGAACGCACCGCCTGAAGGGTTCAGTTTACCAGCGCAGCCGGTTTCCTCGTGGATGGTGCCCGGTCGACAAGCCGAACCAATCATGAGCGTTAGAAACCATCGGAAACTCGCGCTAGCGATCGCGCTGATGATGGTAGTGTTGGGTCTAGTTGGGGCAATTCTCTTCGGGCGCGCGAAGTACGAAGCGACGGCTTCCGTTCGCGTGCTTCCAACCTACGATACTCGTCTGAGTTCAGGAATCGATCCTTCAATGATTCCGAACATTGAGTATCGAAGTTTTGTTCAGCAGCAAGTGTTCGAGATCGCCAATCTTCAAACCATCGTTGAGGCACTTAAGCTGCTCGGCCCGGAAGCGTCGTTATGGCAACTGCCAGATGAAAGTGACCAGCATGCCGCGGAAAGGCTGCTGCAGTTTCTCAAGGTGGAGTGGGTTCCAGATACATTTCTAATCACAATTAGTCTCGAGGGGACCGAGCCTCGAGGTTTGGACACCATCGTGAACGCCGTAGCTGGAGCTTATCTATCGCGGCAGGAAAGACAAGAACTGAGTGGTTCGGATGCTCGCGTCAGGTTGTTGGAGCAACAACGCACCAATCTTCAGCAATTGGTCGATACAGAGCGCATGCAGTTGAGTCAGTTGGCGCAAGATCTAGGAGTATCCACCTTTACCGGCGCGGCAAGCGACCCATTTAACCGTAAGTTGGCTGACGGAAATATCGCTCTTGAACGGGAGGAAAGAGTCTTAATCATCGAACAGGCGCGCCTCGCAGCCCTTCGATCACAGGAAACTCGGCCGTCTGACGCGGACTTGAATGCACTCGCCCAGAAGATACTTCTCGACGACCAAAACCTGGCCGCGCAGAACGCAGAGCTTGGTAAACAGCGCGAGTCGAGTTTTCTGCAGCTCCAGGGGCTTGCGCCAAATCATCCGGGCCGCCCGGTGCTTGAGCGTGAAATAGCCGACATCGATCGGGAGACCAGTCTCATCGCTGCTAAGGCGATGGATCAAGCGCGTTCGGTCTTGCTAGGAACGCGCGTCGCGCAAGCGCACGATAGGATCGTTGAGGCGCAGACTCGGGTAGATCAAGTCCAAAGAGCGCGAGACGGCCTCGAACAAGAGGTAGCGGCGCTCAAGGCGAGCGTCGCTACGTTCGGGGACAAGTACAATCAAGCGTTGGCTCTTAACGATCTATTGGAGAGCCATATCAAGGCTCTGGGTCAGGTTGACGATCGGATAAACCTGCTCCGCGTTGAGAGCCAATCGCCGGGAGTGGCGAGTCTGGAACTGCCTGCGCAATTGCCAGATAAAGCGGAAGGCGGCAAGCGCAAAGCGATCGCGGCAGCCTCGATTCTGCTCGCAGTCTTATTGGCGTTCGCTGTTCCGACGATCATCGATCTCGCCGATACACGTATAAAATCATCGCGAGAACTGGAGAAGGTGCTTCAGATGCCGATACTCGGCAGTACTCCGAGTGATGAAAAGAATTCGGAACGCGAGACTTTGCGACGAATTGCGCTCGGAATTATGCGCGAACGGCGACGCGCAGGTACACGAGTCTTTGTTGTCACAGCCGTTGGTGGGATGGCTGGGACGTCGTCACTAACGCTTGACCTCTCGAAAGAACTTTCTGAATTGGGAGTATCAGCGGTGGCAGTGGAGGCTAACGTGCTCTACCCGGATCCTCGCTATCACAAACGACTAGCTAATGGTTCAGCTCATCCTAATGGATTGCTCAATGGAATCGCTCATGGAAATGGGAATACCGGCAAGATTTTTCTTGCGGAGCGTAATAATCCAGAATCATGCACCCATGCTATAACGAACGCGGCGAATTTGCTTCCGGATAGAGTATCTCTTTGTCAGCGTCAGTCGCATCACAGATTGGCGATGCGATGCGTTCAGGAGGTGCTAGAGCTCGCTCTCGCAAGTCACGACATCGTGCTTATTGACACGCAACCGCTTCTCGGTTCAGCCGACACAGCGATGCTTATACAAAATCAAGCGGGCGTGATTGTAATTGTGCGCGCTGACCGCGACCGGATCCGGGACGTAAAGGCGGCGATCCAGGAGGTCAACAAGCTATCGCCACCCGTGGTCGGAGTGGTGATGCAGCGTGATCGATTTGACGATATTGACGCCCTTCTTCAGGACGGAGCCTTGGACAAGAATTTCAGGATATCGGCTTCAACGGACACTGCCGGCCAGCCCGCGATCAGGATGATTTCTGAGGATATTAACAATTACTCTCGAAGTTAATAGACGGCAGATGAAGGAGAGATCATTTCGTTGGTCGGCAGGAATTCGTGAATGGACGACGCTTGATAAGAAGCTATCTTTAACTGCGACAAACGGAGTGCAAAGTACACTGTCCTCTGGAGTCAAATTGGTGGGATGAATCTAATTACCGCGATTCCTGGATTCATCGCACTCTTAGTATGTATTCGGCGCGGCCCGGAACGCGCTCTGATTGACGTGTATCTGCCGACCCTGCTCTTGTTGCCGGATTCGTACCACTGGATGATAACCGGTCATCTAAGTTTTAATCAGACGGCGATAATTCCAATAGGCGGATTCCTAATTGTTCGGTCTTGGCGTAATTGGCAATGGAGCTTCCTTGATCTCCTGGTGGCTAGCTATGTCGCAATGTCCGTCACGTCCGAATTCGTTAATATCGATTTCTACTCTGCTCGCAATGTTGCGCTTCAGTCGATCTGCAACTCTATCCTTCCGTACGTCGTGGCCAAGGGAATCCTCCCGCGCGAGGATCTGTACGCCAGCATCGCGAAACGGATAGTAGTTTGCCTCGCTATTGTAGCGATCGTCAGCGTTTATGAATTTCGCATGGGCCGGAATCCTTTCGACATGATTCTAGCTCCTCTCTTCCCCGGACAATATTCCGCGGTCTGGGTGGCGCGCTATGGATTTCTTCGACCTGCCGGACCTTACGGGCACGCAATTCTAGCTGGCCTAATGTTCGCAGTTGGTTACCGATTGACCCGATGGCTCGAATGGGGTGGGCACTGGTCGGGGACCCTGTCTATTCTTCCTTTGAGTAAGGTTCGCTTCTGCCAATTTTGTCTCATCGCCGGAAGTGTGATGACTCTGAGTCGTGGGCCTTGGTTGGCAGCAGGAATTGCAGCGCTTGTGGTTGGCCTCGGCCGAGCTCGAAATCGAAGGCGCGCGATCGTCATGACCGCACTGGTGATTTTGGTCGTGGGAATTCCTCTCTTTCAGATGACCCGATCATATATTTGGGTCGAGCGGGACCAAGCTACTTCGGAGATGGAAGAAACTGCGGCATATCGGCACGAGCTAATTGAAAAATATATCGCGATTGTCGAAGAGCGACCCGTCTGGGGGTGGGGTCGGAATAATTTTCCTACAGTCGATGGCATGCGTTCCGTGGATAATCACTTTTTATTACTGGCACTTACCTATGGAGAATTCGTCCTTGCCCTCTTTGTAGTGATGATTCTGTGGGAGATGGCACGCTTGACGAGGTTTTGTGCCTCGCACCATGGAGCGTTCTTTCCTGGGTCAATCGCGCTAACGTTCTTGGGAATATATTTCGTAATTGTCGTCTCTATCGGCACTGTTTGGTTGGGGCTTCAAACTGTACAATTGTTTTTTCTCATTTTGGGATGGAGCGAAGGTCTGATTTTGACACCAGGTTTAAAAGCAATCGTGGGCGGGCGGGTCTCAGCGGAACTTGCGAACACGAAGTTTCTGAGAGTCATAGCAATAGCATAGGCGGCACGATTGAAGTGTTAGGATTAATGTTGGCAAGGTATCAAGCAAATAGTTTCCGCTTACCTCACCCGCATCTGGATCGGTTTTGGGAGATTTGCTGATTGTGGAGCGTTTGCGCATAGTCTACGCGGCAGGCCCAGGCGATGTGATAGGTACCTTTCAGCACTGGCTGCGAGGTCGCGACGATCCTTCGCAGGTCAGTGTGACTTATTCAGGACAGTTCTACGATGCTTGTAAAGAATTGCAGATGGAAAGTTACATCATCGCCTCCTCTAGTATTCCGGGATACCTCAAGATGGGCACATTTACGCTAGTTCATAGACCGATTCTTTTCGAAAGATGTTCGGCCCCTGCGTACCATCTAGGGCAACTACTATCTGGAATCGGGTTGCTGTTGAGAGCGCTGCGTTTTCGTGCAGATGGAGTGGTTGTTTCCAATGGGAGCGCCAATTGGGCGTCATTGGCGCTGCTCCGAGTGTTCGGTATCGAGGTTATACCGAGCCTACATTGTGTGTTGTGGGAGAAGAGCAAGCCGTTACGTTATGGTGGCCGCGTAGTTAAGTGGTTGGACAGCTGGTTTTTTAAGCGAGTGCCATCAAGCATCCTGAGCGCCTCCCGCGACATCACTGAACAGATCGAGCAGTTCACCAATAAACGCCACGCCAGGATATTCGAGTTTCTGCCGACTTATCGTCGAGAGGAGTTCGCCAGAAGTGAATCCCCGCCACAGTTGCGCTCTCCCTTTCGCGTCTTCTACGCCGGGCGCATAGAGAAGGACAAGGGCGTCTTTGATCTGCTTGAAGTTGCGAGCAGGTTTACACTTGCAGGTCGCGACGACATCGTCTTCGACCTTTGCGGTACTGGTTCCGCGCTGGAGGAGTTGCGCGAGAAGTCTATCTTGAGGAATCTGAAAGAGCGATTCCGTTTGCATGGACAATGCTCGAACTCGATAATGCGACGAATGTTCGGTCAGAGCCACGTTGTCATTGTGCCCACTACCAGTGATTTTCGGGAGGGGTTCAATCAGGTGGTTGCCGAGGGTGTACTGAGCGGTAGGCCGGTCATCACTTCCAATGTTTGTCCGGCGCTGCACTATGTGCGCGATGCTGTAGTCGAAGTTCCACCTGATGATGTCGAGGCGTATGCGAATGCAATCTTGAAGCTTCTAGAGGACGTGGAATTGTATGAGGCCAAGCGTGCCGCCTGCATCGCGCTGCAATCGCCATTCTACGAGGCAGAGCGTGGCTGGGGCGCTGCTCTTCGAGAGGCGATTCTTCTCATGAAGAGCTCCGCTGGCGGGGACCCTATTGGGCATAAGCAACAATTGCGTTTGTGAAGTGTTTTTGGTTGTTCCGGATATGTCCTAGGGTCTGAGTGAGTTCAGTCAGGCGTTGATTGTTACCTGATGTCTGAGGCTCTCGGAAAATTCGAATATGAGGGCAGTCGAAGCGTCCCCAAACGTTTTTAGTCGTCTCGGCAAATGCTCCTGATTGGAGTCGCGAGGTTTGCCAAGGATTCTGGGACCCTGATCGTCGCCTCTTACGTTCCATTCGATCCTTCCAAAAATGGGAGAAGCGCTGTGTTCCATGGAAATGGCTGCGCAAGTATTGGGTCTTCCAACATCGTTTTTGGGGCGCCGTCAGCGGGGCCGATATCCCACTCAACTGCGAGATCGGTGGGGGACTGCTCCTAACTCATCCAAATGGGGTGGTCATCTTCCCGACGGCGATTATCGGGCCCAACTGTCTAATTTTTCAACAGGTAACGATCGGGACGGGCGGTAGTAAGCCCGAACTTCCGGTTCTCGGAGGGCACGTTGATATCGGAGCCGGGGCAAAAATAGGGGAGTGAAAATAGGAAACCATGCCATTATCGGGGCGAACGCCGTGGTCCTGCGGGACGTACCGCAGGGAGCGGTCGCTGTTGGAGTCCCGGCAAGGATTATTTGTGTAAAGGGTCGCTTCGAACCGTAAGGCAGCCGTCTTGAATGAGGAATGCGTATGCATAGTTTTTGAGTCTTCTCTCCCCGATTGTCTCGAAAACTGCGGATTGTAGGCTGGTAAGGTAGAGAGCAATTGCTCCTGCATCCGTGTAGAGTATTTCTGCGGGGACTGGGAAAGCACAGTAGAAGTTCTAGGGACGACGCTCATTAGAGAAAAACGGAAGTTGCGAGATGAACGACCGGCCGATTCTTTCCGTGGTGGTGATTGGACGCAACGAGGGCGAGCGTCTCATCAGATGCCTCGAGTCGGTAATTGCCATGGATGCATTACCCGACGGGCCCGTTGAGTTGCTCTACGTCGATTCAGCTTCGACCGACTCAAGCGTCGAGCGTGCTCGCCAATTGGGCGTCACGGTAATCCGGGTTAATCCGGTTCGCCCATGTGCATCGGTTGGCCGTAATGCGGGGTGGCGAGCGGCGCGAGCGGACCTCATCTTGTTCCTTGATGGCGATACCATTCTCGCCCATGATTTTGCAGCGGTCGCGAGGCGCGAGTTCGAAGATGAGAAGGTCGCTGTCGTGTTTGGCGATCGACGAGAAATAAGCACTGATAAATCGATCTACAACCGTATGCTCGATTTGGATTGGATCGCGCAGCCCGGAACAATCGAACTATGTGGCGGCGACGCACTTATTCGTCGGGAAGTGCTCGTCCGGGTCAACGGGTACGATGAAGAGCTGATCGCGGGGGAAGATGCAGAACTATGTTCACGTGTTCGTGCCCTAGGCTACAAGATAGTACATCTTGATCGACGAATGGTAGGCCACGATTTGGCGATTCATCAATTTTCACAGTACTGGCGTCGATCCGTCCGCACAGGCTACGCATATGCAGAAATCTCTCAAAGATTTCGGGACAGCGCCACACCTGTTTGGTCTCAACAGGCGCGCCGCAATCGCCTCCAGGGAACCCTGATGTTTGCAATCCTTGTTGGTTCGCCGATACTGAGCATATGCATCTGGTCGATCGTGCCGATCGTCGCGGCGATCACTATCATAGGGGCTTTAGCGATTAGGACCGCCATTCGATCGCGATGGAAGGTCGCCGCCCTTAACACTCGATTACTTTATGGTTTGCATTCGCACCTGGGTCAAATTCCGATTTTAATCGGACAATTGAAATATATGTGTAATCGTCTAAATGCCCGAACCGCTGAAATAATCGAATATAAGTAACGGGGCCGCGTAGTTGAGACTGAAGCCGTTGCTTAAATACGAGCGGGTTAGCAATAGAACGCACCACGGTTGATTAGGTCCAGACGCAGCCCTACTATTAGTTCGGGTGGCGCGTTCCGGACCACCACACTTGAATCGATTTTCTAAAGGTGTGCGACGTGAGGTTTTGCGCTAGCAGCCTTGCGGTTGCTCGGCCATATAGGACTATGGTGTACCAAATCGGTCAGGAAATGAGGAACCCCGAGATTCTTGCGTCGCTGCACAATACGCTTCAAGGATCCGATCGAATTCGCGAGCAGGGCAACCACGTCGACCATTGTCGCATAGGCCGTACCATAGGTCGCCACGAAGTATCGTCGGCGCGACTCGAACCAGTATGGTGGCAGTCTCTTCAACGCGACGTTGTGCGCCGTGACCCCGGTACTTTGACCGGAAATGTGCATGACGCGGCTCTCCGGTACGTACCAGGTTGGGAAGCCCGCCTTTTTTGCACGAAAGCAAAAGTCTGTTTCCTCGAAATACAGAAAGTAGTTCTCGTCAAAGCCACCGATTGCGTCGAAAACTTCCCGGCGAACCATCATTGAGGCACCGGGAACCCAATCGATAGGCTGCGCCTCCGAGCTCATTCCAACTGCAACTGCCCAGCGTTGCAAAACGCGTGTAGCGAGCCCGAGCTGAAGTCCGCCTTCAATCTCACTCATTATCGATGGAAAACGAAATGCGACGGGCCAATCACTGCCGTCGAGATTCTCAAAGCTACCTCCTGCGATACCCACGTTGGGATGTTTTTCAAGAAAGGTTACCAGGGCGCCAATCGCTCCCTTGCGGACGAGTGTGTCAGGATTTAGCAAGTGAAAATAATCTGGCCGTCGGGCCTCATGTGCATGTCGAAATGCCAAATTGTTACCATACGAAAAGCCGCCATTTCTTGGCGCTCGCACTACGGTCACCCACGACGACCAGGAGTTCTCCTCTATAGCTTCCACTATCGCTGAAGCATCTCCGGATGCATTGTCGACGACGATGGTTCTAATAGAGACCCCCGGCGTGGATCGCTCAGCTTCGATCGACCGCAAGCAGTTGATCGTAAGTCCGGCGGATCTGTAGCTGACAATAGCGATCACTACATCGATTCCCCCCATATGAGACCTCTTAGAGCGACCTTTCAACAGGTTCGGCGCTCTGTTGCAGGTGCGGCAGAAGTGCCTTCGCCAGTGAATCGACGAAACGCTCCTCCAACATCGTCGAATGCCCGCCGTCAACATCGATCACCGTAAGATGAGGCGCGAGGCTCCTCCAGCCAAAGGTAGCGTCGGCGTAAACGCTTCGGTAGGGAGCGTCGTCTCCCTCGCCAGTTTGAGCACGCACCAGAATCACGGACGCGCTCGATAGCGGCTTTGGTACGTAGCGCAGGTGGGCGGAATCATAGATCTGCCGCACGCTGAGCTCCGGTACGAACCGGGGCCAAGTGAGTCCCCGCTTGAGTACCTCGCGTAACAAGCGAAATCGGACGCTAACACCCCATTGCTTACTGCGCCGCAAGATTTCCCAAAGCAGCGCACCCACTATCTTTTTCGAAGACTTGACGATGATCATCCCGGCTCGTTTCACAGGCGCGAGGTCGTTTTTGTTCGCACTTGCGATTGCCTGCTTAAAGCGGCTGAGACGCTGTTCCAGAATGCGCCTTGGCCTCTCCAAGGCCTTTGGAGTCGCCGTTTCGAGTAGAGCCAAAAGTGTCACAGTCTCGCCGGCGCGAATTAGCTGCACAGCCATTTCATACGCAATAACGCCACCCGCGCACAGCCCTCCCAAAAGGTAGGGTCCGTGCGGCTGATTCTTGCGCACTTCTTCGATATGAAATGCTGCCATCTCCTCTATCGTCGCATGTGCGAGAGGCACTCCTGCGATTTGGCGAGGCTCGATGGCCAGGACGGCAAGATCATCCGGCAGGCGGCGCGCCAGATTCAAATAGATCAGAGTTTCGCCTTCGCCATCATGGACAAGAAAAAACCTGCGTGGGCCTCCACGCTTGAGTTCAATAAGTGCTCCAGACCGCATTCGGGCGATCCAAGCCCGAGAGATTTGCCGGCGCCGTGCATGAATTGCGGCAGAGTAGGTGGGATGCCCATTTTCCACGTCTCAGTCTTCTCCAATCGGCTAAAGAACTGAAATCCGGGCGTTCGTCAGAACGATGCTTAAAAGCTCGGTGTTATCCAAAAGGATCAAATGAAATTGATGACGCGCTATCTTGATCTTTCCCAACTAACCTAACAGATCGCTTACGACGGGTCTTTACTATTACTGGGTCGATTGAATCGGAAGGTGTTCGCGAACCGTATCGGGCCACTTCCGAGGATCGATCCCGTGAGTCGCGAATACTGCTAACGCGAGGCGATCCATTCCAAATGCTACGCACGAGGTGTGTGCTACGTCACCATCGTGAGTCCGCAGAGCCCAAGTCGATCCAAAGTGATCCAGGTGGTAATTGAAACTCATACAGGCTGTGGGCTCCTCTTCCGAATTCACAGGAATAAGCAATTCGTACTTAAGCGATTGCTTCAATTGGCTCAATGCCACTAATCGACCAGCCCTTCCGAAAAATGGATCGCTCGCGGGTGCGATTTTGTAGGGTAAGGCCAGTTGCTGAGCAATGCGTTCGGCGCGCGGCATCCATCGCGCTCGGAAATCAACGGCTTGTTTGGCCGTTCCCATAAACACGTATTCGCGCATTCGGAACGACTGTAATCGGCCGGGCTCGTACGTGGCCTCATGACGGAAACAGTCGGATGCAACGTCGAATAGTCCACCTTCGGCGGCTAAGTTCCCTTGCGCCGCCTGAAGTGGATAAATGGGGTAGCAAGCCGCCGGGGATAGTACCAGATTAGTTGCTGTCAATCCGGTGGTCCAGTCACGCTTGTCAACTAAAGTTCTAATTTCAATCTCCGTACCATCAAGGCAGCTAACGCAACCAAGAAGGTGTGGAAAACTGTGCAGATAACCTGAACTCTCCAACATCTGACGGCTCATTACGGGCGGAAAGCGCAGAACTTCGGTGTTAGGTTCACGATGCCGGCTGATAAGAGCTGACAGACCTTCGATCACTTCCTCGAACAGAGCCGTCCTGGCATACACGCCCCCGCCGCCCGTCGGTTTTAGTAAGGCATGCATGATTGACTCTGGGTGATGTCTCACGACATGTTCCATATTGAGGGTTCCTTTCCGATTTTGACGCAATCTTTCCGAGGGATAGTCTCCGAATCTTAGCCTTTCAGTGAGGAGGGGACCTCGATTAGGATTGAAGCGGTTGCTGCACTGGTCAGTATCCGTTCGTTATTGATCATTATCGACGACGATAGAACATCGCGCAGATGACGCGAAACGCTGAACTCTCCGTCATTCCGATAACCTAGTAAGCCGCACGCATACATAGAGCTCATCACCGTTGCGATCGCCATCTCAGATGAGTTGACCTTGAGCAGGTTCATTGTATTCTGAAAATCCAGCGATTCGAGTTGTTCCTTATCAGTCGCGTTAGCTTCGAACCTATCCAACGCGGATGCGATCAGCCCTCGCAGTGTTCGAAGGGTCATAGTTGCCCTCGTCAGGTGCCCCGTGCCGAATGGCGATTGCCCGCCACTCCGTCGCGCGGCGCTCCGCACGCAGCGGCGCGCGCGATCCACTGCGCTTGCCGCAATCCCCGCCCACACCGCGCTCCATGTCAAATGAGCGACCGGCATCATCGTATGCATCTGAATCGTGGCGTATGACTCGGGCAAAACCTGGTCCGCAGACCCAGTCGCTTTGAGCATGAACCCGGAACTGCACGTCCCGCGCATTCCGAGCGTCTGCCAATCGGAGATCTCCTCTAGTTGGCAGTCTCGCTTGACTACCGCGAGTAGTACCTGATCGGTAGGAGGAGCATCGGCCGATCGCCGGGCAGTCGTCAGGATTGCATCGGCCTGCGCACCGTAGGAAATGACGGTGGCGCTCTTCTCCAAGGCGATGCGTGTGCCACTGCGTTTTACCGCGCAGACACTCGCGCGCAGATCGCCACCACCTTGGCCTTCCGTCGTGGACGATGCAATCAACACCTGATCCGACGAAAGCGAATGGAGCAGATCGCGATGCCAGGAACTGCTCTGAGCATGTCGCACCAGAATAGCTGCCATTATCTGATGCATCGCGAAGATCATGGCGGTCGCCGCGCACTCGCGCCCAAGCATATAGCACTGCTCGGCTACATCCGAGATACTCGCTCCTTCTCCTCCAAGCTCCACCGGAACCAATACGCCCAATAGCCTCTGCTGCCGCGCGGCGGCAAAGGCCTCCGTCGGAAAGCGTGCGTCCCGATCGACGGCGTTAGCGTTTTCGGCGGCACATCTTGCTACAGCTTGCGTACGCTGCTTGAGGTCATCTGCAAATCTGCCGACTTTTGCTTGGGTCTTCTGGTCCATCACCATGTTTGTACTAGTTATTAAATCAAAGCTACGCTATAATTACCAGTGTGAATCAAAAAAATCAGGATCTTTCGCCGGGACACCGGGTTGTCGCAGTCATCCAGCATGTGTTCGATGAGCGTTCTATTACCCGACCTATTTGTGTGGACGATAACCTCATGGAGGTCGGTCTGACATCTCTCGACACGGTTAAGCTTGTGCTGCTAGTCGAATCGGAGTTCGACCTGATGATACCCATTTCTGATATCACCCCTGCCAATTTCCAATCGATTTCAGCCATCAGCAGATTAATCACCCGGCTGCTCAGAAATACGTGACGATTTCCACGGAACCGTTTTTTGTGTGATTCCCGGCGGCAGCCCGTCCGCTTCGGCTGCTCCGGCTGGAATCGTGAGGTGAGGTCCGCCCGCTAGGTGCGTATTGTGTTGATCGATTTCGACTGCCGACCTTAGTTGCGAATCTTGATTGGCGCCTCTACCTATGCCACAGAACGACCATGACTTCTCGAATCGACGTTGCTTCATTGTTGCGGGAACTCTACGCGGCGCGGATGCGTGCCGATCTCGAAGGAGTCTGCCGACTGTTCTCTGCTGATGCCAGATTTGAGATTGCATCTGCCAGCAATGGAAACCCGATCGCGGTCCATTCCTCTGAGCCAGCCGAATTTCGCCAACTCCTGACGCTTCTTATAAGAACGTTCAGAGTCAGCGATCAGGTTATTCTTTCGATGATAATCGATGGCCTTCAGGCAGCGATTCATTGGCGTGCCAACGTTTATTCAAGGATAACTGGAAGTACAGTACATACCGAGTTTATCGATATCGTGGAGACTCGCGACAACCGCATTTTGTCCTATCTGGAATTCTTCGTTCCCCGCTGACAAGCACTCCCAACCACACTGCCTGAAACGCCACCCGCTAGCACGAATCCTTCGCGCTTTGTAACACCTTCGCGAGGTCACGCACGTCGTTTCTGCTCGTTTCTCCGTTAGTTACGCATGCTCTGATGACGTCGCTTCCCTCGAACTTCGCCACCGCGATCCAGGCTTTGCCGCTTGCAAGGACGCTGTTCACTATCGCCCTGGCATCGCCGCATCCGAACGGCGGCTGCACGCACAAAACACCGAGGGGTGAGTCATTTACTATTGTCCAACCTCTATCCCGAAGGTCCTTCGCGAGGACCCCGGTTAGTTCGATTGATTGCTCGATGTGTTCACCGTAGCCGCTCCATCCCGCGGCCGCCAGCGATAAGAAGAGGCGCAGACCGAGAAACCGCCGCGACCATTGAATCGAAGTGACATATGGATCGATTCCGGCAACGTTGGATGGCATAAACCCCGTCGAGACTTGGAATGCGGACGAAAGCACCCGCGCATGCCTGGTGATGAACATGCCGCAACCCATCGTCGTCGCGAACCACTTATGAGCATCGATCGTTACGGAGTCACCTTCCTCCATGCCAGATAGAATTCCGCGCAGCCGATCGGACGCGATCAGTGCACCACCCCATGCAGCGTCGATGTGAAACCATAAGCTAAATTTCCGTGCGATCTCCGCACAAGCCGCCAGGGGGTCTATCATCCCCGCATTGGTCGTGCCTGCCGTGGCGGCAATCATCACAGGGACGCGGCCATGCCTCCGGTCTTCGCTGATGATCTTGGCCAGCGCTTGCGCATCCATGCGACCGGTCCCATCGGTAGCGACCAGGCGCGCCGCGGAGCGACCTATCCCTGCTTGATGAGCTATTTTAAGCCACGCTAGATGGCTTTCGCGCGACACATAGAACACCGGAGGGCCTTCGAACGCGCGTGCCCCATCGGTCCCGAAGCTCTCATTCGCCTGCGTCAACGCACAAATCAGCGCAGTATAGTTCGCCTCCGATCCGCCACTGGTGAAGTGGCCCGCGGACTCTCGCGGAAATCCCGCACGTTGCGCGATAGCGCCTATGACGTGAGATTCGATTTCCACTGCGGCCGGAGACGTCGAAGCGGTCGCTAGCTGCGGATTGAAGGCGCCGGCGACCCGATCTGCACATAGGGCAGGGAAGGTTGGTGCAGGATTGAATAGACCGAAGTAGCTCGGATGGGTGACATGAACGAGGCCGCGCTCCATCCCGGCGATGGTCCACGTTAGCAGCTCACCGAGTGACCGCGACCTTTGAAAATCGAAATCCGCAAGCTCTCGCTTGAACGCTGTGATATCGAAGGTCGGCATCACGGATCCTTCGGCGATCCTCTCGTTCGCGCGAATCAGTTCTCGCGTGAGGAAATCGTCCCAATGCTCGCGATCTTGCGCTCGCGGAAACAGCGCCGTTATTGGTTTAGATGATTCGTCGCGCTTCATCTGGTTACTTAGGCGAAAACGAATGCAATTCCCGAACCGGTATCACTGCACATCCTGAAACACTGAGGCGGCTGGTCTTTCTTCTGATCCACGGCTCAAACTCAGTGCAGAGCATTCATTGCGAGTGACCGATTCCGGCATGGTGGGTGCCCGATTCCGGGCGGGAGAAGATCATTTGCGCGCACGGACCGAAGTTATCCCGCTTGGCTCGAGGTCTCGCCGCCCTCGTGCTGACGTCCCGCCAAATACGAGATCCAGTTCGCGTATATCCGTACAGCCGGCTCCTTTGATGACCCTGAGTGACTCACTCTCGCTATCGGAAAGCTTTGCAGCAGGTCCGCTTTGCGGTTGCGTAGCGCATGCTCTCGAAACTCGGTCAAAGCCTCGACGGCGTCGTCATCAAAATAACCACTTGGCATTTCCGGGTAGCTGGCTATCTCTCCCGCGAGGAACCGTCCCAGGTCTCTGCGATATTCTCGCAGCAGGGTTTCCGGTTCATATTCCGGGTGCCCCTGAAAAAAAATGTCTAAGCTACCCCTGTCCTTGACAAATGAATCAGCCCCGACGGCGGCGGATCGAGATAGGACACGGTAGCCTCGCGAGATAAGCGCTTCCTCAGGTAAGTCATTGTGGCGGGAATGAGGTACAGGCCACTTAGCCGGAACGCCATCCATGATCCGGTGGCCGGTAACCTGCGCGCACTCGAATATGCCAAACAGCTTCTCCGGCAGCCGCCGCCGCCTGATCCCGTCGAGATGAAATACCGCGGCATGTGCCGCCAGGCATGACCACACCGTCGAAAGCGTATTCTGGCCCGACCAGTCGATTAGCTTCGTCAGCGTTCCCCAGTAAGGTTCATCCGCTAGCTCGGATGCGCGCGGTTCGGTGCCGGTGACAATCATCCCGTCGAGACTGCCAGACCACAATTCATTAAGATCTTCGTAGTGCTGCTTGATACGTAACTGCGCGGCTTCCGAACGTGGAAGTTCCGGAAGAGTAAAATACCTCAGTTGAACCGTTCGCCCTCGAGACGCCGCGGAAAGCAGGCCGTTAAACTGGCGCTCAGTACTGAGCAACGCTGCTTCTGGCATGTTGTTGACGAGCCCGATGACGATGGGTTCGTCGCAGGATATCGAGTCTCCGTGCAGGGCGCTTGCGATAACCACTAGCGGACGCCAGCGGAGCTATGCGCGCCGTTTCCCTTTATCGATAGGCCCCGGGCCGCCGCACTCAGCGCGCGATCAAGGTCCTCGATGATGTCATCGATATGCTCGATTCCGATACTGAGCCGGATCGTCTCTGGCGTCACACCCGCTCTTAGCTGCTCGTCGGGAGACATCTGGCGATGCGTCGTGGAGGCTGGATGGCAAGCCAGCGACTTGGCGTCGCCTAGATTGACCAGCCTCTTTATCAACATCAGCGCGTTGTAAAACTCGCATCCCGCTTCGAATCCGCCGCGAACCCCAAAGGTGACGAGTGAGCAAGCACGGCCGCCAAGGTACTTGAGTGCCAGTTGATAGTTCGGATTGTCAGGAAAGCCGGCATAGTTGACCCACGCCACCCGTTCGTCGTCACGAAGGAACTCTGCCACTCGCTGGGCATTCTCAACGTGCCGCTCGACCCTGAGCGCCACCGTCTCGATTCCCTGCAGCAGCAGGAACGCGCTCAGCGGCGACAACACCGAACCCATGTTGCGCTGGTACACGCTGCGACAGCGCGCGATATACGCGGCAGGACCAAAATGGTCGGTGTAAACGAGACCGTGATACGACGCGTCGGGCTCGCTGAACATGGGAAAACGATGCGCATGCCGTCCCCACGGGAACTTGCCGCTGTCCACAATGATGCCGCCCATCGTCGTCCCATGCCCGCCCATGAATTTCGTCAGCGAATGCACTATGATGTCCGCTCCGTACTCGAAAGGCCGTAGCAGGACCGGAGTGGCGACCGTGTTATCGACCAGCAGCGGGACGCCGTGCCGATGAGCCACATTCGCCAGCGCCTCGAGGTCGCAAATGTTGCCGGCCGGGTTCCCGACGCTCTCGCAGAACACCGCTCTGGTGTCGTCGTCGATCAGTTTTTCGATGGCTGACGGATCGTCGGATTCCGCGAATCTGACCTCGACTCCAAGCTGCGGCAAAATGTGCGCGAAAAGCGTGTGAGTGGTGCCGTAAAGTTGCGGAACGGAGACGATATTCTTGCCGATCTGAGTCAGATTGAGCACCGCGAAATGCAGCGCGGCCTGTCCCGAACTTACGCTAAGTGCCTCAATACCTCCCTCGAGCGCCGCCACGCGCGCCTCCAGGACGTTATTCGTAGGGTTGCTGATGCGGCCGTATCGATGTCCCGGGACTTCGAGATTGAACAGCGCCGCTCCGTGCTCTGCGCTATCGAACGCGTAAGCCACGGTCTGATAGATCGGTACGGCAACGGCCTTGGTGGTGGGGTCAACGTCGTATCCGCCGTGGATCGCAATCGTTTCTCTCCGCACCTTAACGAACTCTCCTACATCGCTCGATCTGATAGAACAAATCCTAGCGATTCTAGCCTATATCGACTATAAACCCACTTAGTGGTAGTGTCAAGCTGTTTAGTGTGTACTCTATGAGTGAAATAAGGTATTGTCTGACAACTATATAATGAATTACGCACTTAAATATAGTGTAGCGTGGTCGCATTGGTATAAAACACGTGTTAGCATGCTTCTAGTATCTTGGTGTTCCTTTCGATACCGTCCTCCATGCCGCGTCCCCGCCAGGTCAAAATGAGCCCTGATCCCGCAATCAAGACGTCGTCTCCTCTCAAGGCCTGGGTGCGGGCGCTCGAAATGACTGCGCCTATCGAGCGCGATCCCTCGGTCACCCTTCCGGTCGTGATCGAGACCCTGGCCGGCCAATTCGGCCCCGCGCTCGCCCTGGCGGACGACCATGAACGGATGACCTATCGCGAGCTAGCCGATACCTCCAACCGCTATTCGCGATGGGCGTTGCGGCAAGGCGTCGCCCCGGGCGATGTGATCTGTCTGCTGATGCGCAACTGTCCTCAGTACTTCGCGATCTGGCTCGGGATTACCCGCGTCGGCGCGGTCGTATCGCTCATCAACACGAATCTCACCGAAGATTCCCTCGCGCACGCAATTGATGTCGTCACGCCCCGGCATGTGATCGTCGGTGCTGAGTTCTCGGACATTTTCGCGGCGGCTGTTCCTCGCCTCGCTCAATCGGTTGAAGCGTGGGTTCACGGTGACGGAACAAACAGCTTTCGCCGCATCGACCTTGAATTGGATCTGGAGGCAGCAGGCCAACCCATTAATTTGGAGTACCGCGCGCCACAAATCACGGATTGCGCGTTATACATCTACACCTCGGGCACTACCGGCCTCCCCAAAGCCGCGAAAATCAGCCACTTTCGACTGATGCAATGGAGCTATTGGTTTGCCGGCCTCATGGATACCCGGCCGACTGACCGGATGCTGAATTGTCTCCCGATGTATCACAGTGTCGGCGGCGTGGTGGCTATCGGATCAGTGCTCGTCAAGGGCGGATCGGTCGTAATCAGAGAGGGGTTTTCGGCGCGCCGCTTCTGGAGCGACATCGTCGAGTGGGACTGTACTCTGTTCCAATATATTGGCGAGCTCTGCCGCTACCTCGTTAACGCTCCTCCCCATCCGCAAGAAACCCGGCACCGCATCAGGCTCTGCTGCGGCAACGGGCTCAGGCCCGACGTGTGGCCGAAATTCGAAAGCCGCTTTCGGATCCCGCAAATTCTCGAATTCTACGCGTCCACCGAAGGCAATGTGTCGCTCTACAACTGTGAAGGCAAACCCGGTGCAATCGGCCGCATCCCGTCCTTTCTGGCGCATCGCTCCAATCTGGTGCTGGTGAAGTTTGACACCGCAGCCGGCCAGCCCCTACGCAACGACGCAGGCCTTTGCGTCCGCTGTAAGCCTGACGAAGTCGGCGAGGCGATCGGTAAAATCCTCGATGATGACTCAGGTTTGACGGGCCGATTCGAGGGCTACGCCGACCGCGAGGCCTCCGAGAAAAAGATCCTGAGGAACGTCTTCGCGTCCGGCGACGCGTGGTTTCGCACCGGCGACCTGATGCGCAAGGACGATCGAGGCTACTACTACTTCGTCGATCGCATCGGCGACACCTTCCGCTGGAAAGGAGAGAACGTATCCACGGCTGAGGTCGCTGCGAAAATCTCGGCGTATGGCCCGGTGCAGGAAGCGATCGTTTACGGCGTGGCGATCCCAAGTACCGATGGCCGCGCGGGAATGGTCGCGATCGTCGCCGCCAGCGACTTCGACCTTGGCGCCTTTCGCGAGCACCTTAGATCGAGCCTCCCCGACTACGCTTGCCCATTGTTTCTACGGATGTGCAACAGCATTGAAGCTACCTCGACCTTCAAGTCGAAAGTGCAGGATCTGGCGAGGCAGGGCTATGATCCGGCGGTAATTAAAGATCCGATCTTCTTCTATGACCGGCTCCGGCAAGGCTTCGTGAGACTCGACGTTGCGCTGCACCGCAGGCTTCAGAATGGAGAACTGCGCCTGTAAAGAACGGGGCCCCCGGCTAGGCCGTGCTGCCGGCATCGATCGTCAACACTGTGCCCGTGATATTCCGTCCCTTGTCTCCGATCAGATACTCGACCGCATTGGCGACGTCCTCGACCTCCGCCAGGCGACCGAGCGCGCTGCGCCGCACGACCTGCGCGTGCTGCTTGCCGCTCAAGCCTTCGGTCATTTCCGTCTCCAGAAAGCCCGGCGCAACCGCATTGACGTTGATCCCCAGAGAACCAACTTCCCTCGCGAGCGATCGCGTAAAGCCGACCATCGACGCCTTGGTCGCAGCGTACGCCGCCAGGCCCTTATATCCGGTGGAACCAACTATCGACCCGACATTAACGATGCGGCCGCCGCCGTCAGCCATCATCGAGCGCACTACGTACTTGGTTAGAACCATCGGCGATACGACGTTGAGATTCACGAGACTCTTGATCCGATCATCGTGGGTCGTCGCCAGCAGTCCGCTTGTCCCGAGGGCCGCGTTGTTGACCAGCCCGTAGATCGGTCCGAACTCCTTGCGCAGCCCTTTAGCCAAATCGTGAATGCCCGCGATATCAGCGAGATCGAATCGCCTGAAGTGAAGCGCCCCACGTCTTTCGGTTTCAACTTCGCGCATCGCCGAATCGAGGGCCTGGCTCTCTTTGCGTGCGATAGCGATAACAATATAGCCAACCGTGGCGAGCTTGCGCGCAATCGCCAGCCCCAGTCCGCGGCTGCCGCCGGTTACTATGATATTAGACATTGGACCGAGCCAGCTTTCCCGCGCTGGTTACGTCCAGAGACGGCACCAACCGAATCGAGGCCGGAACCTTGTAAGCAGCGAGCACGCGGTTGCACATTTCGATGAGCTCGCGCTTCAAGTCTCCGGCCTCGTCGCTTGCACCGGCATCGCCGGCGGACTTCAGGACTACGTCGGCGACGACGATTGCGCCGGTTATTGGATTTTTTCGCGCACGCACGAGCGACATCCGCACGCGCGGATGGCGGTTCAGTACCGCTTCGACCTCTTCTGGATGGACCTTCGCGCCACCTACGTTGATCATCCCATCCCGTCTGCCGACGAAGTAATAGCGGTCGCCGTGCAGCTCGACCAGATCGCCCGTATCGACGAAACCATCATCGTCGGCTAACCCCTCGCCGCCTAGGTAGCGCGCCGCGGTCCGCGCTGATCGTATCCGCAGCGAGCCATCCTGAATCTTCATCTCAACGCCCGCGTGTGCATCTTCGATTAATCCCGTGGGAAAGCCCGCCAGGCCGTCGCGAACGTCGAATCCGACGCCAGCCTCTGTGGAAGCGAAGGCGTGGACAATCGTGGCATCTCCAAAAGCAGACCGGAGATTGTCCAGGATACCCTGATCCACGATCTCTCCGGAGAGTCGGACGTACTTTGGCGCAATCCGATGCACCATCGGGCTCATCAACGCACGCCGCCAGTGCGATGGAGTTCCCGAGATATGGGTGACCCCCGCAGCACCTGCTCGAATGAGGAAGCCACCGGTGGATTCCTCGGCGCTTGAAAGCACCAGCGACGAACCATCGATTAATGCGCGCAAAAAAATCTGTAAGCCGCCGTAACGGCGAATGTCATAGAATGTGCTCCAGATTTTTGAATTATTTGGCGACGCATCGCTTTTGATTGCTCCGGTCAGGCTGGCCAGAGTGTGCAACGTCAACTTGGGATGGCCCGTCGTGCCTGAGGTAAGCAATACCCATTCGGTAGGCAGTTGCCTGGTCCGAGCGCAATCCGGGGTGCTCAACAATGGGCCGCAATTGATTACGCGTTCAACGTCAAACGAATTGGCCACCGATGCGTCCCAATCGCATACGAGAGTATCGACGTTCGCGGTCGCGACTACAGATGGGACGTGGGCCTGCGGCAAATCTGCCGGATAGACGACCAGGCGCCGAGCAATTCCATCTAATTCGATCAGGGCCAGCGCCGTCGTGAATTGATCCTTCGTAGCAACGAGAATGGATCGGCCCGCTAGTTCCTGGAGACGTCCGCCAAGGATCGAACTGCGAATAAGATCGCTTAGGGTCGCGCTTGAGGCAGCATCTCCAATTGATCGATGGGAAAGATTACCTGACCTGCTAAGGCAATCCCGCAGTGACCCCCGGTCATTTTGCGACATCCTCGTAGATCCTTATGAAATCGACCAGGGTGATTGGAATCTGGATATCCTCATCAGCGCCAAACGGATCGAGTCCAAGTTGATCCTCGAGTCGAGCAACGATAATCGCAAACGATAAGGAGTCGAGCCCGGATTCCAACAATACCAGATCGTCGTTCAGTGGCGGCAGAGGAATTTTCTTTTCCTTAGCTATGAGTTCGAACTGAGATATGATTGTTGACCTTACTGACATGGTGTGAAACCCCGGTCGAGATTTTCTATTCGACCACCAGAATACCTGAACTGCGGTGATCAAACTTTGAAGTCTGTCCGACAGATCCCGCCGCGCCGGCGCACTTGCGAGACCAGCGGCAAGTCCGTTCAGTCCTATTTGGCATCTTCGATATAATCTCTATATTTAACAATTTTGGCAAGCTTTAATATGGTGTCCTAATCGGTATTAGACTTTCCTTGCCCAATACTCGTATATTTGCTCAAATCTGACCACTGGCCAAGTTAATGAATCTACCTCCGGCCTCCGACCCCAAAGCTCACGTCGATCCAGCGATTTCGCTTGAAAGGTCGGTCCTTTTGAACGCAAAGCCCCTCCGGCTGGCTTATCTCGTGAGTGAATACCCGGCCGTCTCGCACACGTTCATCCTGCGCGAAGTGCGACGCTTGCGCCTGAAGAATTTTGACGTCCGGGTCGCCTCGATTAATTCGCCCCGGCAACCCATCGCCGAGATGGCCGCGGACGATCGGGAAGAGGCCGCGACCACCTTCTACATCAAACGAAGCGGTGCCATCGGTGCTGCAAAAGCCCATCTTCGAGCGCTGAAACAGCGCCCCGGCGCCTACCTCAGGGGACTCATTTTCGCGCTTTCACTGGGCGGGACCGATCTTCGTCAATTGCTTTATTCCATCTTCTATTTCACCGAAGCGTTGATGCTGGGGAACTGGATGGAAAGCCGCGACCTCCGCCACCTGCATGTGCATTTCGCCAACGCGGCTTCGACAGTCGGGTTGATCGCGAGCAGGATTTTTGAGATCGGATTTTCGTTCACCGTCCACGGCCCCGACGAATTCTACGAGGTTAGCGGCCAGCGCCTTAGCCAAAAGATCGAGGGCGCGTCCTTCGTGGTTTGCATTGGGCATTTCGCTCGCAGCCAGCTCATGAAAATCTCGCCCATCTGCGATTGGAACAAATTCGAAATCGCGCCCTTGGGCGTCGATCTCGACGTCTTCGCTAAGCGGCCTCCTCGTCCCGCCCATGATCCCTTTCGCATCCTGTGTGTCGGGCGCCTGGTGCCCGCGAAAGGACAGCACGTTTTGATTGCGGCAATCGACCATCTCATCCAGCGCGGGCGTCGTGTCCACCTTCAACTGGTCGGCGACGGCCCTGACCGTGCCGCTCTCGAGCGCGAAGCGAATCGCCGCGGGCTCGCCGAACACGTCAGCTTCGCGGGCAGTATAAATCAGGATCGAATCGGCCAGTTCTATCGTGAGGCCGACGCCTTCGCCCTCGCAAGTTTCGCCGAAGGTATTCCGGTCGTACTCATGGAAGCGATGGCCATGGAGATTCCGTGTGTTGCGACCATGATCACCGGAATCCCTGAATTGATTCGTGACGGGATTGACGGCCTTCTCGTAGTACCTTCTGACGACCGGGCGCTCGCCGAAGCGCTCGAAAAACTGATCGACGACGAGGCCTTAGGCTGGCGTCTGGGCGAGGCGGGACGGCGTCGCGTCGCCGAAAAATACGATCTCGACAAAAACCTCGAGCGCCTGAGCCGGGTGTTTGGCATCCGCCTCGGGAGTGGATCCGGCGCGATTAAGACAGCGCCAGGCGAAATCCCGTGATTCACGCCGTGGTTGCCATCGCCGGAACTTTCCTCATACTGATTTCGCTGCCGGGAACCCTCGAACTTGCGCTGCTGACCTTCAGTGGAATATTGCCGGCGCGAAAGAATTCTCACGCCCGCGACACTCCACTCGTGCCGATCCGCAAGCTGGCCGTGGTTATTCCTGCGCACGACGAGTCGCTCAATATCGCCAATTCCGTGCGCAGCCTGTTTCTCTGTACCCGGCCGCTGAGTCTATACGGTTTCGAGATCGTGGTTGTCGCCGATAACTGCACCGACGATACCGCAACCGTGGCGAAACGGTCGGGCGCGCGAGTCATCGAGCGAACCGACCAATCCCGTCGCGGCAAAGGCTACGCGCTGCAATACGGCTTCGACCAGCTCCTCAGTGAGGGCTTTGATGCCGTTCTCGTGATCGACGCGGACACTGTCGTTGAACCAAACCTCCTGGTCGAAGTGATCGGGGTGCTCGAAAGTGGTGCCGCCGGCGCACAGACCCGCTACGGAGTGCTCAACCCCGAGGCTTCCATCCGGACCCGGCTGATGAACGCCGCGCTGATGGCGTTCAACGTTCTTCGTCCGCGCGGTCGCGACCGCCTCGGCCTGTCGGCGGGTATCCTCGGCAACGGCTTCGCCCTGATGGCAACGACCCTGGCTGCCGTGCCATACGACGCGCACTCGGTCGTTGAAGACCTTGAATATAGTCTGCGGATCGTCCGCTCCGGCCGCAAGATTGCCTTCGCCGATAGCACTACGGTGCGCGGGATGATGCCCAGCACGGGGCCTGGCGTCGAAACTCAACGCGCGCGATGGGAGGGCGGGCGCTTTCGCATGATCGCCCAGAACGTCCCGGGGCTCGCGCGGGAGGTAATGGACGGCAGGCTGACGCTTATCGAACCGTTGCTCGAGTTGCTGCTGCTGCCGCTCGCGTTTCATGCTCTTCTTCTGCTCGCGGCATTGGCGATCCCTTATGCGCCGGCTCGAATCTACGCTTTCATCGCGTTCGTTTTGCTAGCCTTTCACATCTGCGCGGCAATAGTGGTCGGCGGCGGCGGCTGGCGGGATTTCTCAGCCTTGCTCGCGGCGCCGTTCTATACCCTGTGGAAGTTAAAAATGGTGGCTAAAATTCTAAAATCCGCCGCCTCGAACACCCCTTGGGTGCGCACCAACCGCTAAGCACTCCGTTCGGCCGCTCCGCTAAAACGTTCCGGTCTTAGATTGAATCACTGCTACTTAGACTGTAGCTGGTTCTTACTATCTCTCATTGTCTGATACTCGCCGGAAAACACTCTACCCCGGCATTTTTATCTTTCGTTGGCAAACCTCCCTGTTACCTGTTTGTGGCTAGGTTAGCGGCTGGCTTTCACTCGATTAATTTTTCAAGACCCGTGGATGTGCAACGCATCGAGCGATGGGGTGTTTAGATTGAATAAACCACGTAAAAGTCGGGTTGACGTTGATGGTACAAAGTCGTGTGGTTATCCGGCTTTACAGTTTATTTTAGTACCCTCAAGAAAAGCTGGGATGTCATCTGACCACCAGGAGTTTTCATCGACTTACCTACTCATTTTGTCAATTGTCCCAACCATTGATGAATTTGATTTTGAGCTACTTCTCTCTCTCTTTCCGCTCTGCATAGACTGGCGCGTTACTAAGTCCGTGGAAGAGTGATGGCCCGGCGACCCGCTTGTCGAAGGTAGTACCTGAATACATGAAGAAATATGCCTCCTGGCTAATGGCCGCCCTGATGACCATGATGGTGACTGAGTGCTTCGCACAAACCAATGGCGCCGTCATTTCAAGCTCGCCCGAAGTCACTAATCTCCAAGGTATCGGGATAAATCTGGCTGGTTGGACTTATTGGGGAGGATCGGCCGACTATCTACAAAATATTCTGCAGAATCCCGGCTTTGAACCATCGACCTCGGGTCGCGTCGTCAAGGCATCTTCGGGAGTTACCTCCTCGACCTTTTGTGATCAGGTTAATTGGTTTTCGATGCCGTCGGGCTTTTACACCGGGGCCACCTTCCAGGATGTCTATGTAACCGGCTCGGGTTCAAATGCGGTTGCGGCCACTCGCGGAACCGGAACCATAACCGCTTATAATCCGACGGGCTGCGCCTCCTCGACGCCCCAGTTCACCTATTCGGCTTCATTCACTATCAGCGCCGGTGACTACATTCGCTTCCACACGGCTGGTAATACTGCCGGCAATTCGACTTATACTCCCGCGGGATGGTGGAATTCGGACGCTAATATAACTCTTACTAATGATAAGGAGCCTAACAGTGATGGCGTCCAGGCGCTCGACCTTGCATTGAACGGAAATGCTCACACGATTACACAGTACCAGGATGCCACACCTGGAAATTACACCGGTGCTTCAACCAATTTTATACAGGTTACAGGCTCATGGACTGTGTCTTGTTGGATCAAGGCGGTCAACGCGGTATCACCGTCACTGACACTTAGTTTTGGACGCATCGGAATTCCGGCTTACTTCAGTCAAACCTACACGCCGACCTCGAACTGGACGCAACAGTCCAAGACGTTTACCGGTCCCGAGACCGCGCTCACCTCGAATGTCGTTACTCTTCAGTTCCAGATAACTGCGAATGGTACTTCCGGAGACGTCCGGGTTGACGATTGCTTCGTTGGTCCTACCACCTCTAGCTCTTCGCCATGGTCTGGCGATATGGCCAAGGTGCTTAAGACGCTCAGCCCGGGGTTCATACGTGATAACCAGGGAGCGCAGGGAGACTCTTATGCGAATTTCGTTGCCGATGATACCGCGCGGGGCCCTTCAGCCTTTGCCGGTCCCAGCTCTGCCTGGCTCTACAATGTTGATCAATTTCTTGGGCTGAATGCCGCAGTAGGATCGACTCCCTGGATCGTTATCCCGGTCGTGCTGACGGATAGCGAGTATCAGTCGCTAGGTGCCTATCTCGCCAAAGAAGAGAACACCTACGGTTTCTCACAGATAATCATCGAGTGGGGAAACGAGATGTGGAATGGTGTCTCATGCGGAGGGGTGTGCTACGCGCCCCAGGGCGATCAGTATTCGGCGGTGGCTAAGCGGGACTTCAACTCATTGCTTGCCGGCGCGGGATCGAATTCCGGCAACTACCTCAAGTGGGTCGCCGGCGCACAGTACGGCGCTTATCCCCCATTTACCGGTCAGATCACCACCGTCCAGTCGGCCGCGAATACTGCGACCTATATCGACGGCGCGCCTTACTATCTTTACTGCCTGGACACGCAAACCAGCGTCGCGAACGACATGTCTCTCCTGTTCGGCGACGAGAATCTCCAGCAAAGCTACATGGACAGCGTGACCAGCGCACTTACCAGCAGTGGACAACATTTTGCCGCCTATGAAGGCGGTCCCTCGACCTGGTGGGGTAGCTCGTCGAATGCCGAACGCAACCGCACCATCGCGGGCGCCGGCAGTGCCGCCACCGACGCGGAACTGGCGCTGAATTTGTGGGCCTCTGGTACTCCGATTGTAAATATCTGGGATCTTGCCCAGACCAACTACGCCTGTAACGGCTCCGGCTGCGCCAATTCTTCGATCGGCAGTACCTGCACCGGTACCCCGCCCAGTCCGATGAGCGCGGATATGTGGGGCGTCGTCCACGATCTCCCGACCGGCTTGCTGCGCCCGCGGGGACTCGCGCTCCAACTTCTCAATAACTATTTTATCACGTCCAGGACTGGCAGCTTCTATTCGACCGGCTCGAGCACTTATGACGGAATCGTGGTCGGTGCATGGCACGATTCGCACGCGTTGTGGAACGTGGCGATTGTCAATTCAAATCCTGCAGCGCAGAACGTCATCGTTCAATTTCCGGCCACTACCGGGCTTCCCGCGGGAACCGTTAAGCAAATCAATTTCACCTCTTCAATCGCCGATACAAACGAAAACTCGGCTCTGGTGGCGATCGGTAACGGCGGTACGGTGGTCGCCGGTCCGAATTCGAATCAAGTTACTATACCCGTCCCGGCCTATGGGCTGGTGGTAGCTCAGGCCGGCGGATCTGGTGGATCCGCAACTCCGAGCCCAACGCCTTCGCCGAGCCCAGCCCCTTCGCCGAGCCCAACGCCATCACCGACTCCGAGCCCGTCGCCCAGTCCAACACCGTCAGCGACTCCGACGCCGTCGCCTTCGCCGAGCCCCTCTCCATCGCCTAAGCCGACGCCATCTCCGACCTCGACCCCAACGCCTGATCCGACTTCGAGCCCAACCTCGTCACCCACTCCAGGCCCGACGCCATCGCCGACTCCAACCGCATCGCCGGCGCCAACTCCGACCGCAACGCCTGCTCCCACTCCGACACCGACCCGTGGGCGATCGGTAACCATCTACAGTCCCTCACCAGGAAGCACCGTTTCAGGCTTGATGTCGTTCACCTGCTCTACCAACCGAGGGGGCACTGCCTTCCTGTACATCGACGATACTTTTGTCGCCTATAGCAGCTATTCCTGGCAGACGACGAAATTCGCCAACGGGAGTCACTATCTTCTTTGTAACGGTTATCGAAACGGCTCCTACGTAGGGAGCGCCCAGGAATACGTGACCGTCAGTAACTAGAGCGGATGCGCCGACGCTGCCGATACTCGGGCCTCTCTCACTCAATTCGGTATGCCCGGAAACGATAGCCGGGCAGCTCTAATTCGGTCCGGACAATTTTGAAGCGTCAGCCAGCATAGTCTGGGTCTGCGCTCACTGCCCCGAACAGCCAATCGCAGTTTCCCAGCTTGAACCTCAGGGCGACGTCCTGAGGGCTGTTGAGATCCTAGCGGCGGCAATCCTCGCCGGTATCCGGTGGTCCGCACCAAACCTTTAGGTGGGTACATGGCAGGTCGATCCGTAGGTATTTCGCTCCCACTCATGACGTTCTGTCTTGACCGCTCCTCCTTTTCTATGACGAATAAAGGATATAAAAGGCTCTGCTACCTGATCATTAACCTCTCTAGCATCTCTTCGACAAGAATAAACATCCTAAAGGATGCTAAGGAACGATATTGGCAAATCTTATCATCATTAGTCTGTTCTAGTCATTACTAACTCTATTGACACTTAGATAGTTTAATACATATAATCCTATTCGCATCGATGCTCTCTAGCGACGGGACGCTTTCGATGTTCGTCTACTAGCTAGATTGATTTTGATCGAGGCGAGGCTGCCGTGCCCTAACCCAATTCGATCACCGGTCGCTAAACCTCGGATCCGCGAGCGCTGAGGCGGCCAAAAATCTCGGTAGCGGGCTTTAGAGCGCGGATTTTAGAGCGGGCGGCTCCGGCTATCATTAACCAGAAAGCCGCATCGGATGCGGTAGGAACAAAGCTGCGACGTTGGAATTTGAAAGTCCGCGCCGGGTGGGATGGAGCTTACTTTGTGAAACGCTCTCGTGATATGGCAGGTCAGGCTGAACCGGACGAGATAATCACGTTGAACGAACTTGCGCAGTACCTGAAGGTGCACGTGTCAACGATCTACAAACTGCTTAAGGAAAACAAGATTCCGGCTTTCCGGGTGGGTTCCGATTGGCGCTTCAGCCGCCGCGAAATCGACCGCTGGATGCTAACTCAACAGAAGTAAGCCTGGTCGTCATTCAGTGCGAACCTCTGCCCACTGCATCGAAGGAAAAGTCGGCGATCCAGTCCATAGAAAGGAACCGTTGAGCGATTCGAAACCATGATCGATGTATATGTTTCCGCACGGATGGTTTTGACCCGTGTCATTATAACGACCGATCAAGGTCGTTCTTTGCTCTCCGATACCGCATCGCTGGGCGATCTCGTTCAACATCGCCGTTTCGATTTCGTACCTATTCCCCCTTCAATCATCATTTGAGCGCGGATAGGGTCATCAGGGTTGGCTTCACTACACCCTCGACCTACGGCGTAACCGGCTCCTTTCTACCGCCATCCGGAGCTTATGCTTGATCGCCCGGGCCCTGCGGATGAGCGGCCGCAGGATGACGGTCCGATCAAAAATGCGCGTCGGATGAATGTCGGTGCGCGAGCTTCTTTGATGAGCGAGACTCGGCACCGCCAAAAGCACGCGCATATCCGGAATTAGGAATCGAATATGATTCAGAGCTCCATCGGCAGTCATTGGGCCGCCGTCTGGATGACCCGCTGGGCGGACCTCGCACTGGTCCATAAACTGGAGCAACGGGTTTATGAAGTCACAGTTAACTGCATAAAAATGCGCACCAACGATCTCCTTCGGGAAATCCACCAGAGGGCCCCCCTCAAGACCCGTGTCAGAGGGCAATAAATACCCGAAATACACGATGTCCCACGCATTGCGTGCAAGCTGCGTTACGATTTGATCCTCAAGCGAGGCGGTGCAATCTCTGAAACTTACGTCGTCCTCAAAAACGAGCACGTTGCGCAGTCCATCCTGGCTTGCGAGGCGCAAAACGTTCCGGTGGCTGGTGAAATTTCCTCTTGTTCCTACGTCTGGAAACAGGCCCTTTTCAGTTAAACGTTTTGCAGTGTAGAAACGCACGTTCTGATTCGGAACATTGATTCCAAGCTGACCAAATTCCTGTATCACTTCTTCTCGACGATCGAGCCTATCTTCGAGATTGATAATATAGGCGCGATCGAAATATTCTATTATTCGCTTCATTTCGTTTCGTTTAGCTGGTATTCCGTTGCTTTGGCGCAGACATCCGCTCTGACTTCCGCCACACGTTTTACAAACTTTCGTCAACTCCAGAGTGACCAATACCCGGTAGCGATGATGTAGCACGCGAGCAGCGCGTTGGCAGTGGCGTGAGCTGCAACCGCATCCGCCAGCCGCCCTCTGCGATACATCGCCAGCGCGAAGAGGGCTCCCGCCGCTATTCCCGCGATCCAGCTCTGATGCACTACGCCGAAGGCCGCCGAGGAGATAATGAATGACGGCCACGTGAAGCCATCGAACGGTACCGACTCGAAATCCGAAGCCACCAGTTTGCGCAGCAGATAGCCGCGAAATGCCAGTTCCTCTACGATCGGCACGGTGATAACCGCGCCTGCCACACGCAACATAATCCAACCCGTCATCGCTACGGACGGGAGGCTCCGCAGGTGGCCCGCGATGACCGCATCTGCAGTACCATCCGGATGAACCAGGACGGCCCAGATCATAAAACACAATGCACCGAGCCCGGCGCTCGTCCACGAGAACTCCGCCAGCGCGGTACCAATTCGATCGCGATAGGCCCAAATAGCGAGCCCGGCTACTATCACGCGCACCGGATACGCGGCGTCGAAGCCAGCGGTGAATGGCGCGGTCAACATAGCGGCGCCGATTGTGAGTAGCAGAGGCATCAAATAAGGAAGGGCAGGATTCGGATCGCGAAGGTTGTCGCGGACGGTCTCGGAGCCGTCGTCACGAGTAATCCACCGCACGTGACGGCTCGCACCCACTATCCCGAAGGCCGTCAGATTGAAGAAGATCCAGCCTGCCACCGAGTGGAAGCCGGTAACTGCAACGCCGCTAAACCATTGGCCGACCAGGATCAGCAGCGTGATGCGGACCGCATTCAGTATCCAGATGCCGGCGACGCCGGCTGGAATCAGGACAAGGGCCGCGGGGAAGCGGTACTCGGTGCGATAGAACCACAGGTACGCCGCGATGAAGACGCAAATGAGCCCGATGCCCTCGAGCCCGGAGCAGGTTGGCGCGATCGAGACAGCGAAGCGTGCCGTGCCGATCAGCGCGAGGCCGGGGTCGCTCACTACCGCCACTCCGAGTGCGTGGAGCATCAGTTCGACGCTGACGAAGGTGTAATGACACAGCGGCGGCCAGAGCATCTGGGCGAAATATCCCGCTGACCGCGCCGCAATTCCAACCAGCGCACCGGCTGTTATGGCGCTTCGGCTGCGGGTCAGCCATCGCTTCCAGAAGGTGTTCGGCAGCACCGCGTATGACCAGCTCAGGGCGGTGGCGGGCAGCAAGGCCGCGCCCGCGAATAGCCATATCTGCGCACTGACTGCGGTGAAGACACCTCCGTCTATTCCGCAGGCAAGCCACGTGGCGACACCCACAACGCAAAGCAGATGGACTCCGAGCCAGAAATTGAGGCTTGCAGAATCTGCGTGATTAATCGCGACCGCGAGCTCGTCGCGAAAGACGGGCCAGCTTAGAAAAGTCGCCACCAGTGCGCCGCCGATCACCGCTTCGCCTAAGG
>Ga0302326_10003868_pt1 | contig 35046 bp, 27 predicted proteins | sample Palsa_T0_3_FD_202264 | JGI IMG/M metagenome (GOLD analysis project Ga0302326, IMG submission 202264) | Peat permafrost microbial communities from Stordalen Mire near Abisko, Sweden - Palsa_T0_3 | ecosystem: Environmental > Terrestrial > Soil > Palsa > Peat permafrost | place: Sweden: Abisko...
GTATAAGGGGCGGAAACCATGTCTGCGCTAGGAACAACCCGATTAATCGTCACCGCGGTGGTGATCGCGCACGCCGCCGCCATGCACGCCCAAACAGTGGACTGGAAGCAGGTTTCAACAGGCGACCCATCCGGCAGGTGCTGTATGGGCATGGCGTACGATGGATCCACGCACGCCGCAGTCCTCTTTGGCGGCGCCGCCGGCGGTGCCGTTTACGGCGACACTTGGAGCTGGCGCGGCAAGTGGTTCGCGATGTCTCCCGCTACCTCGCCTCCCGCGCGCCAGGGCCCCGGAATGGCCTTTGATGCGGCAACAGGTAATATGGTGCTCTTTGGAGGTTCGACCACCGCGCCGGTTGGATCAGGGACATCTCTAAACGATACCTGGACGTGGGATGGAACTACCTGGACGCAGCAATTCCCGCCCGTGTCTCCGTCCCCGAGAACGTGGTCAAGTATGGCGTCCGATCCGGTATCCAGGACGGTCGTACTTTTTGGCGGCAATAACCTGCCGGGCGGCGACGGTCCCTTAGGCGATACCTGGACGTGGGACGGGATTGCTAGGACCTGGACCCAGCGCCATCCCACCAACCATCCGTCCGCACGAGGATCGTCTCCGCTGGCCTACGACCAAACGACGCACAGGCTGGTCCTGTTCGGCGGCGTCACTACAAACTTCGATAATCTCAACGACACGTGGAATTGGGATGGAAGCAACTGGATCCAGCAATTCCCAACCTCCGCCCCTTCCGCGCGAAACTCGCCCGCGATGGCGTATGATCCCGGCCTCGCCGCCGTCGTGCTCTTCGGCGGATCGCCCGGGCCTTGTTGTTCGTATAATAATGACACCTGGACTTGGGACGGCGTCAATTGGACGGAGATCTATCCGGCAAATACGCTACCGCCTGGACGCAACTCCGCGGGTATGGCTTACGATACCGCCTTCCAAGCCCTGCTGCTATTCGGTGGGCAAGCCGACGGGCCGTTTGGCGACACCTGGCTTCTGACTCTGGCTCCTTGATATCCGCCACTGAGAAATAACGGGCGGAGCTAGTACGCCTGAATCTCTTCCACGCGTTGACGGCGGACCTTTATTTTGCTTGCGTTCTTGCGGGCAGCCGACAGGTCATAGGCAAGCTGCATCCGCAACCACGTCTCGGGCGTGCTGCCGAAAGCCTTGGTAAGCCGGATAGCCATCTCCGGGCTGACGGCGGATTTGCCCGCGATTACGTTGTTCAGCGCCTGGCGCGTGACGCCCAGAATCCTCGCCCCTTCCGCAATCGATAATCCCAGGGGCTCCAGGCAAGCCGTCCTTATGCTGCGGCCCGGGTGGGGAGGATTTTTCATGGGCACGCGTATTCGTTCCTTCTCCAATTTAATGGTAGTCAACCAGTTCAACATCAAACGCAGACCAGAAGCCTGCAATTCACCTTTGAGACGATGAGGCCGATACCTGTTGGCAAGTAGGCTACCCCAGGATCAATCGCCATCAAGCCTCGTTGACACTACCCGGTCTGTGTACAGGAGGGCGCGGCCTCATCCCCCCAATGTTCAGCCTAGCAAAAAGGAGTCAGTTGACGCGAAGTGGGGTTAGCTGTGGGTTAGCTGAAACTGGCCCAACGCGTTCTGGGATGTGATGAAAAGGCGCCCCACTGGCGAACGGCCAACATGCCGCTCCGCGACAACTCGCGCCACCGCTTAGAATCAAGATTGGGCTCACAATGGCAGTAACACGCAGCAGGGCCGCGGAAAGAGCGCCGGCATCACGCGGCGGACGCCAGGCGAACCTCTGGCACGGCTTCGTATGGCGGCGCCGCGAAGCCATCTGGATGCTGGCCGGCTCGCTCATGTTGCTGCTCGGCTTCTTCCTGGTCTACCGAGCCAAGACGCGGACATTCGCCGAAATCGAAACCGGCCTCGCCAACAAGCAACTGCTGAACCTGAACAATCTCACCGCACGCGAAGACCTGTTGCCTTACCTGGCCATCTTCGCCGAGCCGGCCGAGCGGCAATTCGTGGCGCGGCGGATCTACGACGCCTCGGGCAGCCTGCCAAACGTGGGTGCCATCGCCCGGCTGCGAGTATCCGACGCGGAAGTCGAAGCGGCGCGCGGCCTGAAATCCTTCCACGGACACCACGCCCTCTTGACGGCCGAACAGTTCCGCCAATTGAAGCCATCGTTCGTGGTGCGTCGTCCCCCGCAGTTCCGGCGCGCCTTCCTCATTTGGATCGCGGTGTTCTTCGCGGCATTCTGGGCCGCGCACCTTTGGTGGAGCGTGCGCGTTTTCCCAGGCGACAGCACGCTGCTGCCCTCCATTCTGCTGCTCACTGGCCTTGGTCTCAACTTGATGGTCAGTCTGCGCGACCCCGTACGCGACAGCATGCTCTTCGTGGATTTCGCGCTAGGCGTCGCGGCTGGATGCGTGCTGCTGGCCATCGCCAGCGCCTTTGACTTCGAGCGCCTGCTGGGCAAGCTCAGTTTCGTGCCGCTGCTCGCCAGCTTCGCGCTTTCCGCGCTGCTGATCGTGTTCGGATACGGTCCCGGCTCCAGCGACGCCAAAGTCAACCTGTTCGGATTTCAACCCGTCGAGTTGATCCGCATTCTGCTGATTCTGTTTTTGGCCGGCTACTTCGCGCAGCGTTGGGACATCCTGCGCCACGCGCGCGAGCAGCGCCCGCGCCTTGCGATCTTCAACCGGCTCGGCGGCATTCCGCCTCTCGAATACACCCTCCCCGCATTCGTGTGCGTGGCGCTTTCGCTGCTGTTTTTCTTTTTGCAGAAGGACATGGGACCGGCGATGGTGTTCACCTGCCTGTTCCTGGCGCTATACTCCATCGCGCGCAAAGACGCTCTGATCGCAGCGGCAGGCCTCCTGTTTCTACTCGCCGGGTTCGTGGGCGGATATCTCGTGCGCGTCCCCCACACCGTCTACGAACGCGTGTCGATGTGGGCGTCGCCGTGGAACAACGTCATCCACGGCGGCGATCAATTGGCGCAATCGCTGTGGGCTTATGCCACGGGCGGCTTCTGGGGCACGGGCCCCGGTTTGGGCGACCCGGCACTGGTGCCGGCCGCGCACACTGATTTGATCCTGTCGGCGCTGGGTGAAGAATTCGGCTTCCTGGGTGTGGCCGCGGTATTCGCCATCTACGCGTTCATCTTGTATCGCACGGCACGCATCGCCTTGCGCGCGCGCAGCGATTACGAATTCTTCCTGGCTGCGGGCCTGGGCGTAGCCATGGCGCTGCAAATCCTGTTGATCGCCGGAGGGTCGCTGGGGGTGCTCCCGCTTTCCGGCGTTGTCACGCCCTTCCTGAGCTACGGCCGATCGTCGATGTTGGCGAACTTCTTCGTCTTCGCGATCCTGCTGTCCATTTCCAGCCGGCCCGCCGCCGATCCCAAGCGCAACGCGCCATTCAGGGCGCCAGTCGAAGCCGCCGGCCTGGCGTTGGGAGCGCTGACGCTGATCATAGTCGGCAAGGCAGCCTATGTGCAAGTGCTGCACAGTGCAGCCATCATGGGCGAGGGCACCCTGGTCGTGCAGGCCGATGGCGCGCGCCGCTACCAATACAATCCGCGCTTTCAGGAGATCGCACGCGACATTCCCAAAGGCAGCATCTTCGACCGCAACGGTTTGCCCCTGGCCACCAGCAGCTGGGACGAACTGGAGAAGCACCGCGCGCAATACCAGCAGCTCGGCATCAACATCGATCAAGCCTGCTCGCGCACCGAAAGCCGGCACTATCCCTTCGAAGGCCTCACGTTCCACCTGCTGGGCGATCTGCGCACGCGCATCCGTTGGGGCGCCGGCAATACTTCGTTCGTGGAGCGCGATTCGGCCACGCGGTTGCGCGGTTACGACGACCGGCCCACCTTGGTGGATGTCGAGAATCCAAAAACCGGCAAGCCGGAGCGCGTCGTGCGCTACGACCTGCGCGAGCTGGTTCCGCTGCTGCGTCACCGCTACCAGCCGAACAATCCGGCGGTCCGGCGCGTTCTGGACCGGAAGCGCGACGTCCGCATGTCGCTCGATGCGCGGCTGCAGGTGCGCGCCGGCGAAATCCTGAAAGCCGCGCTGCGCCAGGCCGGCCAGGACAAGGGATCGGTGGTCGTGCTCGATCCGGGAACAGGGGAGCTGCTGGCGGCTGTAAGCTATCCGCTGCCGCCCATCGGGCCGGGCGACGCTCCGCCGGCGGAGGCCACGGAAGATACAGCCAACCCGTATCTGGATCGCGCGCGCTACGGCCTGTATCCGCCCGGTTCGACATTCAAGGTAGTCACTGCTATGGCCGCGCTGCGCAGCGATCCGCAGTTGGCGAAGCAGACCTATTCCTGCATTCGCCTGCCGGACGGCCGCGTGGGTAACTACGTGCGTGGCTCCAACCGCCCCATCCGCGACGATATAGAAGATAAGGAGCCGCATGGAACCATCGACATGGAGCGCGCCGTAGTTGTGTCCTGCAATGCTTACTTCGCGCAGTTAGGCACTTACAATGTAGGCGCGCAGCAGTTACTCGATACCGGCAGCCTGCTGGGTATCTCCATGGCGTCGCCCCCCACCGCGCAACAACTGCGCAAGTCGCTGCCGCAATCGTCATATGGGCAAGGTCAGGTAGTCGCGTCGCCCTTCCAGATGGCGCGTGTGGCGGCTGCAATCGCCAATGGCGGCCAAATGCCGCAAGGCCGCTGGATCGCCGACGATAGCAACGATCGCACGCAGGCGCCGCAAGTGGTGATCGGGCCGGATGTCGCGGTCACAATATCCCGCTTCATGCGCGAGGTGGTGACCCAGGGCACCGGACGGCGCGCGGCCGACGCGCCCGTGCAAATTGCGGGCAAGACCGGCACGGCGGAACTTGGCAACGCGCCTTCGCACGCCTGGTTCATCGGATTCGCTCCGTATCCTGCCGGCAGGCGCATCGCGTTTGCGGTGTTGATCGAGAACGGTCAGTATGGCGGCACATACGCTGCTCCGGCAGCCGCCGCGCTGGTGACGGCAGCGCAGAGCCTGGGGCTTATTGGAGCGGGGAAACAGCCATGAGTTTCTTTTCGGAAGTGGAGAAAACCATCGAGCGCGCGTTCCGGAAATGGACCGAGCGGGCGTTCGGTCCCGCCCAGTCGGATGAACTGCTGCTGGTGCACCGCGCCATCCTGGAAGAAATCGAAGGTAAGATCCAAACCGTGCAGCGCGGCCAGCGCCTGTTCCCTTATAACTATCTGCGCGTGCGCCTGGTGTCCCAGGAACCGGAGCGGCGGGCGCTTTTTCAGGCGGCCTTCGCCCAGGATCGCCGGTTGGAAAGCGATATCCGCGAATCGCTGCAGGGCGCGGGATGCGCGCTTCCCACAGGCTTCGCCGCGGATGTGGAGACGGCCGAGGAAGGCCCTAAAGGCTTCGAGATCGCGTACACCATCCGTGACGTTCCGTCCGTTCCAGCGCCGGTTCCGGCGCCCGAGCCTGAACCACCACCTGCGCCCGAGTTTGTCCCAGGGCGGCTTGTGGTGGTGCGAGGAAAGGCGGCACGGGACGGCTACGCCATTGAGAAATCGCGCACCAACATCGGGCGCATGCAGGAACTAACCGACAGCCAACAACGCATCGTGCGGCGCAACGACGTGGTCTTTGAAGAGGGCGGCGACGACGCGAATGCGACTGTCTCCCGCGCCCACGCGCACATCCGTTTCGACCGGGCCTCGGGCCAATATCGCATTTGCGACGACGAAAGCGAATTCGGTACACGCATCTTCCGGGAGGGCCGGTCCATCGAAGTGCCCGCAGGTAACCGGCGCGGCGAACGCTTGTGTCCGGGAGACGAAATCTACGTCGGAAGGGCGTGCCTGCGATTCGATCAATAAGACAAAACCCTACGCGTCAACCTAGTGCGGTCGGCTACGTCTCTGAACGAGTCGTATGAATACGTACAACGATATCAATAAAGCACTAGCTATAGTAACCGTGCAGTAGCAGACTAGTAATGGAGAGTAACATGGCCTTACGATCGTACTTACTTTGGTTATATTTACTTGCGGCTACGCACCGGCCGATGGTAGCGCAGCCCAACGTGCTGACCTATCATAATGACGTGGCCCGCACCGGCCAAAACCTGGCCGAAATCACGCTGACCACCGGTAACGTGAATTCGGCCACCTTCGGCAAGGTCTTCCAAGTGACGTTGGACGGTGTAGTCGACGCACAACCTCTCTACGTCGCCGGGATTTCCGTCTCTGGCCAGGGAACCCATAATCTGCTGATCGCGGCCACGGAGAACGACAGCCTGTATGCGCTCGATGCGCATGCCGGCGCGCAACTCTGGAAAGTGGCGCTACTGCCCGCCGGCGAGACACCCTCCGACGACCGCGGCTGTTCACAGGTGACTCCCCAGATCGGCATTACCTCGACGCCGGCCGTCGCGCTCGAGGCCGGCACGGGGGGAGGCGCCGTCTTTGCCGTGGCGATGAGTAAGGACTCGTCAGGGAACTACCATCAACGGTTATACAAAGTGAGCCTGGCCACGGGCACGATACTCGCCGTCGTGGCAGTTACCGGCAAGTATCCCGGAACCGGCGACGCTAGCAGCGGAGGTTACGTTTCGTTCGCAGCCAGCCAGTATAAGGAACGATCGGGCTTGTTGCTGTTGGGCGGGGTGGTGTACCTCGCATGGGCGTCGCACTGCGACGATCAGCCGTATACCGGCTGGATCATGGGCTACAACGCTGCGACGCTCGCGCAAACCACCGTGATCGACGTTACTCCCAATGGTGGCGAAGGGGCCATTTGGGGCGCAGGCGCCGGTTTGGCGGCCGATCCCAGAGGGTACATTTACTTTTTAGATGCCAACGGCACTTTCGACACTACTCTGAATGCCCAAGGCTTTCCCAACCAGGGAGATTATGGCAACGCCTTCATCAAGCTATCGGCCGCAGGCGGCCAGCTGACCGTGGCGGATTATTTCACCATGTACAATACGACCAGCGAATCCGATGCGGATGAAGACTTAGGCTCGGGCGGAGCACTGGTGTTGCCGGACATGACCGATGCCGCTGGCCAAGTGCGCCACCTGGCAATCGGAGCGGGCAAGGACGGCAACATCTACCTGGTAAACCGCGACAGCATGGGCAAGTTCAATTCGCAGACCGACAGCGCCATTTACCAGGAGTTGGACGGCGCTCTGCCCGGTGGTATCTGGTCCATGCCGGCCTATTTCCGCGGACAGGTGTATTTTGGCGCTGTGGGCGGTCCGATACGGGGGTTCCAGTTCAGCAAGGCGGTGCTTTCATCGACTCCGGCTTCGGCGACCAGCATCACGTTTCCGTATCCCGGAGCCACCCCCAGTATCTCGGCGAACGGCTCGACAAACGGCATCCTCTGGGCGGTGGAGAACAACTCGCCCGCCGTGCTGCACGCGTACCTGGCCGGCAATCTGGCGCAGGAACTGTACAATACGAGCCAGGCGGCGAACGGACGCGACCAGTTCGGCGCGGGCAACAAGTTCATGGTGCCAACCATCGCCAACGGCAGAGTGTACGTGGGGACGCCGAACGGGGTCGCTGCTTTCGGCTTACTCGGTCTGCCCGCGGCAAGCCCCGTTGGAAACCAAGCGTCTACGGTCGCGGCTCCGTAAATCGGGCGTTTCGTAGCGGCTACGACACAATGTACGGGCTGCGATACACAGGCCGCGTGGACATCGCGTTGGCCTCCGCATCGCCTGTAAAGCTGGCAGACGCCGGGTCGTAAGTCAGTTTGCGCCCCACTCTGTAGCTGATGTTCGCCATGTGCACCAGGGCGGCGGACGTTACCCCGACTGACACATCGGCTGTCAGATCCGCCGGGTTTCGGCTCTTCACCGCTTTGAGGAAGTTGGCCATGTGCGGGATCGTATCGTCGATCTCCGTCTCGGTGTGCTTCATCGACTCACCCGGCTCGCCCTTGTCGCCGAGAAAGATCTGAAATCCGTGCTCATCCACCGGCATAAAGCCCTTGCTGCCGAAAAATGTGACCCCCACGAAATTCGGACCCGACGCCGGAATGCCAGGCTCCCCGCCGGTATTTAATCCGCGCACTTCGAAAACTAATTCGGCATCGCCATAATCGAAGGTGGCGATCTGGGTGTTGGGCGTTTCCTGGTCGTCCTCGTAAACATATTTGCCGCCGGTCGAAACCACGCCCTTGGGCAGATCCCGGCCCAGGCCCCGCCGCGCCAGGTCCATTTCATGGATGCCCTGATTGCCGATGTCGCCGTTGCCTGTGTCCCAGAACCAGTGCCAGTTGTACTGGTAGCGATTCTTGGTGTACTCGCGCATGGGTGCTGGCCCGAGGAAAATGTCCCAATCGAGCCCCGCCGGGACCGGCTCGGTGGGGGTATGGCCGATGGATGGCCGGCGCTTAAAGCAGATGCCGCGGGCCATATACACCTGACCGATGGCGCCGCTATGCAGCAGGTCCATGGCACGCTGCTTGTGCGCGATAGTGCGGCCCTGCATCCCGATCTGCACGATCCGCTTGTATCTGCGCGCCGCTGCTTCCATCGCCCGGCCTTCGAAAAGGTTGTAGGAGGCGGGCTTCTCGCAATAGACGTCTTTGCCGGCCTGACACGCCCATATAGTCGCCAGCGCGTGCCAATGGTTGGGGGTGGCGATGGACACCGCGTCCACGTCCTTGTCCTCAAAGAGCTTCCGCAGGTCCTGGTGAACGTGCGGTTTGTTGCCATGCAGCTTCTCCACGATCTGGGTGGCCCGTTCGGTCTGCGCCTGATTCACATCGCAGATGGCCACCACGCGCGCATCCGGCAGCTTGCTGTAATACTTCAGGTGATCGCGTCCGCGGCCGCCCAGACCGATCACTCCGATGCCCACCTTGCCGTTGGCCGTGTCGTTTGCCGCCCGCGCGCCCATCGCCAGACTGGCGCCCAATAGAAATGTTCGTCGTTCCATAATGCCTCCCGGCTAAGAACAATCGTATATCATGGATGCGATGCAAATGGTGGTGAACGGCGTCGCGTCGAAAGGCGGACCTCCCGTCGACGGTTTTGTGCTGGAAATGGAGGGAATCAGGAACCCGGATCTGTGAACCCTAACCGTTCCCGTTGCCATCTTCAACAAACGCCCGCAGACGGTGGCTCCGGCTGGGATGCCGCAGCTTGCGCAGCGCCTTGGCCTCGATCTGGCGGATCCTCTCGCGCGTTACCGCGAAGTTCTGCCCAACTTCTTCCAGTGTATGCTCGCTGCCGTCCTCCAGCCCGAAGCGCATCTTGACGATCTTCTCCTCGCGCGGCGAGAGCGTCTTCAGGACCTGGGCGGTCTGCTCGCGCAGATTCAGATTGATCACCGCATCGGAAGGCGACAGGGCCACCTGGTCGACCAGAAAATCGCCAAGGTGCGACTCGTCCTCTTCGCCGACCGGGGTCTCCAGCGAGATCGGCTCCTGCGCCACGCGCAGCACCTTACGTATCTTGGAAACCGGCAGCTCCATGCGCTTGGCCAGTTCCTCGGTGTTCGGTTCGCGCCCCAATTCCTGAATCAACTGGCGGGAGGCCCGGATCAGCTTGTTGATGGTCTCGATCATGTGTACCGGAATGCGGATGGTGCGCGCCTGGTCCGCAATCGCACGTGTGATGGCTTGCCGCACCCACCAGGTGGCGTACGTCGAGAATTTGTATCCCCGGCGGTACTCGAACTTTTCCACCGCCCGCATCAGGCCGATGTTGCCTTCCTGGATCAGGTCGAGGAATTGCAGCCCGCGATTGGTATACCGTTTGGCGATGCTCACTACCAGGCGCAGGTTAGCCTCGATCAATTCACGCTTGGCGGTCTCGGCTTCGCAATCGGCCTTGGTAATGATCGCCAGCGTGCGCCGCAACTCAACCGCCGTGGAGGCGCACCGCTCCTCGATCTGCTGCAGCCTCTGCTGATAGACACGCTGTTCCCTGCGCAATTCCTTGATGCCCTCCGCCCGCGCCGGCGCGGCCTCTATGCGCCGCTGCACGCGCGCCATCTCCCGCTCCACCGGTGTCAGTTCTTCCACCGCCGCCTGGATCTGTGCGGCGAAGTGGCGCAGGATGGATCCCTGGAAGCGGACCGTCCGGATGCGCCGCGAAACCCGCACCCGCGCGCGATGCGTTTCCCAAAGGAGGTGTGCATGCTGCTTGGGCTTCAGTCCGCGCGGAATGGCGTTGAGTTTCTGTCGCAACTGTTGGAATTTTCTGAAATGCCGCGCGGCATCTTCGGCCATGGCGATAAATTCCTGGCCATTCTCTTCGGTAGCCTCGTCGATCGTCAGCGGATCGGCCACTAATACGACATCGCGCGCCGCAATCGTGCCGTGGTCCACGTCCTCGGCCAGGTCCAGGATCTGCTGAATCACCAGCGGTGAGCGCGAGAGCGCTTTAATCACCGTGTTCTGGCCGCGTTCGATGCGCCGTGCGATCTCCGTCTCGCCTTCGCGCGACAGCAGCGGGACGGTGCCCATCTCCCGCAGATACGTGCGTACCGGATCGGTGACCTTCTCTCCGGCCGCCGGGCCCACATCCAGGTCCAGCAGATCTTCGGCTTCCCCCAGCTTTTGATCGAATTCGAGTTTGGGATCTTCCAGGAGATCGATGCCCGACCCGTCCAGCCCGGCCAGCAGGCTTGCGATCTCGGCGCCGTTGGCGAGATCGGCGGGGAGGGCTTCGCTCAGGTCTTCATAGACCTCATAGTCCTTTTCCTTGCCCTTCTCCACTAACCGCTGCAGCCGATCGAGTTTATCTTCCGGTGCCACTGAAACGCCCCACCCGTTGCGATACTATTTCCCACATTGTACACCCGCGTTTATTGCCACGCACGGCTATCCGGCCTTTTCGAGATCGTGCAATTCTTCCGCCAGCCGCAATGCCTCATGCAAATTTCCCGACCGCTCCGCCTCTCTTACACGCGCCTTCAACGCGGCCACTCGGGATTTGAGGCTGGCGCGCTGCAAGCTGCGAAGACATTCCTCTCCTAGGGATAGTGAAATTGCGGAGCCATCCGTTTCATCCCGCAGCACGGCGGACGCTAATAATTCTTGATCGCTTTCCTCCAGCCGTGCGTGCAGATCGTCGTAAGTCACCGTACCGCCGGCATACAAGGCGAACAAAGCCTTGAATATACGCCGCGTGGCGAACTGCTCCACCGCTGGTAGCTGTTCCAGTTCCGGAATCAGCTCATGGCGCGCTTCGGCGTCGGAAACGAGCAGGTTCAGTAGAATCTTCTCGTCCGCCCGCAGCGGCTCGCGCACTGGCGCGACCTTCTTGTCGCGCCGGTCCGTGGCGGCTTTGCGAAAGTTCTCCAACACCAGTCCGGCATCCACGCCCAGGTATCCCGCCACGTCGTTGGCCACGGCTACGCGCTCTATCTTGTCCGGCAGCCGCTGAATGGCCGGCAGCAAGAACTGGAAACCCGCCACCCGTCCCTCAGCCGTGCGCAGATCGAATTTCGCCCGCGCCCGATCGGCCAGCCAGTAAAAATAGGTTTGCGCCTTATCCAACTTGGCCCGATACGCATCTGCACCGCGTTCCTTGCAATATTCATCCGGATCGAGGCCGTCCTCCAACTCCACGATCCGCACACGCATGTTCTCGTCCAATAGCAGGTTGATGGACTTCTCCGCGGCGTTCGCCCCTGCCGCATCCGGGTCGAAATTCACCACGATCTTTTCCGAATGCCGCCGCAACGCCTGCACCTGCTGCGCCGTCAGCGACGTTCCGCAACTGGCCACCACCTCGCGCACGCCCGCCGCGAAGACGCCGATCGCGTCCATGTACCCTTCCACCAGCACGGACCGCTCCGCTTTCCGGATGCCTTCCTTGGCCCGGTGCAGGTTGTAGAGTACAGCGCTCTTCTTATATATCGGCGATTCTGCGGAATTGAGATACTTGGCCTCATCGGCCGGATCGAGCGCGCGCCCGCCAAATCCGATTACCTTGCCCGATTCGCTATGAATGGGAAACATCAGCCGGTTGCGGAAGCGGTCGTAGAAACTGCCGTCGTCGCGGCGGCCCAGCAGGCCGGAGTTCTCCATCTGTTCGGCCGTGAACCCCTGTTTTTCCAAGATGCGCAGCAGCATGCGGCCGGAGCGCTCGGCGTATCCCAGCCCGAATTGCGCGCTCACCTCCGGCGATACGCCGCGCTTCTCCAAATAGCGCCGCGCTTCGGCGCCCGCCGCTCCGCCAAGCTGCTCGCGGAACGCCTCCTGCGCCAGTTCCTGGATCTGAGATACGGCGCCCCGCAGGTGCGTTTCGGCGTCGGCATACTCCGCGCGCTTCGGCATCGGAATGCCATTGCGCTCGGCCAGCTGCTTCAGCGCTTCCGGAAAGCTGACGTGCTCGAATTCCATTACGAACTTCAGCACGTCGCCTGATGCGCCGCACCCGAAGCATTTGTAAAACTGATGCCCAACGTGCACGGAAAACGATGGCGTCTTCTCGCTGTGGAACGGGCAGAGCCCCGTGTACCGGGAAACCCCGGACTTCTTCAGGCGCACATATTCCCCGATGACCTTGACGATGTCGACGGAAGATTTCAGTTGGTCTTTGAAGTCCATGACCCCTGCGTGTGCCTATTATCGCCGAACCAAACGGCGAGAACCAGCGCGCCGCAAGCCGCCAAGGTCACCCAGGCGGAGCGCCACAGGATTTCGGGATCGAAGCGCATCTTCACCACGTGCTTGCCGGCGGGGACCGGCAAACCGCGGAATGCGGCGTTAGTCATAAGTGGCGCGCGGGCTTGCCCCGTTTGGCCATCGACCCACGCATGCCATCCCGGATACGCCGTTTCCGACGTGACCAGAAATGCCGGCGCCGGCGCGTCCGTCTCCAGCGTGAATTGCTGCGCGCCGTATTCGAGTACGCGCACGCTTCCAGCGGGCGGCGCGCCTGTGAGCGAGACCCCCGGCGCGGCACCCTCCACGACTGCTTCCGCCCCCACAGCGAAGTCGGGTGATCGCAGCATGGCGAGCGCCTCGTCCATACTCGCGGCGCGGCGCACCCGGCTAACCAGGAAGAAACGCGGCAGGACGCCGGGATTTTCGTAGATGTGCGTCCCCGGCAGGTCCAGCACCTGGGTTAGCGCGCGCGGCTTTCGGAGCACATGCGATGCGATCACATACCGCACGTTCATCAGTTTTAGCACCGGCGAATCCGGGTCGGCGATTTCGTAATATCGCCCCCAGAGCACACCCTGGCAGAACGACAGCCGCACCTGCATCAGCCGGACCAGCGCGAACGGATCGTTGCCATTCGCCGACGGAAACTCGAAAAGCGGCCCGTGCGTCACCATGTCGGGGTACCCCTCCATCGCATCGACCCGCCATGGCGGCACATTCTGGTTGGCCAGCCGCCGTATTTCCGCCGGGATCTGCCGGACACTGGCGTAGTGGTCGTAGCCGATTCCCGGATCGATCTGTTCATCCACCGTGTTGAAGGGCCGTCCGGAACTGACCGCGATCAGATCCGCCGCCACCAGCGCGACGGCGAGCGCCTGCAACCAAGGCCGGCGTTCATTGAGGACCACGAGGAGCACGTCCGCGCCGAACCCCGCCAACAAAGCCATACCGAGACAAAACGCGCAGAGCGCGAATTCGGCGTACAGCGATCCCTTCACGGCGTTTGGCAGCCACACGAACACAGTTTTCCCGATCGGTGTGGAGTCGCCCAGCATCCACAGCGCCGCGCACAGGGTCAGTAAGGCGATGCCGGCTGTGTGCCGGTTTCTGCGATAGACGACCGCCAATACCACAAACACAAGCGCGGGGATTCCGCAGTAAGTGTAAAGGAAGGTGACTTGCCAGGGATACTTCCAAGTGGCGCCATCGAACTGGAAAGTCCCGTAATGATTGGGCAGCACCAGCGAGACCAGAGCCTGCAGCGGCATGCCGCCTCCGGTATTCAGATAACGACTGCGATATTGCGCCACGCTCAGGCGCGAGAGTTGCAGCGTCGGGAAGACTTGTATGGCGGCCAGCAGGATGGCCCACACGGCCGCGATAACGGTGCTTACCAGCACCAGCGGCGATGCCCGGCGCAGCAGCGCCAATATGGCGGCCAGCAGAAAGCAGGAAATGAAGACGACCGCGGTGGCCGCGGGGAATCCGGCAAGCAGCGACATCGCCAAAGCGCAGGCCAGGCCTGCCAGCCACCGCCAGCGGAACCGTTCGCCAAGCGCGATCACGCACAACCAGGCCAGGGGCAGCCACGCCGCCACGTCCACCGCGCCCAGGTGCTCCGCCTGCGAAGCCGTGTAAGCGCCCAGTTGGTAGATGGTCGCGCCCACTATGGCCGGGGCCTGTCTGAGTGTGAGACGGCGCAGCAGCCAGTAAGTGAACGCGCCCGCCAGAAATACGTGGGCGGCCATTTGCAATTCGAGCCAATAGAGCAGGTGGCCGCCTCCGGTAAAGTTACTCAACAGGATCGCCGCGAGAGCCGGAGGATAGAAAAGTTGCGCCGTAAGGTTGGCGTAAAACGGCAGCCCGCAGTAGGTATACGGATCCCACAGGGGCAACTCTCCGCGGGCGAACGACTGCGCTATAAACCAGGCCTGCGAAAGATGGTAGTAGCGGAAGTCCCACGGGATGGCGTAATGGCCGTAGAACAGGATGTGCCTGAAGAACACCAGGACTTCCACCAGCAGCACGAGTAGGGGCCATGCTCTCCGGGTTGCGCGCATCGCGAATTTCGAGCATAGCAGCCGCGAAGCCGCGAAAGCCGCTGTCAGCGCCCGATCACCACGCCTACAGCCGACGGCTGCACATCCAGCCGCTCGATGCGGTGCCCCAGCGCGAAAGGCTCGCCGATCTTGGCATTCGGGTAGGCTTGCATGACGTAACTATGGATCAGAAAGTCGAGCATAGGACCCTCGATGGCAACGCCGGAAATCTCAACCTGTTGCACGTCCACAGTCGCGGTCCCACCGGACGACTGGATGCGGGCAGTGATGCTAACGGGCCGCTCTCCATCCAGCAAATAAGCCATGATGCGTCCCGGTGGCTTCCCCTCGGCGCGCCGCAGCTTGCCGAAATCGATCAGCGCGGAGGCCGTGGCCGTTCCCGGCCCCAACTCGACCAGCGTATTGCGGACTCCGTCAGGCGCCGCTTCGGCGACTTCCTGGCGGGCGTAGGCGTTCAACTGAGCGGGTGTCAGCACCACGCGCGAGCCAGGCTTGACACGATCCTGCTGGATCAACGTTACCTTGTGCGCGGCCGCCTGATAGTCTGACGAGGCACTGCGAAGCAGCGGCACAATCAGCAGCGCCACGGCAGCCCCCAGTATCGCCATGCCGCGTTTGTCCATACCCAGACTGACGCTCAGCCGCCTGCATGCGTTGCTCATGCGGGGCATTGCTTAGGGGTTGTTTAGGGGCAAGGCACCCAATATGGCTGTGGAAAACGACCCAATGGCTGCGCCTTGGAGCTTTGAATTCAGATACATACGCCGTGGCGAAGCGCGTGCATCCTACCAGGACGAAAGGTGGACTGTATGCATGCATTCAACCTCGATTTCAACCAGGACATGCTTATATGGGAGGCTTTGGTTCTGTCGGCACTGCTTGGGGTGCTCGGACAGGTCTTCGCCCGTACTTACCTGAAATACCGGGGGGATCGTGTGATTACCTGCCCGGAGAATCGGCATCCCGCAGGCGTCGCCGTCGAAACCAAGCACGTACTGCTGACTACACTGAAGGGCAAACCGGATCTCCGGCTGAAGTCATGCTCGCGGTGGCCGGAGCTTCAGGATTGCGGCCAGGAATGCCTGCGGCAGATTGAAGCTGCACCGGAAGATTGCCTGGTTCGCCATATCCTGGCCCAATGGTATGAGGGGAAAACCTGTGCCCTGTGCGGCAAACCCATCGGCGAGATTCAATGGACCGGCCCCAAACCCGCCCTGCTGAACGCGGAGCACCGGACCATCGAATGGAGCGAGATGCCGCCGGAGAGCGTACCGGACGTTCTGGCATCGCACCAGGCTGTGTGCTGGAACTGCCATATCGTGAACCGGATGATGGGCGATCACGCCGATCTGGTGCTGGACCGGTCCCGGCACATATAGATTTGCCGCGCCGTCTTAGGCCTGGGCGGGTGTGCGACATAAAAGTGACGGTCAGGCACGGCGAGCCTCCCAGTAATCCTCGAAATTGCCACTCAGTTGGCAGCAGCGTAGAGCGATGATCGCATGGGCTCCGCGGACCGTCCAGAACAGCCCGGATTGCTTGAGACGACTGCCAATGACAGTCTTGCGCCAGCCTCCATGACACCAGTGCCGACAAACAGTCCGCGACTGCGGAATTCCGGGTAGCGCATGCCCTCCGCATTGGTCTCAAAGTACCCCGCCTCGGTGCGGACCATCTCGATCACTTCCGGCGCAGCGGGACGGAGGGCACGCAAGGAGGTGAGCAGGTTTTCGATGCGGCCGTTGTCGAGTTTGTCCTGTGCCGCCATGACCCAGCGCTTTTGGCGAGCCGCATCGTTGGGGTACTGTCTGGGAGCGAGATTCCATAGATGCTCGCGGGCGTGGTAGAGTCCACGATTTGGACGGCGCCGGGGAAGTGCTGGTCACCGATGTTCCAGATCCAAACTGCACCGTCTCCCATGAGGACCTTGAGGACGGCGCGATTCCAGCCGCGATACCAGGCTTCGGTGTAGATGCGTAGGCCGAACTCCTCGGCAGGCTCAATGGCGCCGACATAGCTGGTGGAGCCTTCGTCGCGCACCGGACGACCTTCTGCATTGGGGGTGGTCTGGGTGAAGACGCAGCCGAGTTTGGCTTCGCGCGTATGCGCGGGTTGGCCGGTTGTTTGCCCTGCCGTCCTTGCGTCTCAGCGATCACCACAGGTACGCCGGTGCCATCGATCTGGATGCATAGAATGGGAATGCGGGGCTCGGCCACGGCGGGCAATTCCAGTTGTTTGGCGCGGCGGATCTCTTGTTGCTGGCGAGCCAGGATGTCCCGGCCGATAGCTTCGGCGGTGCGTTCCACGGCTTTGGTTGTGACCTTCAGGCCAGCTAGCGACTCTATCTGCTGACGCCCGTGATCGAAGGGGGACGCATGACCCACCGCCGCCAGCATGCGGCGGACGCCGGGGGATGGTCTGGTTTACTCTAAGTCCAGTTCCACATCCGCCGGAAACCTGACCTTCCCCGCAGTGTGCACATAGTTAGTACGGACGTCGCCATAGCACTTCGCCGACCACCGTGAGGATGGTTTTGGAACCTAACTCAACGTAATGGGCCCTCTGGCCGCAGAGGCAAGGGAGCTGCCGCCGTTCGACGGGCGGAATGTCGCCTTGCAGCAATCCGGTCAAAACCACCGTTCCCAGGTGGTGCAAGCCATCCCGGAGTGCCGTCTCGATGGCCTCGAGATCGGTCCGGCCGGCTTTGTGCCGCTCGGCGAAGATACGGGCGAGGCAGCGTGGCTATTTCGCGCGCCAGCTCCTGATGGATTGCAGCGGCCGTTTTTTTCCTGGGCTGTCCCGCCCCCTGCGTCTGCTGGGCCGGACGAAGCGCACAGATCTTCTCATTGAGGGCAATGAGTTCCTGGCTGAGTAGCTGGAAGCGATGAAATTCACTGACCTCCTGCTGTGCCTTACGACAGTCGGCCGGGGTGGGGAAAGTTTCCGTGACAGTTTTGCCGGACACGCGGCGGGTAAGCCGGAACTGCGGATCATGTCCGGGGTCGTTGGGTTTGGCGCAATGGTAGGTCGGCTTGCCGCAGCGTCGAATGGCGGCGGTAATGGACCCAGGCCGAAGATCGCCCAAAGCGAGAACCTGCTGCAGGAGCTTGGAGCGATCGGCTTCCAGGGCAAGAGGGAATCGGGCACGAAGTCCTCCTTTCTGAGCATATGTATACGCTCAGAATCATGCCACAAAAAAAGAAACAACCGCCAACCCTCGTTTCCATGTCGAGCACCCCCAGCCCGGGGGCACATTGCTTAAAACACCTCATCCGGGTGATAATAGGATTGAACCCGTTCTTCTACCCCGGAGGCCGTGGGGGTGAAGCGCATTCCTTGGGTGGCATCCGCCCAGGGGTTGAGGAGGCGACTGCGTGAAGCGTGCCGGATCCGATGAGGCCCTGCGATGTTCATTCTGCCATAAAAGCCAAGATGTAGTCGGGAAGCTCATCTCATCCCCCAGCGATTACCCGCGAGCGTACATCTGCGATGAGTGCATCGCAGTGTGCAACTCGATTTTGGACGACGACAAAGTCGACCAGCCTACCGGGATGCCGCACAAAATCCCGAAGCCCCTGGAAGTGAAGGAGCACCTGGACCAGTACGTCATCGGCCAGGAGGGCACCAAGAAGAAACTGGCGGTGGCCGTCTACAACCATTGCAAACGCATCCATATGAACCGGATGCGGAACTCCGACGTGGAGCTTTCCAAGTCCAACATCTTGCTGATCGGCCCGACCGGGACCGGCAAAACCCTCATGGCGCAGACTCTGGCCCGGATCCTCGACGTGCCGTTCGCCATCGTGGACGCTACCACCCTGACCGAGGCCGGCTATGTGGGCGAAGATGTCGAAAACATCATCCTGAAGCTCCTGCAGGCCGCCGACGGAGACGTCCAGAGGTGCCAGCAGGGCATCATATATATTGATGAGATCGACAAGATCTGCCGCAAGGACGAGAACCCCTCCATCACCCGCGATGTTTCAGGCGAGGGCGTGCAGCAGGCGCTGCTGAAGATCCTGGAGGGCACCATCGCCAACGTGCCGCCCCAGGGCGGGCGCAAGCATCCCCATCAGGAATTCACGCCTGTGGATACCACCAATATCCTGTTCATCTGCGGCGGGGCTTTCGTAGGGCTGGAGAAGGTGATTGGGCGGCGCGTGGGCAAGAAGTCCATGGGTTTCCTGCCCGAAGAAGACAAGAACAGCAAAACGATCGATATCGCCGGTCATCGGGATATCAACCTGCTGGCCCAAGCCCAACCTCAGGATTTGATCAAGTTCGGGTTTATCCCTGAGTTTATCGGCAGATTGCCGGTGACCGCGGTCCTCGAAGAACTCGACAAAGACTCGCTGGTGCAGATTCTGACCAGACCCAAGAACGCCATTGTCCGGCAGTATCAGAAGCTTTTTGAATTTGAGAACGTGCGGCTGAAGTTCAGCGACGACGCCCTGGAGGCGATCGCCGATTTGGCCCTGGAACGGAAGGTGGGGGCGCGCGGCCTGCGCATGATCCTGGAAGATCTGATGCTCGATCTGATGTATCACCTGCCCTCGTGGAACAAAAAGGTAAAAGAGTTCCTGGTCACCAAAGAGATGGTGCTTTCCCAGAAGATCAGCCTTACAATATTGGAAAAGGCCGGCTAAGTCAGCCAGTGCGTTTTTGCGCCAAGCCTGCCCAACCGGCCATGGGGCGCCGGTAGCGAACCCTTTCGGAGAAACATGCTTACTTTAAAGGAAAAATCGGATACAAAACGTTTGCCGATGATGCCGATTCGGGATGTTGTCATTTTCCCGTATATGATGACGCCCTTCGTGGTGGGCCGCGAATCCAGCGTGCGCGCGCTCGAAGAGGCCATGGCCGGAGACAAAAAGATCTTCCTGGCTACCCAGCACGACGCCTCCATCGACGAACCCAAGCCGAACGAGATCTACACCGTGGGCACCGTCGTCAACATCGTGCAGAGCCTGAAACTGCCGGACGGGAATATCAAGGTCCTGGTCGAAGGTGTCGAGCGCGCCAAAGTTTTTTCCATCACCGACGACGAAGGTTTTTTCCGGGCGGTGGTGCGCACTTTCAACTTCAAGGTGGAAGCCGGTCCGCAGCTCGATGCGCTCACCAGCCGTGTCACCACGCTGTTTGAGCAATACGTCAAGCTGAGCCAGAACCTGAACTACGAAACTATGATTGCCGCCATCCGTGTGGACGACGCCGGCAAACTGGCGGACACCGTAGGCGCCAATCTGCAGTTGACCATTGAGGAAAAGCAGGAGCTGCTCGAAATCTTCGACCCCGTGGACCGCTTGACCCGCGTGGCGGAGATGCTGGACATCGAAATCGAAAAGCTGAATGTGGACCGCACCATTCAGGGCCGCGTGAAGCGCCAGATGGAGAAGGCCCAAAAGGAGTACTACCTTAACGAGAAGATCAAAGCCATCCAAAAGGAGCTCGGCCGCGGCGAGAAGAGCGAAATCGACGAGTTGAAAAAGCGTATCGAGACGGCCGGTATGACCAAGGACGCGCTCGATAAGGCCATGGCGGAGCTCAAGCGGCTGGAGAATATGCCGCCCATGTCCGCCGAGTCGACCGTTTCGCGCAACTATCTCGACTGGCTGCTGGCGGTGCCGTGGAAGAAGAAATCCAAGGAAATCCGCGACCTCCGGTTTGCCGAGAAGGTGCTCGAATCCGACCACTACGGCCTCGAGAAAATCAAAGAGCGTATCCTTGAATTCCTGGCCGTGCGCCGCCTGGTGAAGAACCCCAAGGGCTCCATCCTTTGCTTCGTCGGGCCTCCCGGCGTGGGCAAGACTTCACTCGGTATGTCCATCGCCAAGGCCACCGGCCGCAAGTTCGTGCGCATGTCGCTCGGCGGCGTGCGGGATGAGGCCGAGATTCGCGGTCACCGCCGTACCTATATCGGCGCGCTGCCCGGCCAGGTGATCCAGATGATGAAGAAGGCCGGCACCCGCAATCCCGTCTTCATGCTGGACGAAGTGGAGAAGATGTCCATGGATTTCCGCGGCGATCCTTCCGCCGCCCTGCTCGAAGTGCTGGATCCAGAGCAGAATTTTATGTTTGTTGACCACTATCTCGATGTGGAGTATGATCTGAGTCAGGTCTTCTTCATCGCGACCGCTAATGTTCTGCACACGGTTCCGCCCGCCTTGCAGGACCGGATGGAGGTCATCCGGCTTTCCGGCTACACCGAATATGAGAAGCTGGAGATCGCCAAGCGTTTCCTGGTCCGCAAGCAGATGGAGCAGACCGGATTGACCGATGCCGATATCGAGTTTTCCGACGACGGGCTGCAGGGGCTGATTGAATACTACTCGCGAGAGGCTGGCGTCCGCAACCTGGAGCGGGAAATCGGTAACGTTTGCCGGAAGATGGCGCGCAAAGTAGTCAACGCGCAGGGCAACAAGGACAAGAAGCGCGCCGAGAAGATCGTGATCACCGGCGCCATTTTGCCGGATTTGCTCGGGCCGCACCGGTTCCGCGATCTGGTCGCGGAAAAGAAGAACGAGATAGGGGCCGCGGTGGGTTTGGCATGGACCGAAGTGGGCGGCCAGATTCTCACTACCGAAGCCACCTTGATGGAAGGGAAGGGAAAGCTGACCATTACCGGCAAGCTGGGCGAGGTGATGCAGGAGTCCGCGCAGGCGGCTATGAGTTACATTCGTTCCAGGGCCCATCAGTTCGGGCTTCCGCGGGATTTCTACCGGAACCTGGATGTGCACGTGCATATCCCCGAAGGCGCCATCCCCAAGGATGGACCCTCGGCCGGTATCACCATGGCCACTACCATTTGCAGCGCCTTGACCAGGATTCCGGTGCGCGGCAACGTGGCCATGACGGGTGAGATTACCCTCCGTGGTAAGGTGCTGGGCATCGGAGGACTGAAGGAAAAGTTGCTGGCGGCCCACCGCCATGGGATCGACGAGGCCATCGTACCGCTCGACAATAAAAAGGACCTGCCGGAGATCCCGGAAAATATTCGCAACGAGATGAAGATCCACTTCGTCGAGTCGATGGACGAGGTTCTCAAGATCGCGCTGGAGCGGGAGATTGTGGCGTTACCCATGCCAACGAACGCTGGCGTGGAAGTCGCCGCCCAGCCGGAAGAAGTTGTCGCGCACTAGTGGGGCAGGCTCTTAGCCTGCGGCGGCCTCGTAGGCCGCCTTGTGGCAGGTTTTGGTAATTGAAAGCACTTTTGTAACATCCTCGGCTAAGCCGGAACAGTTCCCCTCTGACGGCTTGCCCGAGATCGCCTTTTTAGGGAGAAGTAACGTAGGGAAGTCCAGCCTGATTAACGTCCTGCTTGGGTACAAGGGTGGGCGCAAAGGGCTGGCTTTCACCAGTAGCACTCCGGGTCGCACGCAAACGCTCAATTTTTACCGAATTAAAGGATCGCTGTATTTCGTCGATCTCCCCGGCTATGGCTACACAAAGGTTTCCAAAGAGCTTACCGGGCACTGGCAGGAACTGATCGAGAGCTACTTGTTGTCCAGACAGACTTTGGATCTTTCTTTTCTGATCCTGGACGCCCGCAGGGGCTGGATGGATCGCGATTTGCAACTGAAGCAATGGCTCGAGCTTCACAACCGGCGGTACCAGGTGATCGCCACTAAAACAGATAAGTTGAATCAATCGGAACAATGGCAGGGTCTGGCGTCGATCCGCGAGGAAAACGTCGAGCCGCTGCCGTTCTCGGCCTCCACTGGCCGGGGAGTGAGGGAAATTTGGCAAGTGATAACGAAAACACTCCAGACGCGGTAGATACCACCACACCGCAAGAAGAACAGGACAAGCCGTCCGAGCGCCCGCACGAACGGCCTGCCCGCGAAAATGGGCCGGCCAACGCCGCGCCCCATCAGCCGGGAGATGGCGCTCCAGCCCAGGAGCCGCGCCCGCAAGCCACCGGGGAACAGCAAGCTCCTTCGGGCGGGCACCAGCACGGGGGCCACCGGCGCAACAAACCACCCGCCCAAGCCAAGAACGGCTCCCCCACCTTGGACCTGGTCGAATTGAAGGATATGAGCATCCAAAGGCTCAACCAGGTGGCCAAGGATATGAATGTCGCCGGCGCCGCCGGCCTGCGTAAGCAGGAGTTGATCTTCAAGATCCTGCAGACGCAAGCAGAGAAGAGCGGATTGATCTTCTCCGAAGGCGTGCTCGAATGCCTGCCCGACGGCTTCGGCTTCCTGCGCGCGCCCGAATACAACTATCTGCCTGGCCCCGACGACGTCTATGTGTCGCCCTCGCAGATCCGCCGCTTCGATTTGCGCACCGGAGACACCATCTCCGGCCAGATCCGCCCGCCCAAGGAAGGCGAACGGTACTTCGCGCTCATCAAGGTCGATGCCATCAATTTCGAGCCGCCCGAGGAAGCCCGCAACAAGATCTTCTTCGACAATCTCACGCCGCTCTATCCCAACGAGCGGATCAAGCTCGAAACCACGCGCGACAACTTCTCCGGCCGCGTCATGGATCTGCTCACGCCCATCGGCAAGGGCCAGCGCGGCCTGATCGTATCGCCGCCGCGCACCGGCAAGACCATGCTGCTGCAATCGATCGCCAACTCCGTCACCACCAACCACCCCGAGGTCACGCTCATCGTGCTGCTCATCGACGAGCGGCCCGAGGAAGTCACCGACATGCAGCGCTCGGTGCGCGGCGAAGTGATCAGCTCCACGTTCGACGAGCCGGCCACGCGCCACGTGCAGGTGGCCGAAATGGTCATCGAAAAGGCCAAGCGCCTGGTCGAGCACAAGAAGGATGTGGTGATCCTGCTCGATTCCATCACCCGTCTGGCGCGCGCCTACAACACCATCGTGCCGCCCTCCGGCAAAGTGCTCTCCGGCGGCGTGGATTCGAACGCCTTGCAGCGTCCCAAGCGCTTCTTCGGCGCGGCCCGCAACATCGAAGAGGGTGGCTCGCTCACCATCATCGCCACTTCCCTGATCGATACCGGCAGCCGCATGGACGACGTCATCTTCGAAGAGTTCAAGGGCACCGGCAACCTGGAAATCCACCTGGAACGCAAACTGGTGGACAAGCGCGTCTTCCCCGCCATCGACATCAATAAGAGCGGCACGCGCAAAGAAGAGCTGCTGCTGCCCAAGGAAGAGTTGAACCGCGTGTGGATTCTGCGCAAGGTGCTGAATCCGCTCTCGCCCGTGGAGACCATGGAACTGCTCCTCGACAAGCTGAGCAAGACCCGCAGCAACGCCGAGTTCCTGAACTCCATGAGCGGCTAGCCCCCGTGGCGCACGCACTCCTGCGTGCCGCGTCGGCACTCATGCCGACGCCGCCATGCTCGGTGCCATACTTTCCGCATGCAACTACATACCCTGCTGCTGCCGCTTGCCGCATCGGTCTTGTGCACGGCAGTTGCTCAAGTTTCAATCCCCGTCGCAAATCCTGGGTTCGAAGAGGACGAGTTGTTTTGCGGTGGCTGTTTTTACCCGGCCACCACCGGGTGGTCGGTCGGCCCAAATAGTGGCGTCCAAAAGGCCTCCACATCCGAGTCCCCTGGCGGAGTGCCGGATGGGGCCAATTTTGCTTATGTCGGCGATGCAAATTCAACCGGGTCACTCACACAGGTCCTCAACGCGACAGTTCGAGCCAACGCCACTTACACCCTGACGATGAGCGTGGGACAGCAGCTTGGGATAGCGCTCACCGGCTACGTCGCGGCCCTCATGGCTGGCGGGGTAACGCTTGCATCCAACAACAGCCTGAAACCAGATCCGGGAACCTTCCTGGAAGAGACCATCGTATATGATTCAGGCCCAAACCCTCCTCAGATTGGTCGCCCTTTGCTGATTTTTGTAAAGAGTTTCGGGAACGGGCAAGTCGATATCGACAACGTGGCGTTGACGGTCTAATAAGCGATTCCGGAACCGTGTCCCCGATGTCTGCGTTTACAAAGAACCGGCCCCGCGCGATCGCATCTTCTCCACCCCTCCTTTTATCGCTATTATTGAAGTCCCGCTGGCCGATCTCTTCCAGGCTCTAGACGACTAACTGGGGCGAAATGCCGAAACCGAACCACGGCGTCGACAACCCGCGCCTTGGCCTGATTACCGTCTTGGCCGTCGTGGCAGCCTTCGCCTTTGGGTTAGGGTTGCGCAAGTCCTCAAGTGAAGCCGCTAGAACCGCTGCCAGCGTCGTTCTCTCCCTGGTTCCAACCGGCCTCATCCTGATTCTGTTAATGGCATCCTACGTCAAGGTTGAGGAATTCCGCCATCGCGACCGCATGCTGAACATGCTAAAGATGGCGCCATGGCGCGGCGACGAGCAGGTCCTGGACGTCGGCACCGGGCGCGGCCTGTTGATGATCGGCGCCGCAAGACGGCTTACCACCGGCAAGAGTATCGGCATAGATATCTGGCGCGAGCAGGATTTGTCCCACAACACTCAGGAGGCGGCCATGCGGAATGCGGAAATCGAAGGCGTCCGGGACCGGGTGGAGCTTCGCCATGGCGATGCGCAGCAAATACCGTTTCGAGACCGCTCGTTTGACTACGTTTTGTCCAACCTCTGTCTGCACAATATCCCCAGCCGCGAAGGCCGCGCTGCGGCTTGCCGTGAAATCGCACGGCTGTTGAAACCCGGAGGTGTGGCCCTCATCTCCGACTTCGCGCACACGGATGAATATGCGCAGGCGTTCCAGGAGCAAGGATTGAAAACCACTCGTTCCTTCTCGTTTTTAATAGCGCCGATGCTACTGACAATCGTCAAGGCGTCAAGGCCATGAAACTCACCCCCGCCCTCCTATGCTCTTGTGCCGCGTTGTTCGCTGCCTCCGGTCCCGCCGACCGCCTCGTCACCGATCCTAAAGCCATCGCTTCCACGTCCAACCCCACCGCCGCACCGGCGCCCATCGAAGAACTGGTCTACACCCGCACCACCAGCGGCCCGGCCTGGTCGCCCGATGGCCGCGAGATCGTCTTCACTACCAACCTCACCGGCCGCAGCAACCTCTGGAAAGTCCCATCCGCGGGAGGTTGGCCCATCCAGTTGACGCAGTCCGACGATCGCCAGTCCGCCGCGGCCTGGTCGCCCGATGGCAAATGGATCGTCTACGAGCAGGATTATGCCGGTGGCGAAATCTCAGACATATTCGCCATCCCGGCTGCCGGCGGCCCGCCCGTCAACCTCACACAGACTCCCGATATCTCCGAAACCGATCCGCACTGGTCGCCCGATGGCCGCACGCTGGCCATTTCCCTCAAACCGAAAACCTCGTCGATCTTCGACATTGCCTTGCTCGATTGGACCACGCGCGAAGTTCGCAACCTCACCCGCGAGCAATCCAGGAACCGCGGTTGGCGCATCGCCGCGTGGAGTCCCGATGGGCAAAGCCTCTACGCCGTCCGCGCCAATTCCGGCCATACCGATTCCGACATCTATCGCATCGACCTCAAGACCGGAACGCTCGAAAACCTCACGCCGCACACCGGCGATACGATCTATCAGGCGTCCTCCGTTTCCGCCGGCGGGCGAACGCTGCTCATCCGCTCGAACCAAAAAGGCGGTTACTCCAACGTCGCCCTGCTCGATGCCGTCACCCGCAAGCTGACCTGGGTGACGGACACCCAGTGGGATGCCGCGCCGGGCGGCTTTGCCCCCAAGGGCAACCGTTTCACCTATATCGTCAATGAAGACGGCCGCACCAGGACCTACATCGCCGAGCGCGGCTCCAACCGCTCCGAAGCCCTGAATTTCCCCGAAGGACTGACCAGCCCCAGCGGCAACCCCACCGCATTCTCACCTACCGGCGACCGATTGCTGATCTCGCACCAAAGCTCCAATCGTCCCGCCGATCTGTGGGTCTATGACTTCGCGTCCCGCCGCGCCACCCAGCTCACCTTCTCCGCCCTCGCCGGCCTCGATTCCGCGAATCTGCCCGCATCGCGCCTGGTCCACTACCCGTCGTTCGATGGCCGCATCGTCAGCGCGTTTCTTTGGGTGCCGTTCAACCTCGAGCGCGATGGCGCCAGTCCCGGAATCGTGCTGCCGCATGGCGGACCTACCGGACAGACGCTCGATAACTTCAACCGCACCGCTGAAGCTCTCGCCTCGCGCGGCTATGTTGCGATCGCGCCAAATGTCCGCGGCTCGACCGGATACGGCATGCCTTTCCAGAAGGCCAACAATCAGGACCTGGGCGGCGGCGATTTGCAGGACGAAGTCTACGCGGCGAAGTTCTTGGTGGCCACCGGTTACGTCAACGAAAAGAAGATCGGCATGATCGGCGGATCTTACGGCGGATACATGGCCATGATGGCCATCGGCAAAACGCCCGATGTTTGGGCCGCTGCCGTCGAGCTTTTCGGAATCGCCGACTGGCTCACCGAACAGCAACACGAAAGCCCGGAACTGCAGCAGTACGATCAGTCCATCCTTGGCGATCCGGTGAAAGACCGCAAAGTGTACGAGGACGCTTCTCCCATCAGGTATTTCCGGAACGCCAAGGCGCCCCTGCTGGTGCTGCAGGGCGAGAACGACATTCGCGACCCTAAGGAAGAGGCCGATCAGGTGGTCGACACCTTGCGCAAATATGGCAAGATCGTGGACGCGCACTATTATCCCGGCGAGGGCCACGGCTTTGCCAAGCGCGAGAACCAGGTGGATTCGCTGCAGCGCTCCATCGCCTGGTTCGACAAGTATCTGCGCACAGCGCACCCGTGACTGAGCTGCGTTATACTCCAGACAGTGGCGCACGCACGAAACCATGGCCCAAGCTATGGATACCTTATGTGGGGCAGGCTCGTAGCCCGCGCTTTTTGGCGCCAGAAGGGTGTCGAGACGGGTCTCGACACGGCGCGCACGAGTGCGTATGCCACGTCCTCGGGCCACATGTGAGAAATGCAGACTAACCCCACTGACGCCATCCTGCTGGTGTCCTTCGGCGGTCCCGACCGGCCCGATGAAGTGATACCGTTTCTGGAAAACGTTCTCCGCGGGCGCAACGTGCCCCGCGAGCGCATGCTGGAAGTGGCGGAGCACTACCGTCACTTCGGCGGCCGCAGCCCCATCAACGATCAAAACCGTGCGCTTCTGGCAGCCCTGCGCAAGGTGCTCGCCGCCGAGGGTCCGGATTTGCCGGTCTATTGGGGCAACCGCAACTGGCATCCGCTGCTGCCGGAAACACTGCGGCAGATGACCATGGATGGCGTGCGGCGCGCCTTCGCCTTTGTCACCTCGGCCTACAGTTCCTATTCCGGTTGCCGGCAATACCTGGAAGATCTGGCGCGCGCGCGGGCCGCCGTGGGTCCCGGCGCGCCGGAAGTGCTCAAGCTGCGCGTGTTCTACAACCACCCCGGGTTCATCGAGCCAGTGGCGGAGCGCGTGCGCGCGGCGCTGCAGGCCATCGCTCCGGAACGGCGCCAAGCGGCGGCGCTGGCCTTCACCGCGCACAGCGTGCCCGTCGCCATGGCGGAAACCAGCCGCTACGTGCAACAAGTGGAAGAAGCCTGCCGGCTAGTCGCCGAACGCCTGAGCATTCCGCCATACCGCCTCGTCTATCAGAGCCGCAGCGGATCGCCGGGCCAGCCCTGGCTGGGTCCCGATGTTCTGGAATATCTTCGCGAGCTGGCCGCCTCCGGCTCTGCGCGCGACGTGGTCCTGGCGCCAATCGGATTCATTTCCGGCCATATGGAAGTGGTGTACGATCTGGATACTGAAGCCCGCCAGTTGTGCGATCGGCTTGGCTTGAATATGGTCCGCGCCGAAACCGTGGGCGCCGATCCGCGCTTCGCCGCCATGATCCGCGAGCTTGTCCTGGAGCGGGTTGGAGACGCTCCAAGGCGCGCGCTGGGCGAATTCGGTCCCGGTCCCGATGTGTGCGCGGAAGATTGCTGTCCCGCCCCAATAATGGCAAGTCGCCCATAGGTGGGGCAGGCTCTCAGCCTGCGGGCGGCCTCGCAGGCCGCCCAAAGCGCGCCAGCGCGTCTTTTTTTCATGCCCGTTGGTTGCTACAGGTCATTGCGATCACGCGCTTGCGTCTGCCCACATATCACTGAAAGCAAACCCAAACTGCCAACTGATCCCCTCAAACCCTCCCGCCGCCGTGCTACTGTGACGTCGGGTGAGCAAAACAGTGGCCGTAGACCAGCGCGTCTCTCACATCGGCGGATCCTTGCGGGCATATCCGGCGATGCCCCCAGAGCTCGCCGCGGCCCCGGATCCGGCTCGAACCCAAATCAGAATGACGAAACGAAGCCAATTCGCCCTTTTCAATAAAAGCGCAATACGGAAGCCAAGTTCCGCCGGCGATTACCCGCGGCGGCCTAAACCTATTGAGAACTCCGCCGCAACCAGATGCAACCGGACGCAACACGAATGGGGTGAACAGCGGGTGTTGCATTTTCGGGCGTGTCTAAAAGAGGGGCGCACTCCAATCTAACGCAATGTAGTGCAATGTAACGCGATGTAACGCAAAATCGGCCGGACCGGATACGGTACTGGCCGTCATCGGCCTGCACGCCCCGAAGCTTCTTAATGAGATGCTCGCGGCTGCGATTATAGGGATCCGGCTTAAGAGTCCCCACGATCCCCTTATAATGCTCCGGCAGCCCCGGATGATGGGCGCCAGCTTTTTCAACTCGCGATCGAAGCGGCTGGCTGTGAGGACCAGGAACTCCACGGTTATTTGCGTTGGCGGCGCAATGGTATTGCAGAGCCGGCCGACAACTCGTGCAGCAGCGCTTCGGCAGGCCTGGTACGGGAATGCCGTCTTTTTCCAGGATAAAGTACTCATTGTTGAGGTGCGCACGCCTGGCCAGTTGGCTGAGATTCATACGAGCTTTGGTGATCGCCATGCGGTTCAGGATGGCGGTAGCGGCTTCCACATCTCCACCGAGCTTCACACTCGGAGTCACCTTCACCACCAGCCACTCCAGGCGAATCGTCTCGTCGGCGTAAATCGGCCGCCGGAAGCGCACCCAGAACTGTCCCACCATAGCTGCGCACTTGGAGTAGTGCGAGGCCGTCAATCCCAGCAGCAGCGCCGTGGTGAACGTTCCACTGGCAATGGGCCGGCCGTACCGCGTAGCCGCCGCAAAGTCGGCGTCGTGGTGAACAGGATTGGTATCGCCCGCGGCACTGGCGTACTCCGAGACCATTGCCGGTATCAGCGCCACATCCGAAACGAAGCGTTCCCTCGGAAAAGCCCTCACCCGATTTGCGCCGCCTTGCGCGCCCTCCATTCTTCCGACGTAATCTCCCATACTTCGGTGAGCAGGCGCCCCGACACATAATCGCTCTCTTTGGTTTCCACAACGCGCATGCCCTGCTTCTCCGAAATGCGCCGCGAGGCCGCGTTCGCCGCCGCTTTTGGAGCACGCAGCAACGAAAAGCCCAGCGTCTCGAAGCAATAATCGGTGACCGCCTCACAGGCCTCGCTCATCAGGCCCTGCCCGTGCCACGGCAAGCCCAGCCAGAATCCGCGGTTGATCTCACGGCCCTTCATCAGGCTGATGCAACCGATCAGGCGATCGGGGTCGCTTTTCAAGCGCAACGTCCAGTGCCACGCGTCTCCGCGCTCCGCCGCCGGCAGCGCTACATCGCGATAGTAGGCGTGAACTCCATCGGACGGAAACGGCCATGCGACCTGATTCGCCAGATACCGCACCACTTCCCATTGCGGAAACAGCAATTGCGCTTGCTCGGCGTCGGCCAATTCCAACGGGCGCAACCACAAACGCGGCGTCTCCAGTTGTGGCGTCACGGCGCGATCTTCACCTTCGCCGCCAGCCGCTTGGGCGCCACCAACCGGTAACTGCAGGCCACCAGTTCGGATACTTCGTCCCAGTCCACCTCACCCATATCCAGACGCAGCGCCACCCAGCCGCTGGGGGCAAGATATGCGGGCAGATAGAACCGATCGGGTTGCGCGGCGGCCAGCGCCTTGTTATCGCCCGGAAAAACCTTGCAGGTGACGGCTGTTATGTCATCGCCGTGATGGTCGTTCAGGAAATATGCGAAGGTCCTCTTCCGGACTAGAAATCCCGCGTGCGACGCCTTTCGATACGTGGTGGCCTCCGGCAGCGCCAGACAGATCGTCGTGAGCCGGGTCAGGCGGCTGTCCTCTTTTGCGGGTTTCCTCATGCGGTCACCCTCCGAAACAGTACAGCTTGCCATCCTGCGAGCCGATCACAATGCGCCCTCCGGCAATTGCGGGCGAAGCGGAAAGTGGCGCGCCGGCCTCGAACTCCCATACCTTTTTGCCCGTAGCAAGGTCAAGCACATAAAAGCGGCCGTCGTTGGACCCCACGTAAACGCGGCCGCCCGAGATGGCCGGCGACGAGTCTACGCGTGCGCGCGTCGCGAACGTCCAGATCGCCTTGCCGGTCTTGGCGTTGAGGCAATGCACCACCTTGTCGCGCCCGCCGACCACCACGCGGTCGCCCGTTACGGCCGCCGAAGAGTAGAACGGAAATTGCCGCGCCGGATTTTCGTAACGCCAGGCGACCCGCTTGCGGCTCAGATCCGCGCCCACCACGTCGTTGTTGAACGTTCCGAAATATGCCCACTGGCCCAGCATCGCGGGCGACGCGCCGGTGTACCCGCCGGAGCTGAATTCGAACATCTCCTTGCCGTCCGCGATCCGCAGGCCGCGAAAGATTTCGTCGCAGCCGGCGATGAAAACCAGACCTCCGGCTATAGCCGGCGTGGCGTGCACGTAGCTGCTGGTAGTGAACTTCCAGAGCACCTTGCCATCCTTCACCGCGAGGCAGTACAGGTTGCCGTCGTACGATCCAATGAACAACCGGTCGCCGGCAATTACCGGCGAAGAGCGGATCTCGCTGTCGGTCTTGAAGGTCCACAGCCCTTTGCCATCCGCCGCGCGCACCGCGTGCAGCGTGCCCGCGATGTCGCCCACATAGACCACGCCATCGTGCACCAGAGGCGACGATTCGTCGATGCCATCCTTGGCGCGATACTTCCAGCGCAGTTTGCCGGTGGCCAGGTCGATGGCCAGCAGATCGGCGGATTCCACCCCAACGTAAACGGCGCCATCGGCGATAGCTGCGGACGATTGGATCCCCTCTCCAGCCTCGAAGGTCCAAAGCAGCTTTAGCGTGCCGGGAACCGCGCCGGTGGCCACGCCCGTCAATTCCGGATTGCCGCGAAACTGCGGCCACTCGTCCGCCGCATGCAAGCATCCAGCAAGGAGAATTGCCGCCGCCAACCGCATGGCTACTTGGCTCTCTCGATCCGGTAAAGTTTCGATGCCGTGCGCACCAGCAGGCTCGACCGGTACACGGCGGGCGTGGCCAGGCACATTTCGTCCAGCGAATTCTTGCCCAGCACTTTGAATTCGGGTCCCGCCTGGATCACGTAGGTGTCGCCATCCTCACTGAGCGCGAAGATCTTACCGTTGTAAGCCCAGGGCGACGCGGTGAAGGCCGCGCCCTCGGCGTTGATGCGCTGCTTGCCGTAGATCTCTTTTCCGGTGCGCGCGTCGCGGCAGGTGAGGAAGCCGAAGTCCATCAGGGTGTAATAATAATCGCCGTAAACCAGCGGCGACGGATTGTAGGGACCGCCCTGGCGCTCATACCACGCCACGAATTCGTTGCTGGTTTCGTCGCCCTTCAGGCTGATGTCGCCCGACGCGCCCGGCCGCACGGCGTATACCGGCCGCACCTGATCGCCCACGTAGCCCGAAGTAACGTACAGCAGGCCGAATTTCGCGAACGGCGTGGGAATGGCGATCGACGACATGCCGCCCATCTCCCAGAGCAGCTTGCCATCCAGATCGTAGGCACGCACGCGCCGGGTGCCGGCCGTTACGATCTCGGTGCGCTTGCCGCTCTCCCATATGAACGGCGTGGCCCAGTTACTGCCCTCGTCGCGCGCCACACGCCAGATCTGTTTGCCGGTCTTGGCGTCCAGGGCTTCCAGGAAGGATTGCTCTTCGTTGTCGTTGACGATGTAGAGCCGCCCCTGATGCAGCACGGGCGACGACGCCGCGCCCCAGCCATAGCGCATGCGAAACGGTCCCAGCGGTTGCGACCAGACCGGATTGCCGTCACGGTCCAGGCAGAAAACGCCCACACTGCCGAAATAGGCGTAAACACGTTCGCCATCGGTCACCGGCGTCTCGGAAGCATAGCTGTTCTTCAGATGCCGCGCCGGCGCCTTCCCGCGATGCACTTCGCGTTCCCAAAGCAGCTTGCCCGTCTTCCAGTCCACACAGTAGACCATCCAGCGGTGCTCGTCGGGCGGCGGCGCATCGCGGTTGCCGCCGAAGTACAGGCCTTTCCTGGGAGCCTCTTCAGCGCCGGTCGCGATCACCGATGTAAGAAAGATGCGGTCGCCCGCAACCACCGGCGACGACCAGCCGCGGCCCGGAATACCCAGCTTCCACGTTACGTTAGAGGTCGCGCTCCAGCTTTCGGGAAGCGCCGCGTCATCCGCCACCCCCGCCGCCGGCCCCCGGAACTGAGGCCATCCGTCCTCCGCCGCAGCCGTACCCGCGCAGAGCAGGAGCAGTACCGTGGCGCACGCACATTTGCCTGCCGTGTCGAGACTCGTCTCGATACCTACCTTCACTTCTTTACGTTGTAGCAATACAGATTGTCCTGTTCCCGCAAATAGAGCTTCCCATTCGCAATCACCGGCTGGCTCCACGTCGGATAAGCGCCCTTGGAAATCTCGAATCGCGATATCTCGTGATAGCCCGCCGGATCGGCGTCCACCAGGCCCACCACGCCCTCTTCACCCAGCGCATACAAGTGCCGGTCCGCGTAAATCAGCGAGCCTTTGCCGACGCTGCGGTCGCGCCACGCCACATCGCCGGTCTCGAACTTCATCGCCGTCAGAATGCTGCTGGAAAATCCGTACAGGTAATCGCCGACCAGCACCGAAGTGCTGTAATGGTTCTGCATGTTGCGGTTGAAATACACCTCTGCAGCGTCGCTGCCGGCGCCGGGCTTCAGCAGCGCACAGCCGGTACCGTAGTTCGACGAGAGGAAAATCTCGCCGCCATGCACGATCGGCGTGGCGATGTTGGCCGTGCCATTGGCCACCCGTTCGTATTTCCACTGCAGCTTTCCGCTTGCCAGGTCCAACCCCATGGCCGCATCGGCCGTGAAAACCACTACCCTCCGGGAGCCTCCCGCGTCGTAAACTATGGGCGACGAATAGGCGGCCGAATCGCTCTGCGACTGCCACAGCAGCTTGCCGCTCATCTTGTCCAGAGCCACTACGGCGGCGCCGGGACCCCCCGGCGTCACGATCACGCGATCTCCATCCACCAGCGGCGATTCGCTGATCCCCCAGTGCGGAACCTGGCCATGGAAATGGTCCACGATGTTGAAGCCCCAGATGCGTTTGCCCGTGGGCGCCTCCAGGCACACCAGCATGCCGTCGGCCGCCAAAGCATAAACGCGGTCTCCATCCACGGTGGGCGTGCTGCGCGGCCCATGTCCGCGCGATTCGTTAAACGGGATGCCGGTATGCGACCGCCACAATGGCTTGCCCGTGTTGGCGTCGAACGCCAGCACGTACTCTTCGTCGCCTTGCTGTCCTTGAATGAATAGGCGGCCGCTCGAAATTGAGGCGGACGAGTAGCCTTCGCCCAGTCCGTTTATCTTCCAGACCAGCGGCGGTCCGCCCTTGGGCCAGGAATCAAGCAGTCCAGTCTCCGCAGAGATCCCATCGCGGTTCGGTCCGCGCCACTGCGGCCAGTCGGCGGCCCAGGCGAGGGTACCCAAGAAGAAGCAGAGGAGGGGTGCGATTCTCGATCCCAGCATGTGGAAAGGTTACCACGCGCGGGTGCCCTAAGCCAGCAGACCTAAAACGCGGCCGCCGATTCAATGCCCGCCGAGCGGAGGTTTGTGGCCATCTTCTCCAGCGCGATTTTGTGAATTTGCGATACCCGGCTTTCGTTCACGCCCAGCACGTGGCCGATCTCTTTCATCGTCATCTCGTCGGTGTAATAAAGGAGCACAACCTTCTGGTAGCGTTCCGGCAGGCATTTCATAGCACCCGTTAAAGCGGAACGCATTTGCCGCCGGGCGCAGATATTATCCGGCTGCAAATCCGGCGCGGCGGGGAATTCGATGGGCGCGCTATTGTCCGGATCCGGCCGCAGGGATGAAGCCGACACCAGGCCGAGATTCTTCAGTTCCAGCGCCACCCGGCGCCAGCGGTCGATCCCCAGCCCCACCGTTTCGGCGATTTCCGCCTCGGTCGGCGTGCGTCCCAGGCGGGTCATCAAATCGTGGGTCACCGAATCCAGTTGCTTCTGCCTCTTGCGCAGATCGCGCGAGGCCCAGTCGAGTTGGCGTAGACTGTCCAGAATGGCGCCCTTCACGCGGTGCTTGGCGTAGCTCTGAAAGACAACTTGCTTGTCCGGAT
>Ga0302326_10003873_pt1 | contig 35023 bp, 22 predicted proteins | sample Palsa_T0_3_FD_202264 | JGI IMG/M metagenome (GOLD analysis project Ga0302326, IMG submission 202264) | Peat permafrost microbial communities from Stordalen Mire near Abisko, Sweden - Palsa_T0_3 | ecosystem: Environmental > Terrestrial > Soil > Palsa > Peat permafrost | place: Sweden: Abisko...
AAATACTGCTTTTCTGAAGTGAGGCAGGGCACTAGGTTCTTGGGAATCGTTCGCGGCGCCTGGCGCATCTGAAAACTTTCGCGGTCTGTTGCAACTTGTATTGCAGAGGTAAGAAGCGAAATTCCGCGCCCCGAACGAGCGTTCGTTCGTTAGCACCGAAGTGCGGCAGCCTGTTTGCTTTCAATCGCTTAGCAGGTTACTTTGTGATATTTCGCAATTGTTCCACGTGGAACAATTGCATCCAGAGAAGGAAAAGGCCAACTTCGAGGAGCAGTCGAGGAAAGATCGATGGCAAGCACGACCGTCGCTGGCTCGCAGGGTTTTACGCTCAGCCGCCCTGCGCCCAGCCCGTGGCTGATTGCGGTCTCCGTGATGCTGGCGACGTTCATGGAGGTGCTGGACACCTCGATTGCGTCCGTGGCCTTGCCCTATATTGCCGGCAGCCTTTCGGCCAGCAACGATGAAGCTACCTGGGTGCTGACCAGTTACCTGGTGGCGAACGCGATAGTCTTGCCGGCCAGCACATGGTTCTCTCTGAAGTTTGGCCGCAAACGTTTTCTGCTCACCTGCATTGCAATCTTCACGGTGTCGTCGTTTATGTGCGGCGCGGCCACCAGCCTGTGGATGATCCTGCTGGCTCGCGCTGTTCAGGGCGCTGGCGGCGGCGCGCTGCAACCCTTGTCCCAGTCGATTCTGCTGGAGAGCTTTCCGCCTGACAAGCGTGGCATGGCTCTGGCGGTGTTCGCTCTGGGAGTGGTGGTCGCTCCCGTACTTGGGCCCACCCTCGGCGGCTATCTCACCGACACCTACTCCTGGCGCTGGGCTTTCTACATCAACATTCCCATTGGCATTTTTGCCATTTTCATGATTCTCCGTTTTGTGGAGGATCCGCCTTACATCAAGAATGCAAAGCCCGGCAAGATTGACGGCATCGGGCTGGGCCTGCTGGCGGTGTGGCTGGGTTCGCTTCAGATCATCCTCGACAAGGGCCAGGAGGACGACTGGTTTGGGGCCACATGGATCCGCTGGACATCGGCTGTTCTGATCATAGCCTTCGTCGCGTTCATCATTCGAGAGGTTACGCACGACAAGCCGCTGGTCGATCTGCGCGTCTTTCGACACCGAAACTTCGCGCTCGGCTGTCTGCTGATCGGTATCTTTGGAGGCGCCCTTTATGGGCTGATCACCTTGTTGCCGCTGTTCTACCAGGAACTGCTGGGGTATACCGCCTATGCGGCAGGCTGGGCGGTGAGCCCGCGCGGAATCGGCGCCATCATGGCCTTGCCCATCATAGGTCTCCTGACCGCCAAGGTGGACAACCGCTGGCTCATCGCCGCCGGCTTCTGCATGTTCGGCATCAGCAGCTTGGGATTTGGCCAGGTCACCCTGGAGATTTCCCAGTGGTCATTTCTCTGGGCCATTGTGCTCAGCGGCTTCGGCACGGGATCGGTTTTCGTCCCGCTCTCGACGACTTCTGTTGCCTTCCTGAAGAATGAGGAGATCGGCAATGCCAGCGGTCTTTATAACCTCTTCCGCAATGTGGGTGGCAGCATCGGAATATCCATCGTGAACACTATTGTGGCCCGTCATGCGCAGTTGCATCAGAATGAGATGGTGCACTCGCTGACGCCCAGCGGCCTGGCGCTCCAAAACCAACTGCATCAGTTGCAGCAGTACCTATACTCGCAGGGATATGGTCCGGTGGAGTCAATGCATAAAGCATACGGATTGATTGGTGGCGAGTTGTCAGCGCAGGCCCGGCTATGGTCCTACGTTGATGACTTCCGCTATATGGCGCTGGTCTGCTTCGCCTGCATCCCGATTGTTTTTATGTTGAAGAAGACAGTCGGCCGCAAAGGCGCGCAGTCGGTGGGGCACTGAACCACAAAGCGGCCGAGACGAACGGCCCTATGCAGACGGAGTCGCTCCAATATTTTGCAGCTGAAGAAGCGCCCCATCTCCACTGGAGCGCTGCTCCAGCGGAACGGAAAGCTCTTGCAAATGAAAAAAATAAGTATCCCCTATCATCAAGTAAACCGATTAGGGATTAAATTCGCCTGTGACCCCGGACGGGTCTCTTCGGGCCAAAAAAGCAATTTGTCCCGCGATGTGAGTTGTCAAAGCCTCAAACCATTTCGGAAAGTCCTCGTCGGAGGCAAAAGTGTCTTTGTCGGACAGCGATGTCATTGCGAAATGGACCCTCCCACAGTCAACCAATCCGGCAAATAGGCTGTTCTGCTCAGATGAGAAGTCTTGGGGACCGCTTGCTGCGGTTCTCATGATCCTTTCAACGCGCGCCGGACTTTGAACAAAATGCCAATGGGGCTGTGAATGCTTCGATTCAGGATCAACGGCGGCTTCATAGTGCCATTCCGCCCTCACTAGCTAGACTTCTTAGCCAAGCGCATAATTTCAGACACAAGCTTACGCGCTACCTGTTCCGGCGTCTCGCCTGCCGCCGTGCTTGGTTGTGGGTCGCTAAGACAAATGCAGATTGCATCCGACATCCCGGTTATACAAGGGCAATCGTAACGATGCTTCTTTTCTTCGCTCATTGCTCCTCCTGTGCTGGTGCGGGAGGTAGCGCCAAAGCCTCTTCAACCGCACTTGTCATAACTTTGGGAGTTCGGGAAGTCGGTGCCATTGCAAGTTTCCATCTCATTTCTTGCGGCCTGCTCTAGCGCAAACTCTAAGTGCCCGAACCGTCTTCCGCGCGGCATTTCGTACATTCCCTAAAGCGTATTTCGTGGCAATAGAGAACGGCATTGCATCGCTTGCAGAAAAAGAACACTATTCACCTCCAATTGCGCGTTGCCACCGGCGTGAGATAGTTGGGTACTTCGGCGTCGGGGATCATGGTTCCCGCCGCCGATCTCGGTTATACGTGATCTGGTATTGGAGAGCTTTATTGATTTTGCTCTGTCGGTGATTGATAGAGCACTGCAATATTGCAGCAATCCTCCACAGCGCAAACATGATGCCAATTAATAGGTCAGCCATTTGCTTCCTCCTGTCCGTCCAGCAGCGCCCGAATCAGAGCGGCAGCACAGGCGAACTTATCTAGCCCTACCGAATACGCGCATCCATAGGGTTCTGGGAATGGCTCGGGATCGTTGCCGCGACATCGCACACATACGGAGCGATTCCACATCGAACCATCTCAGGACGGTCGTTGCACTATCTGGTTCCAAATCGGGAAAACGCCGGATTCGGCGTTTAGAGGCGTTCTGGCAGGCTCCAGCGTTCCAGACGGCCGGGATACTTCCGACCACCCGCTCGTCGTTTTCTAGGGCCATCCCAGGCCCCGCAATGGGCATCGTAATTCTATGTATCCATAGATATGGAAATATTGAATAAGGAGTGGCCTCATAGCACCCTTCGGCCAACTCTAAAATCTTCGCTAGACCTGCGGTGATGGCGCGGCGGGACTGCTTCCCTGCTGGCGATATGTCTTCACGCAGGTGATCAATCCGTCCATGTCGTGACCATGCGCCGGCGTGCCCGGCCACCGGGTAATGGCTTGAATCATCCACGAGCCCAGATGGCGGTAGCTCTCGAACTGCGCCTCATTGAAAAACTGATTGGCTGTGCTCTCGTGAGGGAAATCGGCATGGCTGGCATGATAAGCCAGAATGTCGGGCGGTTCCGTGCCATTCAGCACCGGCTTGATGATGACGATCTCGCCCTTCGGCGCGCCTTCATCCACACAGTCGTAGCCGATGTGGCCTTCAAGGCAGTACACGCTGCTTCCTGCTGCGCCCTTCTTCATCGGCACGCCGTGATGATATCCGGGAAATGTTATCGGAATACCAAGATCGATCTCGATCTTACGAATGGCATTGCCGAGGTCCTCGAACTGCAGGTCAGGATCGGCGTCCGCATCCACCACAACAATCGAGCGGCAGCGGCGCAACACCATCTCGTATAGGCCGAGATTTTCGAAGTGCCCGCCATCGGAGAGCTCGATCCACTGATAGGTGTCGTCGGTGTTGCCCAGGGCCTCATCCAGCAGCGGCTTCAGCGCCAGGGTTGGCCCGTTCTTGCGCAGAAAGTTCTGGGCCTTCTTTTTCTCCGGGTCCCAGTTTCGCAGCGCCGGCCACGCTGGATTGGGCAGCCACCATCCCAGGCGGGTGTTGAAAAACGTCATCAGCAGGGTTGCGAGGGGCGAGGAGTTATAGCCCATGTTGGGATTCAAAGCCGCGCCGCTGATCGCCATCGCCGTTCCCACACGCACGCCCCTGCTGCCACCGTATACGCTGGTGGGAACGTAGCCCAGCCTCCAGCTGCCGCAGCTCACCGGGCTGAAGGTGAACGATTCCGCCTTGCGCTGCTGCCAGGCCAGGTTTCGGGTCGCGACCACATTCAGCGCGGTGTTGATCACGTGCAGAGGCGCATCCGCACTGCACGGCATCGAGCTTTCGTAGAGATTGTCGGCGGGGTCAAAGTTGGTAAAAGCGTCAGGATGGCGGGCGAAGTTGGAGGCCCCGAGATAAGCGCGCGTCAGACGCATCCGATACATGCCGTGCAATGAGAAGGTGTTTACGTTGATGAACCGGTTGCCGAGGATGGCCAGCGCAGCCGCGCCGAGAAACACCATGGATGTGGCGATCGCGTCCATCTTGAGACGATCCAGGACCGGCAGGTCCGCCGCGCTATGCACTCCCAACCAGGAAGTCAGGAATCGATGGAGAGTGCTATTTGCCGTGGAAGCGAGCTCGCCGCTCATCAACTTATAGAGATGGCGCCGAATCCAACTGGTCAGTGCCGCCAGAACGAACGTGAGGCAGATCAAGGCAATCCCGGAAGCCACCGGCGGCAGCAGATTGTGCCGCGAGAGCCACTGTTGCCACTTGCTGAGCTGTTCCACCTTGACGCGCTTCAGGCCGGAAGTTGTGGCCGCGCTCAATCCCGCCAAACTTCCCACATAGCCGGATCCTAATCCGACGGCAGCCAGAATCGAGGCATGCAGGAGCTTCAGCGTCTGCCCGGAGAAATAGGCGATGCCGTTGAACCCCAGCCAGATGAGCGCACACGCAAACAACAGCCCTCCGGCGCGCCCCCACCACTCACGCTCCTCTTCGCTTTCAATATTGCTGAGCAGTCCGGAAAGCAGGCTGGACGCGAGCATCGTCGCCGAAAACACCAACGGCACGACCAAAAGCACATACCAGCGAGTCACCTGAAAATGCCCGGGCCTGGCAACGACGAAATACTTGCTCAAATAAAAAGCTTCGATGGAGAGCAGAATCGCCGCCAAGCCTGCCGCGAATAACGGCGCGATGAAAGACCAGGTGAGGCGGCCCCACGCTATTCGCCCGCTGCCATCATGTTTGCGAAATGGACTCGGCCGCGCCTTGCCGCCGCCACTCATGAGCGATCGCAACCGCACCAACGAGATTGCCATTGGCGGCAACAGCGCAAAAAGAAACAGCCACTTGGCCAGTGGAACGATCTGATTCAAGCGGGTGGTTGAGGTAAAAATGCGGTTCATCGACGCCCATGCCCACGCTTCCCCTAACAACCATGTGCCGACGATTAGCGGCAGCGCGAAGAGCCAGAGCTCTAACGATGTACTGCCCTGCTTCTTTGAGTCCTTGAACCTGGAGGCATAAGGAGGCCAGCCCATTCGCACTGCTGCAAACACCGAGGCAACCGTTACGCTCAGCACGGCCAACAGCATCACCGGCCAGTACCATCCCCTGTTCTGCTGCGCCGCGAAGGGAAGCGCGTAGGAAACCATCCAGAGAAACTCAGGCACGCAGAGCAGGCAGATCACCGCCGGTATCAGCGTCAGCCAGTTCAGGATCATGTTCCGGCCCACGATGGCCCCCAGGGTCAGCGTGTCCAGGGTGAAGCCGTAATTCGGCGTCAGATAGCTGGTGTATTCGCGGAGATGCCGAATCGGTTCCGGCTCCGGATCGCCCGAAGTGGGCGCGGAGGTTGCCAGCTGGCTGACCGCGTCGCTATAGCGGCTGCGCTGTGCCCATGCCATCAGCCAGCTTCCGATATAGCCTCCGCCAGACACCGTGGACAGGTAATCCAGCGAGTCCATGACGGTTTTGTCTCCGCTCGTCCATTCAGAGGGACGGCTGAATCGTGCCAATCCTTGCAGCACACCGAGGGAAAAGCTGGCGCTGCGAATACCTCCACCGGAGAGGCAAACAGCCGTAGCTTGCATATCGTGCAAAATCTGCTTCAGCGGAAGATCGCAAACCTCGCATTGTTTCTCGGCTTTGCGGCTCTCTTCGTATCCGGTCGCCACCCTCTGCCGGAAAGTCTCGTCCGTTTCCCCCGGCTCCTGGCGTATGGTGGACAGCACGTCTTTCATTGCGGCTAACGCGGAATACGCGTCTTCGGAAGCGGAAAGTGTCTTTTCCAGCGCCGTCCATACCGATTGCAGGTCCGCGGGCGGCGTGTCAACATTCAGGATGTGTCTGGCAGCGGCGGCGGCAAGATCACCAGCGCGGCGAGCGCGATATTCACCGCATATCGTGCGGAACGGCAGCGCATGGGCTGCGGACGGATACGTTACCTGATCGAAGGAAACCACTTCGCCCCCAGAATGGCTCGCGGGCAGAACACCCGCCTGCGATTACCGTCGCCCCGTTGCACTTCTCCAGACGCTTTTGTGCAGTTGAGGCTAGCAGAGGTGCTGGAAAAAACAAGTGGCTCCCACGGTCCGGGCCGATCAAGGGCCCACTCAGTGTGTGCATCTTCCATGTCGGATTGTGGAAGCCAGGTCCGTGATCCGCCAAGTGGACTCCGGCATTGCTCGGTTAATCGTCAAGGCGGGCGGCACCGGTCACCGACAAAGCGGCGCCGCCGGCAGCGTGCTCCGCCCAAGCTCTTTCGCCTGGGTGGGATTTCCAATTTGGGTGACAGAAATCTGATACTTCCTTTGCTGGAATTTTCTGCTCGATCACGAATCGATGCATGTGTCGCGGTGTTTGCATGGACAGCGCAGTGGAAAGCTGCGGGCTCCGCAGTTAAATTAACCGCTTGAGGCAGCGCAATAATGATGACGGAACTGGAGTACGTAATCAAACACGGAGGGCTGACCCCGAAACGACTCTTGGCAAAGATTACCAGGCGGGAGTTCGGGACGACTGTCTTGGGCGGTCTGGTTGGCGTGGCGGCATCACACCTTCTGAGTACACCTGCGGTAGCGATGGCATCACGCCTGATCAGCACGCCTTCGGCGGTGGCCCCTGATTTCACGATTGCCATCATTCCCGATCCTCAGTTTCTAGCGGAATCGTGCCCTGACAAATTGGGTGGATATTACGCTGCCATGATGAAGTGGATCGTCCAAAACAAGAACATCGTTTTGGAATCGAGCACACCGTCTTTTGAAGCTAACATCAAAGCTGTAATAGGCGTCGGCGATTGCGTGAACGCGACCGCCGCCAACGAGGACAGAAACGCGCAGAACGCGTGGACAATTCTTGACAGGAATCGCATTGCCTTCACTACGCCTCCGGGGAATCACGACTACGATTCAATTAAGCCCTCTTCCCGTAGTAACCTCGGACCGCTATTCGGAACCGGCTATTTTTCCGCCAAGCACCGCTCTTCAGTTTACGGCTCAGGTATTGATCTTGGCGCCGGCGACATGGCTTACTGGATTGGATCGCATGACACCACCGGAGCCAACACAGCGGTAAAGTTCGTCATTTCCGGCGTAAAACTGCTTATCCTGGCGATGGATTTCTTCGCCGGCAACGCCGCGTGGTCCTGGGCCTACGACCTTATGCGGGCGAATTCCGATTGCGAATGCTATATCACGACTCATGGATGGCTGACCGTCAATGGAACGCAGTTCCAGAGAAAGGATACTTACGGGCCAGACGCCTACTCCATGGCTGGTGCGCCCTACTCTAACTCTGCCGCGGAAGCGTGGACGACTGTAGGAGTAAATACCTGGTCAAACCTGTTCGGGATTTTCAGTGGCCACGATATTTTCGGTAGCCAGAATTCAGACCCGTCGGGTACGGCGTCTCCACAATGGTATTGGCAGCAGGTTCCAATCAAGAGCGCGAGTTCGCGCCGGCAGACAGTACAGCAACTGTTTACCAACTCTCAGCAGCTAGACAGTGCTTGTAGTGCGTCCGTGAGTGAAGCAAGCGGAGCGGGCCAAACTGCGAGCGTCTTCCTGCTCAGTCGCCGGCCCGCATTGGGAGTACTCGAAGGCCGCATGATCTCCACCCAATCGGGCAATTGGTTTAAGTCAAGATCCGCATCCTTCCCTGACGGAACAAGCTGGAGCGATTTCGAGACGCTCCTATTCTCGGTTCCATTCACGGGCCTCCAAACAGAACGAACTCCGAACCCGATACCAAAATCCTGAGTAACCGACAGGGTCTCGAGTCGCTCAATCCGGATTTCGGGCACGCGAGTGGCCTCCAAAACCGTTGCGCTTTAACCCGCCTATCCGTGGATCACGGAACCGCCCGCAGGTGACAAATATTATCTACTTCGAGAAGAGTCCGGCGGAAGCATCGCCGACACTTCTTAAGTACTCAATCTAGTATTATTTTTACATCACAATGAAGATTCGTATAGATTTTGGAGAGATCCGCCCCGCGCTTGCCAGATGCAAGAGGCTCTCGAAGGCTGTCGGGGCCATCGACCCGCGGCCTCCGGGTTTGCACAACGACCTGATCCAATTGATTAAGAAGTTGCTTGCTCGCTGGCTGGATTGGTATACGCGGCCCCAGCGTGAGTTTAACTCATCAGTTCTTCGATCTCTCGACGTCCTCGCTCCTTCTATCGTAAAACTTCAAACGAACTTGCAGGTCGTGGCAATGGACGGACGGTTGACCCAATTGGAGCGGGACAATACGGCGCTTGTGTCCGACTTGCAGAAGGGCGCGCAGGTTCTAAACAAACTGGAATCGCTGGACAACGTGCACAAGAATGGCGGTCCCAAGACCGTTCTCGCCAGCGTGGAGGAACGAGCACCCAACCCCCACGCCCCGTGCGTCTGGCTCTTCGACTTCGAGGAACTGCGCAGCGTAGGGGCCGCCATCAAGAGACTCGGAAACGCCACGGAGGAGCTTAATCCGCAACCTTTCGGGTGGTACAAGAACCTGATCCAACTTCTCAAGAAGGCGCCTGCTCACTTGCTGGCTTGGTATACGCGGCCCCAGCTCGAGTTCAACCTATCAGTTTTTCGATGCCTTGACATCATCGCTAACCCTATTGAAGACCTTCGAACCAACTTGCGGGCAATCGACGAACGATTGCCCCAGTTGGAGCAGGGCAACGCTGCGTTTGCGTCCACCTTGCAGAAGTGCATGAAACTTTTGGCCAAACTGGAATCGCCGGCCAACTCGCAGAAGAACATCGATCTTGAGACCGCTCTCGCCAGCATGGTCAGCATGCGAGGAGAGGTGTGCAAGCCGCACGTGGTGCCCTGTGATTGGTGCTATGACTTCGATGAACTGCGCAGCGCGGTAGCCACTATTGAGAGGCCCGGGAATGCCGTGGGGGCCGTTAATCCGCTGCCTGCCGGATGGTACAACAACCTGATCCGACCCCTTAAGAAGCTGATGAGTCGCCTACTAGCTTGGTACACGTGGCCTTTGTCTGATTTCAACAACTCTATGAATCAATCGTTCGAAGAAATCGTCTGCGCCGTTGGGAACCTGTCCGCGGTTATGGTTGCCCTTGACGGGCGGTTGGCGAAGGCGGAGAAGAGGAGCGCCACTCTGGCGGAAGCAATGCAAGAGCAGTTTTTGCTCTTGCGCGAGCAGGTAAAGGCGTTAGTCAGCTTACAGAAGTCCCCGAGTCTTTACGCCCCTGCCGGTAGGACGGAAGTAGACCGTGACAATCGAGCCCGCGAGATTTCTCAGTTCTACATCGATACGGGTCTGGGGAATGACAAAACAGCTTATGTTATTGGACTATTCGGCACGGGACGTTTGTATATTAATGCACTGATGCTGCAGAACATTGGAGAAAGGGCGAGATATTTCAGGGATGGGATGCGCTTACATCGAGGTCCGACATCCATGATATATAGCGGTCATGCCACTATGCGGTACATGTCTCGCGGTCAGTCTGTGCCCGCGATCATGCGCCGTATATTGAAAGCGGTAAGATCGGGATTTGCCGATGTGATCTTTATCTATCGTCATCCCCTCGATTCCTTGCTGACAAATTGGATTTATTGGCGGACATATGCTCGCGACGACAGGGGGACTCGGGTTATCTCGGACGCTTATAAGCAAACGGACGATCTGTGCGCCGATGTGGAGCAGAATTTTTCTGAATTCATGGCCTTCGCCCAAGGCGACCCGAATTTGTTTGCGTCCGAACTAGGGCCGCGATTTTTGTCTTTCCAGGAATTTGTTGAGGAAACTGAGCTTCATCTCCAATCGGCCACGCTCACGTTGCGGCTTGAGGACTTCATGGTTGATCCGTTCAAGGAGTTTTCCAAGATCGTTGAAGTCATGTCGGTTGATGTTGATTTGAACCGTGCTGATATAGTCGCTCCGAGAACCAAGCCCTATCGCTATTTGGCCATTAAAGAAAAAGTGCCTCGATTCAGGAGCTTTATCGATGGGCTGAATGTGGATACAAGAACGCGAATCGATAGAATCGGCTATAGTCTAGGGTGAGTATAGTTTGGATTACCGGACTATCCGGATTTATGTGCCATATTAACCATGGCGGTCAGCAGGTGCCTATGCGCGCCGCGCCGCCCAGGCGCGAGTCACATAAGTTGTCTCGATCGCGGTCAGTCCCGCGATGCGCTTCTCTGTGCAATCCAGGAACTCGCGGAATAGTTCCGGACCTAATTGCACTTGCAGATCATTCACCGAGCGCCACACGCCGATATACTGCTCGGGCGTTTGATATACGGAATGCCTGCCTTCCAGGTACAGCACCTCAGCGAACTGCGGCTTGGCGCTCAACATATCAGTTAGCCGCTCGGTGATGCCGGAGCGGCCAGACGATACCCGCCTGATGTCAGGTTTGAGCCGCGTGATCTCCGCCTCGATTTCGACCAGCAGTGGGTTCGCCTCGATGAAGCGCGGATTCCACAAGGCCACGAAGACGCCACCGAGCCGCAGGATGCGGTGGAACTCGTCGCACGCCTTGTCGAAATCGGCCCAGTGCAATGACGAGGCCATGCTGACCAGATCGGCGGAACCGTCCGGCAATCCAGTGGCTTCGGCCGAACCCTTGCGCCAGGAAATGTCCGTGCCGCGCGAGCTCTCGATTCCCTGGCCGCGCATCTCGTCATTAGGTTCCACGGCGCCGACGGAATGCAGGCCGCGGGCTGCGAGGGTGCGCGTCCAAATGCCCGTGCCGGCGCCGACATCAACCGCATCGATGCTGGCTGCATCGCGTCCCACATAATTCAGGATCGCGGTCGCGACCTGCGGCGCATAGCCTGGCCGGAACCTGGCGTAGTCGCCAGCCAACCCCGTAAAGTCCCCGTGTTTCATCCCAGTGGCTCCCTGCGGAACGGCGCATCCTCGAGCCGGAGTTCGCCCTCGCTCACCATCTTCTCGTACAGCGCCACGTCCTCCGGATTGTCGATTTCGCCCCACTGGCCATCGGTGGCAAAAGTATCGATCGGGAATTCATTTCCGGCCAGCAGTCGGCGCAACAATCCGGTCATATCAAGGCGATCGCGGATGGGTGCGTCGAGTGTACCGAGTAGCGCCTCCACCGCACTCCATGCCGGTGGCGTGAATTTCAAGAGACCCATATATTGCCCCTCGATGTCTTCGATTCGCGTCGTCTTGCCGCCGATCTCCAGCAATTGGCCCGCAGCATCGATCCGGAAGGTTTCGGCGTCGGCCAAAGGATCGGCGAAACGCCGCGACCACAAGCGGCGCCAGTCGCGGTCGTAACTGATGACCAACTGGCCTGGCGCACCAGCCAAACCTCGCACCAACTCGCTGCGGTAGAAGATGTCGGCATAGCTAACGATGACCGGTCCCGCGCGCAGCCAGGAAGCGGCCGCGGCCAGCGACATCACCATATTCGTTTCGGCCCATCGTGGGTTGGCGAAATAGGTGAGGCCGGGAAAGTCGATCATCTCGGCACGATAGCCGCGCACGACTCCGATTTCGTCTACCCCACCTCGCCGAAGGGCCGCGATCTGGCGCGCGATCAAAGGCTTGCCTTCGAACTCGACGAAGCATTTCGGCCTGTCGTCTCCCAATTGCCCCAGACGGCTGCCGCGACCGGCGGCCAGAATAACTGCACGCATCATTCGACTCCGAAGACTTGGCGAAACAGTGCCACGTCGGCAGGTGAGAATGGGACGCACCGCTCTGGGTGCCACATAATCCCCGTTACAGGCTGCGCCGAATGGCGAATCGCCTTGACGACGCCGTCGGCGGCGACAGCCCAGATACCGAGCGGCGGCCGCGAATCGAAGGCGGCAAAGCGATGATAGCTATTGACCTCCCTTGGCTCGCCGTCGATTTGGATGACCTGATGTTGCGTCACATGACCTTCGACGCGGCGTAACGGGACAGCGAAACGCTGCTGGATCATTTGCATGCCACGACAAACGCCCAGCACTGGCAGTCCGCGCCGTTCGGCCAAATCGAGGAGAGCATTTTCCACGGCGTCGCGTTCCGGGGCATCGCCGCCCAAAGCGGCCAGGTCGTTACCGCCGGTCAATACCAGCCCGGCGATGCCGGTCGCCTCACACAAAGCAACTGCAGCCCCGGTGACATTGGGAAGCAATATGGGAAGCAGCCCGCAGGCCGCCAGCAACTTAGTCCACGTTTGATCCAGGCAATCACGGCGCTCGCCATAGGCCGAAACGACCGATACCCGCTGGGTGATGGCGACCGCTTTCATGCGATGAGCATTACCTTCTGGTTGGTGCAATCGAGGCACAGCTGGCGCGCCGTCTGCCATCGCCGGAAGAGGGCTTCACCAGCGCCGATTACCGCGGGTATGCCGAGCTCGCCGGCGCGGATTGCCATATGCGAGTTGGCGCCGCCGAATTGGGTGACGAATCCGCTGATGTTACGCGTGAAGATCCAGTCGAAGCCGGGGTCCGCGCTGGGCACGAAAAGAATTCGTCCCGCGAAGCTCTCCGGCGAATCGTTGATTGAGGCGACCGGTGCGGTAATCTTTTTCTGCGTAATGAAATTAGGCTGGCTCGCGGGAAGGTGAAACGCGAACACCTCGTCGGGCGACGCGATAATCGGCGGAAGAACCAGATTCCGGGTGAGCGCGTGACGATCTCTACCCCGCGCGACACTCTCCCGCAAGGCCTCGCGTACCGAACCGCTCTCGCTGTAAAGCGTGCGGATGACCTCGTAGTTCAGGAAGGCACAGTCCTCTGCCGAAAGACCATGCTCCTCGCCCAGTTGGCGGATCAGCGACAGAGCGTCGCTCAGGCTTCGGGTGAACACGAATTTCGCGTATTCGCGGCCCTCAATGCCAGCCTTGATGAACTCGATCAAACTCAAGACGTCGATCTCGAGCTCATGGTCCTTCAGGAGTTGCTCGATGCGGCGCAACTGCTCGATCGAGAGCGCGAAGCGCGGCGGCTCGGGCGCGATAGGCCGGACGCTCGACCAGTCGAAATAGAGATCCGGCGCTTCGTCGTAGCGTGGCGACAGAATGTCGTAAGTCCCCGGCCGGAGGTGGCCGTAGCGCGCCAGGAAGTCTGCCTTCGGAAGCCGGGCGAAATCCTGCCCGATGCGCGACCCAACGGTATCGACACTCGCCATGAATGTCGCGACCTCCTGGGCACTGAATACGCCGACCTCGACGAAGGACTGGAGCATCTGCACCGCGATGAAGCCCGCCCGCGCCAGTCCGGCGAACGGCAGTGTGCCGTATCGCTTGCAGTCCTCGATCAGCCAGTAAATGCGGCTGATTTTGTCGATCTCTGCGTTGAAGATGGTCGGCAATCGCTCTGCCAGCACATCGATCTTCGCTCGGTCCCGCCGCCACAGCGCGGTCTCGCCATGCATGATGCGATTGGTGAGCCGACGCAATGCGCCCGAAAGTTCGGCAAGATCTTCCGAAGAAAACCCGTGCCCGGCAAGCCCGCTAATCCGCTTCGGCAAATCGAGGGTGTAGCAGGAGAAGATGATCTCAAATTCGACCTTGTCATGAAGATGTGGCTCAGAGAGCAGGCGATCGATGTAGTAGTTCACCAGACGGCCGGCAAGTTCGTCGGGGACGTCGCGTGGTACGAAGGAGTTGAAGCTGACACGCACGTCGATGTAGGGCAGTCCGTGAAAGCTGACCATGAGCGGAAAACTGCGCAGATTCTGGTAGCCGTAATTGTCCCGCTGATAGGCCCAGATCGCGTCGGTAATGAGATCGCGATAGAGGGACAACGAAAGAGGCCAGGGCCGCACCCCGATGATTTCGGCGGGGTTCCAGTCCGGCATGACCCCGAATATCGCCCGGCTGCCGTGCAGATAGGGATGCGGGCGACTGAGCAGCTCAACCTTGCGCGAGATGTTGGCGATTGCAGTGTCGATCTTCGCATCTCCTGCTCGCTCAGGGCACTCGACGGCGAGCGGGCGGACTTGCAGTAGGTAGAGCTGGCCGTCGCCGCCGACGGCAAACTCCACGTCGATTGCATCGCACGCGAGAAGATTTTCCAGCTCGCGGACCAGAGCGATGACCGGTGCCAGCGGTGGCGGGCAGGCATCAGGCCGCGATTTGAGGCAAAAAAAAGTCTCAAGATTGTCGCCGACGCCGGCGGTCACGCGATCAGTCAGGCCAGAACGGTCGTCATAATTGATAACGAAATAAGGACCACCGCTGGGATTGCGCGAGAAGGCCACTCCGGCCATTGCTACGCGATCAAGCATGGGCTGCACGAAGATCTGATCGTCGTCGCTTCCGTCGGCGGCAAACGAATCAATCACCCGGTCGATTGCCTGTGCCACGGCTGCGCTGCCGGCTACACCGAGTACGGAATCGTACCTCCCTGCCTGCGAACTCGCGACGCTGTCCTCGACCCGTGCACTGCTACGCACAATGACCCGCTCTGAACCCCAGGGCGCAGCGCCGATGGCAGCGAGCACGCCAGCGGCGTCCGAGCGCCAACCGGCAACAGAGAATCTAACCTGCGGCAGGACGTGCCCTTTGTGCAGCAGCGGCGCCAGCGCTTCCAGAGTTCCTGCCTTCGTCGTGAAATCGAGGAAATGGACCGGCTGCGCCGCAGACGCGCCAGCGCGCCCGGCGCATGCCGCCAAGATGCGGTCCACCGCCGTAGCAACGTCGAGCGCCCCATAATTGTCGAGAACCAGGTCCGGCGCTTCGGGAACCTCCGCCGGCAGGTCAAGGCCAACAACGTCGCGAGCATCGCCGCGCTCAGCCCCTGCGTAGATTCCCTTGCTATCCCGGCGTCGTAACTCCTCTATCGGCACCCGAAGGTAAATCTCGCGATAACCAGCGATGTTCTCGCGGTTCCAGCGCTGCACTTCGTGAAAGAGTGAGATGGTGGCGCAGACGACATCGACGCCCTGCTCAGCCAGCAATCGGCACAGCCGCGCATTGCGCATCGCCGATCGCCGCCGATCCTCTGCACTGTGGTCAAGATCTTCGGCAATCACAGAGCGGAGCGCGTCGCCATCCAGGAAGGTGACCGGACGACCGGACGCACGCAGCCGGCTTGTCAATTCCCGCCCCAAGGTGGTCTTGCCGGCGCCGGATAACCCGGTAATCCAGAAAACGAGCCCCGGTGCAGCCCCAGGTTCGCCTTCAGGCTGACATTCCGCCGTCCTTATGTCCGTGAGCATACGAAGTAAGTGGTCTCGTCCCTGAAATAACCAGGCTCACCCGTTAGTAACATTTCCGTAACAAATTGGCAATATGGTGCGGTCGGCGCGCAAGAAGTACCAGGAGAGATTGATTCGCCGACTCCTGTTGGGATCGAGACCCGGCGACCAAAAGCGTGGCGGCGCGTCCAATTACCATGCTCGTTTTATCCCGGCGGAGCATTCTGCGGTTCACGGTGTGTGCGATGCTGGCGTTCGCTGAGCTCTCACATGCGCAGTCGCCGGCAGAGACACACATCAAACTTGAGTTGATCTCCGAGCAGGCCACAGCGCCACCAGGCCAACCTTTGAGGGTCGGTGTGTTGTTTCGGCTGGAGCCGGGTTGGCACATCTATTGGCAAAACCCGGGCGATTCAGGCGAGCCGCCCAAAGTCCAATGGGGGCTGCCGCCAGGATTCACGGCTGGCCCGATTCGCTGGCCCCAGCCAATCCGTCTGGGGAGTGGATCGGTCATAGATTACGGATACGAAGGACAGGTGCTACTGATGGCTCCCATCGAGGGGACATCACGGGGCAACGCGACCTCGATTCCACGCATGTCGGCGGATGTGAAATACATCGTTTGTCGTGAGGTGTGCATACCCGGGAAAGCTCATCTTATGCTGGCAGCTCCTGCCGGCGCGGCTGACTGGGCTGCGTGGCATGCGCTGTTCGAGCAAACAAGGGCGCAGTTTCCAAAGCCCATGCCCGCCAGTTGGAAAGTGACCGCAGCAGCGGACAAAGAACATTTCATATTGACGATGCAAGCGAGGCCGCAAGTATCAAGCGCGAGCTTTTTCCCGCTTGAGCCGAGCCAGATCGAGAACTCAAGCGCGCAGGATTTTGCACCGACTCGCACTGGATTTCGCCTCACGATGGAGAAGTCGGAGCAGCTAACCAAGCCAATTGCCATTCTAAGAGGCCTCATTGTCCTCGGGCCAGGCCGCGCGTTCGAGGTTGCGGCTCCCGTGGTTTCGCAATAGAAACAGCAACCAGGTATAAAATTTAGATTAAGCATTCCATGATGGCTCAATAAAGAAGAAGAAGTCTGCAGGAGAATTAAGATGAAAAAATGGCTTGCGGCATCGGCGGTGGTAGGGTTCGCTTTGATTGCCTTCTCGGTAGGGTGGGCAGCGCGAGTGGGCGAAGCTGCACCTGACTTCACCGCAACCGACAGCAATGGTGAAGTCCATAAGCTTTCCGAATATCAGGGCAAATACGTAGTCCTGGAATGGACGAATCGAGGCTGCCCTTATACCCAGAAGCATTACAGCAGTGGAAACATGCAGCGCCTGCAGCGTGAATGGACTGGCCGGGGCGTCATCTGGCTGACTGTAGCTTCATCTGCGCCGGGCAAGCAGGGTTACGTCACCGCATCCGAAGAGAACGCCTATCTTAAGCAGGCTAACGCCGCCCCCACCGCCGTTCTGTTGGATCCCGCTGGCACTCTGGGCCACCTCTATGACGCAAAGACCACACCAGATATCTTCATCATCGGCCCAAAGGGAGTCCTGATTTACAGCGGCGCAATTGACGACCGGCCGAGCACCGACGTTGCCGATGTAAACGGAGCGAAGAATTACGTATCGCTCGCGCTCGACGAGGCCACATCGGGCAAGCCGGTTAGCAACCCGACAACACGCCCTTATGGGTGCTCGGTTAAGTACGCAGACTGATGCAGAAAGGCGCTTGATCCAGTGCCTTGAGGTAGCAGGGTTGGGATTACTTGGATCGGAGCGGGCCGCACAATGAGCCAATACGGCCCTCACGGTGCGGTTGAAAACCGCGGCGTTCGTTCAAGGTCACAGGCCTTGGTGATCTTCTTACCTTAAGATTACATTGTTATTTGTTAACCTTCTTCGCAGCGTGAGAATGAGACCCGTGAAATTCCTCGGTCTCGCACGCGGCTTTCCACGTTACTGACAGCAGTGAGGAAACCAACATGATCCGCGAGGACATTCTTCAGAAGTTCCCCGAACTGTTTGGGGCCAAGAAGGTAAACGGGCGGCAAGTCGATGTCGAACAAATGATTGCCACGCTCACCGAAGAGCTGCGCCCGGAAATAGCCGCGGCCCTGACCGCTCGCCGCAACCTGCTGCAATCGACTCAACCAGTACGTGAGCGCTACGCCTGGCCCAATTGGAACGACAAGTTCGAAGATCCCGTTACCGGTAATTTCTGGACGTACCGCCAGATCGTGCAGGGCATAATCGACAACTTTCTGGGCACCGAAAGCGAATGGCGCTGGCGGCTGAACGATGAGACGCCCATCCCTGACGACGTTCACCCGCTGGCCAATGCCGGACTGGAGCTGACCGGACCATGGCATCCGCTGGACATGGCCTTCAACGCATTGAACAGCGCGGCGCCAATGAACATGCCGGATTTTGAAGATGCCTCGCCGCCGCATTTCCGGCCCGACGGCTCTGCCAGCAGCGAGCCCGTAGGCGTCTTCGCCGCCCTGCAAAATGCAAAGGAGATTTTCGAGGGGCGTTGGACTGACCGCTCTTACGAAGTAACGAAAAAGGGGAAGGTGCGCAAGTACCAGATCAACAACCCTCCTTCCAAGTGGCCAACCCGCCTGGTGCGGCCACCCAGCATCCACGTGCTTTACGACCACATCACCGTCGGAGATCGACCGGTACCTGGCGCAATTCCCATCATCGTGCTGTGGGTTGTCAACAACTATGAAGCGCTGAAGAAGCTCGGAACCGGACCATACTTTTATATTCCTAAGATTCAGACTCCCCAGGAAGCGCTGATCTTTGAAAAGCTGTTGTCGCGAGTGGAAGCCATGATTGGCGTGCCAGCCGGCTCGTTCAAGATCAAGATGCTCTATGAGGAAGGTAATGCGGGTCGCTTCCTGCCGGCGATTGCCTGGGTACTGCGCCGTCGCCTGCTGGGAACCAACGTCGGCCGCTGGGACTATCTGGGCAGCCTCATTGAAATCTGGAAGGATGATCCCAAGGGCATTTTTCCCGATCCGCAGTCCATCGGCATGGCGACTCCGAACATGATCGCGTACCAACGTTTCAATGCGCTGATGATGCTCATGGCCGGCATGAAGAACGGCGAGCTTACCAACGCTGCGCCCATCGGCGGGATGGCTGCGGTCATGATCTATCAGACCAGCGATCCCTATAGCCGTGCACGCTACAACCCGCTGGCCTTGCGAACGATGGCAATCGACAAGCTGCGCGAGCGTCTGCTTGGGCTGATGTTTGTGCCCGAGGCAACGCTCTCCAACGGTCAACAGCCGACGCTGGACGACATTCTCGGTGGCCGCGTCAAAGGAAAGCTGTATGACGCCTATCGGCAAAGCTGGGTCGCCAGTCCGGAGCCAGCCTACGTGGAGGCGGGCAATGTGCCCCTGCGCGCTTCACTTGAGCAATTGCAAGCGATGATCGACGCCCCACAGGAGATGGTGCAGGTGAAAGACAAGTCGCTACCAACCGTCGCCAGCGGCCTCATCGACTCGGAGCGCAGCTTGTTCCAAAGCCGCGGCTTGCTGAACGCCCGCGGGAAGATCACGCCTAGCGTGGTCGCGAGAGAGTCGGTGGATACGCCGGAGAAGATCCTCAGCCAGGAACGCTGGGATGCAATTTATGGCGTGCCCAAGGGCGACGTCACCATCGAACACATTCAGCATTCGTTCTACATGGCGGCCAATTACGGCTACCAGATTCTGAATGGCAACTTCGCCGCCGCGATTGACGATTACGAGCTCGGCCTGCGCTTCATGAACGATCTGGCAACTTATCGAATCTATGTTTCGTGGCTATGGAGCCTTGTCCAACACCAGGGTGTCATCACTAAAGATGGCTACCTGAAAGCACCCAAGCTCACCGAGGACGGCGTCGTTCCGGCAACCAACGTCTTCGCTGTAAAAGCCGGCGCCCGCTTCACGCCTGAGCTGTTCAACAAAGTTTGGGAGCTCCATAACGAATGGACGCAGGCGTTCTTCGCCGAACTGGATCGCAGTGGCGATCCGGGCCGCTTCGACCGGAGCAAGGCACCCTTGATCATGCAGCTGTTGAAGCGACAATTGCAGTCGCCCAGATACATTCAGCACAGCGCAAGAGTGTTGTTCAGGGTTGCGCAGGCGGACGAGCAGCAACGCGCACAGATACTGGATGCGCTGTTCGATCTTTCGCGCGAGGAAATCGTTAAGCGCGTGGAGGCCGGCGCCATGGACAAGGCGGCTTTAGCTGCGCACGATTACGTCTTCGACATTTTTGCGGGAGCGGAAAAATCGCCAGCGGTACAATACGCCGGGTCGTAGTGGTTAATTCGCGAACGTACGGAGGTGTGGCGAGCCACGCGGCCTCCAGAAGCGTTTAAGTCAGGCGCATTGTCAGCGACGGCAGCGACAGCCCCTCAACCTCAACTGTCCAGACATCGCCGCTGTCGATCGGATGCCCTGCGGTGAGCGTCCCGGAACTAACGATTTCCCCCGCACTCAATGGCTCGGCTGGGAATCGCCGTACGATGGCGGTGCTGAGTTCCCCCAGGCACAAAGCCGGACTCCTCAAGCAGTTCCTGCCGGAACCTTCTTCCACGAATTCTCCATTCTTCGACATCCGCACCTTGAATCGCGCTAGCTCGTCCACGAGAGTGGCAATGGAATCGGGCCGCACTTGCACCCGCTCTCCAATCACGAGCGCGGCATGAAGTCCGCCGGATGCGACGAAATCACTTGGCTGAAACTGCCATTCTGGAAAGGGACAATCAATGACTTCGAATCCCATCGCCAACCATTCCGCGGAACCGAGCGCAGCGGCGGCATCGAGGCCCTCGGCAATGATCGGTTGTTTCAGGCCGAAAACAATCTCGGGTTCGATCTTCAGCGAACGGCGATGTGGGAGCGTCAGCGTGGCGGAGTTGCTGTCGCTGCGCTGCACAGTGTCGTCGTACATGTGGGCCCAAACCAGAGTTTCAAGCTTGAGCACACGCCATATGGCTTTATTGGCATAACCAACCTTGCGGCCGACGGCCCTGGACCCACCCGCTTCGCGAAAGCTCTTGATTGCCGCTTCAACCTCGTAAGCCGTGTTGAGATCGAAACCGGGGCGCGCCGAGGGAAGCGTGGGCACCATCTGGCCCATCTCGGACGCGGACACCAGCCCACGCGCCAAAGTTTCGGACTCATTGTGCGACATAGGTAGTTCGCCTTTCGCAGCGCTCTTCACCAACCAGACTCACGCGTGTGCAGCGCGATCAAACGGTGCGGAGAGTCCGGACGCTCAGTATCCGTGGACACAGTGCATCTTTTCTGAAAGAGTTTAGCAGGGCGCTAAACGCCGAGGGCTACTCGACTAGAATTCAGACAGCGGCTGAATTTCACTTGCCGCAATTATGCTAAGGGACAAGAATGACCCTGAAATCCGTAAACACGCTGCTTGACGTTTTACACTTCGCCGATAGCCATACCGCAGTTGTCGTTCCCGAGATTGGAATCCGTGTTACATACGATTCGCTCCGGCAGCAGGTGCTGGCCATGGCCAGCGCATTGGCCTCCGCCGGTATTCGGCGGGGCGATGCTGTGGCGATCGCCTTGCCGAACGGATTGCCCGCGATTGTGAGCTTTCTAGCTGCCTCTATCGCTGGAACAGCGGCCCCTTTGAATCCAGCGTATCCCTATGAGGAGTTTGTTTTTTTTCTCGCTGACACCAACGCCCGTATTTTGCTTTGTCCCCCGGTGGGCGCCGAATTCGCGCGCAGCGCCGCCGCGGACCGCAATATCCCGGTGTTCTCGGTGGAAATGAGCGACCGGGGCAATGTTCACCTGGCAGGTGTTCCCCCGGGAGTGTCGGTAGCCGAGCCCACGGCCGAAGACATTGCCCTGATCCTGCATACCAGCGGAAGCACGGGCCGGCCCAAGCGTGTGCCCCTGCGGCATTTCAACCTGGCGGTCTCATCGGCCAATATCGCGAACACCTACGCTCTCTCAGAGAAAGACGTTTCGCTGTGCATCATGCCGCTCTTCCATGTTCATGGCTTAATTGGCTCCACGATGTCGACTTTGGTTTCCGGAGGGACCGTCGTCGTTCCTACCAAGTTCAACGCGCTTTCATTCTGGAAGACCGCGGGGGAACATCACGTGACCTGGTATTCGGGAGTGCCCACAATGCACCAGCTTCTGCTGGCCCGGGCCCACCACAAGCCGGCCGAAGCCGCGTCTTTGCGCTTCATTCGTTCCTGCAGCGCGCCGCTGTCGCCGGAACTCATCGGCAAAATCGAAGACGTGTTTGGCGTTCCTTTCGTTGAAGCCTACGGAATGACCGAGGCGGCCCATCAGATGACCTCGAATCCCCTGCCGCCGCGGCATCGCAAAGCGGGTTCCGTGGGTGTAGGCGCGGGGCTGCGCGTCAGAATCACGGATAAAGACGGCAATGACCTCGGCAACGACCATCGCGGCGAAGTTGCTATTCAAGGAGCCAATGTTTTTCGCGGCTACGACAACAATCCCGAAGCCAACGCTCGCGCGTTCGTGGGTGGATGGTTTCGCACCGGCGACGAAGGCTGGCTTGACGAGGACTGTTATTTGCACTTGAGCGGCCGGATCAAGGACATCATCATCCGCGGCGGCGAGAATATCGCCCCTCATGAAATCGATGAGGTATTGCTAAAGCATCCCGCGGTCGCGGCGGCGGTCACGTTTGGTTATGCACATCCCACGCTGGGCGAAGATGTGGCTGCGGCCGTGGTCTTGCACGAACCGCATGGCGCCACCGAGAAAGCGCTCATCAAGCACTGCCGCGAGTCGCTGGCAGAATACAAATGTCCAAAGAAGATCTATCTGGTGAAAAGTATCCCAACCACCGCGACCGGAAAAGTTCGCCGCCGCGCCGTTGCCTCCGCACTTGTGGATGAACCACGATGAGATTCCTGGTCGCGGGAGCAGGAGCAATCGGGGCCTACATCGGGGCGCGCATGGCGCAGGCCGGGTTCGATGTCACGCTCTTCGCGCGAGGGCCGCATCTGCGCGCCATGCAGGAGCGCGGGGTGCAGGTGAAAAGTGTCGAGGGAGATTTCGTGGCGCGGCCCACGATCGCCGACTCCCTCGAACAAGTGGGGCCTGTGGACGTTGTTTTCCTTGGCGTAAAGGCACACGGCCTGCCACAACTTGCGCCTCAGTTGCGGCCGGTATTGGGGCCGGACACGACCGTCGTCAGCACGCAAAATGGAATTCCATGGTGGTACTTCCAGGGCTTCGGCGGTGATTGGGAAGGATTGCGTCTGGAGCGCGTCGATCCCGGGGGTGTGATTTCCTCGGCCATCGAAGCGCACCGCGTGGTAGGGTCCATTGTCTACTTTTCGACCGAGATCACCGCACCCGGAGTGATTCAACACATCGAGGGGAACCGCATTTCTCTGGGCGAGCCGGATGGCAAGCGCTCCGATCGCTGCCGCCGAATTGCGGAGGCGCTGATCGCTTCCGGCTTGCGCTGCCCGGTCACTACTCGTATCCGCCACGAGATCTGGGTAAAGGTCCTGGGCAACGCTTCCTTCAATCCGGTCAGCGCACTGACGCGCGCCACGCTGGTCCAGATGGTGCACGATGCGGGAGTTTGTTCGGTGATCCGAAACATCATGCTGGAAGTGGAAGCGGTCTCCAGCAAGTTGGGGATGGAGTTGCCTGTTTCCATCGATCAGCGAATCGCAGGCGCGGAAAAAGTTGGCGAGCACAAAACCTCAATGCTGCAAGATCTCGAGGCGGGCCGGTCAATGGAGTTGGAAGCGTTGGTAGGCGCAGTGGTGGAACTGGGCGAGCGCGTGAATATCCCCATGCCCTACACGCGAACTGTGTACGCTTGCGCGAAGCTGTTATCGGAGTGTGCGGCTGGGCAGCAGCCAAAATGAGCGAACCGCCAGTTCAAACGCCACGTACAGCTTGACCGAGCGACCGTCACCTGGGAGAACTATCGCTTCTCCGATTGGAGACGCTCTTCGAGGGCCTTCAGCTCAAGGTCTAATCCTTCAGGTAGATGGCTGCCGAAATGGGCAAAGTGCTCTCTCATCGAAGGCACCTCCGCCAGCCAGCCCTCGGTGTCGACGCCCAGAAGCTCCGCTACATTTGCAGCCGTCATCTGCAATCCGGTGGTGTCAAAATCGGCCACTTCGGGAATCCGCCCGATGGGAGTGTCCTTGGCATGAACCTTACCGTCGCAGCGCTCGAAAATCCACTTCAACACGCGGCTATTCTCACCAAAACCCGGCCATAGGAACTTGCCATTCTGATCCTGGCGAAACCAATTAACGTAGAAAATCTTTGGCAGCTTCGATGAATCCGTGAGCGTTCCCATCTTCAGCCAATGCGCAAAGTAATCGCCCATGTGATAGCCGCAGAAGGCCAGCATGGCCATGGGATCACGGCGTAGCTGTCCCACCTTGCCCGCTATGGCCGCCGTCGTCTCGCTGCTGACAGTTGCCCCCAGGAAGGTACCGTGCCGCCAGTCGAACGCCTCCGTGACTAGCGGAACAATTCCCGCACGCCGTCCACCGAAAAGGATGGCATCGATCGGCACGCCCTTCGGATCCTCCCATTCAGGGGCGATCACGGGACATTGCTTCGCGGCCACTGTAAACCGCGCATTCGGGTGCGCCGCCTTCCGTCCTGAATCCGGCGTCCATGGCCGACGTAGCCAATCCACCAACGCGGACGGCTTCTGATCGGTCATTCCCTCCCACCACACGTCGCCGTCGAGCGTCATGGCGCAATTCGTGAAGATGGAGTTCCCGGTTACCGTGAGCATGGCGTTGGCGTTCGACTTCATGCTGGTGCCCGGCGCCACGCCGAAGAAGCCATACTCCGGATTGATGGCGTAAAGCCGGCCATCCGTGCCGAATTTCATCCAGGCAATGTCATCGCCGATAGTCTTCACCTTCCAACCGGGAAGGGCAGGGATCATCATCGACAAGTTGGTCTTGCCGCACGCCGATGGGAAGGCGCCCGTCATGTACTTCACCTGACCCGATGGGTTGATCAGCTTCAGGATCAGCATATGCTCCGCCATCCAGCCCTCGTCGCGCGCCTGCACCGATGCGATGCGCAGTGCGTGGCATTTCTTAGCCAGCAAGGCGTTGCCGCCGTAGCCGGAACCATACGACCAGATTTCGCGCGTCTCCGGAAAATGGCAAATATATTTGTCCTTCGCATTGCAGCGCCATGTGGCGTCCGGCTGAGCGGGGCCCAGGGGGAAGCCGACCGAATGCAGTCCGCGCACAAATTCGCCATCTTCGCCAAGAGCCTCAAGCACGCGGCTTCCTACCCTGGTCATAATGTGCATGCTGACCACGACGTAAGCTGAGTCGGTGATCTCCACTCCGATCTTTGCGCTGGGCGAGCCGATGGGGCCCAGGTTGTAGGGGACAACGTACATGGTGCGTCCCACCATCGAGCCGGAGAACAATCCCGCCAGCTTCTGCTTCATCTTCGCCGGATCTTCCCAGTTGTTGGTCGGGCCTGCCTCTTCCTTGGTTCGTGAGCAGATGAAAGTTTGCTCTTCAACGCGGGCCACGTCAGCCGGGTCAGAACGGACCAGGAAGCTGTTCGGACGTTTGGCGGAGTCAAGGGGGATCGCGGTCCCAGTGAGGACCAGCAGCCGCAGCGTCTCCTGATATTCCCGGGGAGAACCGTCGCACCAGTGAACCCGATCGGGCTTGCACAGTTGTGCCACTTCCTCGACCCAGCGTTCCAGTTTTGTATTTCTGCAGTTATTCGCGGCTGCATCTACTTCTACCGTTGTAGTGGCCATGCTAAATGTCTCCCCGTAATAGGATCCGCGGATTTGGATATGAATTGCTCATCACGTTTGGATGCACGCAGAAAGCGTCCGGCTGACGGCCGACTCGAGGCTGTGATTAGGTTCAGCTGCTTAGCCTGATTGGCATCTCCGGCAGACCAAAGGCGATATTTGATGTCTCGCGCAAGAATTGCCGCAATTTCGTTGCATTGATGGCTGCACCAGGGCGGAATATGAGAAGCCCATCAGGGCTCGACTGAATAAGGATCCGCCAATCCCCTAGCCTACGACTAGTTTACCCGATTATTATACGGCGATCACAAGGGCTGTCGGAGAACGCATGGATAGTTCCGTGCGGTCTTGAGGGCCCTGACAGGCCCAATTTCGCGGAGTTGAGCTCTAGCGCACAGTGACAAAGTAGTAGGCACTCATCGCCACCCCGATGGCAATCACGACGCGCCGCACTTTCACGGGATCGGCTTTTTGCGCATAGTGCGCGCCAAACCAGCCACCTATGAGGGCACCTGCAATCATCACCAGGCAGTGCGGCCACAACACGGCGCGCGCCAGAATGAACATCAGCACCGCCGCCGCATTAATCACGACCGCCAGCAACGTCCTGATCGCGCCCATGGCATGAACGTCACTCATTCCCAGAGCCGCCAGCATTCCCAGAGTGATAAACCCGATTCCCGCGCCGAAATACCCACCGTAGATTGCGATTAGCAGCTCAACTATTGAAGTCACGGCAATCACCCGCCATGATGCCTTCCGCCAATCCTCCATAACGGCAGTCTTGCCGGCGATGGTGCGGATCTTGTTGCCGAAGGCGAACAGCAAGGTGCCGCTCAGCAGCAGCCAGGGGACGAGGTGCATGAAGATATATTGTGGCGTCTTCAGCAGCAGCAACGAGCCGGCCAGCCCTCCGACAACGCTGGTCAGCAGCAACGGAACCAACAGGCGCCGTGGCACGTCCAGTCGTTTCAGGTAGGCGCCCGTACTGGCTGCCAACCCAGGCCACAGTGCAACCGTATTAGTCGCATTGGCTTGCACCGCCGGTACACCCGTAGCCATGAGTGCTGGGAACGAAATAAAAGTGCCACCGCCGGCCACCGCATTCAGCGTCCCGGCAATGCCTGCCGCGAAAAACAAGAAGACAGCCTGGGTCAAGTGCGAGCGTAACGCCACGTCGATGAGCTCTCTCATCCGGATCAACCCTCTCAAGCGGACCCCTATCCTATAACGGGCCCGGCCTGCGTAGTCGATTCTGGACTATTCGTGGAATGCACGCCACTGCTCTCGCCCTTCACCACCCAACCTGTACCCATGACCGAAGCCAGCCCCGTTTCCGAGCGTTCGCTCACAGACGCATGTGACACCCGCACTAGTCCTTGGTGGTAAAAGCACATACCTTAAATCCTGGGAAGTAGTTTCCGGCTCGCAAGAGTCCGTATGTATCCACGTGAAGGCGTATCTCATCGCCGTTCACTTTACTGCCTGCCGCTCTGTTGATAAGCTGCCACGGCCGTAATTGAGCCGGAACTGTTTCGTCCGCATAAGCAGTCTACGTTCATTCATTCGGAGGCCGTCATGGCAATTACTAAGCAGGATGCACTCGACTACCACTCCAAGCCACGCCCGGGGAAGACGGAAGTCACTCCCACCAAGCCGTGTCTTACGCAGCGCGATCTTAGCCTCGCGTACACACCCGGGGTTGCGGTTCCCTGTCTCGAGATCGAGAAGAACCCGCAAGATGCATTCAAATACACCAACAAGGGCAACCTCGTAGCGGTCGTAACCAATGGCACCGCAGTTCTTGGACTGGGCGATATCGGCGCGCAGGCCGGTAAGCCTGTTATGGAAGGCAAAGGTGTCCTGTTCAAAAGATTCGCCGGCATCGACGTGTTCGATATCGAACTGAACACCCATGACCCGGACGAGATCATCAAAGCCTGCCAACTGTTGGAGCCCACCTTCGGCGGCATCAATCTGGAAGACATCAAAGCGCCGGAGTGCTTCTACATCGAAGAAACTCTGAAGAAGACGATGAAGATCCCGGTTTTCCACGACGACCAGCACGGCACGGCGATCATCACCGGCGCGGCGTTGCTTAACGCAGTGGAACTGACGAACAAGCGCCTGGACCAGATCAAAGTGGTGGTCAACGGCGCCGGCGCTTCCGGCATTGCCACTGCCGAGCACTATGTGTGCATGGGCGTGAAGCGCGAGAACATTACCCTGGTTGACACCAAGGGCGTCGTTTACAAGGGCCGCAAAGAAGGCATGAATCCTTATAAGGCGCGGTTCGCCAAGGACACCCCAATGCGCACGCTGGCGGACGCGGCGAAAGGCGCCGACCTTCTGCTGGGACTTTCCGTTAAGGGCGCGTTCACGGCAGAGATGATCGCCTCCATGGCGCCGGATCCGTTGGTTTTCGCGATGGCGAATCCCGACCCTGAGATCACCTATGAAGAAGCCCGCGCCGTCCGCGAGGACCTCATTATGGCGACGGGACGCTCCGACTATCCCAACCAGATCAACAACGTCCTCGGCTTCCCGTTCCTCTTCCGCGGCGCGCTCGACGTACACGCCACCGGTATCAACGAAGAAATGAAGCTGGCGGCGACGCATGCGCTGGCCGCACTGGCGAAGGAAGATGTTCCCGACTCAGTCTGCCGCGCCTATGGTGTGGAACGTTTGAAGTTTGGCCGTGAGTACATCATCCCCACCCCGTTCGATCCGCGCGTCCTGGTGTGGGAGGCATCAGCCGTTGCCAAAGCCGCAATGGAAACCGGGGTCGCGCAGAACCCGGTGAATCTTGATGAGTATCGCGAGCAGCTTGAGAAGCGGCTCGGCAAAGCACATGGACTGATGCGCGCCATGATTCACAAGGCGCAGGCGAATCCCAAGCGTGTGGTTTTCCCCGAGGGCAATCACCAGAAAATTCTGCGCGCCTGTCACGTACTGATCGAAGAGAAAATTGCCATTCCCGTGCTGCTGGGGCACAAGGCGGAAATCGAGCGCACTGCCGCGGAGTTGGGCGTACCGCTGGATGCCATCACGATTGTAGAACCGGAGACCGCGCCTCGCCGGGCGGAGTACGTGAAAGAGCTGTATCGGTTGCGGCAACGCCGGGGAGTGACTCTGGGATCGGCTGACGAGCTGATGAACAATCCCAATGTGCTCGGCTCGATGATGGTCCGCATGGGCGATGCCGATGCACTGGTATCGGGCGTGACCCAGAATTATCCCGACACCATTCGTCCGGCATTGCAGGTGATCGGAGTGCGCGAAGGGATCCACAAGGTCTCGGGCGTCTATCTCATCATCACTCGCAACGGCGATCTGTACTTCCTGGCCGATGCCACGGTCAACATCGAACCCACGGCCGAGGAGCTGGCGGAGATCGCACTCTGTACCGCACAGGAAGCGCGCCGCTTCGGCATTGAGCCGCGCGTGGCCATGCTGTCGTTCTCCAGCTTTGGCAGCACCAAGCATCCGCTGTGCGAGAAGATGAAGCGAGCGGCAGAGCTGGTGCGCTACGCCGATCCAACCTTGATCGTCGATGGCGAGGTGCAAGGCGACATCGCCGTCAACGCCAAGAAGCTGGAGGCGGCATTCCCGTTCTCCGCGTTGAAGGGCGGAGCCAATGTGCTGATCTTCCCCAACCTGGAAGCCAGCAACATCGCTTGCCGGCTGCTGACCAGCATCGGCGGAGCGGAGACGCTGGGGCCAATCCTCACGGGCATGGCGAAGCCGGTGCATCTGTTGGCGCGCGGTGTTGAAGTGGAGGAAATCGTCAACATCACGACGATCGCAGTGGTGGATGCGCAAGACGTTGCGTTCACCCCAGCTGCCCGCGCAACTGAGGCTGCGGCGGCGGTGGGCGTCTAGTCGAAGAACTGTTCGTGCTCTTCAGGCGCGTCGGCAACGGCGCGCCTTTTTCCTGCGAAACGAAAAAGGTGCTTTGTACTGATCGTATCTATGGCACCGCGGATCTCGCGATGCTGGCCCTCGCGAGTCTGCAGCATGTTTGGACGTTGTTCCCTGGCTGGAGCGCGGTTAGGACAAAGGCAAGAGGGGGTCTGCGGCCTGAGATTGACAACAGATGCGACAGAAACCCAAGCTTTCGTAATTCAACAACTGCTTTGGTCCTGCCAGTTGAATCTGGTGGTGGCTCGAACCAGCGACCTACGGATTTAGAACGGCCAGCGAGAGTGGCTGCTTTGTGCGGTTATCTGAGAAGACTTGGTAACGAACCTTAGGCGCAACCAAGCAATCCATCGCACCAGAGTGTAGTACCAGTGCGACTCCAATGCGCATGGAGGTCTCCCGGGATGATGGTTGAATCCGAAGTTGCTACACATACCGCCGTCTTGGATGCCATATTACACCAAAAGTCCAGCCGAAATGTTGTGAAGAGGACGAAGCCCCTCATCATTTGGAAGGAAAGCCATTTTCAAACCGTCGCGGCCGGCGAAATACGCGTTACAATGGCTGCCGTTTCCCAGTCTAGAATGGAATCCGTAACTTCTCTATGCCACTTTCAGTAGGACAAAGATTGGGTCCGTACGAAGTTCTGGCCGCGATCGGCATTGGCGGCATGGGAGAAGTGTATCGAGCGCTCGACACCCGACTGGACCGCACCGTCGCCGTCAAGACACTAACCACCCAGTTCTCCGAAGATTCTGAGGCTAAGCAACGCTTTGACCGCGAGGCCCGTGCTATTTCGTCGTTGAGCCATCCCAACATCTGTCAGCTGTATGACGTTGGTTCGCAAGATGGCATCAGCTACATCGTCATGGAGTGCCTGCAAGGCGAGACGCTGGCCGACCGGTTGGAGAAAGGGCCACTTCCGCCGGAGCAACTACTGCGATATGGAATTGAAATCTGTGAAGGGCTGGGAACAGCCCATCGTAATGGAGTCATTCACCGCGACCTGAAACCCGGCAACATCATGCTGACGAAGACCGGCGCGAAGCTGATGGACTTCGGGCTGGCAAAGCCGGTGTCGATTACATCCTCGCCTTCCGGTCTCACGGCGACTTCAGCCACGCCTGCCAAGAGTCATCCTTTGACCATGCAAGGAACGGTGGTAGGTACCCTTCAGTACATGTCACCGGAACAGATAGAGGGTAAGGAAGCGGATACGCGCAGCGATATTTTTAGCCTTGGTTGCGTGTTGTACGAAATGGCCACTGGTAAGCGCCCGTTCGAAGGCAAGAGTACGGCCAGCATAATGGCGGCTGTTCTGGAGCGGGATCCTATCGCGATCAGTACCGTGACTCCGGCGTTGCCGGCAACGCTGGATCGAGTGGTGAAAGCTTGCCTGGCAAAAGATCCGGACGAACGATTGCAGACGGTCCAAGACGTGAAGCTGCAACTGAAGTGGGTGGGTGAAGAAACTCAGAGCAGGGGGTCCTATCCAAGCTTACAGACAACCGGGAGCGGTCGTCTCAAACGTAGCGAGCGCGCAGTATGGATGGTGACAACGTTATGTGCGCTTCTTGTGGCTGCCTTAGCTTTTTACCATCTTGCCGGGCAAAAGCTGCGGCCAGTGGTGCAAACCAGCATTGGCGCCGCTGACAAACTCAGATTCAACTTCGCCGGCGATGCATCCGGAGCCCCTGCCATCTCGCCCGACGGCGCCCTCATCGTTTTCTCGGCGATGAACGAAGGAAAAGCCCAACTCTATATGCGGACCTTGAGCGATCTGTCAATTCGGCCGCTTCCTGGTACCAACGATGGCTGGTTTCCTTTCTGGTCGCCCGACAGCCGCTCTGTGGCGTTCTTCGCTGAGGGAAAGTTAAAGCGCCTCGAAGTCTCTGGTGGCATTCCGGTGGCGATCTGCGATGCCGGCAACCCCCGCGGGGGCAGTTGGGGAAGTACCGGCATGATTGTCTTCACCCCCAGCTACAACTCCGGCCTCCTGCAGGTGCCGGCCGCAGGCGGAACTCCAACCGAGGTGTTGAAGCTGGATTCACCAAAGTACAGCACCTACCGGTGGCCATGGTTCTTGCCGGACGGGAAGCACTTCCTCTACTTTGCAGCCAATCACCTGACGCCCAACAATTCGAATACCGGAGGTATCTTTTTCGCTTCCTTAGACGGCAAGGAAAATCGCCTGCTCTTCCGGTCGGCATCAAACGCTATTTACGCTTCCGGATACTTGCTGTATGTCGTCGGCAGTGCCTTACGGGCACAGCCCTTCGATCCGGATTCGGGGCAGATAAAGGACGACTCCGGCGTGCTGGCCGACGGCGTGCAGAATGACAACGAGGTATGGCGGGGAATCGTGGCGGCTTCGGAAAATGGTCTCCTCCTTTATCAGGCGGCCATGGCGAGAACTGGATTGAAGCTGGCCTGGTTCGATCGTAGCGGAAAGCAAGTAGCAGAAATCGGTGAGCCCGACGATTATTATCAAGTCACGCTCTCCCCGGACGAAAAGAAACTCGCGCTCGCAATTGGTCAGCTGAAGCACACCATCTGGATCTACGATCTGTCACGTGACACAAAAAGCCGCTTCACCTTCGATGTCAAGTCCCACTCCAATCCTGTCTGGTCTCCCGACGGCAGTCAGCTTGGGTATTCAGCCGATCAGGGCGGGGTCCAGCATGCAGCCGTGTTCAGCAAAGCGTCCAATGGTGCGGGCGAGCCAAAGCAGATCCTGGGAAGTGCACCTGGCGATCAGACGGAGCAATCTCCGAGCGACTGGTCACCGGATGGCCGATGGATAATTTACACTCGCGGCACTCTCGGAGCAGGTGTGCAAGGAACAGATTTATGGGTACTTCCCGTCGACGGAATTCAAAAGCCATTTCCCTATGTAACGGGGCCCGGCGACCAGCAGGAAGCCCAGTTCTCACCAGACGGGCACTTTGTGGCCTACGAGTCTAACGAAGACGGCAATCCCGAAATCTACGTGGCTGGGTTTCCGTGGACCGGAGCAAAGTGGCAGGTTTCAACCAATGGGGGTGCGGAACCGCGCTGGAGTCGCGACGGGCAGGAGTTGTTCTTCGTAGCGGGTGACCAGATCATGTCGGCGCAGGTGAATAAAGTGGGTTCGGGTCTGGAAGTGAGTCAGCCCCATCCTTTGTTCCGCCTGAACCTGGTGGGCGAGAATGTATCCCACTATGCAGTCACCAGTGATGGTAAGCGATTTGTGGCAATTGTCTCCGGGCAAGAGAGCTCCCCGCCGCTGGTCTTGGTGCAGAACTGGACGGCGGAACTGAAAAAGCAATAAATCTCGCGTCAGCATTATTGCGTGTTGCCATTAGAGTCTCTCGCAGGGATTGTCGGTGTCGGGTCGGTCAGCTGTAAGCGGTTTCATTCACCACGAAAGAACCTCTCCGCTTAGGCGCATACCTCGTCTGATACTGGTCGGAGGGGTAAGCGGGTCGCTTCGCTTGGTAGACTAGGGACGCAGGTGCGACCCCGCTTGCAATGCGCTGTCACAATCGAGGCATGCCCCGCTTGAAAATCGTCTGCCTGTGCTTCGCAGCGATGGTTGTGTGCGTCGCGACATTTCCAGCCATAGCGGGCGAGTCCGGCGTTTCGACGCTGCAGAAAGCGAGTGCTCGCGCTATGGTGGGCCGTCGCGGCGCCGCAGTAGTTGTCGATGTCCAGTCGGGACACGTCCTCGCGGCTTACCATCTTGACGTAGCCGCACGTCGCGTGTCGCATCCGGGTTCCGCCATCAAACCCTTCACGCTGCTCGCACTGCTGCAAGCCGGAAAGCTCAACGAGCAGACTGCGCTGATGTGCAAGCGCACGGTTTCCATCGGCGGCCACAAGCTCGACTGCACTCATCCTGCAACCCCGGAGCCGCTGGTCCCGGCGAGCGCGCTGGCCTACTCGTGCAATTCGTACTTCACCAGCGTCGCAACCCGCCTGACACCCGCGCAACTGCACGACAGCTTTGTGCGCTCCGGCTTCAGCGCTGCCAGCGGACTGTCTTCCGATCAAGCCGCCGGAAACGTTGCCCTCGCCCATTCGCCGGATGAATTGCAACTGCAAGCGATTGGCGAGTGGGGAATCAACGTGACGCCGCTGGAGTTGCTGCGCGGCTATCTCGACCTCGCCAGGCTCGCCCAAACCGATCCCAACGGAAAGCTCTCGCCAATTTTCGAAGGCCTGCAACAATCCGTCGCTTATGGCATGGGTCGCATGGCCCAGCCCGATGCGCCAATGAAAGTTGCGGGCAAGACGGGAACGGCCCTCTCAGATGAGGGTCCATGGACCCACGCCTGGTTTGCCGGTTATGCGCCGGCTGAAAATCCTCAGATCGTGCTGGTCGTTTTCTTGGAAAAAGGACACGGCGGTTCGGATGCCGCCGGCGTTGCACGCGAGATATTCGCGGTGTTCGCGGCCGATCATAGTGCTGGGGCCGCCGAAGCCGCAAAAGAAGCGCGGAAATGAAGCGGCTGCTGGCGCCCATCGGTCTGCTGCTCCTGCTGTGTATAGCAGGCGATGCTGAATTTGGCGATCAGGCCAGCGCTAAATCTTCACCCACTGGATTTCCGCAGACTGTGCGAGTGCGGCTCTGGTATCGGCATCCTCCTGGCAGGTTAGATGTTCGCGCCGATGCCGGTCGGGCGCGGATGCGAACCTGCGCAACTTGCGCGGCATCCACTATCGCGACTGCAGCCGTGCGCGCCAGGGGATCGAAGATTGAGCTCGCAGGAAACAAATCTTCCCTCTCCGAGCTTCGCATCAGTGGCGCGTATCAAATGAACGCCCGGGGCGATCCACCGCTGCATGTCGATTTTCCCATCGAGATCCGTGCCAGCGAGAGTCACTTGGTGGTTACGGCACTCATGCCGATGGAGGAATACATCGCCGGCGTGCTCGCCGGGGAAACGGGGAACTTCAAGTCCGATGAGACGCTGAAGGCGATGGCCATCGCAGCCCGCACTTACGCGATGCACTTTGGCAGCCGCCATGCCCTGGAAGGATTCGACTTCTGCGACACCACTCATTGCCAGGACCTGCGCATAACCGGCATCAATGCCCGTTTCCGCAGTATCGCCGACGCGACTGCAGGCGAAGTCCTCTGGTATGACGGCGAGACGGCGGCCACTTACTACCACGCCAACTGTGGCGGCACAACCGAGGACGGGCGTTTCATTCTCGGCAATAATGAGGCGCGTGCGCCCTTCCTGGTCCAGCACTCCGATCAATATTGCGTACGCAACGGGAGCACCCAATGGCGCACGGAGGTTGCGAAGCCTGAGTTGCAGCGCGCTCTTGCGGCTGACGGCGTCGTTGTTCCTGGTGGTCTGCGCACGGTTTCCGTTCTGCATCGCACTCCCAGCGGACGAGTGGAGTTCCTTCGCGTCACGGGCAGCAGCGCGGTCACGGTGCCAGGGCTGACCTTTCGCGCCGCAATCGGCCGCCACATTGGATGGGAACGCCTGAAGAGCAACTGGTACGACGTGAGCGACGACGGCGATCGCCTCGTCTTTCAGGGCCGGGGCTCCGGGCACGGGGTTGGAATGTGCCAGATCGGCG
>Ga0302326_10003877_pt1 | contig 35012 bp, 28 predicted proteins | sample Palsa_T0_3_FD_202264 | JGI IMG/M metagenome (GOLD analysis project Ga0302326, IMG submission 202264) | Peat permafrost microbial communities from Stordalen Mire near Abisko, Sweden - Palsa_T0_3 | ecosystem: Environmental > Terrestrial > Soil > Palsa > Peat permafrost | place: Sweden: Abisko...
GGTCGCCGTCATGATGAGCTGATGCGGAAAGAGGCCGCGTTTTTTGCCCTTTTCCTGCAACCGCAGCCGCTGCTGCACGCCAAAGCGGTGCTGCTCGTCGACGATGACGAGGGCGAGTTCGGCAAAATCGATGCCTTCCTGAAAGAGCGCGTGGGTGCCGACGATGAGGCGCACGTCTCCCTGGGCGATGCTCGCAAGCGCGCTCCTGCGCGCGCGCGCCGGCTGCGAGCCGGAGACTAGCGCCACCGGCATCGACAGCGGATGAAACCAGTCGCGGAAATTTCTCCAGTGCTGGTCGGCGAGGAGTTCGGTGGGCGCCATCAGCACGGCCTGCAGGCCACTGCCCGCGGCACGCGCGGCCGCCGCCGCCGCGACCAGCGTCTTGCCGCAACCGACGTCGCCCTGCAGAAGGCGCAGCATCGGGCGGCCGGCGCGCAGATCCGCGTCGACTTCGCCGAAGGCGCGCAGCTGCGCTTTCGTAAGTTGAAACGGCAGCGCGGAAATGAAGCGCTCGGCGAGCCCCTGCGGATCAGTGACCGTCCAGGTGGGATCGGTCTGCACGGAGCGCTTCAGGACCTTGAGCGAGAGGTGGTGCGCGAGCAGCTCCTCAAACGCCAGCCGGCGCTGCGCCGGGTGCCGCCCGGCCGCGAGTTCCTCGAAGCGCACCTCGCGCGGCGGTCGATGCACGTAGGCGAGTGCCTCCTGCAAGGACGGCAGCCCGAGCGGCGCAAGAATGTGCGCCGGTATCCAGTCGTGCACCGCGGCGCTCGCAAGCTCGCCCAGCGCCTGCCTGATGAGCGCGCGCATGCGCCCCTGCGCCACCCCTTCGGTACCCGGATAGATTGGTGTCAGGCATTCCTCGAGCGGCGCGGACTCAGGTCCCAGCCGCCGGTATTCCGGGTGGACCATCTCAGGGCCAAACGGTCCACGGCGCACTTCCCCGAAGCAGCGCACGCGCGTGCCGCGCGCCAGCCCCTGCTGCTGCGCCGCCGAAAAATAGAAGAAACGCAGGGTGAGAAACCCGGAGCCATCGCCGAGGCGGCTCACCATCTGGCGCCGTTTGCGATACGTGACCTCGGTGAGCTGCACTTCGGCCTCGACCGCCGCGCGCATGCCCGGCACGAGCGAGCCCAAAGGCACGAGGCGCGTGCGGTCCTCATAGCGCAGCGGCAGAACGAACAGGAGATCCTGCACCTGCGTGACGCCGAGGCGCGCCAGGCGCTCCGCCAACTGCGCGCCGACGCCCGGCAGCGCCGTGACCGGCCGCTGCTCCGTGCGCGCCGCGGCATGACTCATCCCGATATCAGCCAAGATGCAAGGTGCAGTCGATTTCGACGCGCGCGCCGCGCGGCAGCTGCGCAACGCCGACGGTGACGCGGGCGGGATAGGGGGCCGAGAAATACGTCGCCATGATTTCGCTGACGGCGGCAAAGAGCGTCATGTCGGTGAGGTACACCGTGAGTTTCACCGCCTGCGCGAGCGAGCCGCCGGCCTCTTTCGCAACCGCCGCCAGGTTGTCAAAGACGCGGCGGATTTCCGCATGAATGTCGCCGGCGACGAGCTGCATGGTGGCAGGATCGAGCGGAATCTGGCCGGACATGTAGACGGTGTCGCCGACGCGCACCGCCTGCGAGTAGCTGCCGATCGCCTGCGGCGCGGCCTGAGTGTGGATGGTCTTTCGGGTCTGGGTCATTTCGAGGGCCTTCCTGGAGGTTCGTCGTTATTCAGCTTACGGTGATGGTCGCGCGAGTGCGCGGCGATCGTGCGGATGACGCGCACTACATCGGGCATCGTGCGGATGATGCGCATGATGCGCGCCAGATGCTTGCGGTCGCGCACCTTCACCTCAAATACCAGCACCGACGTGTCGATGTCGCGCGTCTCGACCGAGACATGATCGATATTGGTGTCGGTGCTGGCAATGGCCGCGGCGACCGCCGCCAGGACGCCGGTGCGGTTGGCCGCGTCGATGCGGATCTCGGAGCTGAAATGCCGGTCGGGCGCGCTCTGCCAGGTGACCGGCAGCCATTTCTCCGGATGCTTGCGATAGTCCTCGACGTTCACGCAGGTCTCGCGGTGGATGACGATGCCGCGGCCGCTGGAGAGGAATGCGAAGATCGGATCATCGGGAATGGGGAAGCAGCAGCGCGCGGAGGTGACGAGCAGTCCCTCGGCGCCCGCGATGGCGAGCGGCGCGGGCACGCCCGCGGAACCATCGAGCGCCGGTCCCACCGGCAGGAGGCGCCGCGCGACGAGCGGCGCCAGGCGCTCGCCCAGGCCAATCTTCTCGTAGAGCTCATCGACATCCTTCATGCCAAGCTCCCCGAGCGCCGCCTGCAGGGATTCCGCGGCCACCCCCTTCAGGGACAGCGCGAACTCTGCGAGCGCCTGGTCGAGCAGGCGCTGGCCGAGCCCGATCGCCTCGCTTCTGCGCAGGCTTTTCAGATAGTGGCGGATCGCGCTGCGCGCCTTCGCCGTCACGACGAAATTCACCCAGGACGGATTGGGCATCGCGCCCTTGGCGGTGATGATCTCGATCGTCTGGCCATTGCGCAGCACCGTGCGCAGCGGCGTCAGGCGCCGGTCGATCTTGGCCGCAACGCAGCGGTTGCCGACATCGGTATGCACGGCATACGCAAAATCAACCACGGTCGAGCCGCTTGGCAGGCGCAGGATCGCGCCGCGCGGCGTGAAGACATAGACCTTGTCCGGAAAGAGGTCGACTTTGACGCTCTCCAGGAACTCCTCCGAACTGCCGCTCTCCTGCAGCTCCACGAGATGCGAGAGCCACTCGCGCGCCCGCTCCTGCTGCATGCTTTCCACATCGCCGCCGGTTTTGTACTTCCAATGCGCCGCTATCCCCGACTCGGCGACGCGATGCATGTCCTCGGTGCGGATCTGCACCTCGATCGGCACGCCGTTCGGGCCGAAGAGCGTCGTATGCAGCGACTGGTAGCCATTGACGCGCGGGATCGCGATGTAGTCCTTGAAGCGGTTCGGCATGGGTTTGAAGACGCTGTGCACCCAGCCGACCGCGCGATAGCAGGTGTCCACTTTGTCGACAATGACGCGCAGCCCGTAGACGTCGACGATTTCGTTCAGCAGCGCGCGCTTCCTGCGCATCTTCTTGTAGATGCTGTAGAGATGCTTCTCGCGGCGCTCGACGCGCGCGGCGGCTTCGTTCTTCAATAACGCAGCCTGCAGCTGCCGCTCGATCTTCTGCAGAAACTCCTTCTGATTGCCGCGCGCGCGTTTCAGCGCGCGCTCGAGCACGCGGTAGCGCTGCGGGTAGAGCGCGCGAAAGCCCAGGTCCTCGAGCTCGAGTTTGATGTTGTAGAGACCCAAGCGCTCGGCGATCGGCGCGTAGATGTCGATGGTTTCGCGCGCAATCGCGCGCCGCCGCGGCGCCACCATCGCCTCGATCGTGCGCATGTTGTGGGTGCGATCGGCAAGTTTCACCAGAATGACGCGCAGATCGCGCACCATCGCGAGCAGCATCTTTCGGAACGACTCCGCCTGAGCTTCCTCGCGGCTTTTGAATTTGATCTGGTCGAGCTTCGTTACGCCGTCGACGAGCTCGGCAACGTCCGCGCCGAAGCGCGCCGCGAGCTGATCCTTGGGGGTGGGCGTGTCCTCGATGACATCGTGCAGGATCGCCGCGATGATGGTGTCCGGATCCAAGTGCAGATCCGCAAGAATGGCGGCGGCCGCGACGGGGTGGGCAATGAACGGCTCACCGGAGAGGCGTTTCTGGCCCTTGTGGGCCGAGGCGCCAAACTCGGCTGCCTCGCGGATGCGCTCCACCTGCTCGGCAGGCAGATAAGTCTCAACGATCGCCAGCAGTTCCTTAAGCCCGGGAGTGCGCCTTCCGCCGGGGAGCAGTCCCAGGAGCGAAGACGCGTAGTCCAAACGGCGCCTCCGGGGGTATCAGTCTCCGAGGCCGAACTGCGGAGCTCGGAAACTGGATTGGTGTTCCATTTCAGGCGGGGCCTGCGGCGGGACTTCCGGCTCGCGGAGCATTTCCGCGGTGATATTGCCGGCGGCAATCTCGCGCAGGGCGACGACCGTCGCCTTGTCATTTTCCCAGGCAAGCGTGGGCTCTGCGCCATTCGCCAGCCGCCGTGCGCGCTGGGACGCAAGCAGCACGAGCTGGAAGAGGTTCTCGACATTGTGCAGACAATCTTCGACGGTAATGCGGGCCATGGTTTAAAGCTTTGAAAATGAACGCCGTTTGGGGCGCGAAAGGTCTATCACTATAAGCCAATCCGAGGGTCCTGGGCCAGTAGCTCCGCGAGGAGCGGTAAAAGCGCCGGCCGATCCGCGCGCAGCTCGGGGTCCTGGAAGTCGACGATGCGCTCAAGCTCGGCGAGCGCCCGTTCGAAGTTGTCGTTGACCACGACGAAATCGAACTCTTTCCAGTGAGACATATCGCCCACCGCGTCGCTCAGGCGCCGCGCGATGGCGGCGTCGGATTCGGTCTTGCGGTTGCGCAGGCGTCGCTCGAGCGCGTCCCGCGACGGCGGCAGAATGAAGATCGTCACGCAGGCGGGCAGCCGCGCGCGTACCTGGCGGGCGCCCTGCCAGTCGATCTCCAGAATGACGCTGCGGCCGCGCGCGAGGTGCGCCTCGACCGGGGATGCGCCCGTGCCGTAATGGTTGTCGAAGACCTGCGCGTGCTCGAGGAACTCCTGCCCGGCGGCGAGCGCTTTGAACTCATCAACACTTACGAAGAAATACTCGCGGCCTTCGACCTCGGTCGGGCGTGGCTTGCGCGTGGTGTGCGAAACCGAAAGGCGCAAACCCGGGCGCCGCTCGAGGAGCGCCTTGACGAGCGAGGTCTTGCCGGCGCCGGAGGGTGCTGCGATGACGTAGAGCCGCCCGCGCGCTGCGCTCTGGTTGGAATTTGGGTTCGTCACGTTGTGCTCGCTTCGTCAATGAGCTCGATCCAGTGTTTGACCGGCACCGCGGCTGCGGCTGCCAGGTGCTGCAGGCAGCCGATGTTGGCGGTCGCGATCAGCTGCGGCGCTGCTTCTTCCAACGTCGCAAGCTTGACGGACCGCAGACGCACGGCAAGCGCGCGCTGCAAAATCGAATAGGTGCCCGCGGAACCGCAGCACAGGTGCGGATCGCGCACCGGAGTGAGTGTAAACCCCGCGGCCTTCAGCAGCGGCTCCACTTTGCCGACGAGTTTTTGCCCGTGCTGCAGCGTGCAGGGCGATTGCCAGGCGATGCGCCGGGGCGGCCCGTCACCTGAACGGCTCGCAATCCTCGCGACGTCGGCAGCCGACAGGATCTCCGCGAGATCGCGTGTCGCTTGGCTTACGCGTTCGGCGCGCGCGGCATAGCGGGGATCGTGCGCGAGCATGCGGCCGTAGTCCTTCACCATCACCCCACAGCCGCTCGCAGTCATCACAATCGCCTCGACCCCGGTATCCAAAAGCGGCATCCAGGCATCGATGTTGCGACGCGCCTGCTCGAGCGCGCGCTTAAGTGCGCCCAGATGATGACTCAATGCGCCGCAGCAGGTCTCTTCCTTGACCGTGACGAGCGATACACCGAGCCGCTCAAGCACGCGTGCGGCCGCGGCATTGATGTTCGGCGCGAGCGCAGGCTGCACGCAGCCTTGCAGAACGAGCATGCGGCGCGGGTGACGCGCGCGCGGTGTCAAAGTTGTACGCGCGCGTGCGGGGATGCGCTGCGCCAATGCCTTGGGCAGGAGCGGCCGCAGCCACTGGCCCGCGCGCAACGCTGCGGAAAACGCGGCGCGATTGGACAAGCCGACGGCAAGCGCACCGCGCAGCAGCCGCTCCCCCGCGCCGCGGATCGGCTGGGCATCGACCATCTCGCGTCCGATGTCGAGAAGTTCGCCGTACTGCACACCGGAGGGACAGGTCGTCTCGCAGGCGCGGCAGGTGAGACAGCGGTCAAGATGCGTCGCCGTCACCCGGCTTGCGGGCGCGCCCTCGAGCATCTGTTTGATGAGATAGATGCGGCCGCGGGGACTGTCGAGCTCGCTGCCCAGGATCTGGTAGGTCGGACAGGTTGCCAGACAAAAACCGCAATGCACGCAACTGCCGATGATGGCCTTGGCGCGCTGCGCACCCGTATCCTGCGAGCACGCCTGGGTGAGCTCAGTGTGCATCGTCAAAGATCCGGATACAGACGGCCCGGATTCAAGATGCCATGCGGATCAAATGTTTTCTTGAGCTCGCGGTGCACTCGCCTGAGGGGGGCGGGCAGCACCGGGAAGACTTCTGCCTCGCGGTCCGGCGCGCGAAAGCGCGTGGCGAAACCATGCGCACGCCTGGACTCGTCGGTGAGATCCGCCCGCGGATCATCGGGCACGATCCAGCGCTGCGTCCCGGTCCACTCGATGAGGGTGCGCCCCGGAACGTCAAAGAGGGCGCTCTCGGCGGGCACGTGAATGCGCCAGAGGTGTTGCGCGCCCTGAAAAAACGCATGCGTTTGTTCCCTGACGCTCATCCAGAAAGCATCAGCGCCCGCGAGCTCCTCGCCGCCCATGCGGCGGCGCGCAGCGGTGAGCGCCGCGGTTGAGCCCTGCACCCTCAGGTACAGGCGGCCATCGACCCAAGAGCTTGCCGATATCGGCAGCGACGTTCCGGCCCAGTCGTTCATCCGCTCGATCGCCTCGCGCGCGCCTGCTTCAAACGTCAGCGTCAATCGTTCCGGCGCGCGCGGCAGCACCTTGAGAGAAATGTCCAGCAGCACGCCGAGCGTACCTAAAGCTCCCACCATCAGCCGCGTCACATCGTAGCCGGCGACGTTTTTCATGACGCGTCCGCCGAACTGCAGCAGTTGCCCGGCGCCCGTCAGCACGCGCACGCCGAGCACGAAATCGCGCACCGGTCCGACGCTGGCGCGCGCAGGCCCCGCAAGCCCGCAGGCGATCATGCCGCCGAGCGTCGCATCCGCTCCGAAGTGCGGCGGCTCGAACGGCAGATGCTGGCCGCAGTTTGCAAGCTCGGCTTCGATGTGCCGCAGAGCCGTGCCGGCACGCGCCGTCAGCACCAGTTCCTGCGGATCGTAATCGACGACGCCCGCGTGCTCCTGCAGAGCCAGGCGCTCACCGCGCGCTGCGCGCCCGTAAAACTGCTTCGATCCCGAGCCGCACAATTGCAGCGGCGTGCCCGCGCCAACCGCTGCATCAATGCGCTCTTTGAGCTCGGCTGAGGCGTCGCGCTCCTGCATTTCAGAACCGCGGCAGGTGCGGGAACGGCAGCTTGCCGCCCGCAACGTGGAGCGCGCCGTAGTCTGCGCAGCGCGCCAGGCTCGGCACCGCCTTGCCAGGATTCAGGAGCGCGTGCGGATCGAACGCGCGCTTCACGGCGTGAAACATTTCAAGCTCGGCGGAGCTGAACTGCTTGCACATGGGTCCGAGCTTCTCCACGCCCACGCCGTGCTCGCCGGTCACCGTTCCGCCGACCGCGACACACAGCTCGAGAATGCGGTTGCCGCATTGTTCGGCGCGCTGCAGCTCATCGGGCTTGCCTGCATCAAACATGATGAGCGGATGCAGATTGCCGTCGCCGGCGTGGAAGACGTTCGCGATTGGCAGCGCAAACTCCTGCGAGAGTCCCTGGATGCTGCGCAGTACATCCGGCAGGCGCCGCCGCGGAATCGTCCCATCCATGCAGTAGTAGTCGGGTGACAGGCGCCCCACCGCCGGGAAGGCCGCCTTGCGTCCGGACCACATGCGCAACTGCTCGGCGACATCGGCCGCCACGCGCAGGTAAGTCGCACCGGCGTTCTGCATGACGGTCATGACGCGCGCCAGCTGATCGCTCACATCGGCGTCCCCGCCGTCGATCTCGCAGAGGAGGAGCGCCTTGGCCGCTGTCGGGTAGCCGCATTTGGCAAACGCCTCCGCCGCGCAGATCGCGGCGCCATCCATCATTTCGAGCCCGGCCGGAATGATGCCTGCGGAGATGATGTCGCCGACCACGCGGGCGCAGGCGTCGATGTCGTCGAAGGCGCCCAGCACAAGCTCAACCCGTTCCGGGCGCGGCAGAAGCTTGACGGTCACCTCGACGATGATGCCGAGCATGCCCTCGGAGCCGGTTAAGAGCGCCGTCAGCGCGTAGCCGGGCGCCTCGCCCATTTCTGTTCCGAGGACGAGCAGTTCGCCCTCAACGGTCACGACCTTGATCTCAAGAATGTTGTGCAGCGTGATGCCGTATTTCAGGCAATGTACGCCGCCGGAGTTCTCGGCCACGTTGCCGCCGATCGAGCAGGCGATCTGCGATGACGGATCGGGCGCGTAGAAAAGAGCATGCGCCGCACAGGCCTTGGAGATGGAAAGATTCGTGACGCCCGGCTGCACGCGCGCGAGGCGCCGGCGCGGGGCAAGCTCAAGAATCTGGTTCATGCGCGCGAGCACCAGCAGCACGGCGCCTGCGATCGGCAGACTGCCGCCCGAAAGTCCGGTGCCCGCGCCGCGCGCAACCACCGGTACACGCAGGCGATGACAGATCGCCATCACGGCCTGCACTTCGGCCGCGTTTGCCGGCAACACGACCACGTCGGGGACGTGACGAAACGCGGTGAGACCGTCGCACTCGAAGGCAACGCAAGCCTCGCGCGCCGTGAGCACATTGGTTGCGCCGACTGCGGCGCGCAGTTCCTCGGCCAGGGACGGCATGTCTTAGGCAAACCCTCTTGTGTGTGGAAGTCGCACGGCGCGCCCATTGAAACCCAGAAGCTAATGATAGAGCCGATGCGCTTAGTCCTGGCGCGAATCTATGAGTCGGCGGCCGGCCGGCGCTCGTTTGCAGAAAAAGTTAAGCGCACGCGGCCTTTGTGCACGAAAAGGCAGGAACTCGCGATTGACATTTGCAAGCCTCGAAGCCGAAACCCGCGCCCCCTTGCAGGGCGCGCGGTCGAGGATCAGCTGCCGGTTTTATTCGGGTCCCGCCAGGCGCGTTCGAAGGGCAGCCGCCAGGCACGCGGCGCGACCAGCTGATGGATTGCGTTCGGCCCCCAGGATCCCGGGGCGTAAGGATGGACTGGCAAGGGCTCCTGCAGCAGCGCCGCCGACAGCTCCCAAAGCCGCTCGATGCCCTCTGCAGTCGTAAACAAGGTGCGATCGGCTTTCATGGCGTCGAGGATCAGACGCTCGTAGGCCTCCAGCACGTCGCCTGCAAAGCCGGTCTCATGCATGGCGAACTGCAGGCTTTGCTTGTCGAGTCGCATGCCGGGTCCCGGGCGTTTGCCATAGAACGACAGCGACATCTTCGCCGCGTCCGCGAGGTCAAACGTCAGATGGTCGGGACCCTGTTCGCTCACTCCGGAGCCGGCGGGGAACATGCTCTTGGGCGGCTCGCGAAACGCGATGGAGATAATCCTCTGACCCTCGGCAAGTCGTTTGCCGGTGCGCAGGTAGAACGGCACACCCGCCCAGCGCCAGTTGTCGATGGAGCACTTCAACGCGATGAATGTTTCGGTGTCCGACTCGCTGTCGACGCCTGCCTCCGCGCGGTAGCCGGTGTACTGGCCGCGCACCACATCGGCCGGCACGAGCGGCAGCATGCTGCGAAAGACCTTGTTCTTCTCCTCGCCGATAGGCCCCGGCTCAAGCGCGGTCGGCGGCTCCATCGCCATGAAGGCGAGAATCTGAAACAGATGTGTCACCACCATGTCGCGAAACGCCCCGACCGCCTCGTAAAAGCCCGAGCGCTGGCCGAGCCCCAGGGTTTCCGGAACGTCTATCTGAACGTGGTCGATGAAATTGCGGTTCCAGATGGGCTCAAAGAGTCCATTCGCGAAGCGGAACGCGAGGATGTTCTGCGCCGGCTCCTTGCCCAGGAAATGGTCGATGCGGAAGATCTGCTCCTCCTTGAATACCTCATGCAGCCGCGCATTGAGCGACACCGCGCTTGCAAGGTCGGTGCCGAAGGGTTTCTCCATAATGACGCGAGAGCGCTCGACGAGGCCGGCTTCGCCGAGCAGTCGCACCGCCGACAGCGCCGCACTCGGCGGCACGCTCAGGTAATGCAGGCGGCGGCTGTCGGCGCCGAGGGCCTGTTCCGCCTTGTCGACCGCCGCTTTGAGGCCGGACGCGCCGTGGGCGAGCGGCACATACTCAAGATTCGCCGCAAAGGCTTCCCAATGGGCTGCGGTGACTTCACGCCGCGAGAACTCATCGAGCGCGCCGCGCACCAGGGTGCCGAAAGCCTGTGCGTCGAGGTCCTCGAGGGACACGCCGATGATCCGGCAGCTGTGGATGAACCCGGCGGTCGCCAGATGAAAGAGTCCCGGCCACAGCTTGCGCCGGGCAAGATCACCAGTTGCGCCCACGAGAACGACGACCTGCGGATACTTGGGGCCTTCTCCCGCATGGATCTTTGCCACCGACGAACCCCTTTATGCGCGCGCACGCCCGAGCCACACCGGCATTCGAGGAATGACGCCGGCAAAGCCGGCGGAGCACGCAAGCTCACGGCTGCGACGCAAGGCCGTGCTCCGGTATCCTGATCATCATGCCGAAAGATGAAGTTTTAATTACGGGGGCAGGACCTACGGGACTCGTGCTCGCGCTCTGGCTGACGCATTTCGGGGTCAAGCTGCGCCTGATCGAAAAGGTGGCCGAGCCTGGCACCACTTCGCGGGCGCTCGCGGTGCAGGCGCGCACGTTGGAGTTCTATCAGCAGCTGAAACTCGCCCGGACGGTCATCGATCGCGGCCATAAGGTGCCCGCGCTTAATCTGTGGGTGAAGGGCGCGCAGGCCGCGACCGTCTCATTGCAGGCGATGGGACAGGGATTGAGCGCCTTTACCTTCGCGCTCATTTTTCCCCAGGACGAGCATGAGCGCCTGCTCATTGAGCGGTTGCGCGCGCTGGGGGTGGAAGTGGAGCGGCGGGTGGAGCTCATCAGCTTCGAGGATAACGGCCGCGAGATCCGCGCCACGCTGCGCAAGGCCGATGGGTCAGAGGAGGCCGCCTCATTCTCTTATCTGGCCGGCTGCGATGGGGCGCGCTCCAGGACGCGCGAGGTGCTCAACATCGGCTTTCCCGGTGGCACCTACGACCACCTCTTTTATGTGGCGGATGTGGAGGCTAAAGGTCCGCCGATGAACGGCGAGCTGCATGTTGACCTCGACGATGCGGACTTCCTCGCCGTGTTTCCATTGAAGGGTCAGGGGCGGGGACGTCTCATCGGCACCGTGCGCGATGACGCCGCGAAAGAATCAGAAGAGCTTAAATTCGAGGATGTGCGGGACCGCGCGATCCGCAACCTGAAAATTGAGGTTCAGCGCGTCAACTGGTTTTCGACCTACCGGGTTCACCACCGCGTCGCGCTCGCCTTCAGAAAGGGGCGCGCTTTTCTCTTGGGGGATGCCGCGCACATCCACAGCCCGGTCGGCGGACAGGGCATGAACACCGGCATTGGCGATGCCATAAACCTTGCCTGGAAGCTTGCGAGCGTGCTCAAGGACAAATCGGGGGATGGCCTCCTCGACAGCTACGAGCCTGAGCGCATCGCCTTCGCGCGCGAGCTGGTCGCCACCACCGACCGCGTGTTCGCAGGCGTCATCAACCCCAGCGCATTCGCGCGGTTGGTGCGCACCCGGGTGATCCCGATACTGATCCCTGCGCTGTTCAGATTGGCGCTGGTGCGGCGCTTTGCCTTTCGCAGGGTATCGCAGCTCGCGGTGAACTACCGCGGCAGCGCGCTCAGCAGCGGTCGCGCCGGCAAGGTCAAAGGCGGCGACCGCCTGCCCTGGGTGCAGACTTCGGCGGGCGAGGACAACTTCGCGCCGCTCGCGACCGTCAAATGGCAGGTGCATGTCTACGGCGAGCCGAATGCCAAGATGGCAGCGGTCTGCGCCGAACGCGGCCTTGCGTTGCGACACTTTCCCTGGCAGTCCGCCTGCCACAAGGCGGGACTCCTGCGCGATGCCGCGTACCTCGTGCGGCCGGACGGCTATGTGGCTTTAGCCGATCCGCAGGCGTCGGCGCAGAAGCTTGCTCAATATTTTGATCGTCGCGCCATTCGTACGGCGTCGGCAGACGCAGGTCGACTAATTCCAGGCGCGTCAATTTAAGTCACGCATGGCCTACAGCAGGCAAGCGCGGCCTAACGGGCAGCAGTGACTGTTTGACCGCACGATGTCGCTTAGAACTAATGCGCATCTGTACTGCCGTTTAATAGAGGCGCGAGCACTGCCCACATGACGGCGTAGCCTGCGCCATTCGGATGGACTCTATCAAGCGCAAACAGCCCTGCATTCTGCGTCCCATCTGCGTTGACCATGGCGTCGTAGTATTCGACCACCGTGTAGCCGTAAGTGCGAGCGCCGGCGCGAATGCCTTCATTCCATTGTGCATGAAGTTGCTGCTGTATTTGAGTCACGCCCGCGAAATCCTGCGGTGGCAATGTCCCTACGATCACATCGGCGCCGCTCGCGACCGCCATTTCCACCATCGCAAATAAGCTTTTCATACTGTCCGGATCGAGCGAGCTGACAGCCTGCGGATTTGTGTTTGCGTACAGATTCAAATCGAGATAATCAACATCATTGGTGCCGGCATCTATCACAATCGTGCCCGGATGTTGGTCAAGAATATCGGTGCCGAATCGTGCGAGCATCTGCACGGAAGTCTGCCCGTTGATACCGGCGTCTATGAACAGCGGTAGATGCGACGACAGCAAATCGTCCTCAGGCGCCCACGTAGGATCGTCCCAGTAGAAGGTAATGCTGTCGCCCATAAATGCCACGAGCTCGTGGTTAAGATTGTCTTTAATGGCAGCCGTCACGGGAGGCTTGGCGGCGGAAATGGCAGGTGTCTGCGATGTTGATTGGCCTCCGGCACACGCAGTCAGAGCCAATGCCACGCCAATGGGCGCCAACCGCGACGGCGCGCGCCGCCGTACCGCAATCTGCTCAGTGCCCGTATTGAGCTCCTGGCCGGTCGCTCCCGCGTCCGTAGCGGCGGTTTCGACCTGACCGGCGGCCTGCTTGCGTGGCCGTCAGTCGGCTCGTCGTATCCCGCTGGCGGCCAGTCGCTAATCCAACCCACCGGCACACGCGGCCGGATAGAATTGAGCTCTTCTGGTATTTGAAGCCAGTGCGGGCCTTGAGGCTCATAAGCCTGCAACCAAATCGGGCACTGCCGCATCCAAGCCAGGGTCGTTTACGTTTTTCTTGGGGAATCGCATGGCCAGTATCATCCGCATTGCACCGATCATAATCCTTGCCGCGCTCGGCACGCAGGCGCACGCCGCAGCCACACCAGGCAAGGCGGACGCGCTGATCGCGGCGGCGAAGTCCGCCACAGGCGGCCCCGCCTGGGACAAGGTCGTCACCTGGCATGAGACCGGGAAAGTGACGGCCGGAGGTTTGAGCGGGACCTATGAGCAGTGGGAGGACCTGACGTCGCTGCACAGTGCCGGCGGCTATTCCCTCGGCCCGGTGATCGGCGGCGACGGCTGGGATGGCACAAGCGCCTGGACCACGGACAACTCCAAGGAGGTGCGGGTCGAGAAGAGTGGCGAGTCGGTTGCCCAGGCGATACAGGACGCCTATCGCAGCGGCTATGCATTTTTCTTTCCCAGCCGTTTCAAGGCCGCGCACGAATACGCCGGCCCGCGCACCGCGGACGGCAAGACCTATGAGGCGGTGAAATTCACGCCGGCGGGCGCGGAGCCCTTTGAAGCCTGGTTTGATCCGGCAACCCACCTCATCGTGCGAGAGATCCAGCTGACGGGCGGACAGCCGCATACCTTCATGTTCTCCGACTTCGCGCACGAAGGCGCCCTGCTCGTGCCGAAGAAGACCATCGACCGGGTCGGCAATAATCCGAAATATGACACCGTGATTGAGGTCGCGTCGATCAGCTTCACGGGTCCGGAAACCCTGAGCCGCTACGCGCCGCCGCCGCCGCCGCCGAATACGGCGCAATGGCCTGCGGGCAAGGATTCGGTGAGCGTGCCGTTCCGGCTCCTCAATAATCACATCTATGTGGACGCCTCCATCAATGGCGCAGCGGCTCTGCCGTTTGTGTTTGACACCGGCGCGACCGACATCATCGAGAAGAGCGCGACGCAGAAGCTCGGCATCAAGATCGAAGGTGCGCTGCCGGGCGGCGGCTTTGGCGACAAGATCGAGGATTTCGGCTTCGCGAAGGTCAAGAGCGTCTCGCTCGGCGGCCTCGTGCTTCCCGACCAGGTTTTCGGCACCCAGAATTCGCCCGGCTGGGTCGCTATCGAAGGCGCGGATTCCTACGGGCTCCTGGGCTACGAATACGTGAAGCGCGCAGTGCTCTCGATCGACTACGCGAAGCACACCATGACTTTTACCAAACAGTCCGCCTTCCATCCGCCCAAGGGTGCGGCGGCGATTCCCTTCACTTTCTTCGCCCATGTGCCGATGGTCAGCGCCACGCTTGATGGCTTCCCAGGCGAGTTCCAGGTTGATACGGGATCGCGCGGCGCGCTTACCGTGATGTACCCGTTCGCAACCGCTCACGATCTCGTCGCCAAGTACCACGCGACCAAGCGCGCAACCGTGGGCTACGGCGTCGGCGGGCCGTCCAGAGCCTTGCTCGCGCGGGCGAACAAACTTGTGATCGGTCCGGTTTCGATCGACGTGCCGGTTACGGAGATCGTCACCGATAAAGGCGGCGCCGGCGAGGCGGCGCGCACCGCCGGCAATATTGGCGGTGACCTTTTGAAGCGGTTCACGCTGACTCTCGACTATGCCCACCAGACTTTGTGGCTCGAGCCCAATCCGCTCGCAAGCCAGCGCGAGGTCTTCGATCGTTCGGGCCTGTGGATCGCGCGCGCCAAGGATGGCGCGATCGAAGTGGCCGACGTCGCAACCGACAGCGCCGCCGCGGCAATCGGCCTCGTCACCGGCGATGAGATCGTGAGCGTGAACGGCAAACCCGCGACGGACGTCGCGCTCTATGAGCTGCGCGAGGAGTTCAAGGGCGCAACCGGCACGCAGTTCACGCTCAGCGTGAAGGGCAAGAAAGCCGAGCGACGTTTGACGCTGACGCTTGCCGATCAGGTCTGAGCGGGATTCCCGGCCTGGCGCGAAGCCAGGTCGGGTGGCTTCAGGCGCGAGCCTGTGTGCTGACGGCATCGCGCACGCGCCGCGCTTCAGGTCTGCGCCAGAACTCCCTTCAGACGCGGGCTGTAGAACAGCGCGAGAATGCCGCCGATGGCGGCTATTGCCGCGTGCAGCGCCCAGAACTCAAGCGCCGTGATCCGCTCGAACAGGGTACCCAACCAGCCCACCGCAATGTTGCCGAGAAACAGGCTCATGAATGCGACTCCCATCAACGTCGCGCGCAGGCTGGGCGGGGCGGCGCGCGACACGAGTGCGAGCAGCGTTGGCCAGTAATAGAGAAACGCGATTCCGAGCAGCACGTCGTAGATGACGGGCACCAGAACCGGCACGCGATTCGTCACGGCGCAGCCGGCGACAAGCACAAGATTCGCGACGCAGGCAATCCACGCACCGATGCCGATCTTGCTGATCTCTCCCGGCTCGCCGCCGCGCCTGCCCTGGCGCCGCCAGAGCGCAAAGAGAAAGGGCACCGCGATGATGCTGACCAGTGAATCGATGGAATTGAACCAGGCGACGGGTATGCGAAACCCCAACAGATCAAGATCGACGCTGCTGTTGATCCAGATGAGCGCAATGTCGGAGTTCTGGTAGTAGGCGATCGATTGAAACATCGTGATGGCCATCACTACGATGAGCGCTCTAACGAGGCGCCATTGCGCGCGCTCAAGCCGAGCCGGGGCTGATGCGACGGTGCGCACGCGCCGCGCCCGCGACAGCTCGCGATAGCCGACAAGATAGGTTGCAAGTCCCAGCAGCATCAGCAGACCCGCAAGACCGAAGCCTGCGTGCCAGCCGTAAAGCTCGGCCAGGAGGCCGCACAGCAGAGGACCCGTCACCGCGCCGACGTTGATGCCGATGGAGAAGATCGAAAATCCGCGCGTGCGCCCGGCGCTATCGTTGTCCGCATACAGACTCCCCACCTGGGTGGAGATATTGCCTTTGAGAAATCCGCAGCCGACGACCAGGAGGAGGAGCGCAAGAAGAAAGGAGACATCAAATGCCATCGCGATATGACCGGCGCTCATCAGCACCGCGCCCAGTACCACCGCATTTCTCTGGCCTATCCACCGGTCCGCGATCCATCCGCCAAAGACCGGCGTGAAATAGACGAACCCGGAGTAGAGCCCATAAATCTGCGATGCAAGCGCAAGCGTAGTCATCGGCCCGAAAACACTCTGCAGCGCTGCGCGAAAAGCGGTGAACCCTGCGATGTGCTCGACATGTCCGGGCAGGAGCAGCGCCTGGGTCATATACAGGACCAGCAGCGCGGACATTCCGTAAAAAGAAAAGCGCTCCCAGGCCTCGGTGAATGCAAGGTAGCCGAGCGCACGCGGCTCACCGAGAAACGTACCTCTGCGTGGCGATATCGGCGGCGTGCCGGGGCTGAGCTTTGTTACGAAATCGTGCCCATCGCTGTCATGCACCAGCATGCGTCAGCCGACCCGCTGTGAGCGCGCGCACGCGAATTCCGCAATTGCAGAAGCTTCCATGTCATCCCTTTCTTGGTCGCAAGCACCGGTGTGCGGTGCACTGTCGATCTAATTTATTTGAGGTAACGTCCAGCGACGGCCAGCAAAGTTGTGGGACACGACCAGATAGCTGACTACGCTATTCGACGTTCTGCACCTGTTCGCGCATCTGCTCGATGATCACTTTCATCTCCACCGCAGCGCGCGTCGTCTCAAGGTCCTGCGATTTTGAGGACAGGGTATTTGCTTCGCGGTTGAGCTCCTGCATGAGGAAGTCGAGCCGCCGTCCCGCAGGCTCCGTTCCGGATGTGGCGCGGCGAATCTCTTCGATGTGACCGCACAGCCGGTCGAGTTCCTCGTCAACATCGAGCCGCTGCAAGAGAAGCGCGAGCTCCTGCTCCAGGCGCTCCTTGTCGACCTGCGCGACCAGTTCAGCGAGTCGCTCGTTGAGCCTGCCGCGCACGCGCAGCTGCACCTCGGGTAACCGCAGACGCACCTGTGCGACGAGATTTGCAAGGCCGGTACAGCGCTGCTCGATGAGATCTCGCAGCCGCTCGCCCTCGCGCGCACGCGCGGCCACCAGCTCTGCAAGAGTCGCGATAACCAAGGCGCGCCCTGCGTTCTGCAGGTCCTCACCGGCGCTGCTGAAGTCGCGGATCACGCCGGGCCAGCGCAGCACGTCAAGCAGGTTCACGGTGTGATGGGCAGGAAACGCGTCTGCCAGCTCCCGCACGCGCGCGACGAGCGCCGCGAGCGCTGCCGTATCGAGCTCGAGCGTGCCCTGCGCGTCGTGCGCGGCACGCAGGTTGATCGTGCAGTCGACTTTGCCTCGTTTGAGCTCCCTCATCAGGCTCTGACGCAGATCAGGCTCAATCGCGCGCAGCTCGTCCGGGAGCCTGAAGCCCGCCTCGAGGAAGCGGTGATTCACGCTGCGCAGCTCGCACACGAGCGTGCCCCAGGGGCCGGCGGCCTCGCGGCGGGCGAATCCGGTCATGCTCGTGATCATGTGCAGGTCTTGCCGTTACGGGCCGGGCGTACTACTACGGCTTACGCTCATCTGCCTGGGGAGATAGACTCATCGCCAGTCTAACAGATGCTAAGGCGGCTTCTTGAAGGTCGATTACGCCGATATCAGCCTTCTCGGGGCACGCGAAGAGAACCAGGACAGAGTGGCCGCGGCGGTGGCCGAACACGCAGCACTCCTCCTGGTGGCCGATGGCATGGGCGGCCATGCGGACGGTGCGCGCGCGGCGGAGGTTACGCAGCGCGTCATGCTCGAGACCTTCTGGCATACCCCGCAGCCTCTATTTGACCCGCTCGGCTTTTTGCATATGACGCTCGGCCGGGCACATCAGCAGGTCGTGAAGCTCGGGACTCATTTGCCCCTCGAGCAGCGGCCGCGCGCAACCTGCGCGGTGTGCCTCGTGCAGCAGCGCTCGGCATGGTGGGCGCACATCGGCGACAGTCGCATCTATCATCTGCGCGACGGCGGGCTCATCGCGCGCACCCGCGATCACAGTCATGTGGAACTCCTGCTGCGCGAGGGGCTCATCACCGTCGAGCAGGTGCAGATGCATCCGATGCGCAATTTCGTCGAGTCCTGTCTCGGCGGCGATGCGGTTCTGCCGGACATGGCGATCACGCGGCGCCAGCCGGTTGAGCCCGGCGACATATTTCTCGTCTGCACGGACGGGCTTTGGGGCGCGCTCGACGACGCTGAAATCGCAAGCCGCTTCGAATCCCCCGCAGCGCCGCTGCGCGAGGCGCTCCTGGCGCTGGGCGAGCTTTCGATCGGGCGCAGCGGCGCTGCGAGCTACAATACTTCCGCCGCCGCTTTGCGCTGGCTCGGCGATTGAAATTCAAGGAGACGATGTCCCATGAGCACACGGCCCAACGGTCGCGCACCCGATCAGCTGCGACCGGTGCAGCTGACGCGCCGCTTTGGCAAGCATGCGGAAGGCTGCGTGCTGATCGAATTCGGCGATACCCATGTGCTGTGCACCGCAACCGTCGAGGACGGCGTGCCGCATTTTCTGCGCGGCAAAGGGCAAGGCTGGGTCACCGCGGAGTACGGCATGCTGCCGCGCGCGACGCACACGCGCAGCCCGCGTGAGGCGGCGCGCGGCAAGCAAAGCGGTAGAACCCAGGAGATCCAGAGACTCATCGGCCGCGCACTGCGTGCGGTGGTGGACCTGAAGGCGCTCGGCGAGCGCACCGTCACGCTCGATTGCGATGTCCTGCAGGCCGATGGCGGGACGCGCACGGCCGCGATTACCGGCGCTTATGTTGCCCTTGCGCAGGCCTGCGAGCGGCTCGTGCAGCGCCGCGCGATTGGCGCAAATCCCCTGCACGGTCAGGTCGCGGCCATCTCGGTCGGCATCTGTGCAGGAGCTGCCGTGCTCGATCTCGACTATGCCGAGGACTCGCAGGCCGAGACCGACATGAACGTCGTCATGAACAACGGCGGCGCATTCATCGAGGTGCAGGGCACGGCCGAAGGCCATGCGTTCCGCCGCCACGAGCTTGATGCGCTCCTGAACCTGGCAGCGGGCGGGATCGGGACGCTGTTTGCGCTGCAGCTGCAGAGCCTGGATGCCGCGCCGCGATGAAAGCGGCGCGCGTGATCCTGGCGAGCGCCAATCCCGGCAAGCTGAGGGAGCTCCAGGCGCTGCTTGCGCCGCTGGGCTTTGAGCTCACTCCACAGGAGCTTCTCGGGATCGAGTCCGCACCCGAAACCGGCGCGACGTTTCTGGCCAATGCGCTCATCAAGGCGCGCCATGCCGCCGGCGAGCGCGGTCTGCCTGCGATCGCCGATGATTCCGGGATTGAAGTTGACGCGCTCGCGGGAGCCCCGGGAGTGCGCTCCGCGCGCTACGCGGGTGACGCGGCCGATGATCGGCAGAATCTCGAAAAGCTCCTGTTCGAATTGCGCGATGTGCCCGACGGCAAGCGTGGCGCACGCTACCGCTGCGTCATGGCATTCGTGCGCGACGCGGCCGATACGCGGCCTATTGTTGGCGAGGGCTCATGGGAAGGTTACATCGCGCGCGCGGCGCGCGGCGCGGGTGGCTTTGGCTACGATCCGGTATTTGTACCCCTTGGGCAGGAGCGTACGGCGGCCGAGCTTGCCCCGGCGGATAAAAATGCCGTGAGCCATCGCGCGCGCGCCCTTGCGGCACTCGCCGCGCAGCTGCGCGCCGCGGCCCATTAAGGGGCCGATCCGCATGCGCCGTCCCCTGCCGCTTGCGCTCTACATTCACTTCCCGTGGTGCGTGCGCAAATGCCCCTACTGCGATTTCAACTCACACGCGCTGCGCGGTGAGCTTCCCGAGTCCGCGTACCTCGAGGCTCTCGAACGCGATCTTGCGCTGCAGTGCGCGGATCTCAGCGGCCGTCGCATCGTCTCGGTGTTTCTGGGCGGTGGCACGCCGAGTCTCTTCCGCGCCGAAGCAATCTCGCGGGTGCTCGACGCCGCGCGCCGCGCGCTCGACATCCCGGCCGACACCGAAGTCACGCTCGAGGCGAACCCCGGCACCATCGAGCGCGGCCGCTTTGCCGAATATCGCGCCTGCGGCATCAATAGAGTCTCCTTAGGAGCACAGAGCTTCGATGAGAAGCAACTGGTAGCTCTAGGCCGCATTCACTGCGCCGATGAAACGCGCCGCGCGGCCGAGGAGCTGCATGCAGCGGGGCTTTCCAACTTCAATATTGATCTCATGTATGGGCTGCCGGGGCAGGATGCGGCTGCGGCGTTGCACGACGTCGACGCGGCGCTCGCGCTCTCGCCCATGCACTTATCCCACTATCAGCTCACGATCGAAGCGGGAACCGTTTTCGCGGCGCACCCGCCGGCGCTGCCGGAGGAAGATGCGACCGCGCAGATCCTCGAGCTGTGCCAGCGCCGGCTCAAGGATGCGCACTTCAATCAATACGAGGTGTCCGCCTACGCCCGCCGCGGCTTCGAGTGCCGGCACAACCTCAACTATTGGAGCTTTGGCGACTATTTGGGAGTCGGCGCCGGCGCGCACGGCAAGCTCTCGCTCGGCGCCACGCAAGGCATCGTGCGGACGGTGCAATGGCGCGAACCGCGCCGCTATATGGCGGGCGTCGCCGAGGCACCGAGCCGCACGCCGGTCGCATTGGCCGACCTGCCTTTCGAATTCATGCTGAACGCGCTGCGTCTCGTCGATGGATTTGCGATCGAGTCTTTTGAGGCGCGCACGGCTCTTCCCTGGTCGAGCATCGCGGCCACGGTTGCCGCGCTCAGCGCACGCGGGCTCCTCGAGTTGGACGGCAAGCGCTGCCGGCCGAGCGCGCGGGGATTGCTCTTTCTGAACGACGTGCTCGTTGCGTTTCTGCCGAAAAAAGCGGCGCCGGCCGAGCTTTCGGAGTTGTCAACGGCCTCGTAAGGCCGATCGCCCCCTGCCGCGCCGGTCGTTATGCACAGCCCGGGCGGCTGTGTCCCACAAATGAGCGGATTACGGGCTATATCGATCAAGTCGCTGAATGAGATGCTCGTAACTTATTGAAAGATAAGCTACAAACTGGCTGGTCAATAATTAGCCAATTTAACAAATATGCAATACTGCGCGGAAATCGCCCCTTGAAAAACGCAGAAGTCCACAGACTTATCCACAGCTTCTGTGGATAAAGAAACCTCAAGACGGCGCGCCCCGCGAGTGCATGCGTGTCGTGCTTGAGATGACTTTCATCTGCCGCTAGACTGCCGCCCCCTTTTGTAGGGTCCTCCATCTCTTTGACGAGACGATCATGAAAGCGACGATTCATCCGGAATACAAGGAAATGGCGGTCACCTGCAGCTGCGGCAATGTCTTCACGACGCGCTCGACGCTGGGACACGACCTGCAGATCGAAGTCTGCTCCAACTGCCATCCGTTCTACACCGGCAAGCAGAAGATGGTGGACACCGCCGGTCGCGTCGATAAGTTCAGAAAGAAGTACGCCACCAGCACGCCGCGCTGATCGGAAATGGCGCGCGTTGCGCGCCGGGCTTCGATTCATTGAGTGCTCTGGCACGCGCGCCGCCGCGCGCCTTGATTTCGTTCTCACGACCCTGTATCCCTGATCATCCCTTGCGCTGTGTTGTTCGTACGGCGCGAGCCTCCTCTACGATGCAGCAGACGCCATGACCGCGACGAAATTTGAGCTTGTCGATGAGAAATCCGGCAGGAAATCCGAGCTGCCGGTGCTCACCGGCACCATCGGTCCGTCGGCGGTGGACATTTCCTCGATTCAGCGTGACCTGGGCGTCTTCACCTACGATCCGGGCTTCGGCGCCACGGCCTGCACCGACAGCCGCATCACCTACATCGACGGCGATGCGGGAGTTCTTCTCTACCGCGGCTACCCGGTCGAGCAGCTCGCCGAAAAGAGCACGTTCATGGAGGTCGCCTACCTCGTGCTGCACGGGGAGCTGCCGAACCGCAAACAGCTCGATGAGTTCACCGGCAACATCCGTTATCACACGATGATCAACGAGACGCTGTTGCGGTTTTTCAACGGCTTTCACCACAACGCGCACCCGATGGCGATGGTCTCGGCGGTGGTGTCCTCGATGTCGGCGTTCTACCACGACACGATGGACATCTATAACCCGCGGCATCGCGAGATCTTCTCCCATCGCATCGTCGCGAAGATTCCGACCATCGCCGCCGCCGCCCACAAGCATTCCCTGGGCCAGCCGTTCGTCTATCCGCGCAATGACCTCGACTACGGCAGCAACCTCCTGCAGATGTTCTTCGCCGTGCCCTGCGAGCCCTACCGGGTCGACCCCGTGGCGGCGCAGGCGCTCGACCTGCTCTTCATCCTGCATGCCGATCATGAGCAGAATGCGAGCACCTCGACCGTGCGTCTCGCCGGCAGCACCGGAGCCAATCCGTACGCGGCGATTTCCGCGGGCGTCTCGGCACTGTGGGGACCGGCTCACGGCGGCGCGAATGAGGCGGTGCTCGGTATGCTCGAGCAGATCGGCACGGTCGATCACATCCCGAAGTTCCTCGCGATGGCGAAGGACAAGTCGAGCCACTTTCGCCTCATGGGCTTCGGTCACCGCGTCTACAAGAATTTCGATCCGCGCGCGAAAATCATCCGCGCGATGTGCCACAAGGTTCTGGCGGCGCTCGGACGCTCGGACAATCCGCTCTTCGAGCTTGCGCTGCGGCTCGAGGAGATCGCGCTGCAGGATGAGTATTTCATCTCGCGCAAGCTCTACCCGAACGTGGATTTCTACTCAGGCATCATCTACAGCGCGATCGGCATACCCCGCTCGATGTTCACCGTGATGTTCGCCATCGCGCGCACCGTCGGCTGGGTCGCGCACTGGCAGGAGATGATTTCCGATCCCGGCATGCGCATCGGGCGGCCGCGGCAGGTGTACTCGGGGGCCACGCGCCGCGACTATGTCGCGGTGTCCGAGCGCGCCTGATTCTCGAGCAGCGCCTCGACCTCGGAAAGGGTTGCGCGGCGCATGGGCTTGCCATCCACCGGGCTTACGGGCGCCTGGCGGATGCCATCGGCGGGGAACACCGTCGCCTCAATCGGCTGATCGTCAATCGCGAAACACACCGCGGGGCAGATGAGCACCCGCTCGGCATTCATCTTCATCCGCCTCTCGGTCGCTTCGTACGGGATCGCCTGGTCCATGAGACTCAGGAGGACCGACTCGGCGCTGTCCGCAAAGACATGCAGCTGAACGTCGCAGTGCGCGGTTGCCGTGCCGCTTAATACCGAGCCCACGAGGCGCGGCGTGAAATCGGCGAGACAGCGCATCGCCTGGATCGCGGCTGCACGCTGCGCATTCAGCACCTCAGCGTGCGATTCGGCGGCGAACAGGCGCTGATACTGCGCGAGCGCCGCCTCGATCTCGGTGTTCTTCGGCAGCACCGCGCTGTCGACGAGCCCGAAGCGCTCGGCGGCTTTCCGCTTCGCGGCGAGAAAGTCGCGGATGCCGTGTTCGGCCATGACGCGCGCGGCTTCCTGTGCCAGGGCGAGCCGCATGTTTTCACTGCGCACGGGACGTCGCTTGTTCATCGTTCGCGATTCGCTCGTTGTTTTAAAAGATGGGATCGCCTGTCGCGGTGCCTTCCGCGCTCGTGGGGACCGCACCGCCGTCCCCGGGTGTGCCGCCGGTGGGCAGATGGTCCACCATGAATATTTCGGGGATCGCCTCGGGATTCTCCGCGCTCGCTAGCATCCCCGTTTGCGGTGAGATGCGCAGCTGAATGAGTCCGTCAGGCATGGGCCGGCGCCACTCCGGGACCCCGCGCAGCGCTTCCCTCATGAACCCCATCCAGATCGGCAGCGCGGTCTTTGCACCTTCCTCGCTCTCCCCGAGGGGCCGCTCCTGGTCGAAGCCCACCCAGACCGTGACGACGAGGTTACGGGTGAAGCCATTGAACCAGGTGTCGCGGGCTTCGTTGGTCGTGCCGGTCTTGCCGGCAAGATCGGTTCGACCGAGGGCCATCGCACGGTGGCCCGTGCCGCGCCTGATGACGTCCATCATCATATCGGTCATGAGGTAATCGTTCTGCGGGCTGATGACGCGCTCGGCAAGTCGCACCGGCGGGAGAAACGTGGGCCCGGAGCGCTCGAAGTCTGATGTCCGGGCGGGCCCGGTCGGTGGCTTCGGAGTGGGTAGGGTCGAAATCGGCGTGGGCTGGGCGGCAGGGTTCGCAGGCGTCACGTCGGGCGTCTCGGCCGGACGCACACAGTCGTCACAGGCGAGGCGCGGGGCGGCGCGCCACACGACCTGTCCCTGCGCGTTTTCAATGCGATCGATGAAGTACGGCTGCACGCGATAGCCGCCATTGGCGAACACCGCGTAGCCGGTCGCGATCTCAAGCGGGGTCGCCTGCACCGTACCCAGGGCGAGTGTCAGGTTGGTCGGCAAGCTTGCGCGGTTGAAGCCGAACTTGGTGACGTAGTCGATCGCGTACTGTGTGCCCATGGCGCGCAACAGGCGGATTGAGACGAGATTGCGCGAGCGCACGAGCGCCTCGCGCAGCCGCATCGGGCCATGAAAATCGCCGGTCGAGTTCTCCGGTCGCCATGCCGTTTCGAGGCCGTCGCCCTCGAGCACGATGGGCGCATCCAAGAGCACCGAGGCGGGCGTAAAGCCCGCCTCGAGTGCGGCGGAATACAGGAACGGCTTGAAGCCTGAACCGGGCAGCCTGCGCGCCTGGGTCGCGCGATTGAACTTGTTCGCGAAGAAGTCGAAGCCGCCCACGAGCGCCGCGATCGCGCCGTCGTTCGGGTCGAGCGCGACGAGCGCGCTCTGCGCGGCGGGCGGCTGCGCCAATTGCGCCGTGCCGCCGCCGTCGGCGACCACATAGACAATGTCCCCGGCGGACAGGATGTCATGCGCGTTTTTTGGCGCCGGGCCGAGAACGTCCGGATGCAGCTCGCGGCGCGCCCAGGCAAGGCCGTCCCAATCGATCTGCGCGATGCCGCGCGATTTGACGAAGGCGCGCACGGCTCTGTCGGCGACCGAGACGACGATCGCGGGCGACAGATTTCCGACCGTTGCGTACGGATCGAGCAGCGCCTCGAATTCCGGACGGGTGGTGACGCCCAGGTCCTTGTGCGCAAGCGGTCCGCGCCAGCCGTGGCGGCGGTCGTACTCTATAAGACCGATGCGCACCGCGCGTATCGCGGCGGTCTGCAGGCGCCCGTCCACCGTCGTGTACACCCGGTAGCCGGCATTCTCGGCCGCGGGCCCGAAGCGCGCGCGGATGTCGAGCCGCGCCATTTCCGCGACATCCGGCGCCTCGACGTCAAAAAGAGGCGCGTGCATGCGTGCCTGCATCGGCTCCTGATTCGCGACCTGCGCTTCGGATGCGTCAATGAAGCGCAGATCGAGCATGCGTCGCAGCACGTAGGATCTGCGTCCGGTCGCAAGCCGCGGATTGACGATCGGGTTGTAGCGCGACGGGGCTTTGGGTATGCCGCCAAGCGTCGCAGCCTCCGCGACGGTCAGCTGATCGAGGGTCTTGCCGAAGAAAGTCTCGGCCGCCGCCGCCACGCCATAGGCGCGCTGACCGAAGAAAATGACGTTCAGATACAGGCCGAAGATTTCCTCCTTCGTGAACTCGTGTTCCATCCGATAGGTGAGAAAGGTCTCCTGCAGCTTGCGTCGCCAGGTCTTGTCCTGGGAGAGGAACATGTTGCGCGCGGCCTGCATCGTGATGGTGCTCGCGCCCTGGGTCCTGTCGCCCGACAGGAGATCCACGAACACTGCGCGCAGGACCCCGGCGAAGTCGATGCCGTGGTGGGTGAAGAACCGCTCATCCTCGGCCGCAAGGAACGCGTTCTTCACAAGCGGGGGGATCTGCGCATAGGTGACCGGGATGCGTCGCTGCTCGCCGATCTGGGCCATGAGCGCACCGTTCCTCGTATAGACCCGCAAGGGGATCTGCAGCTCGACTTTGCGCATCGATTCGGCGGACGGCAGGTCCGGGGCAAGGTACACGTAGCTTGCCGCGAGGGCATAGGCGGCCAGAAGTGAGAACAGGGTCGCACTTCCCACCGCAACTATCAGTATCCGAAAGTAATTCTGTTTCACAGATCGCGACTCTATCGGCTTGCGCTAGCGACAGTCGCTATGCATAGTACGCGGCGTTTCGAGGGCAAACTCACCGAAAGGTGGGGACGCAAAGCCTCCGGTCTACGGGACTCGTGTGCCTACGACAGCGGGGTTGCCAGCGCGAACCTTAAACCATCTTCCCGTCGCGGACTACGCGCGGGAGCACGGTTCACGGCGCTGCATCCCCCAGGTCCGACGCATACGCATCCTTAAGTCGCGGCTTCGTGTCTCCAAAAGATACTTGGACCAGGCACCGCACAAATCGTTGAAGGCTCTCGCGTTGTCCAGCGGACATGACGCAGCTACCAATTGCGGCGCGTCGTGCAAGCAAACCGTCCAATCCGTGAGGCGCCTCACGTTCAATTTAACTTTGCGCTGATATATAGTGTGTCCGCATTTAACATGGGGTGGGCGCTTTCGAGCGTAACTTACTGAAAAGGAAGTATAAATTTGTTCCTCTTCCAGCGTAAGTACCGTCCTCTTCTAGGACTCGACATCACGACTTCGTCGGTGAAGCTCATTGAGCTTGCGATGTCGGGGGGCCAATACCGCGTGGAAGCCTACGCGGCGGAGCCGACCCCGCAGAACGCCATCAACGAGAAAGCGATTGTCGATGCCGAAGCGGTCGGTGAGGCGATCCGTCGCGCCGCAAAGCGTGCCGGCGCCCGAAGTACCGAGGTCGCCGTGGCGATCAGCGGCGATGCAGCGATCACCAAGGTGATCCAGATGCCCCGCGGGCTGCGAAACGCCGACCTTGAAGCCCAGGTTGAGATGCAGGCGGACCAATACATTCCGTTTCCGATGGACGAGGTCAGCTACGACTTCGAGGTCTTAGGTGGCGCCGACAAGGATTCCGAATCGAACGATGTGCTCCTGGTGGCGACACGCACCGAGAACGTCGAACAGCGTCAGGCGGCGGTGCGGGCAGCGGGTCTTACCGCCAAGATCGTCGACGTGGAAGCTTTCGCGCTTGAAAACGCCTGCAAACTGATGACACACCAGATGCCCGATGGCGGCATTGACCGCACCATCGCGGTCGTCGACTTCGGCGCGAGCAGCACTACATTTAGCGTGCTGCGCAACTTGAAAGTCGTCTACACACGAGATTTCGCCTTCGGCGGCCAGCAGCTGACCGAGGAGATCATGCGCACCTACGGCCTGTCGATGGAAGAGGCGGGGCGCGCGAAGAAGGAAGGCGGGCTGCCCGGCAACTACCAGGCCGAAGTGCTCGACCCGTTCACCGATGACATGACCCAGCAGGTCAGCCGCTCACTGCAGTTCTACTTGGCCTCAGGTTCAGGGCGCGAGCAGCCGGAGAAGATTCTGGTGTGCGGTGGCTGCGCCAACATTCCCGGAGCTGCGGATGTGATCTCAAGCCGTGTGGGCATCGCCGCGGAGAAGGGTGATCCGCTCGGGCAGATGAAGCTCTCCTCGCGCGCCAAAGCCCAGGCCGTCCAACGGGACGCGACCGCTCTGCTCACCGCTTGCGGCCTCGCGCTGCGGAGTTTTGACTGATATGCCGCGCATTAACTTACTTCCCTGGCGTGAAGATGAACGTCGCGAGCGCAAGATCAAGTTCCTCGTGGCCCTGGGCGCCGCCTCCATTGCCGCAGTTGTCGTGGCAGCCGTGGCCTATCTGTGGATGGGCTCGATGGTCGACGCACAGCAGCGGCGCAACGAGAATCTGCGCGCCGAAATCAGGCAGCTCGACAAGCAGATCGAGGAAATCAACGATCTGGAGAGCGCCAAACAGAAATTCATCGCACGCATGGAGATCATCGAGAAGCTGCAGCGTTCGCGGCCGCAGATCGTGCATCTGTTCGATGAGCTGGTGCGGGCGTTGCCCGATGGCGTCTACCTCACGAGCGTGAAGCAGACCGACCACCGCCTTAAATTTGAAGGCGTTGCGCAGTCGAGCACGCGCGTCTCCGCCTTCATGCGCAATATTGACGCCTCCGAAGTGCTGAAGAACCCCGAACTCGAAGTGGTTGAGACCAGCAAGGGCAAGGTGTTGGGCTCAAGCTTTACGCTCTATGCGGACGAGGTCGCTCCGGCCGCTGTGGACGACGCCTCGACCAGCGCGCCGCGCAAAGTCATGGCAAACAGAGGTAGTGCCAAATGAATGTTCTCGAGGAGCTGCGGGCACTTGATCCGCGCGATCCGGGGCGCTGGCCTCTTGGCATCCGCATCGGCGCGGTCGCCATCTGGTTTGTGGTCATCGCTTTCGTGCTGGGCTATGCCTGGGTGTGGCAGACGAAGGACCCGGAGCTGCAGGCGGCGCGCGGCGAGGAGATGACGTTGCGCGGCGAGTTTCACAACAAGCACGCCAAAGCCATCAATCTTGAGGTCTACAAACAGCAGCTGAAGGACATCGAGCGATCCTTCGGTGCGCTGTTGCGTCAATTGCCCGGCAAGACCGAAGTACCGAATCTGCTCGTCGACATTTCGCAGACCGGGCTTGCGGCCGGACTTCAAGAGAAGCTCTTCCAGCCGGCGCCCGAGCAGAAGAAGGACTTCTACGCGGAGCTGCCGATCAAGATCCGGCTCTCTGGCGGCTACCATCAGCTCGCCCAGTTTGTGAGCGGTATCGCTGCGCTGCCGCGCATCGTGACTTTGCACGACATCGAGATCAAGCCGGACTCGAAGGACAGCAACTTTGACCAGCTGACGCTTGACGTGACGGCGAAGACCTATCGCTATCTTGATGAGGAGGAGCTCGCGAGCGCCGAGGCAGAGAAGCGCAAGGAGCAGAAGGCGCACAAGGCCGGCTCGAGCAGCGGCACCTGAAGATTCCCTCGAAGGTCAGCCAAACATGAAGTTTGAAAACATTTTTATCAAATCCTGTGCGCTCGTCGTATGCGCGCTGTACGCAGGCCTCGTAGCCTGCTCGAGCGCTGACAACGATCTTGCGCGCTTCATTGAGGATACGAAGAAAGAACCGGGCGGACGCGTCGAGCCGCTGCCCGAGGTGAAACCGTACGAAACCTTCATTTATTCAGCCAGTGCGATGCGCTCGCCGTTTGCGCCCGGCGGCTCCGGCGGCTCGGCCGCGGGCCTGCGCCCGGACTCGAAGCGCAATCGTGAATTCCTCGAGCAGTTTTCGCTCGACACTTTGAAGATGGTCGGAACGCTGAAGCTTTCCGGCCAGATGTTTGGCCTCGTGCAGACGAAGGACGGTCTCGTGCATCGCGTCGTACCCGGCGACCATATGGGTCAGGCCGACGGCAAAGTTACGGACATCACCCCTTCCAAAATCAGTGTGCTTGAAATCGTTCCGGACGGTCTCGGCGGGTACATGGAGCGACGCGCGTCGCTTGGCCTCAATGAGTAGTCGGTCGGTAGTTGCAGGAGCTTTAAATTAATGAAACGTCTCAGCCCGACGAACCGGAACCTGGCCGCGTTTGCGTGGATCACGGTCGCATGCGCCTTGGGCGCGCTCGCCAGCGCCCGGGTGACCGCTGCGGATGCGGCCAGCGCAATACTCCAGGCTATCGACGTGCAGACGCTGCCGGGTCAGCAATTGCAGCTCACGATGCGCTTGTCGGGCCCGGCGCCCCAGCCGCTGTCATTCACGATCGACAATCCGGCGCGCATCTCATTTGACCTGCCCAACATCGGACTCGCACTGCCCTCGCGGCGCATCGACGTGCATCAGGCGGGCCTAGACACCATTCTTGCCGCCGAAGGCAAGGATCGCACGCGCCTCGTGCTCAACATGGACAAGCTCGTGCCCTACGACACCCGCGTCGAGGGCAACAACATCGTCGTGATGCTCGGCTCCTCGAGCCATCAGATGGCCGCGGCCGCCACCGGCGGAGCGGCGCAAGCCTCTGCAGGCGGCGCCCCCGCCCCCGCACGCGCCATTCGCAGCATCGACTTTCGCCGCGGCGCAGACGGCGCCGGACGCATCATCGTGAAGCTGACCGATCCGCATACGCCCATCAATCTTCATCAGATCGGCAATCAGATCGTCGTGGAGCTCGCGGGCGCGGAGCTGCCCGCGAACCTCATGCGCCGCTACGACGCTGCCGATTTCGGCACGCCGGTGAGCTCGTTTGACGTGACCCGCGTGGGCGATGGCACCCGCATCGTGGTCGACGCGACCGGCGATTATGAGCAGCTCGCCTATCAGTCCGATGATCAGTACGTGGTCGAAGTGCAACCGCGCAGAAAGGCGGTCGCCGCAGCGGATGACAAGCAGGTGTACACCGGCGAACGCCTGACACTCAACTTCCAGGACATCGAGACGCGTGCGGTGCTGCAGCTCCTCGCGGATGCGAGCGGCCAGAACATCGTCGTCAGCGACTCGGTGACCGGCAACGTCACGCTGCGGCTGCAGAACGTGCCGTGGGACCAGGCGCTCGATATCGTGCTGCGCACCAAGGGTCTCGATAAGCGCCGCCAGGACAACGTCATCATCGTCGCGCCGTCCGAGGAACTGGCCGCGCGCGAGAAATCCGAACTCGCGGCGAAGAAGGACATCTCCGAATTGACGCCGCTGCGCTCGGAGTATCTGCAGGTCAACTACGCGAAAGCCTCGGACATGGCCGCGCTCATCAAGTCGCAGGGCCGCTCGCTGCTGTCGACGCGTGGCAACGTCGCGGTCGACGATCGCACCAACACCCTCCTCCTGCAGGACACCGCCGAACGTCTCGCCGATATCCGCCGCCTGGTCGCAACGCTCGATATCCCCGTGCGTCAGGTGCTCATCGAGTCGCGTATCGTGATCGTCAATGACGATTTCACGCGCGAGCTGGGCGCGATCCTCGGCTTCACGGGCATCACTAAAAACGGCACTAACGGGCTCGTCACGACGACGGGCACCGCCGCCGGCACGGATCAGATACTGGGCTCGGGGTTAACGAACCTGCAGACCACCGGATCGCCCTTCCCGGTGTCGGTACCGACCGGCGCCACGGTCGCCAATCGCTATAACGTGAATCTGCCCGCGACGACTCCGGCCGGCAGCATTGCACTCGGCGTCCTCGGCGCGGACTACATGGTCGACCTCGAACTGTCGGCGGCGCAGACTGAAACCCGCGCTGAAATCATCTCCTCGCCGCGCGTGATCACCGCCAACCAGAAAGAGGCGACGATCGAGCAGGGCCAGGAAATTCCTTATCAGGACGCAGCCTCGAGCGGCGCCACCACGGTGCAGTTCAAGAAAGCGGTGCTGTCATTGAAGGTGACGCCGCAGATCACTCCGGACAACCGGATCATCTTGAGCCTGGACGTCAAAGACGACAGCGTGGGCACGATCGTTGTCGCCTCGGGCGGCATCAACGTGCCTTCCATCAATACTCGGGAAATCAGCACGCAGGTGCTCGTCAATGATGGTCAGACCGTCGTGCTGGGCGGAATTCTCGAGACCACGCACCGCACGGATGAGACCAAGGTGCCGTTCCTCGGCGATGTGCCGGTTCTCGGTAATCTCTTCAAGACTTCGACAAAAACCAACGATAAAGACGAATTACTGATCTTTGTGACTCCGAAGATTATTCGCGAAGGGGTCAACGTTTACTGACCCGTGTGCGGATCAGCTTAAGCAGTTTTTAAAGTTGGGTGGCTCATGAAAAAGTTTGTATCAATCATGGTTGTAGCGGCGCTTGCACTCGGATTAGCCGCGTGCGGCGGCAGTGGCGATCAGGCGTTTGTTACGCCTACGCCGGTCACGCCGCCGCCTACGACCACCACGGTCTCGAACATCGCCGTCACGGCCTCGAGCGCCACTATTCCATCGGACGGCTCAGCGGCCTCGACCATTACCGCGACCGCTACTGATGCAAGCGGCGCCCCAGTGAGCGGCGCCGTCGTCACGTTCTCCGCATCCGCCGGCAGCGTCACGCCGAGCTCGGTCACGACCGGCGCGAGCGGCACCGCTTCCGCATCGCTCGCGGCGGGCAGCGCAGCCTCCGGCACTGCGATCACCGTGACGGCGACCTCCGGTACCATTAAGGGCACCGCGACGGTGACCGTCAGCAATACCCAGCAGTCGCTGACGATTCAGACGAGCCTGCCGCAGATACCCTCGGACAGCTCGAAGTCCGCAACGATCACCGTGTACGTCAAGAACGCGAGCAACAACTTTGTCGCCGGTGTGGCGGTTGCCTTCGCCGCATCCTCGGGCGGCCTTACCGTGACACAAGGCACGACCGATGCCACGGGCGCCGCCATCGCGACGCTTTCGGCCGCCGGTGTGCAAATGAATCGGAATATCACGGTCACGGCGACCGTGGGTCCGAGCGTCGCGAAAATAGTCATACCGGTCGTGGGCACGACCTTGACGCTGACCGGACCGTCGTCGCTCGTGCTCGGCGCTTCCGGGACCTATGACGTCACCCTCGCCGACTTCGGCAAGAATCCGATTCCCGCGACGGCTGTTACGCTTGTCTCTGCCGGCAATACGCTACCCGCCTCCGTCACGACGGACTCCTCAGGCTCGGCCACCTTCCAGTTGACAGCGGGCAACGCCGGGGCGAACACGGTGACGGCAACCGCGCTCGGGCAGTCGGCGAGTCAGAGCCTCACGGTCAGCAATCAGAGCTTCGCGTTCACAACGCCGACGGCGGGTGTTCTAGCTCCTCTTAACCAGAACCTCGGTGTCACGGTGCATTGGACCTCAGCGGGCGCCGCAGTCGTCGGCCAGACCGTCTCGTTCTCGGCGACGCGCGGCACCTTGAGCGCGGCGACCGCCGTCACGGATGGCTCCGGCAACGCGAGCGTCATGATCTCATCGACAACGGCGGGACCTGCCATCATTGCGGCTTCGGCAACCGCGGTTTCGGCGCAGCTTGCAATCACCTTCGAGGCGACGGTGCCAAGCGCGGTCGCCATTCAGGCGAGCCCCGACACGATCGCGACGACGGGCCAGAGCACCATCACGGCGATTGTGCGCGACGCGGCCGGAAACCTCGTCAACGGTAAGAATGTCGACTTCCAGCTGACGGACATCACCGGCGGCTCCCTGTCCTTCGCGACTGTAGTCACCGACACCCAGGGCGTGGCGCAGACCGTGTACACGGCAAGCTCAACGCCGAGCAAGAGTAACGGCGTGTCCGTGTCGGCGACCGTGCAGGGAACTGCAATCACGGCGTCCACGACATTGACTGTGGGCGGCCAGACCGTGTTCATATCGCTCGGTACGGGTAACAACATCGGCGAGAACGGCAATAAGACGCAGTTCCAGATGCCTTGGGTCGTTCAGGCCGTCGACTCGGGCGGCAATCCGGTCGCAAACGTTACGATTACGTTGACCATCCACTCCACGCCCGTCCAGTATCAAACACCGCCGAACTGGGCGTACGGAAAAGGCTCGTACCAGGTCTGCGGCACGTCCTGGGTGCAGTACAACACGACCCCCGGATGCACCAATGGCGGACCCTCGAGCCCGCCGGTCTACTGTCTGAACGAGGATCTGAACCTGAACGGTGTCCTCGATCCGGGTGAGGACTTCAATAACGATGGCAAGCTCGAACCGGGCGATGTGGCCGTTGCCACGCCAAGCTCCGTGATCACCGGCAGCGATGGTGCGGCGACCTTCACCGTGGAATACCCGGAAGACCATGCGCTTTGGGTCCAGACCCTGCTCACCGCGACGGCAACCGTGCAGGGCACCCAGAGTTCGACGGATTCGCTGTTCGTTCTGCCGATGCTCGCCACCTATTTGACGGCGACGACGTCGACGCCGCCGGGCTATGTCAGCCCCTACGGCGTGGCCAGCACCTGTTCCAATCCGAACTGAGTTGAGAGACTGAAAACCCCGCCCTTTGCGGCGGAATGACGCGGCCGCCTTCGGGCGGCCGCTTCGTTTTAGGTATCCTTCCGCGTGCCTATGCTCGGCAAGCGCAACATTTTCCTTATCGGCCCCATGGGCTCCGGCAAGACTGCGGTCGGCAAATGTCTTGCGCGACTCCTCGGTGCGCCGTTCTACGACAGTGATCTCGAGGTCGAGCGTCGCACCGGCGTCGACATCACCTTCATTTTTGAGAAGGAAGGCGAAGCGGGATTTCGCGAGCGCGAGCGCGAAGCGATCGATGCGCTCACGTGTCTGGAGCCTATCGTGCTGGCGACCGGCGGCGGCGCGGTGCTGCTGGCGGACAATCGGCGCTGCCTGCGCGAACGCGGGGCAGTCGTATACCTTGAGACCTCCGTTGCCCAACAGACGAATCGGGTTCGCCGCAACCGCAATCGACCGCTGCTCTCGGACGCCGACCCGGCGGTGAAGCTCGCCGAGCTCATGGCGCATCGCGGTCCTCTTTATACGGAGATTGCGGACATCATCGTGATCACCGATGGCAGAAGAGTTGCCGCGGTCGCGGATGACATCATGCGTGCGTTTCGGGAACGTTCGGGCTGATCCAGGGCCGGCCGACAGAGGCTGGCATCTGCACGTATACTCACCGCGGCCGCGCACGCTCAAAATCGCGTGCGGCTCATCGCGCGCACGTGAATACCTACAGAGTCGAACTTGGACGTCGCAGCTATCCGATCCTCATCGGCGCGGGCCTGATTGCACGCGCCGAGCTCCTCGAGGAGCATCTGCCGGCGCGCGATGTGCTCCTCGTGAGCAACACGACGGTTGCGCCGTTGTATGCCGCAGCTCTCGCGCAGAGCCTCAAATCCCGCCGCGTGGTCGAAGCGCTCCTTCCCGATGGCGAGTCTCACAAGACGCTCGCGAACGTCGCGCGCCTTATCGATGTGCTGGTCGCCAACCGCTACGGCAGGGATTGCGCGGTGCTCGCCCTCGGCGGCGGCGTCGTGGGCGACATGGCAGGCTTCGTGGCGGCCACCTATCAGCGCGGCGTCGCCTACGTGCAGGTGCCGACGACATTACTCGCGCAAGTGGATTCC
>Ga0302326_10003881_pt1 | contig 34989 bp, 27 predicted proteins | sample Palsa_T0_3_FD_202264 | JGI IMG/M metagenome (GOLD analysis project Ga0302326, IMG submission 202264) | Peat permafrost microbial communities from Stordalen Mire near Abisko, Sweden - Palsa_T0_3 | ecosystem: Environmental > Terrestrial > Soil > Palsa > Peat permafrost | place: Sweden: Abisko...
AAATGTGCGACTAAGGGGCAGATATGGGAATCAAATCACGGTTAGTTGCTGCCGTATCCTCTTTGGTCGTCGTTGCCCTAGCAACAATGATGGGCAGCCGCGTTGCCGGCGCTGCTCCTTCTCAATCATCAGGCACGGGACTTACCGTGACCACAGTTCCGCTGATTACGATGCTTAATATGACAGTCACTCTGGATCAGGTAAGTGCTGGAGCGCCGGGTAAAATCGGTGATATAGATCAGCTTCGGGTGGTCTTTGACGCAAACGCAGTAGATCCTGTCACCAAGCGGACGAATCTGCTCAACATGCAGCATTTCACGAATGGCAACTGGGCTCCGCCGCATCGAGACGATGTCATGATGCCCACGAGCGACGCATGGCTCGATATGAGTTCAGTGCCCTATCGGTTGCACTATAGAGCAACAGTCCAGCACGGTGAGCCCATTATCATTGACGCGGATGAGCGCTCTGGGCGCCTGAGCATCCATCCCCAGTACGATCCGTCTTCGAATATCGAATCAGGGCGGTACTCTATTGATCCAACTCCCATTACGGGACCGGCCGCAGATGCCGCTGGCGCCTACGCCCCGCACTAGCTTGAGCAAGGCGAGGATGCATTGCGCTCGCCAGTTCGATTCGTATGTCCTAACGGCGCGCCGACGGCCTCAAATTCAATACGTCGCGCGCTCCGGCTGTTGCTGCGATTGTGTGGAAGGAGGAAGGGGCGCGGGTGCGGGCAGCGAAAACGAAATGGGATGTTCTGCCAGGAAATCCATCCCTTGCGTATTCATGGTCTCGATATCAATCCGATTTCCAAAACGCACGCGCTGTTCCTCCTTGTGATCGTACTTTATGAGTGAGATGTTGCCGGAGTTCGGAACGCCATTCTTGGCGAAGCTAATTAAGATGCCGGACATTGTATTTGCGAGCTCGCGGTCATATGGAGTCCAATCTCGCGTCTGGCGAAACAAATTAAAAGCATCCTGGGTCTCGAGCCAGTAAGGAACGTCCCCTGTGTGATAGGCCCCCGCCGTTGCAGGATCGTGGTCCGCAAACACGATGCCCGGGCTATAGGGCTGGGTGCGGGAGAATAGAAACAGATAGGCCGGCGCATGTCCGTACTCGCTTTGGGCGTGCACCCAGGCGCGCGCGCCCAAGCCCATGCCGCTGCCAAGTCCAACTTGCTCGGCTGAAACTTTTACTTCCGCATCGTTGGTGGCGGGGAATACCCTCAGAAACTCCTCGGTGTTGTCTCCGAATGCCTTCTGCGCCGCCGCGCGATATTCTGCGACGCTGGTGGCCTTGCGTACGTCGTTACTTGTACCAATATCGTTTGCGGTGGATCCCGCCACGACTGGTATGTCACTTTGTTCGTGGGCGGCGAAAATCGCCGCTACCCGCTTCGGCAGGAAATAGCCCTCGATGACGGGTGTCGGGCGGAAGCGGGCGGCTTGTGCTGCTGCCAGTACCTTATCTGCCGACAAGTAACGCATTTGTGCCAGCGACTTGGCATTCAAGGAAGCCTGCAGCTTCGAGCCCTGCTCCTCGGCCTGGGTCAGGCTGAAGTTCTCAGACCCGGGGCCTGCTACGGCGCTGCCGCTCATGCCAAACGCCTTATTGAGCAGTCCGTGAGCGAGCGGACTGGCCTGCAGATAGCTGATCGACATCGAACCCGCGGATTGCCCGACGAGGGTGATGTTGGCCGGATCGCCGCCAAAGGCGGCAATGTTTCGTTGTACCCACTGAAGTGCCGCGACCTGGTCGAGGAATCCCCAATCTCCCGAGGCGTGGTGCGTGGACTCAGCCGTGGCCTCCGGATGCGCGAGAAAGCCAAAAACGCCGACCCGATAATTGAACCCGACGAAAATCACGCCCTTTCTTGCCAGCGATTCCCCACTATAAAGCGCCATGCTTGATGAGCCCCCGGAGAAGCCCCCGCCGTAGATCCAAATGACTACGGGGAGGCGATCTCCACGACGGGCTTTGGGTGGCGCCCACAGATTGAGGTACAGGCAGTCCTCACTGGTGGCCTCTTCGCCAAAGTAGTGATTGATGTTGCTGGATCGCAGGCTCTGAATGCACTCGGGAGCCATCCTGTCAGCTGTGAGGACGCCTGACCAGGCCCGCACAGGCTGCGGCTCACGCCAGCGGTTCTCCCGGATTGGGGGCGCCGCAAACGGCACACCAAAATATGCCCGAACACCCGAAGGCAGGTAAGTGCCGGAGACAAGGCCGCTATCGATCTTGGCGGGGTCACTCTCAATGACCTTGTACACGATCTGGGCCGTTGCGGAAGTTGATAGCAACGCGCCCGCGACCACAGTCAGATATCCGGTTCTAAAGCTCATGCGTATCTCCCAGTCACGATTCCAATGACTTCCAGCCGCCGGTATGTGCGGATTGGAATATCGCCTCGATGGTGCGAAGCGTTTCCATGGCATCTTCAATATCCCAATGAGCGACTGTCTCTCCTAGCAGGTACTTCGAGAAGCGCTCGATCTGACGGGCGTATTGATTAACGGGTTCAAAGCTGATCACGGAGGTGGGCAGCGAGCCGACGCTGTTGCCATCACCGATCTCGATGCAGCATGCAATAGGCTTCGCTTGTGCGAAGGGAAAGTTCATCCGCAGCCAACCCGTCGAGCCGAGCACAGTCAGCTGCTGGTGAGTGGCCCATGCATTGGGCCCCGATTGAGTCGCGACGGTGAGCGTGGCGTGCGCGTCGCCATAGTCGAGCAATGCGGTTGACAGGCGGTCGATCCGGAACACCGGGTCATACTCAAGCGCGGTAACTACCCGGCGCGGCGTGCGAGCAAGAATCAGATTGCAGGCGCTGATCGCGTAAGAACCCAGATCATAGAGTCCGCCACCACCACCGTCGGGCTTGTTACGAATATCGGCGGGGTCTAGAAACTGCTTTGCCAGCGTGGCGTGTACAGCACGTACAGTGCCAATCGCGTCGGCAGACAGTAGTTCCTTGAGAGTGCTCCACTGCGGGTGATTTCGATACACGAACGCTTCTTCGATATGCAGTCCGGTTCGATCGCGGGTATCGCACAATTGCTTAACTTGAGCGGAGCTCAGACACAGGGGCTTTTCGCACAGCACATGTTTGCCGCTCTCAAGCGCGGCTACCGACCATTCAAAGTGCATCGCGTTGGGCAACGGTATATAGACGGCATCGATCTCTTTATCTGCCAGGAGTGCGTCGAACGTAGCGTAGAGACGCTCGATGCGGAACACGCGCGCGAGATCGGCGGCTTTTTCAAGACTGCGGGTGGCCAGTGCCACAAGTGAAGCGTTGGGTGTCTCTAGCATTGCAGGCATGGTGCGTCCGACCGCGATTGCGGCCGCACCTAGCACGCCCCATCGGACCGGGTGAATGACATGCCTCATCAGGGGGTGATAATTGAATCCATGCGGGATTCTGTCGCTTAGGGGTGCACACCGAGGGTCGCTGCCATGAACTCGATGCTTTCCTTGAGTGCCTGAAGGCTTGCCGCACGCGTCTCGGCCGCGGATTTGGCTACAAAACTGTGGCCCACACCGACTATGGGCACCAACTTCACCTGGCCGCCAGCTGCCGCCAGCGCATCGTGGAAGGACTGAGACTGAGCGAACGGAACCGTTTGATCGTCCGTGCCGTGGATCAGCAGCATCGGTGGCGTGTTCTTGCTCACTTGGGTAACCGCGCTTGCCAGGGCTATCGTTTCCTGCTCGCAGGGCGATGTGGGGCAGCCCAGATAGCGTAGTGCCGGATTGACCGGTGCCGGCGAGCCGGGCGCTGGTGGATTGGCACTTGCAGGTTGGTGATTCATCAAAGAGGCGAAGTCGAATATTCCATACCACGTAATGGCAGCCTGAACGCAGTCAGACTCTGCAGCCGCGGAGTTATCAGCGGTCGGCACGGCGGACACTGGCTCGAGCTCGGCTAACCCACAGGAGGTTGCAGTTAGCGCCGCCAATTGCCCTCCTGCAGAACCACCCCAGACCAGAACCTTCGTCTTATCGATGCCATATTCGGCGGCATTGCTACGCAACCAGCGGACAGCGGATTTGACGTCCTGTAGGGCAGCGGGGAACGGGGCCTCGCTACTGAGGCGATAGTTAACCGAACTCACGACATAGCCTCGGGCCGCTATTGATGCCAGCACTTCGGGCCAGTTCTCAAAGGCGCCTGACTGGCGAGAATGCCCGCTGAACCAGCCGCCACCGTGAAGGTAGATCACCAGCGGTCTCATTGACTTGGAAGTACCGCTCTCGGGCTTTGGAAGATACAAGTCGAGCGTCAGCGGGCGATATCCGGGAATCGTGCCGTAGGTTAGGTTCGGCGCACCTGTGACTCCCCAGGGAAATGAAGTCCGTACTGACGGATAGTGATCCTCGAGTACCGCCGACGATCCCGTAGCAGGTTCGTAGTGCGCAAGGTCGGCAGCGCAAAGGAACCGGGGTGGGGCAATGAAGAGGGCCAGCAGTGCGATAGCGTTGCGAGTGTTCCTATTAATTGGGTCATTCATTGCAGTAGATCGCCTCGCGATTAGGTACTTGGTTCTGTCGCCTCGGGCTGCCGAGCGTCGTTACTTGATGACTTGGTGCGACCCGCCATGGGCATTAACGACGATCGGCCGCGTGGCAATACCACGAGTTGCGCGATACCGGTGTTGCGCGCCCTTTAAGGCGCTCGTTTAACCCCACCGTAAAGCCAGCCAAATCCCGCTGCTTTTGCAATAATTGAACCTCAAGGCTAACGTGGACGAACCAGTTCGTCAATTAACGGCGCAGGCATTGGTATTTATCGGTCTGATACGGCTGTGCACCGCGCAAGGAGCTAAGCTACCCTTTGCTGATCGTCGCCAGGTTTCTGGTTTTAAGCGGAGTCATCATGGCACCCGTGGCACCAAAGAAGACCGCCCGAAAGAGCCGCACAGGGAAGCCAAAGGCCGGCGCCCCTGAAAGCTCCCGGGACGAGATACTTAAGGTTGCGAGTGAGGAATTTGCTGAACGCGGATTGAGCGGAGCTCGGGTGGATGCGATTGCGGATCGAACGCGCACTTCCAAGCGCATGATCTACTATCATTTCAGCGGCAAAGAAGGGCTGTATCGAGCGGTTCTGGAGAAGGTTTACTCGGAAATCCGCACCGTAGAGGATCAGATGGATCTGGAGCGGCTAGATCCTGAGGCGGCCATGCGCCGCATGGTCGAGCTCACCTTCGATTACGACGAAAGCCACCCAAAATTCATCAGTCTCGTCAATGTCGAGAACGTCAACCGAGGCAGAATCGTTGCCAAGCTGCCCTCAGTGCGCAAGCGATATTCAAATGTCATCCAGGCACTCAAATTAGTTCTTGATCGGGGCGTTGGCAGCGGAGTATTTCGCGGGGATGTCACTGCGATCGATGTGCGCCTCGTAATCGGTGCCTTGTGCTTCTTCAGAGTGTCAAACCGGTACACCTTTGGCGCGTTGTTTGATTGTGACCTCGCCAATCCTGAACTGCGAAAGTGGCATCGCGAGATGATTGTCGATGCTGTACTGCGATTTCTAAAGGCCTAATTAGATTGTAGAATTGCAGCCTCACCCAGGTCGTTGCATTGTCTTCGGGCGGAATATCTTCCAAGAGCAGTCAGGTGGTGTTGGCAGGCGCGATGATCGCGATGCCAGCATCCTTGGCGATCCAATTTTATAGAGTGGGGGTTAACATATGAAGCGTCGGCAGCCGACGCGGCGATCTGCCAAAGAGCCGACAGCGAGGCCCGTGGCACCAAAATCGCCGGATGTGCGAGACGCTGACGGCTCGCGAAATAATATCTTGGACGTGGCAACGCGGGAGTTTTCAGAGAAGGGTCTGAGCGGCGCGCGTGTCGATGAGATTGCCGAGCTGACCAATACTTCAAAGCGGATGATCTATTACTACTTCCGCAGCAAGGAAGGCTTATATAAAGCCGTGCTGGAGCGGTGCTACGCGACAGTGAGGCGGATTGACAGTTCCCCGGCCCTCGACAAGCTGCCGCCCGTTGAAGCGCTGCGCGAACTTGTTCGGGTCACCTTTGACTTCGACAACTCTCATCACGATTTCATTCGGATAGTGATGAACGAAAACATTCATCAGGGCGCGCACATCAAGCGAATGCCAGCCATAAAGACGCGAAGTCGCGCTGTCATTGCGATATTGCAGCGGCTGATTGATCGAGGCGTGCAGGCAGGATTATTTCGGGCTGACATTGATCCGGTCGAATTGCATATGTCGATCAGCGCGCTTTGCTTTTTTAACGTGTCAAATCGCTACACGTTTGGAATCATCTTTCATCAGGACATGAGTTCCGCTGCGGCGCTCCTGAAACGTCGTGAAATTGTGGTTGAGACTATTGAGCGCTGGTGCTGCATATCTCGGTGATGCCGAGCCGCTCCAAGTAGTAGGCGCCGCGCTACCCCGAGGTGGGGCGACACTATTTTGCTGAATCCTGACGCGCCGGTCGGCCGGCTGCAATGCTGCAAGACAGCAACTTTCTGTTGCGCTCAAACGTAGCTGCTTTCAAGTCTTCCAACCACCTCAACGGCCCAACGGATTACGGCTTCGAGTTGCGTCGGCCGCGGCGCAAATCCGTGGTAATCAGGCCACACGTTGACGTGTACTAACTCGTCCGTGTAATATCCATCCCGGCAAAAATGAGCCTTAGACACGCGCCATATAGAGGTGTGTGTGTGCAACGGGCAACGACGCTGAAGATTGGGGGATAGCTAAAAGTGAGGCTGTATCCGCGCCGTGATAACTGCGCGAGCCGGGCTCGCGGTGGCCCGCTGTAACCGACATCGAAAACCTAAATCTGTGACCTAACTTTTGGGGGGATAAGCTGGTGCAAAAACATCTCAATTCTTGCCGACATCGGAAACTGCCGGTGGACGCGTTCAATAGTCCCATTACCGCATGGGCAATGGCCGGGCTGCTGCTGGGGGCAGCTGGCGCGCCGCTTCACGCGCAAGAAGCCGCACAACCGAGCAGCGAACTTGAGGAAGTCGTCATCACGGCGACAGGTACCAGCATCCGCGGCATAGCGCCGGTAGGCGCAAATCTGATCACGGTGGACCATCAGGCGATCGTGGAGTCGGGCGCACAAACAGTGCAGCAGATCCTGGATACTGTTCCAGCCATTACGGGCTTTGGCAACGCGGCTCAGGGTGGTTTTGGCAGCGCGGATGCCTCGGGCACCTACGCGCCTACTATCCACGGCGAAGGTGCGAGCGCGAGTAACGGGACTCTGGTGCTTATTGATGGAGCACGCCTGCCCCAGAGCGGTGTAAACCACGTATTGGCCGATCCCAATATCATTGCACCGCTGGCAATCGAGCGCGTTGAGGTACTGCCGGATGGCGCATCCGCCACCTACGGTTCCGATGCGGTCGCTGGTGTTATCAACTTTATTACCCGTCAGAATTTCAAGGGCTTTGAGACCACTGCTCAGTATGGTCTCGGTGATGAGTACAACACCGAATCCGCCGGTTTCCTGTGGGGCGACACCTGGGAGAATTCCTCGGTCATGGTCTCCTACGACTATGAGCGGCGCAGCGCCTTGAGCAATGCCGATCGCTCCTTTACGGCCGCAAACCACACGGCCGAAGGCGGCTTTAATTTCGGCTCCTACAACTGCGGGCAAGCAAACGCCAAAGTCGCGGGCCAGTACTATGCATTTCCGTACACGGGGGCCCCGATTACTACCGGACCGCCGTGCGATTATTCCGGGGATGCCGACACGCTGCCCGAGGACAGTCGCAACAGCCTTCTGGTCAAGATCACTCACCAGGTCAACGACCGGCTCTCATTCAATGGCGATGTCATCTACTCCGATGAGGAGAACACCGCCCGCGTCAGTCGCGGCACGGTGACGGCCACTGTCTACGGACCAGGAGCCACACTGCCGGTAGGCTCGGAGGCTTCGATCAATCCCTACTTCCAAGGCCCTCCGGGCGTAACCTCGGAGCAGGTTTACTGGGACGCGAATAATCTGTTGGGTCCTGGTGCGGAGGCCCAGGGAGGCGCCAAGTCTTTCATGGTGAAGATGGGCGCAGAGTACAAGCTCGGCGGCGACTGGCTCGGCAGCTTGGGCGTAAATCTCGGCCAGAATCAGAGCACGCTGCTGACTGTAGGCACCGTGTGCGTCAGCTGTGCTTATGCCGACCTGAACGGAACCTATGCCGGGGGCGGCACCGGAACAGGTGTTCAGACTCTCACCACGGCGAACGCGCTCGATGTCTGGAACCCGACGGGCAGCAACTTGACGCCTGCGTCAGTACTCGCCGCTTTGACCAACTCCGATTCCTGGCAGCAAACCAACAACGTCATTCGTGATGCCACGCTGAAATTCGACGGCTCGTTGTTCTCACTTCCCGGCGGCGATGTCAAAGCGGCTGTCGGTGGCGAGTACATCGATTACACGATCACTGAGCAGGTGGTCCGGTCCAATAACGATGGCCCGAGCACGGTCAGTTCGCAGGCCTTCGATCTGGACTGGGGACGAAATGTGCATTCGGGTTTTGCCGAACTGTATCTGCCGCTGGTTGGGGACGGGAACGCCGTGCCATTCGTGCAGAAGCTGGCACTGCAGCTCGCAGGTCGCTATGACGACTACAGTGACTTTGGGTCGACGACGAACCCCAAGTTCGCGCTGACTTGGGAAATGGCCAAGAGCGTGAGCCTGCGGGCCAATTACGGCAAATCCTTTACCGCCCCTGCGCTGACCAGCATTGGCAAGAACGGCGTCACAGCCGAGTCGGGCTACGCCAGTGCTGGCGCCGGATTCTCAGGTCCGCTCGTACTGCCTGCGACTTATCCGGGCGTCGCCGCGCTCGAGGCCCAGGGCCTGGCAGGGTGCGCCGTGGGCTCGCCCACTTGCACGATCAACAGCACCTCGGTGACGGGTGTGTCGCTCACGGGTCCGAATCAGAACCTCAAGCCGGAGCGCGGCACGAGCTGGTCAGTTGGGCTGGATATTACGCCGACCGCAGTGCCGGGCCTTAAGCTCAGCGGCACGTTGTGGAACGTCGAGTATCAGGGAATGATCACTTCGCCACTGGCCGCGTTTGCGATCAGTTCGCCGGCGCTCAGCCCGCTGCTCACCATCTACCCAGATGGTTTGACGCCTGCACAGGTCGCTGGCTACACAGGGGGTCGTCCGCAAACCGGCGCACTGCCGCCGCTCACGTACTTCATCTACAGCTACCAGCAACAGAACGCGCTGAACCTGAAGACCGAAGGCGTTGATTTCGACGCACTTTACAAGTTCAGCACGCCTGCCGGACAGTTCAGTGCGGATCTGGCCGGTTCGATCAAGATCAAGGAAATGCAGCAGTTTGGAAGCGGCGGCCAGTGGTTCAGCATCCTGAATACCTCTGGATTCAACACGACGTTCCCATCGAACGAAATCGGCATGCGTCTTGACCTGGGCTGGCGCGATCTGGGCTGGTCAGCCGACTTCATTACGAACTATGAAGGCTCCTATCTGAACTGGAATGGCAATGCGCCTTACGGTTTAGTTCGTGACTCCGCTTTCTCACCTGTCGGCGGCGGTCAGGGTATTCCAGCCTATTACACCTTTGATCTGCATCTGGGCTACAAGGTCAGCGACTCGGGAGCATTGGCGAATACTCAGGTGGAACTGGTCGGTACGAACATTACGAACAAGGCGCCGCCCTTCTACAATACGGCACTTGGCTACGATTCGTTCAATGCCAACCCGATCGGCCGGGTAGTGACTTTGGATATCACCAAGAAGTGGTAATGCATTAAGAGTCTATGAGAAAGCTGTTCCCCCTCGGCGGCGGCAGAGGTCCTTCCTTTGCCGTCGCCTTCTTCTTTGCAGCCTTTGCTACCTCCGCCAACGCTCAGCAGGGCGACTGGCCCACCTATGGTCACGACCCGGGAGGCATGCGCTACTCGCCGCTGACGCAGATCAATCTTTCGAACGTCGGACAGCTTAAAGAGGCGTGGACGTACCACATGCGGCCGTCGTCGCTCGATCAGCCGCAACCCGAACCCACCGCTGCGGAACTGGCGCAACGCGCCGCAGAGGCGGCAGGGCCGATGCGTCGGCGCAGTGGACGCTACAGCCAATCGGAAGCGACACCGTTGGTAGTTGAGGGGTTGATGTTCGTCAGCACGCCTTACCGACGCGTGGTTGCACTGCGACCGGAGACTGGCGAGGAAGTGTGGGCCTATCAGCTGCCCGGCACCTCCCAGCCTTCAACGCGTGGTCTTGAGTACTGGCCGGGCGATGCTCAATCGCCCTCCGAAATAGTATTTGGAACTCGCGACGGACTATTGATTGCTCTGGATGCGAAGACGGGCCACGTCGTGGACGGGTTTGGAGATCATGGTGTCGTCGAAATGAAGACGCCAGAGGTCATGCCACCAACGCCAGTGGCCTCACCGTACGGTTTGCCGGGTCTTGGCATGACGTCGCCGCCGATCGTGTATCGCAACCTCGTCGTCACCGGATCAATCGTCCAGGAGTTTCCGCAGCTCGGACCCTACGCAGACGTGCGGGCTTGGGACGTGCGCACCGGAAAATTGGTCTGGACCTTCCACACTGTGCCGCGGCCGGGCGAGTATGGGCACGACACCTGGGCGGGCGACAGCTGGAAGCAGCGCTCCGGCACGAACGTCTGGGGCTTGATGACGGTTGATGTTAAGCGCGGCATCGTCTACATGCCGCTCGGTGCACCCACCTGGGATCGCTACGGCGCCGATCGCATCGGGGAAAATCTTTTTGGCACCAGCATCGTGGCGCTGGATGCCAACACGGGCAAGCGACTGTGGCACTTCCAGGTGGTACACCACGATATCTGGGACATGGACGCGGAAGCACCGCCACTGCTGCTGGATGTGAAGCGCGGTCACCAGACGATTCCGGCCGTGGCCATCGTCTCTAAGTCGGGATTGTTCTTCCTGCTCAATCGCGTTACTGGCAAACCCATATACAAGATCGAGGAGCGGAAGGTTCCGGCCAGCGATGTGCCGGGCGAGCAGGCTTGGCCAACTCAACCCTTCCCAGTGAAACCAGCACCGATTGCCAGGCAGAGTTTTTCGATCGCTGATGTGGCAACTGTCACGCCGGAACTGGAGGCGCTCTGTCGGCAGTTCCTTGAGAGCAACCACGCGCGTACCGGGGGCCCGTATCTGCCGCTCGGCTATAAGATGGCGACTGTTAATTTTCCAGGGCGTGAGGGCGGCGCGAATTGGGGCGGGGGTTCCTTCGATCCAGAACTGGGCTATTTCTTCATCAATGCCAACAATATGGGTCAGGTTGAACAGCTCAAGCCGCGCGATGATGGCTCGATGACTACCTCCGATCCTTCCAGCGGTCGCTTCTCGGATCGGGACAATCATCTGATGTGTCAGCAGCCGCCATGGGGAACCCTGACAGCAATTAACGTCAATACAGGCGAGATCGCCTGGCAGAGCACGCTGGGCGTTAGCGATAACGTTCCTGAGGCCGTTTCCAAGACAGGTCGCCCGGGCGTCGGCGGCCCGATCGTGACGGCGAGCGGTCTGGTCTTCATCGCAGCCACGGATGATGCGCGCATTCGGGCGTTCGATGCCAAGACGGGCGAGGAAGTGTGGACCGCCAAACTCCCGGCGTCCGGGCACGCGACGCCCATCACCTACGCAGGAAAGGACGGGCGGCAGTATGTTGCCATCGTCGCAACAGGGGGCAGCTTTCTTGACAGTCCAGTACTCAGCGACTCAGTGCTGGTGTACGCGTTGCCGCAGTGAGGAGCCGACACTATGAAGTTTAGCCACGCGAGGTTGCTAATGAGCCGTTGGGTCGCCGTATTGGCTGGCCTCATCCTGCTTTCAAGCGCACTGGCCGCCTCGGCGCAGGATGCCGGTGGTCCTCCGCCAGGGGCGCGTCCGCCGGAAGGTTATGGGGATGCGCATCCTGGCTGGAAGAAAGTACTGATTGTCGGGGACCTGCATACCGGCAACCAGACGGCGCACGATTCGGTGAGCCACGCCATGGCAGTCCTGGAACGTCTGGGTCGCGAGAGCGGTGCCTATATCGCCTTTCTGAGAACCGATACCGAGCTGGTCAGCAAAGCGGATGTGTGGGGTACGGGCGACTATGCCAAGGGCGGACCACGCCAGGCGCGCGGCCACAATCTGAACTACTTCGACGCGGTGGTGTTCTACACCAACGGCGATACGGACATGAGCGAGCAGCAAAAGCAGGATCTGCTGTCCTTCGTGCGCGATGACGGTAAGGGTTTCGTCGCGGTGCATACCGCGACCGCTACGATGGCCAATTGGCCCGCATATGGAGAGATGGTCGGCGGCTACTTTGACGATCACCCCTGGAACATCGTGGCCGTGCCGCTGATTATCGAACGGCCGGACTTTCCGGGCTTTCGCAATCTGCCGAAAGCGCCAGTATTCACGGATGAGATGTATCAATACAAGGCGCCCTACTCACGGGACAAGATTGACGTGCTGGCGCGCCTGGATACCAGTCAGCTCGATCTGACCAACAAGCGAGTGCATCGGACCGATGGGGATTTCCCGGTCGCTTGGATCAAGAGCTATGGCAAGGGCAGGGTGTTCTGCTCCACCTTTGGACACTCCGACCAGTCTTGGGATGACCCGCGGGTCCAGAAGCTGTATCTGGAGGCCATCAAGTGGGCTGTGGGCCTGACCGACTATCCGGTGCAGCCACATCCAATGGACGCGGCGACCAAGCCTTAGCTAATTGGACGGCGACGGCGGCGGAGCTGCTTTCGTATCCGTATCAGCGCGCCCGAAGTTTTTGACAAGGTATTCGAAGATCAGCTGCTGCTCGTCTTCGCTCGCACGCGCACCATGATCAACCATACGGGCGATCAGCAGATCCCACTCGTCCTGGGACCGGCGCTTCTGAACCACAATATCGATGGGATGGCACATGGCGCAGGTGCGCACGACAAGATCGCGGTGCGCGCCTGGTGGCAGGGTCGCTGTATCAATGGAAGTGGGATCAGGTGCGGCGCCAGGCGGCGGGGACGCCGGAGTGCTGCCCATGGCCGGTGTGCCACAAAATGCCAGCAACACTGCTGTGATCCGCAGCGATGAACTACAAGAGCTACCGGCGATCAAGTGCACTGCGCTGCCAGTGAGCCGTGCTGTTGCGAGCGTCAAACGGCTCACGATGCGGGTACGCCCGGGTGCTTGACTGCGGATAAAGTAGGAAGCACGCCGTCAGGCCTGTAGTGCCGGGCTCGCGGCATGAAACCCGATCGGCAGCCCGGCAGCTGGCGTATAACCGTATAACTCCTCAGCAGGCAACGCCGCGTGCAGAATCTTGCGCACTTCAAGCAGTCGGCCCAGATCGATACCCGTCCTCAATCCCATGGCTTCCAGCATAAAGACCAGATCCTCAGTGACGATGTTACCGGTCGCACCAGGAGCAAATGGACAGCCACCGAGACCAGCCAAGGAGCTATCGAAGGTCGTTACGCCAACCTCGAGCCCCGCTACGACGTTTGCAAGCCCCAATCCACGAGTGTTATGCAGGTGCAGGCCCGCGAAGGCTTCATGCCCAATGACCGATCGAACGCGCGAGACCAGGGCTCTGATCTGCGCCGGGTTGGCGTAGCCGACAGAGTCCGAGAGGCCGATTTCATCGCAACCGGCGCCCATCAGACCTTCTGCCAGCTGCACGACCTTGTCTGCTGAGACTGCGCCTTCGTAGGTGCAGCCAAAGGCCGTCGACATACCACCCTCAAATTTTGGACGCCGCGCAGGCGGAAGCTCGCGGAGCAACGCTACGATCCCACGCACTTCCTCGAACATCTCAGCATGCGTCCGTCGGACGTTCTTCATGCTGTGCGTTTCGGAGGCAGAGAACGGGATGGTGATCTTTTGGGCACCTGCCTTAATGGCCGCCTGCGCGCCGTGGAGATTGGGAACCAGTACTGCGACGGTCAAGCCTGGAATGGTCAGTGCATGCGCAACCACTTCAGCCGTGTCAGCCATCTGCGGCAGGAGCCTTGCCGAAACGAAGCTGCCTACCTCGATTTCACGGACGCCCGCCGCTGCCTCGGCATCGATCCAGGCCTTCTTAGCCGCGAGCGGCATAACGGGCTTGATGCTTTGCAGCCCATCGCGGGGACCCACCTCGCTTACGAGAATGTCGGTCTTCATCCGCGCTTACTCCGTGGCCACGTGCTCGAGATGCTTATCCGGGGAATAGATATCCAGGATGTTCCAATGGCCCGTCGTCGGGGTAGGATTATTTTTCATCGGGACATCAAGCACGTAGGGCTTTCCCGAGGCAAGAGCTCGCTTCAAGGCCGGCGCCAAGTCTGCCGCTGAGCTCAGCCGCTCGCCCATGCAACCGTAGGCTCGTGCAATCTGCGCGTAATCGGGTGTCTGATTGGCCCAGCTTCCGGCCGAAGTGGGAAACAAGGTGCCGTGGGTAACGCCGTAAGCTGCCTTTTGCAGACCGGCGATAGTACCGTAAGCGTTGTTATTCATTATGAGCCATATGACGGCCAGATTCTGCTCAGCAGCAGTGGCTAAGGCGGCTGGATTCTGGCCAAAGCCCCCGTCGCCCACGAGTGAAATAACCACTTTGTCAGGACAGGCCATCTTGGCGCCGATCGCCGCCGGTGGGCCAAATCCCATCGTTGCATAGCCCCCAGAGGTAAGAATGCTGCCCGGTGTGTAGATAGGGAACTGCTGGCCCACACCGTTCTTGTTCCAGCCAACATCGGTGACAACGATGGCATCGCGCGGCAGTAGGGCGCGCACCTCAGACAGTATGCGTTCAGGCATCATTGGAAATGCCTCTGAAACCTGCATCTCGTGGTTACTTGCCGCGAATTCGCGCCGGAAGTCAGCTATCTGCTTCAGCATCGCCGGGTTCCTGCGGCCGCCCGGATAGACCTCGCGGGCTACCTGCAGCAGTACCTTCAGCGCCTGTTTCAGGTCTGCCACGACCCCCAGTTCGGTAGAAAAATTTCGACCGATCTCGCTGGGCTCTATGTCTATATGGATGAGTCTGGTGGGGGGAATATTAAACGTGTAATCCCGATACCAGGAGCTGCAATCGGCCTCCTTGAATCGTGTGCCAAGGCCCAAGAGCCAGTCGGCGGCCAAGCAAGTTTGATTTACGAGACGTGTTCCCCAGAAGCCGGTCATGCCAAGCACCAGCGGGTGATCGTCAGGCAGCACGCCTTTGCCCATCAGGCTGTGCGCCACGGGAATTCCCATATGATCGACGAAATCGCGCAGCTCCTGGCTGGCTTGCGCCAGGATCACGCCTCCGCCCGCGTAAATGACCGGACTGCTGGCAGTACCCAGGTATTTCACAATCTCGCGCGCGGTACCCAGATCAACTGACGGCTTTCGAAGCGTGCGCGTATTGGCGTCGAACCGGGTAAAGAGCTCCGAATCGATTTCAGCAGAAAACACATCCATGGGAACGTCGACCAAGACAGGGCCAGGCTGGCCGCTCTCGGCGAGCGAGAAGGCCTTCTCCATAATCTCTGGCAGCAATATGGGGTTGTCGACGCGCCAGGCGCGCTTGACGAAAGGTCGGAAAATCTCAAACTGGGCACCGTCAGCGTGCAGGTTTACTTCCTGATGCGGATGTCGGCCGAAGTAATGGGATGGCACGTCGCCGGCGATTACCACCATCGGAATGCAATCGAGCGCCGCATTAGCCACCCCGGTAGCGGCGTTAGTAAGTCCGGGCCCCAGGTGAGTCAGAAGGACTGATGCTTTTCCCGTGGCCCGCGCGTAACCGTCAGCAGCGTGGGCTGCGATCTGCTCGTGACGCACGTTGATGAACTGCACCGAGCTCTCGGCCATCGCCGCGAGCACGGCGATATTCGTGTGTCCACACAGTCCAAAAACGTGCCGCACGCCGCGACGTTCCAAGTAGCGCACCAGGTGCTTGGCAACCGTGTCTTTCATGGCTACAACGTCTCGGTGTTATAAAACTCGCCAAACAGATCCTGGTCCGACGGGCGATCTTCCGGAATCGGCCGGCTGACCCAAGTGGTCTGCATAAAGTGCTTGAGATGTATATTCTCATTGGTGATGTTGCCACCCCAGATGCCGCAGCCGAGGCTCGAAGTCATCGGCATGCCGTTGCTGAACGACCCAGCGTTGGCCTTCGACTGTGCCTGGCGAACCATCATCCGGCTAACCGGCGCAACTCTAGCCAACTGGTCAATATGGACATCATCGTGAGAGTAAATGCCGCAGGAGTGACCCTTGCCGCCCACATCGTAGATTTGCCGAACTTTTTCCAGCGCCTGATCAAAACCCTCGTAGCGATAGACGGCGAGCAATGTTGTGAGTTTTTCGCGCGAAAAGTTGTGCTCTGGGCCGATCTTGTCATTCTCGACGATGAGAAACTTGCGATCCGGCGGGACCGTGAATCCTGCCCGCTCCGCGATTACCTGCGGCGGGCAGGCGACGGTGTCTGGCAATCGGTGCCCGTGCTCGTCCCACATGACCTTCTCGATCGCCGCCTTCTGCTCCTTGCTGGCAAGAAAGCCGCCTTCCTTGATCAGCGCCGCAACGAAGCTCTCATAGATGCGCGAGTCGATCAGAATATTGCCATCAGCAGAGCAGCCTGATCCGAAGTCGGAGGTCTTCGACATCCGGGTGTTGCGCGCCGCGATGTCAATGTCAGCGGTCTCATCAATGACCATCGTCGAATTTCCGGCACCTACTCCGTAGGCGGGTTTGCCGGAACTGTATGCCGCACGCACCATCGGCTGGCCGCCGGTAGCGAGCGTCAGATCGCAGTTGGCCATCAGATACTGCGTGAGAGGAATGCTCGGCTTCTCAATGCACTGAAACAGATCCGCCGGTGCACCTTGGCGACGAATCGCTTCGCGCATGACCCGTACCATTTCGAAAGTTGTTTTTCGAGAGCGCGGGTGAGGCGAGAAAATTACGGCATCCAGGCACTTCAACGCGTAGATGCCCGTGTAGGGCGGCGTCAGTTCCGGATTCGTAGTTGGCACCAGGGAAGCGATAACTCCCGCGGGTTTTGCGTACTTAACAATGCCCTTACTTGGAATCTCCTCAATAATTCCGGTGCTCTTTTGGCGTAGCGTATCGCGCAGCACGCCCAATATCTTCATGCGCTTTGAGTTTCGCCCTTCGGGATCCCCGAGTCCGCTTTCGCCGACGCTCATGGCCACGATGCGGCCGAAGGTTTTCTCGTTTGCGGTTGCCCACCCCAGTGCCTGGCACAGCCGATCAATCCGCTCTTGCTCGTATTCACGCACTTCGTGCATAGCGGCGCGAGCGCGCCGGATCATTGCGTCAATCTCCAGGCGCACGGCCTCGCCTAAGTCCTGTGCTGTTTGACCTTCCCTCATCACGGTAGCCATAACTGCGCTCTCCACATTGGCGACTTGAGCAACTTCAGAGACTACGGGAATGCGATACCTGCTGGCGCGTGCCCGCTTGAGGGTGCGCTGTGGCACCTTCCCCCCTCCTGTGAGACCTCGCCCTATAAAGCTGCGCTAACGGCCGATGGTGCAGAATGAAAATGACCCTGCCAAATCGGCGCCGGCACGGCGCGTTTCACGTAGAGATCGTAGCACTCACGGACCAGATAGTACACACAGTTATGCAGACATCTTTTGTCGAAGAAACGACTGGAATTGCGTTGCAACAAGCAGCGCAACATTAAGTCTCTTTAGCGAGCTACGCCGTTTCGGAAGCGGGCCAGCATTCGCAATGCATCCGGCTTGATACCCGTAAAGAGACGGAAGGCTTCTGCGGCCTGAAAGACCACCATGCCACCCCCATCGACAGTCGGGCATCCAATGGCCCTGGCTTCGCGCAAGAGCGCGGTTTCGAGCGGGAAGTAGACGATTTCGGCAACCCACTTGCTCGGATTCAGGAGGCTGACGGGGAGCGGCAGGCCGGGGTATTTCAGCATCCCTACAGGCGTGGCATTGATTACGCCGGCGCTGGCGTGCATAGCCTCCGCCAAGTTGATCCCCACCCGGATCTTGGCACTGCCGAATTGGGTCGAAAGTACCCCGATCATTTGCTCTGCCCGGGCTTGATCCAAGTCAAAGACTTGAAGTTGCTGGGCGCCCATCTGCAACATGGCATAGGCTACAGCCGAACCCGCGCCTCCGGCGCCGAGCTGCGTTACCTGCGTCACGCTCGCACCAGGCAGGCCCCGGCGGAAGCCCTCCGCAAAGCCCCACCAATCGGTATTGTGGCCGATTCGTCGGCCTTTGGAGAATACGATCGTGTTCACCGCGCCCAGCGCGCGAGCATCCTCTGACAATTCATGCAGCAACTTGATGACCAGCTGTTTGCACGGATGGGTGATGTTCAGGCCTGCATAGCCCGCAAGCTCTGCCGTCGCCAGCAGATCATCGAGTGCGGCAACCCCTTTAGGTTGCTCATCCAGATCGAAAATCGTATAGCGAAGTCTGAGCCCGAGGGACCGCGCCTCCTCCATGTGCAGTGCTGGACTGCTGGATGCTCGGATGCCGGAGCCAATCAGTCCTGTGAGTATCTCCTCTCCGGCTGAGGTTAGGGCTTTCGGATCGTGAACCGTGGGCATAAGGGATTGGTTTGACTAAGCGGCTGTAGCAATGAACCCGTTGAGAATAGAATCACTGTGCTGGCCATTTGCGGCGCAGGGCGAGGGTGCCCCCGTTTGCGGCACGCGGGCGGACGTTTTCGGCGCCTTGACCGCTATGTACTAACTCGTTAGTGTAGCATTGCGCAGGCAGCACAGATAGAGTTTGCCGGGAGGGGAAAAGCTTGGGGCGCTGCGCCCGGCCCGCCAAATGCACAATTATAGTTTAGCGGGGCGACCCTAATGAAACCTAGCCGGGCTCGTTTCCTCATACTTGCCCTCATTAGCCTTGGCACGGTAATCAACTACCTGGATCGCTCTGTTCTGGGGATTGCCGCGCCGCTCCTGTCAAAGGATCTGGGCCTGAGCGCAGCGGTTATGGGAGTGGTGTTCTCGGCCTTCTCTTGGACCTACGCTGCATCCCAGATACCGGGCGGAGTGCTGCTGGATCGCTTTGGATCAAGAATTGTCTACTTGGTAGCGGTCAGCACCTGGTCATTTATCACTCTACTGCAGGGGGCGGTCTCTGGACTGGGCTCACTGTTGACGCTGCGGCTGGGGCTTGGAGTGGCGGAGGCACCCAGTTACCCCACCAACAGTCGCGTAGTTCGGACGTGGTTTCCTCAGAGTGAGCGGGCAAGAGCCAACGGTGTCTACTGCGTAGGGCAGTACTTTGGACTGGCCTTCCTAAGTCCCGTGCTTTTCTGGATTGCGCGTCACTGGGGCTGGCGCATGCTGTTTGTAGCATCGGGGCTTGCGGGGCTCGTATTTGCGGCTATTTGGTGGTGCGGCTACCGAGAACCTCATGAGAGCCGGCGCGTCAACCAAGCCGAGCTTGACTACATTGAGCGCGGCGGCGGCTTGGGCCACGCGGTGGAAACCGTGCCCTTTTCGTGGCGCAACTTGGCTCGAATCGTCAGCAAGCGGCAGGTGCTCGGGGCCTCGATTGGGCAGTTCGCCAGCAATTCCACACTGGTTTTCTTTCTAACGTGGTTTCCGACCTATCTTGCCACCGAGCGGCATCTACAGATGCAGACGGTTGGCTTTGTAGCGATCCTGCCTTATGTCGCGGCCTCGGCCGGCGTACTGCTCGGTGGCTGGCTATCAGACTGGCTGATCAAGACCACAGGATCAGCAACCCTGGGACGAAAGCTCCCCGTCATTGTTGGCCTCTTGATGGCAACGACGATCGTGGCCGCCAACTTTGTTCACACGGATGCTGCCGTGGTCGCGATCATGTCATTCGTATTTTTCGGGCAGGGCATGTGCAACCTGGGGTGGACCGTAATTACGGATGTTGCACCTCGGCAATTCGTTGGTTTGACTGCCGGCATCTTTAATCTATGCGCCAATATGGCCGGCGTGGTCACGCCGCTGGTTATTGGCTTCATCGTCGGCGGCACCGGATCGTTTTACGGCGCGTTGACGTTCATAGGCGCCCTGGCGATGCTGGGCGTGTTTGCCTATGTCTTTGTACTCGGCGACGTAAAGCGTCTTGAGATCCAGACCTCCTGAAGCGGATTCGAATTCTCTGAGCGCAGCAGGTTCTGGCAAGCGTTGTCGGCCAGTTATTTCGTTTTCGCAGCAGATTCGTCGATCAATTTCGCGACCCGATGCAGGGCTAACGGGTAACCCTGGGTGCCGAGGCCCGCGATAATGCCTGTAGCGATAAGTGACACATAGGAGTGATGCCGAAAGGCCTCGCGTCTGTGGATGTTGGAAATGTGTACTTCGATAATTGGGAAATCGCAGGCACTGAGCGCATCAAAGATTGCAACAGAGGTATGCGTGAAGGCTGCCGGATTTATGACAATGGCTCCGGCGCACTCGCGCGCCTCCTGAATCCAGTCTATGAGCTGGAACTCGGCGTTGCTCTGAAGAAATCTCAGTTCCAGTTTCAGCTCGGTAGCAGCCTTCTTACATTGGGCTTCAACGCTGGCAAGAGTTTCGTGGCCATAAATGTGGGGTTGCCGTTTGCCCAAGAGGTTTAAATTCGGCCCATTGAGCACATATACGATGCGACTCATTTTGTATTTCCTCCAAGATAATGACGAATAGAACGCGATTTTCGCGCCAGCAAATCAGTGGCTGTATTCAAGGGAGCGACTGAATCTGGGCCGTTCGCGCCAACGGCTCGGCTCTGGTACTGTTCAGCGGCGTGAAGATCCATATTGGGAAGTTGTCGGAGATCTGGCAGTGACTAGGGGTACTCTAAATCGAGGCCTATCCGTTTTGGAATGGCTGGCGGCGAATTCGCCCGGGCTGAGTGTTAAGGAGATCGCGACCAAACTGAATATTCCTGCCAGCGCCACGCACCGCATTCTCACCGAACTGATCCAATATGGATATGTCGGTCAGGAGCAGGAGTATGGCAAATATTTTCTGACGCTGAAGATGTGTTCACTGGGGCTCTCGCAGCTCTCTCGCGGCGGTGTCATTGACGTTGCCCAGCCGATTCTTGATCAGCTTGCGCGAGTGTCGGGCGAGGTGGCTCGCCTCGGCGTTGTGGACGGTGAGCAGCTAATCTGGGTCGCGAAGGCGCAGGGGGCGACAGGTGGGTTGCGCTTTGATCCGGATATGGGTGGCATAGCCCCCTTGTCCTGTACCGCATCAGGGCACGCGTGGCTTGCCTGCCTCAGCGACGAGGAGGCGATCAGGCTCGTAACCAAACAGGGAGGTCTCGGAAAATCTACGGGCGACGAAGGAGAGAATGCGCCGCGCACCATTGCTGGGCTTCTGCAGCACCTACATAAGACTCGGTCGCGAGGCTATAGCATATTGGCGGAGGCGGTCCACGTCGGAATTGCGGCCGTGGCTGCCCCCGTGACGCACCCGGTAACCGGCCAGGCGGTAGCCGTGCTCGCGATTGCGGGTCCTCATGTGCGGCTTACGGACAAGAGGATGGCGCAGCTAGGGCCGGTTGTTGTGGAGGCCGCTTCCAACCTCGCCGCGGCGAGTGCCGCCTCACCATTGCTGAGAAAGATAAATTCGAATCCCGACCCTCTATCCAAGCAAGTGGCTCGACGGGTTAAGTCGACGCAGCCTGCCAAAGCCCACAAGGGCCGATCTGACGCTGTCCGCGCTCGTCCACAGCCAACCTGAGCTGTTGAGGCTTGCAAGACAGGCCTAGTGATCCACGTGATGACTCGGGGCTGCCCTTCAAAGGGGGGCTCGGGCTTGACGGCCTAGTTTCCTACCTTTCGCTCACGTTCCCCACTCCAGGTCCATTAGTCGCGATTGGGGCTGGCTGCTTAGTTTGATCGGATTTTCGGGCGGGCGTAGGATAGTGGAATGGCATTCCACCATGGAACGTTGTTCCGAGCTCTTCACAGTGTTGGCAATTGCCGATGACGATGAAGCGGCAATTTTCCCTCGCGCATCTCACTACCCTTGCGCTGGCGCCGCCAGAGATGACCTATCTGGCGGCAAAGGCCGGTTATGACTTTGTAAGCTTCAGGCTGATACCGGTGGGTATGGCCGGCGAGCCCCAGTATCTGCCGCAAGACCGCGTAATGATTCGCCGTACCAGGGCAGCATTGGCTGAGACGGGGCTCCAGTTGCTGGATCTGGAGTTGGCCAGGATCGTCGAAAACGTAGATCCGCGCTCGTACTTGCAGGCCATGGAAGCCGCAGCGGAACTCGGTGCGCGCCATGTGATAACCAGCGCATGGACGGCAAGCCGCGATGATCGCGGCTATCTAATAGACTCCTTCAGCACACTGTGTGAACTGGCTCGGCCGCTGGGGCTGACTGTCGATTTTGAATTTCCCACTTTTTCGCGAATTGCCAGCCTACGAGAGGCTGCCGACATTGTGGCCGCGGCCGGCTGCAAAAACGGTGGAATACTTGTCGACATGCTCTATATGCACTTCGCGCGAGTTAGCGTTGCTGAGTTGGCTGCCCTGCCGCCTCAATGGTTCCACTTCGCGCACTTCTGTGATGCGACGATCGATATTCCAACCACAATTGAGGGGCAAATCCAAATCGCACGTGGCGAGCGTCTATACCCTGGCGAGGGAGCCATAAACCTTGCCGCAATAGTAAGCACGCTGCCAGATGTGCCACTTTCCATTGAGCTGCCGCACACGCAACGAGCTCTGGAGCTGGGTTATGAGGAACACGCGCGTCGTAGCATAGCTGCAGCGCGGCACTACCTCGACACGCACCTACCCGAGATATCGGTTCGGACCGCGGGCCAAATAGTAAAGTAGCGTTGGTGCTGAGAAGGCTTCCTGCGAGAAGAAATCAGCCGTCGGCCCGAGGTGCGCCCGATGATAAGCGACAATCCAAGATGTCTTACGTTTCGGTTCCTTGCCGAGCCCACCGATGTCAATTTCAACGGTAAAGTGCACGGGGGCACAGTGATGAAGTGGATTGATCAGGCCGGCTACGCCTGTGCGGTCCGTTGGAGCTCCTGTTACTGCGTTACTGCTTCGATCGGCGGCGTCGAGTTCCTCGGCCCGGTGCGCATAGGAAGCCTGATTACCGTAGCAGCGCAAGTGGTTGCTACGGGGCGCTCCAGCCTTCGCGTCGTAGTCTCGGTGTCGGCGAGGGACTTACGCTCCAGCGAGGAGCAACTCACCACGCACTGCACGATGGTGTTTGTGGCTTTAGACGACGCGGGCAAGCCCACGCCCGTACCGGCATTCACAGCTCAGAACCCAGAAGAACACCGCCTTGCTGAGCTTTCCGTCAGGATCTCGAAGCTCAGCCAACAGTTGCAGGCGGAGATGCGGCAGGGTTACGGACTGAGCTAGTTACCAGAGCCCGCTCAGGTGACCCGGTACACTCTGAGTCGCACAAGCGTTGCCAGCCGCTCGCCGGCGCACACAAACACATGTTCCGTCAGCCATTGATAAGGGCCTGGACCGGTCTCAAAAATGGGAGTGGCTCTAAAATAGTAGAGCTTGGGGTCGACGGCCTCCCCAGCTGTCAGTCGTCTTACGATGTCGGGCGGGGCGGTGCGAATGCCGGTATTTACGATGCCCACAATTTGACCATCGTGCATCTGCACCGTGTAGCGAGCCTGAAGCAACGTCACACCATCACTACGGATAGTCTGCCAGTCCGCACCGCCGGCCAGGACGGTGCCGCTAACCTCCGCACCAACCAAAGTTCCACCGATGATCGGAATGACGCGACGCCGGCCGCCGTTGCAGTCTCCCAGTTCCTGAGCGGGCGCTACATTCACCGACAGATCGAAGACATGCACCAGTGCCGGCTCGAGCATCCCAACCATGTACTACTCCTTGCCCATTGCCGGGGAATTCAGTAACTAACCCCGACAGCCATAGGAAATGGCTATCCGCCAACGCACTAAACCGATGTCACGCCGAAGTTTTCGTGTGCTTTGGCAGCGGCGTTGGCGAGTCAGCCCTGTACCGGGACTGCGCTGCCAATCGAATGGCGGAGTTGGCCACTCCGTATGAGCCGTAGCCTCGCCGCTCAACAATTTCAAAGAAAAATCGCTTTGCGAATGCTCTGGAGAATAGCTGGAAATATTCGCCGTTCACATCTCGATCATAAAGAATGTTGTACTCGGCCAGATTCTTGACGTACGCGTCTTCGAGACCGTAGCGGGCAGCCAGATCGGCGTAATAATTCTCAGGTATGGGAAGAAATTCCATGCCGAGGGCTCGTACCTTATTTGCAGTCTCAAATATGTCAGCGCTCAAGAATGCAACATGTTGCACGCCGGCACCTACATAATTATTTAGAAATCTCGACGCCAGGGTTCGTGTCGAGGCCGAACCATTGAGTACAACGCGAAGCAGTCCGTCATCAGACTGTACTGCCTGAGAAAGCACTACGCCCGCTGGGTCATCGATCTCGATCTCCGCGGTCCGAGAGACATTGAACAAACTGACATAGAAGAGCTGCCAAGAGAGCATTTCCTCATAGGGTGTTGCCTGCGTGTAATGATCGACACGCACCAATCCCGCTCCGGCGCTGGCCTCCGGCTCCGCGATGGGGACAAATTCTGATTGCCAGATGTTTGCTGCAAAATGCGTCGACATAAAATACAGCAGGCTGCCGCCCACGCCGCGAACTGCAGGAATGTTGTATTCGTCGCGGCGCACAGGCTGAAAGAATGCTCCAATCAATAACTTACGGGCGCGCTCCAATGCCGACAGCGGGTCAACAACTCTAAGTCCGATTGCGCAGACCGATGTCCCGTGAACTGTGTCAAACGTCCCAGCGAATCCTTCCGTTTCACAATTGACCACCAGGTTTATGTCGCCCTGAACCCATCGAGTTACGGCTTTGCTACGGTGTTTTCCCGCTGGAGTGAATCCTAGCGTCCGCAGCAGCTCGCCAAGCGGCTTTGATTCGGCCTCGTTAGTACAAAATTCTATGAACTCCACTCCGAGACATTGAACGCGATCGGGAAGGGTCTTCTTTTGATCTGACTGCAATCGATCAGAAACCTGTTCTTGCAGATAGACAAAAGATCGCATGCCATCCACCGCGATGCCTGCGGTGGAGCCAGCATGGAATCGATCGTTGCTCGTCTCTAGCGAGAGGACCCCGTTGTAGCCCGACTGAACGAGCGTTGCGACATATTCGACAAGTGGCAGGTCACCTTGGCTGGGCATGCATCGAAAGTGCCGACTCCAGGCCAGCGGATCCATGCGAAGCATGGGAGCGTCTGCAACCTGAACCAGGAATATTTTGCGCGGATTAATCGCGCGCAGACTCTCGATGGGCATCTCTCGCGCCAATGAATTGAAAGTGTCGAGAGCGAGTCCAAGGGCCGGATGGTTGGCTTCTTGTACAATGGACCATGCCTCGCGGTGATCCCAGATGTGGCGTCCCCATGCAAGCGCCTCATACGCAATGCGCAGACCGCGTGCGGCGGCTCGCTCAGCAAGTTCTCGCAGGTCAGCCACGATCCTGGCGCGATCCGCGAGAGATTCCACCGAAACATTGGAGCTTACGATCAGCAGATCAGTATCGAGTTCCGTCATGACATCAAACTTGTGCTCAGCCCGATCGAAGGCGCGCCTGCGCAGAGCCGATGGCATGCCTTCGAAATCACTGAACGGTTGAAAAGCGATGCAGGAAAGGCCGTTATCCCGCATGATCCCGCCAACGACTCTGGCCGAATCCGGATAAGTCAGTAAATCGCTCTCACAGATCTCCACTCCCTCGAATCCGGCGTCCGCGATTGCCCAGAGTTTTGCCTCGAGCGATCCACTCAACGATACCGTTGCGATTGATTTGATCATTGTCGATGGGCCGCCTTCACTTGTAATCGACTACCAGGGTAGGCTGAACTACCGCACCATCTGAAACGTCTAGGAAAACTCGGCGACTATCCGCAGCAGGATAATTACGTGTTGCACATGATACCGCCTGTCGCATTGCGCTGCTTGCGGGATCTTGCTGCCAGACGGCAGACGTGGATGTCTCATAGCCAGAGCGAACTATTCTCAGGCCAAGTGATTGCTCCATCGCTGAGGCGAGTGCGCCAATATTCATGAGAGCGGCACCACGTCAAAAGCGATGCTTGTGCGGGCCTGTGATGATTGATAAGGAACAGTCCCATGCCACATGTAGGACGGGAACAGCACCAGTCGACCCGGCCGCGGCGGAATCGTGATGCGCGGCGGAAAAGCCGGACCAAAGTCATCGCTAGGCTCTCCAAACTTAAGCCAGCCCTGTTTTCCCACAGGGTCGGCAGTGCAGTCAGGCACGGCGACGTAGTATGCAGAGCTGATCCAGCCAGATGGGTGAATGTGATTGAGATGATAGCCGGCGCCGGCGATTCGCGAGGACCATGAGCCTGAGAAAGTAAACGCTGAGGTCTTTCGTGAGGTGAACGGATGGTCGGCAGTCACTCGCATCTCGGCCACATAGCGCCGAATAGCGTCTTCGATCCGTGCGCACAGTTTGTCGACAAGTTCATGTCCGTTATAGAAAAGCTCGTCATAGAGACGGGTACCGCCTCGCAAGGTTTGAGTAAAGTTCTCCCTAACGTCGCTTTGCAGCCCATCCAGGTATTGGGAAAGATCCAGATTAAATTTCTGGATGTCCTCGTAGCCATCCGGGGCTTCCAGGTCAAAAACCTGCACGAAGGCGTCATAATTGTTCAATTGATATTCGCGCTTGTCTCCGATAGCCCGGTAACACAAGCCCAACATCGCGAGCGCCGATTGATCGGTGGGCTGCAATTGGTGTGCCCGGGAGGCCATCTCGAAGGCTTGTTTGGAGTCATCGTTTCTTAGCAGAAATCCAGCAAAAGCTGTGAATGCGTCAGCGGCGCCCGCGTTAACTGACACGCTCTTATCATGGGCCGTTCGGGCACCTGCGAGATCGCCCAAAGCCTCTAAGGAGCGGCCCAGTCCCAGCAGCGCGGCTCCGCTATCCGCATCTATATGCAGGGCGAGTTCGAAAGCGTCACGAGCTGCGCGCGCGTTACGGGCTTGCAACAGAAACTGACCCTTGGCGATGAGTGGTAGCGGCGAGCGTGGCGCCCGCCTCGCCGCGAGTTCGTAAGAGTCTAGGAATCTCTGATCGTGTCCTTGGCGATAAAGAAGTTCATTCAGTTGCAGATGGGTATCGAGATCTAGCGGGCTCCTTTCAAGGATAGCTCTATAGGCGGCGATTGCCTCCTCGAATCGCCGCAGATGCTGCAGCACTAAAGCGCGGGTCGACTGAATCTGATCACTCGCTGGCGCCAAAGTAAGGGCAGTATCCAGATAGCCTAGCGCCTCTTGATGTCGCCGCTGCAGCTTCAGGCAGATAGCGAGAAGATGCACTAGCTCCGCCTGATCGGATGCGGACCGTTCGGCAATCTCCCGATGCTGTAGCGAGTATCTCAGCAACCCTTCAGCCTCTACCGTGTGCCGCCGACGTATCAGAAGGCCGCTTAAATTGATGACGGCCTGAACCATGCCTGGGGTCCGCTGCAGCAAGCGTCGCAAACTGGATTCAGCTGCGCTCAGGTCCCCGCTTTCCTCCTGCGCCTTTGCCAATTCCAGCATCACATCCGGGTTGTCCGGCTCTGTGGCGAGTGCGGCGCGACAGTGGACAATCGCCTCATTGGGACGTTTCAGGGCGCGGAGTGTCTGCGCCAGATGCAGCGACGCAAGTGCGTGGCCAGGGCTGATGTTCAGTGCTTGGCGAAAACTGAGTTCCGCGGCGCCCAAGTCCTCTTGTCGAAACCTGATCGTGCCTCTTAAAAAGAGGGCCACTGGATTTAAGGGGGTTAACGATAGCGCCCGCCCCAGATGGCCGTCCGCCGCATCAAGGTCACCCAATGTCATGAGTCGGATCACTTCCGCAAGCAGATCCGATTCATCGATGTGCGGCGATGCTGTAGATTTCATGTCTGATCGACTTGCGTAAGTCTGAAATCACGCGCCTGTAACTAGGTTCATTGGCATCTCGATAATGGAGCGCAGCTCGGAAAAATCGCCGTCATTTGGGACACGCACGACATAGAATCTTAGCCCCCTTGGGCCGTAGATTCCTATGCGCAGCCGACATGAGTTCAGTGGAGTGGTTGCTCGCTACAGGACCCTCTAATGCCTGTTCGCAGATTAGAAGCCAGACCTCATGAGGGTGAGCGACTGCGGTTTCACGGTGCCCTGCCTTTGGCAGTCCTGGACATATACGGTGGTCCCCCCTGGTCGTGATACCTGGCCCGCTGCAAGGTGAGAGGTTCACCTAATCGATGGATGTTTTGTCGACATGCCACCCGTCGCCCTCGGTGCAGAGCCCGCAATCGGACCCTTTAAACGTCTTGCCGGCCGCCTGATCGCCGCGCAGTTGCCAGGCGAACCACTGCCAGCCCAATCGGCCCAATTCTCCGCCGTTAGGCATACCGTAGGTGCCGATGTGTGTCAGTCCCTCCTGCCAGGCGTGAAATATTGGTACCTTGGTAAGGTAGGTGGCGGCGTCCGAGATTCCGCGATAGGCGATGTCGCGCTGCGCGTCTCCTGACAGCAGCAGGATGGGGGCATGGATGGCATCGAGCATTGGATTGCTCGCATCGCTTGCTACTTCTGTGCTTGGGCGCGGTCCACGTCCGACACCCGAGAACAGGATGCTGGTCTTAATACGTGGATCTGCCGACACCGAGGTGGCAAGGCTCCCTCCGCAGGACTGTCCGGCAGCCGCCATCTCTGATGGATCCAGTCGATGGTAGAACTTGCTGGAAGGATCCTCGTTAGCCCGGCTCGCCCAATCAAGCGCTGCAATCATCTGCGCCGCGGTGTTGCGGCCTGCAGCATCGCCTGGCGCCGGTTGTGCGGCGGACGTCGGGGCGGGGGGAAGTGGGGTGGGCGCGGTGCCCGGTGCCGGAACAATAGGGTTCTCCTGCGGGCCAACCTCGTACTTGGGATTGTCGATCGGACCGCCGGCGATCACCAGGAAGCCGTGACTCGCGAATTCCGTCAGTAGTATTCGAAAGCGGTTGCCAGCATTGATGCATGCGCCATTGCCCCACACGATGACAGGCAGCTTGCCGGCCGCGGCAATATTCGCCGGAAAGTAAAGGGTATGATCAGGCAGGCTCTGATCCTCGGCCATAATCGCCTTGAATCGGCCGCTGCCCATGGGTGTAGTAGGTGTCTGGTAGGCCGGCCTCCCAAATGGCAACGGCTTACCGGCATCGTCAGTGGCGGTGCCAAGGACCGGTGGGGGCGAAGCCAATGCGGCGGTGAAGCCGGTGAGCAGGGTTATGAGCAGTGCGACGTTCGCATTCAGTCTCACGTGTGTTCTCCATAATCCGGACGGGGGCCCGACCACCAGCAAGAACTGCAAGAACGGATCGGCGGCGTGCCCGATCCGTCCTCGCTGACCTAGCGCATGCGCCTCGGCCTCTCTCTAGTCACGCGCTCGCGCGGGGTTCGTCCGCGGAATTGGCTTTGCAGGATGGGCAGCCAGCCAATCCATCCGTTTGGTATCTAGCTTTGCAACATAGATGGTGTTGTCAAAAACGATTTTCTGTTCAGCCTTTGGGGACCACGCCGGCCATTTGACCTGTGCAGTATTGGGATTGCCCGTGGCTGCAAACGCGATTAGTGCGCCCATCATGTCCGCTGACAATTCGCGATCCCACGCATTCCACGCGCGGGTGGCGCGAAACAGATTGAAGACATCCTGGGTACCGAACCAGAAGGGAATATCTGCAGTGTGATAGGCGCCGGCCGTTGCGGTATTCATATCTGCGATCGCGACTCCCGGAGCGAAGGAGGGGTTGAGCGCAAACATGTCGATGTAGGCCGGGGACTTGTTGTACTCGGTCTGAAGTTTGGCGCACTCACGAGCCCGAGCTTCGAGACTTGCCTCGCGCGCTGCGTCCATGCCGATCGTTCGAATATCAGAATCCTTGGTCACGGGGAAAAGTTTGAGGAATTCCGGCGCATCGTCACCGTACATCTGGGTTGCCACTGCCTGATAGTCGGCCACCGATTTCGCGTTCACCAGCGGGCTGGCCGCGTCCAAGTCCTCGTGATTGAAAGAGGCGATAATTGGCACATCGTTGAATTCGTGTGCTTGCAGCGTTTCCAGGCGCGATTTTGGCGTGAAGTAACCATCAATGACCCCGCCCGTGCGAATGCCTGGATTATTGTTTCCCACCTGAGATTCCGCCTGGAGCGCAAGAATCTTGTCGGCCGGGACCAGGCGCATATCATCCAGGCTGGCAACGCCTAGCTTCTGCTGAATCTCCAAACCAATCTTCTCGCCGTCAGCGAGGGTCGGCATGGAGCCGCCCAGTGGTCCTGCGCCGCCCCATCCGCAGCCGCTCGACATAACGGCGCCGTGGAACAGTCCCTTGGACAGCGGGCTGAAAAGCTGGGAGGTCACGGATGCGGCGCCGGCTGATTGACCCATGATGATAACCTTCGACGGGTCGCCGCCAAATTTTGCAATGTTATCGTGCACCCACTTGATGGCGGCATTTTGATCTAGGTAGGCATAATTTCCGGAATGACCTCCCTGTTCCTTCGTGAGCTCGGGATGAGCCATGAACCCGAGTATTCCAACTCTGTAGTTGAGGTTGACGAATACAGCGTTGCCCGTCTTTGCAATAGGCTCGCCGCCGTAGAGAGCGATGCCACTAGAACCGATAGTGCCTCCGCCGCCATAGATAAACACGATAACTGGTAAATTGGAGCCAGCGTGCGAGTCCCCTGGCGCCCAAATGTTTAGGTACAAGCAGTCTTCGCTCGTGGGCTCTTCACCGAAGTAGTGATTAATGTTGTGCGGGCGAAGCACTTGGATACATTCGGACATCTTCCGATCGGCGTTCCATACGCCCTTCCAGCTCATCGGCTGAGGTGGCTGCCAGCGAAGTTTCTGCACCGGCGGTTTTGCAAACGGGACGCCTAGCCAAGCCTTGACGCCGGAGGGCAGCACCTTGCCGGCCAGCGAGCCGCCGGAGGTGTCGATGGGCGCCACTGGAGTATCCACGGTTTGCGCCATGAGAGCTGGGGCTCCCAACAGGCCCGCAGCTAGAGTGCCCGTTGCGAGACAGGCGAGCATCGGCCGGAAAAATTTCATGACTATCTCCGATTGCATTGAGAGGTTAGCTGTGCGCGTTTGCTTGGTCTGCTTACGCGGTCAGCGTGTGATGAATGAGTCCAGACCTGCGCCAATTGCGGCCCCCCCCCGCACAGGAGTATTGAACGCTCGACTTAGGGAGTGAGTTGCTGCTGATCCAATGGCCCCCACGCTCTTCAGCGTCCGTACCTGCCTTTGGCCTGGGACGGCTGGTCTCCAGCGTCCAGGCATTTATGCGGACCCGCCAAACGGTACACGGACTGGTTAGTTCATGTCAATATGAAGTGCGGCGGCGGCGCAAGTTGGCAAGAAAACTGTGGGAATTATCGTGGACGCTGAAGGAAGACCCGTCGGGAATAGTGCAGTGCGCGCATATGCAATTCACTGGGATTACCCTGCGCTCGATCTGCCGCGGGCCCTGTGCTAGCGCAATGGCTCAAGTTCAGGCAGCAAGAATGGGTTACAGGGGACCTATCACATGCGACCAGGTTTCCATATCGCACGCAGTGCCGACAAGAATGCGCTCTGCTGGGACGTTGGTATCTTCGCCAGCAACGAGGTCTCATGTTTATTCATGGCCGTTCTACCGCGCTGCGTTAGCCGGTTGCCAGCTTCGGGCAGGCGCAGCCTCTGCGAGCGACCGTCATACGCTGACGGTCAATTAGGTTTCGCTCTGCAAGGCGCTCAGCCAGTGTGGCCATATTGGCGCTGGCTATCTCGAGTAACTTCCCTATGTCGCTCTGCGTGATGCCTGGCTTCGCTTCGATGACCATCAATACCGTCGCTTGGGCGGGTCGCAAATCCAGTGCCTCCAGGCGTCGCGCGAGCCGTGTCATGGATAGTGAGGAAGCGCGCCGAAGGGCGTAACCGGGAAAATTCTTAAGTGGATCCCTCACCGTGCGCTAAATCTCCACGCCGCGCGTGTATCGTGGCGCTTGCCGCGCACTTTGGAACGCTATATCGTATAGCTATCATAAGAACATTCGGAGGGGCTAACTATGCGTTTTGAACGTATCAGTCCGATTACCGATGAACCAGCGAGCAGCGCCCCCGCTATGACTGTGGGCGAGGTTCGGGCCATTGCCGCTAAAGCGGCGCTCGCCTTTCCCGTGTGGGCCGCAGTCGGCCCCAACGGACGTCGTGCCGTGCTCAACAAGGCTGCCGCTGCACTGGAGGCCCGCAAGGAGGAGTTCGTCAAGGCGATGATGGGCGAGATCGGAGCCACGGCCGGCTGGGCGATGTTTAATCTAATGCTTGCCACCAGCATGACCCGCGAAGCCGCCGCACTGACGACGCAGATCAGTGGTGAGGTCATACCGTCGGATAAGCCTGGGTGTCTCGCCATGGCGCTACGCGAGCCGGTGGGGGTCATTCTTGGCATCGCGCCCTGGAACGCGCCCATCATATTGGGGGTACGCGCGATCGTTACCGCGCTGGCCTGTGGAAACGCCGTCATTCTAAAAGCTTCGGAGATTTGCCCGCGTACACACGAACTGATCATTGAAGCGTTTGTCGAGGCGGGCTTTCCAGAAGGCGTGGTCAACGTGGTCACCAATGCCCCGAAGGATGCCGCGGACATTGTGGGAGCACTCATTGATCACCCGGCCGTCAAGCGCATCAATTTTACCGGATCAACTGCGGTAGGGCGGCTGATTGCCACGCGGTGTGCACAACAGCTAAAGCCGTGCCTGCTGGAGCTTGGCGGCAAGGCGCCCCTCATTGTCCTCGAGGATGCAGATCTGGATGAGGCGGTAAAGGCCGCAGCATTTGGCGCGTTCATGAATCAGGGGCAGATCTGTATGTCGACCGAGCGAATCATCGTGATCGAATCAGTGGCACCGGATTTCATCAAACGCTTCGCTGCGAAGGCAAAGTCCATGGCGACTGGCGATCCACGCGAAGGCAAAGCACCGCTAGGTGCCGTGGTTGATAAGAAAACGGTATCGCATGTCAATGCGCTGATCGATGATGCCATCGCCAAGGGTGCTCAGATGATCGCCGGTGGAAAGGCTGACAGCGTATTGATGCCCGCAACCGTCATGGACGGGGTCACATCGGCCATGAAGATTTATCGCGAAGAGAGCTTTGGTCCGGTGGTAGCTGTCATTCGAGCCAAAGACGAAGCTGAGGCCATTCGTTTGGCAAACGACAGCGAATACGGCTTATCGGCGGCGGTCTTTACGCGCGATACGGTTCGCGGCCTTCGCGTGGCGCGACAAGTGCGCTCGGGCATGTGTCACGTCAACGGGCCCACGGTGCACGACGAGGCTCAGATGCCCTTTGGCGGTGTCGGCGCGTCAGGGTACGGAAGATTTGGAGGAAAGGCGGGCATAGATCAGTTCACCGAGCTGCGCTGGATCACAGTCGAAACCTTGCCCGGACATTTTCCTATCTAAACTCAGCTAGGGGAACTTAGTCATGACGAGCGATCAAATGGTTGCGGCCAAGCCGGGCAGTGAACGCCCTGAGTCGGATACTGTGACGTTCACAGTCAATGAGGGCATCGCGTGGGTGAAATTCAATCGCCCGGAGAAGCGCAATTGCATGAACCCTAAGCTCAACCGGCAGATGATGCGCGTGCTCGATGAACTGGAGTTTCGCGATGATCTGGGCGTCTTGGTGCTCTCAGGCGAGGGAACATCTTGGTCGGCTGGCATGGACCTCCAGGAGTATTTCCGGGACAACGAATCCAAGGGACTGGCCGCCGTTCGAACTGTACAGCGGGAAGCCTATGGGTGGTGGCGCCGGCTGCGCTGGTACCAAAAACCGACCATAGCGATGGTGAACGGATGGTGCTTCGGAGGCGGCTACGGACCGCTGTTTGCGTGCGACCTCGCCTTTGCCGCCGAGGAAGCTCAATTTGGTCTATCGGAAATCAACTGGGGCATCTTGCCCGGCGGTGGCGCAACCAAGGTAGCGCGGGAGCTACTGTCGTTTCGACGCGCCATGTACCACTCGCTCATGGGTGAGAATATTGATGGTCGAAAGGCGGCCGAGTGGGGGTTGGTCAATGAAGCGCTGCCCCTGGCACAACTTCAGGCGCGCGTAGAACAGGTAGCACGAACCTTATTGACGAAGAACCCGATAGCACTAAAGGCGACCAAAGATGCAATCCGCCGGGTAGGCGAGATGACTTATGAGAATGCCGAGGACTTTCTGGTCCGGGCGCAGGAGGCGGCGAACTTCTTCGACAACGATGGGCGTAAAGAGGGGATGCGCCAGTTTATTGACGAGAAGAGCTACAAGCCAGGGCTCGGCGCTTACGATAGGTCCAAGCAAGGTTCCGACAAGAAATGAACCGGGTGGCTGCCGCCCGCCCGAGCCTCCGAGCGTTGGAACGTCTGCTCAAGCCACGCTCGGTTGCCATTGTCGGCGCGTCGCCGACATCCCGAGCACTGGGGGCCTCCGTGATAGCGAATCTTGCGCGCATGGGGTTTGCCGGTGAAGTTTACCTGATCAACCCAAAGCGAGAGGAGATCGGAGGCCGCCGCTGCCTCAAGTCGGTTGAAGAGTTACCCGTGGGTGTTGATGCTGCCGTGCTTGCGATCCCGCGCGCTGCCGTGCTGGACACTGTTAAAGCGTTGGTGCGCCGTGAGGTGGGCGCTGCGATCATATTTTCTGCGGGATTCGCCGAAGGCGGCGAGCAAGGCCTGGAAGAACAACGGCAGCTCGCGCGAATCGCTGCTGACAGCGGCATCGTTATCGAAGGTCCCAACTGCTTAGGTATGGTCAACTATGTCGACGGTATTGCGCTTACGTTTGTTGAAACGCCGGCTGTGGCGCTGGGTGAGCGACGGGGTATTGGGATCGTGTCGCAAAGCGGCGCGATGGCAGCAGTGCTGGGTGTCACGCTGACCAGCCGGGATCTCGGGATCTCCTATT
>Ga0302326_10003882_pt1 | contig 34986 bp, 29 predicted proteins | sample Palsa_T0_3_FD_202264 | JGI IMG/M metagenome (GOLD analysis project Ga0302326, IMG submission 202264) | Peat permafrost microbial communities from Stordalen Mire near Abisko, Sweden - Palsa_T0_3 | ecosystem: Environmental > Terrestrial > Soil > Palsa > Peat permafrost | place: Sweden: Abisko...
GGCGTGCTTGCCGCCGCGGACATCGAGGCCTTCACCACCACCACGACGTTCCTCATCATGCAGTCGCTGCGCCTGGACCGCGGGCACCTCGGACCGGTCCACCCGTGACCACGACGCACCGGGGCCGGGCCAGCGCCGGTCCCGGTGCGGACCTGGCACCCGGACCTGGCACCCGGGCCCGGCACCCGGGCCCGGCACCCGGGCCTGGGCCGCCTTACGGCCTGCGCGGGGAGGGCGCGAGCAGGCCAAGGGCGCGGGCGCGGTCCACCGCCTCGTGGCGGCTGTGCACGCCGAGCTTGGCGTACAGGTGGCGCCGGTGCGTATTGACGGTGTTCACCGAGAGGAATAGCTCGCTGGCGATGTCGTGCACCGTGAGGTGGGTCGGCAGGTAGCGCAGGACGCGCGTCTCGCTGTCAGTGAGTTGTGCTAGCCCCGGGGGGACGATCCCTCCCAGACCCCTCCAGCTCGCGCGGGGGCTGCCCGCCTCCCCGTACCCCCCCGGCCCCCCAAGGGGGATCGCCAGGATCTGTGAGATCAAGGCGGGGTACGCGGTGCCGCCCCGGGCCTGCCGGTCGAGCAGGGCGGGGACGGGGTCCAGCAGGAACGGCAGCAGCATGCCGTTGGACTCGGTGATGCCCAGCGCCCGCTCCAGGGCACGTCCGGCGGCGGCCACCTCGCCCAGCGCCTCGCGGGCTCTCGCCTCGAGCAGCAGTGCCGTCACCATCCGTATCAGGCGGACCTTGGCGACCGGGCCGTCCAGGACGGGCGCGAGCACATCAGCCGCCGCCTGCGGGTCGCCGGTGGCCAGTCGCAGCGCCGCCGCCGCGATGCGCATCTCCGCGCTGCCCCGCTCGCCGGAGTCCAGTCCGGCCAGCGCCTCCTCGGCCCGTCCGGTCTGGCCGAGCCGCACCAGCGTCTGCAGCATCCGTGATCGCATCGACGTCGCCAGAGTGTGCGGCCTGGCCAGTGTCGCGGCCAGCTTTTCCGCGCCGCCGAAAGCATCCAGCGCCTGCTGATAACGGCCCCGGGCCAGTTCCAGGACCGCGCGAGCGTAACGCAGGCTCACCCCGGCGGCCGGTTCCACCTCGGTGCGCAGGGTGCGCTCGGCGCGGTCCAGCCACGGTTCCGCTTCATCCAGGCGGCCGGCGAACAGCAGCACGATGCCGAGCTGAGCGTAGGCCACCCCGGCGAGCGGCTCGTCCCCCCAGCCGTGCTGTTCCGCCAGCTCGATCGCCCGCCTGCTCCACTCCGCTTGCGGCGGCCCGGGGCGGAACAGCAGCATGCCGTGCGCCCCGTGGGTCAGGCCGGTGAACTCCAGGTACGGCCGCCCGATCAGCCGCGCCAGGGCCACGCCCTGCTTCAGGTGCCGGTCCGCGTCCGCGAACCGGAACGCCCAGACCTCGGCAATACCGAGGCTGATCAGTGCCGCGGCGCGGAGATCCTCGCTCAGCCCGAGGTGCGCGGCATCGGCATCCTCGGTGTGGGCGAGCAGCCGCTGCGCCTCGTCGGCCACGACAGGGAAATCGATGAAACGCCGGGCCAGGAAGAGCCGCAGCGCCGCCAGCATGACCTGCACGCGCCCGCGGCGCTCGGCGGGCACCGCCGTCAGGCCGGCGGCGGCCACGGCCAGGTGCCGTCCGGCGTCTTCCAGCGCTCCGCGGACCAGATCAGCGGCCACCTGCACGGCGGTGAGCTCCGGGCTGGCCGCGACGACCCGGCAGGGGAACGTGGCCAGCAGCCCGGCCAGCGTTGCTCCTCGGCCGGCCAGGTAGAGGTCGAGCCAGTGGTCCGACAGCATCCGGGCTGCCGTCCCCCAGTCGCCGACGGCCTGGGCATGCCGGACCGCCTCGACCGGGTATCCCTGCTCGGCCAGCCACCCGGCGGCCGCGGCATGCAGTGCGGCCTGCTCGTACGGCTCAGCGCGGCGCAGTTCCAGTCGCAGCATGTCCGCGAACAGCTGGTGGTAGCGGAACCAGGTCCGGCCCGTGTCCAGCGACACCACGAACGCGCCCGCCTGCTCCAGGTCTTGCAAGATCCGTTCCCCGCCCGAGCGGCCGGTCAGCACGTCGGCCAGCGGGCCGGACACCCGCTCGAGCACCGAGGTGCGCACGAGCAGCCGGCGTACCTCCTCGCTCTGCCGGTCCAGCACCTCGGCCAGCAGGAATTCAGTCACCGTCCGGTCGGTGCCGGAGAACTCCGCGGCGAACCGCTCCGGGTCGGGGTGCCCGGCCAGCGACAGCGCGGCCAGCCGGAGCCCAGCCGCCCAGCCCTCCGTCCGGCCGTGCAACCGGGCCAGCGCTTCCGCCGCCAACTGCACCCCGGTGGCGGCGAACAGCGCCCGCGCCTCGACCAGGCTGAACCGCAGATCGGGCGCGCGGATCTCGGTCAGCTCTCCGGTCAGCCGCAGCCGGTGCAGCCCCAGCCGCAGGTCGTGCCGGGTCGCCAGGACGAACCGCAGCTCCGGCGGCGCGCGCAGCAGCAAGAGCTCCAGCTGCGGTAGCACTTCACCTGACCCCAGCAGGTGCGCGTCGTCTATCACCAGCCATAGCGGCTCCGCCAGCGGGGCCAGGTCCGCAAGCAGCCGCTCCACCACGGCCCAGCCGTCCAGGCCCGGCGCCGCGGTCAGCGGCCGTACCAGCGCGGATCCGGCCGCGGTGCCCCGCAGCGCGTCGGCGACCGAGATCCAGAAGTGCCGCGGGTCGCGCTCCTCGCCGTCCACCGGTACCCAGGCGGCGCGGGTGGCCAGGCCAGCCTCGGCGATCCAGGACCGCAGCAGCACCGTCTTCCCGCTGCCGGCCGGCGCCGATATCTGCACCACGCGCTCCGCTTCGGCCAGCCGCCGCAGCAGCGCGCCGCGAGACACGATCCCGGCCCGGACGGAAGGAGCGGCGGCAGCCTCGGGCGTTCCGGGCTGGCCGGCGGCGGCCGGGGCGCCGCTTACCGCCGCCAGGGCAGCTACGGCGTGGCCGGGCCCGTGCAGACCGGGCTGGAAAGGTACCAGCTCGTTCGGGATGACCGGGACGGTGGCTACCTCACGCATGCCGCCGACCCTGCTCTGCGGGCCACGCTCCAAGTCAATACCCTCAGCCGGACGATAGATAGTCGTCAACTGACGACACCCGGCCCAGGGCGACCCGGTCACCTCACCGCGGCTACGGAGAGACGCCGTGACGCAGCGCCTCGCGAACGATCTCCACCCGGCTCTTGGCGCCGAGCTTGGCCAGGATGTGCGAGATATAGGTCTGCACGGTGCGCCGGGACAAGAGCATGCCGCGGGCGATCTCGGACGTCGAGTCGCCCCGGGCGACCAGGGCGGCGATCTTGACCTCGGTCGGCGTGAGGGCGGCCCAGCCGGTGGCGGTCCGCGGCCCGCGCGGACCGCGGACGCCGCGCCTGATGCCATAAGGCCGGAGCCGGCTGTCGGCCCGGCGGATGTCCCAGCGGGCATCCAGGCTCTCGTACAAGGTGACGGCCTCGTTCAGCGCGTCCCGTGCCTCGTCGCGGCGACCGCGTTCGGCCAGCACGGCGGCTAGGTCTTCCACGGCGGCGGGCAATTCGGTGGCCGGGCCGGCCACCCGGTAGTGCGCGACGGCGTCCCGGAGCGGGACCGGATCAGATCGCAGCAGTCCCTGGCACCGCAAGCTGGCCGCGGCCGCCCGGGCCGGCCGGGTCTCAGCCGCGGCCTCCTGCTGGCAGGCTCGCGCCGCGGTCCGCGCCAGCTCCCGGTCTCCGCTGACCATCGCCAGCCGGACCAGGTCAGGTAGCCACTGATGGGTCAGGGTCATCTCGCCGTCGCGCCGGGGCAGGATCGTGGCCAGTATCTGCATGGCCTGGCGCGCCTCGCCGCGCTGCTCCAGCGCCACGGCCTGCGCGGCGACCAGGAAATCCCGGTTTTCCCGGTCGGGAACCGTCAGCACGGGCAGGGCCAGGCCCGCGCGCAGCTGCTGGTCGGCTGTGGTGCGCTGGTCCCGGCGCCCGGCGATGAGCGCGGTCACGCCGTGGATCAGCAGCGCCGGCCAGCGCTCGCGCAGAAACGTATACGTGAGCCCGGGCGCCTCGTCCTCTTCCGTGCTGAGCTCGGCCAGCGCATCGTCCCACTGGCCGAGCCAGTACCGCAGCACCGCGGCGATGGCCCAGGTCGTGCGGTCGGGACTACCGCTGCGCTGGGCAGACTCGCGGGCCTGCCGGAGAGTCACCTCCGCTTCCGGCCAGCGGTCCAGGTTCTGCAGGGTGAAGATGCGGTCATCGAGGGCGAACGAGCGCAGGTCCGCGTAGCCGGGATCGTCGCCGAGCGCGCGCAGCGCCTGGTCGATGTAGCCGAGCGCGGCGACATGGTCACGCCTGATGCTGTGGCTCAGCCACAGGTCGGTCAGGGCGTGGGCGGTCGCGAACGCGTCGCCTGCCTCCTCGGCGACCGTGCGGGCCTGCCGGGCGGTCTGGTCTGCCGTATCCAGGTTGCCGGTACCGGCACGCTCGAGCATCGCCAGCATGGCCAGCATCCGGGCCCGCCACTGCTTGGGCAGGTCGGTCAGCGCCAGGGCCTGCCGCACGGTGGCAGTCGCCTCGTCGCTGTGGCCCGCACTGACCTGGGCACGCGCCAGCACCGAGTACGTCTCGGCCCGCCGTGCCGGGTCAGTGATCACCGGCAGCGCCGCCCTGGCCTGCTCGGCCGCCTCGTCATAGGAGCCGCCGGCGAGCAAGGCTCGTACCAGGCCGGCCATCAGCCCGTCCCTGGCTTGGTCACCGCTGGGCGTCGCATCCAGTTCCCGCCGCAGCAAGTCGGCCGCCAGCCGCGGTGCCTGCGTGGTCAGCGCGGGCGCGGTCTGGATAAGCCAGGCTCGAGCCCAGCCCGCCCCCGGCTGTCTCGCCGCGAAAAGCTGCTGGGCGACGCTCAGGGCATCCGCCTCCGTGGCCGCGAGCTTTCGTGCCGCCTCGGCGTGCAGCGCCGTGCGCAGTGCCGTCGGCATGCTGTCGTACAGCGCCTGGCGGATCAGCTGATGCCGGAACGCCAGTTCGGCCCCCGAGCCGACCAGGATGCCGGCTGTTACTGCCTCCTGCAGGCCCGCTGCCAGTTCCGCCACCGGCCTGCCCAGCAGCACGGCCAGGTCGGCGACCGTGAACTTCCCGCCGAGCAGCGCGGCGGTCCGGAGAACCTGTGCCGTCTGCGCCGAGACGGAGCTGAGCCGGTCATGCAGGACGGCGGCCAGCGAGGCCGGCAGTTGCTCCTGAGCCGACCAGGGGCCGCCGACGGCCCGCTCACGGCCGCCGGCGGCCCGCTCACGCGCCAGGGCGTCGACCAGCTCGCGCAGGTACAGCGGATTTCCGGCGGCCTGACCGGTCAGCTGGCGCAGCGTAGCCGCGGGCGGCGTGCCGAGCGTGGCCGTCACCAGCGTGGCCACATCGGCCTCGGGCAGCGGTCCGAGCGTGACCACCGCGCCGCCGCGGCGGGTGAGTGACCTGCGCACCTGCTGCACCTCCGGCCGGCGCGGATCCGACCGGCAGGTCGCGATCAGCAGTAGTGGCAGCTGATCAATGGAGGCGGCGAGCTGGTGCCAGACGAGCAGCGACGCCTCGTCGGCCCACTGCAGGTCGTCGATGACCAGCACCGTCGGGGCGGTTGCGCACAATTCGTCGGCCAGCGCGATCAGGACCTCGATGCCGGAAACCGACGCGTCGCCGTCGGTGAACAGCCCGAGACGGTGGCTACGCAGCAAGCTGGCAGCGTGGACGCGGCGCGGGTCGGGCGAGCTGAGCCGGACCTGCAGGCAGTCCTGGATCACGCTCAGCGGCAGCCGCTCGGCGAGTTCGTCCGCGATCCCCCAGCCGATGTCCCACCCCAGCTCGCTCGCTGGCGCCAGGGCCTCGGCGACCAGGGTCGACCTGCCGATGCCAGGCTCGCCCTCGACCCAGACCGCCGTGCCCCTGCCATCGCGGAGAGCATTGACGCCGGCCCCGAGGGTCGCGAGTTCCTGGCTGCGGTCCACCCACCGCAGCGGCACGTCGACGGGCCACATGGCTGTAACGTACGCCCTGCCTGACGGCAACGCCTGTTCGATTGGGTGCAGCTCTTTTGGAGTGAGGCGGTTGGTCAGGCTCCGAGCGCGTATTGTCCCTGCTTGGTGCCGGGGTAGAGCCGACGGTGCTCGCGGGCGAGGTGGAAGCGCCAGTATTCCTCGAAGTCGCCGTTGCTGATCACCGCGCGCAGGGTCAGGACGGCTTCGGCGCCGTCCAGGCCCCGGGTCGCCGCCTGCAACAGTGTTCCCACGCTCAGTATCGCCACGGGACCTGTTCCGGGCTGCCGTCACCCGCGCGCTCGACGGCGACGTCGCCGCCGCCGAGCGAGCGCTGGCCGATACCAGCCGCCCGCTTCGCGACCGGCCCAGCGAAGCCTTTGACCACTGGACCGGGCGTTACGTCGGCCCGCTGACCAAAGACGTCGCCATCTTGATCGAGAGCCACCCGGACCTGCTCGCTCCGATGGCCACCGAGTACCCCATCCGGTTCGCCGCGATGGTCACCGACGCCATCACCGCCGACCTGCCCGCCGGCCGCGCAGGCGCAGCGTCCGGCACGGCCCGTCATGACCGGCGGCGCCCGGAAGGGAGCCGCATCATCGTGTGAATTCAGCCCCCGCGCGAGGGGGGTAGCTGCACACGATATCGATTAAGTGTCAGGAACTGGCCCTAACTAGTCCCACCAGCCCCACGACTGCCGCCTCGGAGCCAGTTCAAGATCGTTCGTCAGTTTGGGTTGCTCCAACGACCCAAACTGACGAACGATCATGGCGGGCGCCCTAGATCGTTGACCGGGGATTCTGGTGAGGTCAGGGGCTTACGTGGTGGTAGGCGATCAGGGAGCCATTGACCGGTGCGCCGATCTGCCAGTTGTGCCAGATCGCCGCGTTGAGGGCGAGCAGCCGCTGCACGATGCGTGCCCACAGGTCGGCGGCCGCGCGCCCGCCGTGGCGCTCGAGGCCGAGCTGGTTCTTCAGCGTCCAGATGATGGCCTCGATGCGCTGGCGCAGCCAGTTCGGGAACGGACGCGGGGTCGTCTCGTCCTTGCGGGCCGGGCGGATCAAGATCAGGCCGAGGTCCGGGCCGGCGAAGAACGCCTCGGTCTCCTCGCCGGACAGTCCCTTGCCGGTGACCACGGCGGTGCCCGGGGCCGGGCGGTTCGCCGCTGGTCCTCCGGCATCTGCCGGGCCTGCTCGCGTTCCCCGTACAGCTTGGGGTTGGCCAGGCCGAACCCGGTGACGGTCCCCTCGCAGGTGCACATCAGCAGCGGCTTGGCGCCCCAGTAGCAGCGGGAATGGCTGGGGCAGTACCTGTAGCCGGCCCATCCGAAAAGGTCAGAGCGGCGGGCGGTGATCACCGACTGGCCAAGCCGAAGCAAGACAGCCCCCCTTAGCCAAGAGCAGTGCACCCAAGCACAGCCAAACCGCCCCGTGACCGTCCACCGGTCACGGGGCGGTTTCGTCTGCCGCTGGCCAGCGATGCCAGGACACGCCCGCCTGACTGGCTCAGCGTCTGCGTGTCGCGGCACCTGTGACGCCTGCTGACGCCCACCTGAAGTACCCTCCGGGCCCTTGCGTCTCTGGGATACTGCGGCTGTGCCTGACCTGGATGCGATGTGGCGTCAGGCGGACGCCGCGCTGCTGCGGTGCCTGGAGCTCGCGCATCGGTCTTTTCTCGCCGGCGGGCTGCCCGTCGGTGCCGTGATCGTCGCGGGCGGCGGCGAAAGGGTCAGCGAGGGCCGGAACCGGGCCTATGATCCTGCGGGCGGGGCTGACCGGCTGCAGCGCACGCCCATTGCGCATGCTGAGATGAACGCGCTGGCGGGCATCGAGACCGGGACCGAACTCGCCGGCATGACATTGTGGTCCTCGCACCGGCCCTGCGCGATGTGCGCGGCCGCGCGCGAGTTCACCGGCGTGGGCGCGGTTATCTTCATCGCCCCGGATCCATCAGATGACGACGGCGGCGAGGACCCGGACGGGATCGAGACGGAATGGGTCATCGCCGCCAACCTGCTGTTCTTGTCCGGAGTGGCCGCCTACTCCGGCTCATCATCCCCGATGATCGCGCGGGCCGGGCAGCGCGAGCCAGAAATCACCAACTTGATGCGGATCGCCGGCGACACCGCTCTCCGGCAGCCAGCACTCCGCGATGCCCTTGCGCCGGCCTGGCCCGACATCCAGGCCGCAGCCAGGGAACGGCGCAGCCGCCGCGGACGCGGCGCATAGGCGTCACGACAGCTCACCAGCGACGAATCCCCGGTCAGCGATCTAGCGCGGCCGCATCGACCCGGCGAAGGCCCAGTGTTCGACCAGCTGGCCGTCGCGGACCCTGACCATGTCCAGGCCACGGGCCTCGAAGGGGGCACCGGTGGGCGGCTGGCCAAAGAAGTCGCCCGCGTGCGTGCCGCGCAGCAGGTAGCGGTGGGCGATCCACTCGCCCTCCGCCACCGACTGCTCGGTGACTATCTCCAGGTCGGGACTTGCGTCCCGCATGCTCTCCCACTTGCGCCGCCAGTCCTCCCGCGTCACCCGCTCACCCTGGTCGAGCGACTCAGCGGCGATGAAGAGCACCGCCGCCTCGAAGTCATCGCGCTTCCGGGCGCGGCCGATGGCTCGCAGCACGGCGGCGGGACCCGGCACGTCGGTCATCTGTGTCCTCCTGAACTCGCCCTGGCCTGACTGGCCGCAATAAACGGGGACTATTCCCTGGTTACGCTCAAGACGATACCGGGGAACAGTCCCCGCTTGCAAGTAGAATCGGCGGCATGGCATCCCGGGTTCCCCAGCGGGCCGACGCGCAGCGCAACCGCGAACGCCTGCTGGCGGCGGCCGAGACCGCGTTCAACGCCCAGGGTGCCGGCGCCTCGCTGGACGACATCGCCAAGGCGGCCGGGGTCGGGAACGCCACCCTCTACCGGCACTTCCCGACCCGGGCGAAGCTGCTCGAGGCCGTCTACGACCAGCGGATAGCCGAGCTCTGCGCCGCCGCGGCCGAACTCGCGCAGCCGGCCGCCCCGGCCCTGGCCCTGCACGAATGGCTGCGCGCGGTAGTCGCGCACGTCACCGACCGGCGGGTGCTCGCCGACGCGTTCCTTGCCGCCTACGAGGGTCCCGCCGGCATCGACCCGCCGCAGTTCGCGGCCTGGCACAACGCGCTCTTCGACGCCGGCCGCCCGCTGCTGGCCGCGGCCCAGGACGCCGGGACCGCCCGCCGGGACGTGGACATCGCCGAGCTCCTGGCCCTTGCCACCGGCGTGGCCCGGGCCGGGAGCCCGGCCCAGGCCGAACGCTTCCTCAGCGTCCTGCTCGAGGGGATCACGCCCCGCTTACCTTATTTCGACGGTCGTGTTACCTGGTGAGCGCGACTGGTTCCGTCAGGCCGGCCGGCATCCGCGGCGCGTGCCAGTCGTCTGGGACAGGTAGCCTTAGCCGTCCCAGCCTGCCAGCGCGGTGATGGACCTTTCTATCTGCGTGCTTGTGCCGATCGGGAGCACCACGATCTCGGTCGCGCCAGCCTCGCGTAGCCTGCTCAGCTGGTCGAGCACGGCGGCCTGCGACCCGAGCGCCATGGCATCGCTGATGCTCGCGGCCCCGCCGCGGGCCAGGATGGCCCGGTAGTTGGGGAAGGTAGTGGACCCCGCGAAGCGCTGGGCCGCCCAGGCCCGCAGGCCCTCCTGATCGTCATCGATGCACACCGGGACCATGGCGACAATCGCCGGCTGCGGGCGCCCAGCGTCCTCGGCGGCCTTGGTGACACGGGGGAGAACATGTTCCGCGATGGCCCTTGGGGTGGTCCAGGAGACGATGGTGCCGTCGGTGAGCGAGCCGGCCACCTGCAGCATGACCGGCCCGAGGGCAGCGAGCAGGACCCGCGGGGCGGGAACGCCTGGGATGTTGACGGCGGCGGACACGTCGAGCGTCTCACCGTGGAATTCGGCTGTTTCTCCCCGCAGCAGCGGGCTGAGGACGGCCAGGTACTCGCGCGCGTGCTGGGCCGGGCGGGCGGCGGAATAACCGTAGACCCGCTCAAGCAGCGTCTGATGGCTGGTACCAAGGCCGAGAGTGAACCGTCCGCCCGCCGCGGCCTGCGCGGTCAGCGCCTGCATGGCCAAGGCGACCGGATGCTGGGGGTAGCTCAGCGCGACCCCCGAGCCGAAAGCGAGGTCGGTCCGCCGGCTGCCTGCCGCCGCGATCAGCGTGAGCGGGTCCCAGCTCTGATGCGATCCCAGCCAGGCCGATCCCAAGCCGGGCGGGAGCTGGTCGATCGATCCGATCAGGTCTGCGTAGCTGGCGAAGCTGCGGTCGTCGATCAAGATTCCGAGGGTCATGTCGGCCTTCCTGTCCTGCGGGCGGGCTTAAAGGTCAGTCATTACCGTCGCGAGCCGCTCGTAGCAGGCCGCGCGGTCGGTTACGTCATGGGTATTGGTCAGCACCATCACCTCGTCCGCCCCGGTGCAGTCGACCAGCTCGGCCAGCAGGGGAGTGCCAGCTGCTCGGCTGTCACCCGGATCCGCTAATGACAACGACGATGGCCGGCCCCGCGCCCGGTCGCCTGGCTAGTCGCATGCGTCCAGGGCGCGGGCCAGGCCCAGCCGCGAAGAGCAGCCAGTCTTGGCGTAGACGCGCGTCAGGTAGGACTCGACCGTCCTGGTGCTCATTGACAGCACCGCCGCTATGTCACGGTTGCGCAGGCCCTGCTGAACGAGCCGGGCGACCCGCTGTTCGGCCATGGTGAGGCCGGCCGGTGCCGCTGTGCGGTGCCGCGGCACCTTGAGCCCGCGTACCTGCAGCTCGTGGATGACCTGCCGCCGCCACGGGTCTGCCCCTAGGGCGTGGAAGGTCTGGTAGGCGGCCCGCAGGTGTGCTTCAGGCTCGTCTCCGAGCCGTGCCAGCGCGATCCGCACCCGGCCGCTGAGCGGGGCGGCCCGCCGCCGTTCGGCTAGATCAAGGCACTCCCGCAGCGTGGCCAGGTCCTGCTGGGCCACCGCGCCGACCCAGGCGGCTTCCAGGGCGGCGAGGGTGGTGGCCGTCCCCCGCGTGTCGCAGGCAACGCGCGACGCGGTGCGCGCGGCCGCCCGGGCATCGCCCAGGGCCAGCCGCGCCTCAGCCTGCCGGACCAGCAGGAACTCGGTGAACTTGGGTACCTGAACGCGTTCGAGTGCGGTCTCGAGCCGGGCCACCGCGGCCTCCGGCTTGCCGCTGGCCATCTCGACGCCAGCGGCCGCCCAGGCGTGCAGCGCGGCGCTCGCCGCGCAGCTAGCCTCGCCCGCCAGGGCCTTGCCCGCGGCGCTGGGGTGCCCGCACTGCGCCAGGACGTCGGCCTCGAGTGCCTGGACGACGGCGAGGCCCTTGTCGGCGCGGTTATCGGCCAGCCGGGACTTGAGCTCGGCGGCCGCCGCGGGCAGCGCGGCCCAGCGGCCGGTGCGATAGTCGTCCACGAGGGTGGCCAGGGCAAGCTCGGTCCGGCCGAATTCGCAGTTGGCCTGTTCGATGAGCTGGCGGCAGGTGGCAATGAGGTCCGTCGCCTGGTCAGACCCGTGCAGTGCGAGCAGGTAGGCGCAGTTGATATGGGTGCTGATCCGCAGCAGCGGACTGCCGGTGGCGCAGCCGAGTATGCGGTCCACGGTGGCCAGCATGGCGGCGGGCCGACCGAGCAGCCCCTCGGCATGGGCGATGTGGGTGAGGCAGTGCAGCTGCGCACCGGGGGGCTGGCGGTGCAGGGTGGCCTGCACGATCCCGACCGCCTGAGCCGCCTCGGCCAGCCGCCCGCTGCGGGCGAGCAGATGCGCCGCCAGCGCAAGCAGCTGCGGTACCTGCTGGCGGTCGGCCTCGCCGAGCCCAGGCAGGCTGGCCTCGCCGAGGACCCCGGCATCGGCCACCAGCCGCAGGACGCGGTCATGGTCCGGCCCCGGAGGCAGCAGGCCGAGGGCCTCGCGGCCGGCTTCCACTGCCTCGACCGGGTTGCCCATCAGGCACGCCGCCCGGGCCAGGCCGGACTGCCCGCGGCCGCGCCGGCTGTCGTCGCGCGGCAGCAGCTCGATGGCGGCCCGGTACCAGTGCGCCGCCGTTCGCGGCGCGCTGTCGCAGGCCCGGTCGGCCGCGCTGAGCAGGGCGCTGATATCACGGTTGTCGTCGGGCCTGGCGGCGGCGGCCAGGTGGCCGGCGAGCTCGGCGAGTTCGCCGGCGCCCTGGTGACGGTGCAGCCAGTCAGCGGCGCGCCGGTGCCACAGCCACGCGGTGGCCGGGGCCAGCGTGGTGCGCAGGGCCTGGTCGAGGAGCGCCGCCCGGCCCTGGTACTGGCCGCTGCTCACGCACACCAGCCCGGCCTGCACCAGGGTGTCCAGGTCCTGGGTGAGGGCGGCGGCCGGCCGGCCGAGCACCGCGGCGAGCAGGCCGATCCGCTGCAGCCGCAGTCCGCCGAGCACGGCCAGCGCGGCCGCCGTGTCCTGGAGCTCCCGGCGCGGCCCGAACAGGCGCCCGACCACCCGGCGGGCCGGGGCGGGCGCCAGGGCGAGCTCCTCCCGGCTGGCCGCATCGCCGCGGCCGAGCTCGTTGACCAGTAGCGGGTGCCCGCCGGCCGCGGCGCAGATCCGCGCCGCTTCCACGGGCTCGAACGGGCCTAGGCCGGCCGCATGCAGCAGCTCAGCCGCCTGCTCCGGTGACAGCTCCCCGAGTTCCACGCCGAGCACGGCTTCGTAGCGGTCAAGGACTGCCGTCAGGTCGGCCCCGCCGCGCGGGCCGGGCCAGGCGGACCCGGTGAGGGCCAGCAGCAGCGGGTGCGCGCCGTCACGGCGCAGCAGGGCGGTGACGATCGCGGCGGAGAGGTCATCGAGGCTGCCGGTGTCGTCCACCACGATAACGACCGGGCCGCGGGCCCGGGCGTGCTCCACAGCGGCGAGCGCCCAGCGGCGACGGCTGGCCGGGTCGGTGCCGGGCGATAGCGCGGCGACGCTGGCCATCAGGTCGTCCACGACCGCGCCGGGCAGGCGGGCGTCCGCGGGAACCGGGGCGGCGTGCAGCGCGAGGTACCCGCGGGCGGCGAGTGCGCGGCCAAGGCCGCCGAGGAACGTCGACCGGCCCGCGCCGGCCCCGCCGCCGACGACCACGGCACTGGTCTGCCAGGGCGAGCGCGGCCCGCAGCCCGCGTGGTCGAGCGCGGTTCGCAGCGCGCAGGCGTGGACGCCGGACTCAAGTTCCATCGCCGCTCCCTGACCGTTCGCCGAGCCGCTTCGCTCGTCGCCCCCCAACATCACCTCACCGTAACCCAGCGGGAAACTCAGTTGCAACTGATACTGATCATGATTTGATATCGGGTATGACTATGAATGAGGCCGAGACCGGAGCCGGGGTCCGGCTGGCCTATCAGGAGCTCGGGCCGGCGGACGGTTCCGTCGTCCTGCTCATCGCCGGGCTCGGGATGCAGCTGTACTTCTGGCCCGACTCCCTGTGCCGCGCGCTGGCCGAGGCCGGGCTCCGGGTCGTTCGCTTTGACCACCGTGACGTTGGGGGCTCAGTCCGGTTTGAGGACGGGCGCCGGTTCCGGGACCGGTTCGCCGCCATCGGGCGGGGTGAGCCGGTCGAGCTGGCGTACACGCTGGACGACCTCGCCGCCGACGCGGTCGGGCTGCTCGACGTCCTCGGCGTCGCCTCCGCCCATGTGGTCGGCGCGTCGATGGGAGGCTCAGTGGCCCAGCTGCTGGCGATCGGCTGCCCGCGGCGGGTCCGCTCGCTGACGTCGATCATGTCGAGCAGCGGCGAGAGCGGCTACGGGCAGCCGCACCCGGGTGCGATGTCGGCACTGCTGGCGCCGCCCCTCCGGAGCCGGGACGAGGTCATCGCCCAGCAGGTCGAGCTGCGCCGGCTGCTCGCCGCCGACGCTTTCGACGAGGCCGTCGCGCGCGCCGATGCGGCCCGCGCCTACGACCGGGGCTACTATCCGCCAGGGGTCGGCCGGCACCTGCTCGCCGCGCTCTCGGCCCCGTCTCGAGCCGCCGGGCTGCGCGGCCTGCGCGTGCCTGCGCTGGTCATCCACGGGGAGGCCGACCCGCTGGTGGACATCAGCGGCGGCCGCCGGGTGGCCGCCCTGGTGCCCGGGGCCGAGTTCCTCGAGCTGTCTGGCACCGGGCACGACCTGGCCGAGCGGGACTGCCCGGCGATCGCGGCGGCGATCGTGCAGCTCGCCAGGCGCGGCACCGGCTGACCGTCACGGTCCGCCCCGGCTAGCAGGCCGGCGGCGGGCCCGGGTGGCGCCGGCGCAGTTCCCGGCGCAGCACCTTGCCCGACTGGGTGCGGGGAATCTCGGTGACGAAGACGACCGCCGCCAGGTGCTTGTACCTGGCCAGCCGCCCGGCCACCCAGGCGACCAGCTCGGCCTCGTCCGCCGCGGCGCCGTCGGCCAGCCGGACCGCGGCCACCGGGGCCTCGCCAGTGCGCGCGTCGGGGACGCCGTAGACGGCGCAGTCGGCTACCGCCTGGTGTGCGAACAAGACGCTCTCGACCTCGGCGGGCGACACCGGAAAGCCGTTTACCTTCATCATCTCCTTGAGCCGGTCGGTCAGCGTGAGCCAGCCGGCTTCGTCCGAGGTGCCGATGTCCCCGGTGCGGAACCAGCCGTCCTCGAACGCGCCCGCGGTTTCGGCCTCGGGCAGGTAGCCGGCCATCGTCGACGGGCTGCGGACGAGGATCTCCCCGGCCTCGCCGGGGGAGACCGGGGTGCGGGCCTCGACGTCGACCACGCGCACGGTCAGGTCGGACACCGGCAGGCCGGGCGAGTCGAGCCGACAGCGGTCCGGGTCGCGCACCGGGTTGACGTGCAGCACCGGTACCTCGGTGGTTCCGTAGGCGGCCGCCCACCGGATGCCGGACCGTCTGGTCACCGTACGGGCGACGTCCGGGATCATCGGCGAGGCGCCCCACAGGAAGTACCTGATGCTGCTGAGGTCGTACTGCTCCAGGCGCGGGTGGCTGGCGAAGGCGACCGCCACCGGCGCTACCCCGAAGCCGATCGTGGTGCGCTCCCGCTCGATCGCGCCCAGCACCCCGTCGACGTCAAAGCGCGGGAACAGCGTGGTGGGGGCGGCGGCCCAGTAGCCGCAGGCGATCGTGATCAGCCCGTAGATGTGGAACAGGGGCAGGAACAGCTGCAGCCGGTCCTCCCGCCCGATCGTCGAGGCCGACTTCCACTGCGTGACCGCCGCCAGCAGCGAGCGGTGGGTATGCCGGACCGCCTTCGGCAGGCCGGTGGTGCCCGAGCTGAACGGGAGCGCGACGTCCACGTCGGCCCACGCGTCAAGGACCGGCCGCGGGCGGGTGCCCGGCTGCGCGGCGATCAGCTCGGGCAGGCTCAGCCAGCCCGCCGGGCGGTCATCGTCCAGGCAGATGCGCAGCGCGGGCCCGGGCTGCCGGTCGAGGGCGGCCGCGGTGCCCGCGTCGGCGATGACCGCCTGCGGCCGGGTGATCTCGAACGCGTGGGCCAGCTCGCTGCGCCAGCTCGGGTTGGGCAGCACCGCCGCCGCCCCGGCCTGGGCGATCGCGAGCTGGCTGGTGACCCAGTCGGCCCGGTTGGGCGCGGCCAGGGCAACCCGGTCGCCCGGCTGGACCCCGAGTCCGATGAGGGCGCCGGTTGTCGCGTTGGTGATGCCGTCAAGCTCGCGCAGGGTGTACTGCCGGGGCCCGTCGTGCAGCACCACTCGCTCCGGCTCGGCATCGGCCGACCGCTGCAGGATGGCGTGGAAGGGGATGTCCGGGTAGTGCAGCGGCGGGCGCTCCGGCCGTCCCGTGGCGCCGCTCACCGGCCGGCCCCGCCGCTGGCCTGCGCCAGGTGGGCCAGTTCGGCCGCCAGCACCCGGCTGCGCCGCAGCTTGCCCGCGTCGTCGCGCAGCGAGTAGTCGACGAACCGGTAGCTGTGCGGCTGCCTGGCGGCCGAGAGGCGGTCGCCGAGAAACGCGCGCAGGGACGGCTCGTCGAGCCCGGGCCCGCTCTGCACGACGGCGTGCAGGCGGTGCCCGAGGTCCTCGTCCGGCAGCCCGACGACGGCGCACGAGCGCACGGCCGGCTGCTCGGTGATGACCGCCTCGATCTCGGCCGGGTAGACGTTCGCCCCGCCCACCAGGATCATGTCGCTCTTGCGCTCGTTCAGGTACAGGTAGCCGTCGGCGTCCAGGTAGCCGAGGTCGCCGATCGACTCCCAGCCGTCCGCGAGGCGGTGCGCCTCGGCTCCGATGTAGCGGTAGGTGCCGGCGCCAGGAGCGGCGCGCATGAAAACCTCGCCCGTCTCGCCCGGCTCGGCGCGCGTGCCGTCCGGGCGCAGCACGCAGATCTCGCCGCTGGCCGCCCGGCCGACCGAGCCGGGCCGGGACAGCCACTCCCGGCCGTCGATCACCGTCATCGCGAGCCCCTCCGTTCCGGCGTAGGCCTCGAGCAGCTGCTCGGCCCCGACCAGGTCGATCCAGCGGCGCTTGACCCAGGGCGGGCACGGCGCGGCCATGTGCCACACCGTCTCCAGCGAGGCGAAGTCGTAGCCGGCGCCGGCCTCGATGGCCCGCCAGATCCGCAGCATCATCGTCGGCACCAGGCACATCCAGTTGACCCGGTGCAGGCCGATCGCCGCGATGGTGCCCGTGGTCGAGAAGCGCGGCAGCACGATCAGGTGCTGGCCGAGCCCGAAGCCGAGGGTGGCCCAGCCGAAGGGCGAGGAGTGGTACAGCGGCCCGCAGACGAGCTGCACCTGCCCGGGCCGCAGCCGCAGCCGCTGGGCGAAGGCGGGCGCGATGTCGGCCGACTGGCCGGCCACGATGAGCTTGGGACGGCCGGTGCTACCCCCGGAGGTGGACACCCGCCAGGTCCGCGCGACCGGCACGGCCGGCAGCGGCCCGGCATCAGCCGACTCGTCGACGGCAGAGCCGGCCGGCACGCTCGGCCTGCCGGACACGGCCGTCCCGACGACCAGCCGCGGGCCGGCCAGCTCGACGATCTCGGCGAACTCGCGGGGCGCGAGCGACGGCGAGACCGGGACGGGGATGGCGCCCAGCTTCCAGATCGCGTGGCAGGCGACCACGTGCTCGATCCCGTTGGGCAGCGCCAGCACCACGAGGTCGTCCGGGCCGACGCCAAGCTCGCGGTAGGCCCGGGCCTGCCGGTTGGCCCTGGCCTCAAGCTCGCCGCGGGTCAGCGTCGTATCGCCCACCGTGAGGACGGGCCGGCCCGGGTCATCCTGGGCGAGCTCGCTCAGCATTGTCGCGACGTTCACCCGATCACCTCCGAAGATATGAATCTGAGTATGAACACATATTGAGTTGCAAGTAAATGTAAATGACAGTTGAATCTCAATGTCAATACTTGCTACGGTGCAGCCATGCCGATGCAGACTTCCGCCGGCCTGGAACCGGGCCGCGCGCGGGACCCCGCCGCCGACCGCGACCACAGGGAACTACGGGAAGCGGTGCGGGGACTGTGCGCCCGCTTCCCGGACGCGTACTGGCGCGAGCTCGACGCGCGGCACCAGTTCCCGCACGACTTCTACGACGCGCTGGCCGCGGGCGGCTGGGTCGGCATCGCCATCCCGCAGGAGTACGGCGGCGGGGGCGGCGGCATCGACGAGGCCTCGGTCCTGCTCGAGGAGATCGCGGCCTCCGGCGCGGCGATGAACGGGTGCAGCGCGGTGCACCTGTCGATCTTCGGGATGAACCCGATCGTGAAGTACGGCAGCGAGCAGATGCGCCGCACGTACCTGCCGCGGGTGGCCGACGGCAGCCTGCACGTGGCGTTCGGAGTCACCGAGCCCGACGCAGGCACCGAGACCCCGGCGGTCATCACCCGCGCGGTCCGGGACGGTGACGCGTACACCGTCAGCGGCCGGAAGGTGTGGATGAGCAAGGCTACTCTCTGCCAGAAGACGCTGCTGCTGGTCCGTACCACCCCGCTGAGCGAGGTGAAGCGCCGCACCGACGGGCTGTCGCTGCTGTTCGCCGACCTGCAGTCCCCCCGGGTATCGATCACGCCGATCCCGAAGCTGGGGCGGAACGCGGTCGTCTCCTGCGAGGTGGTGTTCGACGACCTGCGGGTTCCGCTCAGCGACCTGGTCGGGGAGGAAGGGCAGGGGTTCCGCTATCTGCTTGACGGCCTCAACCCGGAGCGCATCCTGGTGGCCGCCGAGGCCCTCGGCATCGGGCGGGCCGCACTGCGGCGGGCGGTCCAGTACGCCAAGGACCGCGTTGTCTACGGCGAGCCGATCGGGGTCAACCAGGCAGTGGCGTTTCCGCTGGCCGAGTCGTTCGCCCGGCTGCGGGCGGCCGAGCTTGCGGTCCGCGAGGCGGCCCGCCGCTACGACGCCGGCCTGCCTTCCGGCGAGCACGCCAACCTGTCCAAGTGGCTCGCGGCGGACGCCGCCTTCGAGGCGGCGGACCGCGCGGTCCAGACCCACGGCGGATTCGGCTACGCCACCGAGTACGACGTCGAGCGCTACTGGCGCGAGGCCCGGCTGATGCGACTGGCGCCGGTCCCGCAGGAGCTCGCGCTCAGTTACCTGGCCGACCACGTGCTCGGCCTGCCGCGGCGGTACGGCCGATGAACCGCGCCGGCCCCGCCCTTGACACCGACGTCCTCATCGTGGGCGGCGGCCCGGTCGGGCTTTCGCTCGCCCTCCAGCTCAACCGCCTCGGGGTGGACTGCGTCTTGGTGGAGCGCAACCCGGGACCGACCAGCTACCCCAAAGCCCGCGGCTGCAACCAGCGCACGATGGAACTGTTCCGGCGCTGGGGGATCGAAGAGCCGGTGCGCGCGCGGGGGTTGCCCGAGGAAGCGGCCCCGTTCATCGTGGCTGAGAGCGTGGCCGGCCGGGAGTACGGCCGGGGCGTGCCCGAGCCCCGCGACCCGGCCCTGTCGCCCGCGTGGACCTGCACCGTCACGCAAGACGTGGTGGAATCCGTGCTGCTGTCGGCCGTGCAGGCCGGTCCGCGGGCGCGCGCCCTGCTCGAAAGCACCTTCACTGGGCTGACCGACGAGGGCACGCACGTCGCGACGGTCACGGAGTCGGCGGCCCACGGTACCCGGGTGTGGCGGTCCCGCTTCGTCGTCGGCGCCGACGGCGCTGCCAGCCCGGTCCGGGAGGCGCTCGGGGTCCCGATGTGCGGGCCCGAGACCCTCGCCGTCTGGGCCAATGACTTCTGGCGGGGTGACCTGTCGGAGCTGCCACAGGTGCGCCAGACGATGGCGTTCATCATCGCCCCGCGCACCGCCGATGCGGCCTCGACCATCCTGTTCACCTCCGACGAGGCAGGCCGCATGCTGTCCTGGCGGGCCGTGCCGATCGACCCGGCCGGGCGGGCGGTCCCGGAGTCCGACGAGACGGCGGTCACCCGCATCCGCGAGCAGGTAGGCATCCCCGACCTCAAGGTGGAACTGATCCACCGCGCCATCTGGCGGATGAGCGCCCAGGTGGCGCAGTCCTACCGGCAGGGCCGCGTGTTCCTGGCCGGCGACGCCGCGCACCGCTTCCCGCCCACCGGCGGGCTGGGCATGAACACGGGCATCCAGGATGCCCACAACCTCGCCTGGAAGCTGGCGCTCGCGCTGCGCGGCCAGGTCGGCGACGGACTGCTCGACAGCTACGAGACCGAACGCCGGCCGGTCGCGGTGTCGAACACCGACTGGAGCGTGGGGAACAACGCGCGGATGGCCGAGCTGTTCGCCGCGATCCGCGACGGCAACGAGGACCGCATCGGCTTCTGGCTCGACGACATGGCCAACCACTATCACTTCGCCGGACGCTCGCTCGGGTTCTCCTACCCGGCGGGCGCCGTCATCCCGGACGCCTCGACCGCCGAGCAGCTTGACTCCCGCTTCTACCGCCCGACCGACCGCCCCGGAGCCCGCTACCCGCACGTGTGGCTGGACCGGGACTACCGTCACTCGACCCTGGACTGGTTCGAACGGCGGTTCGTGCTCGTGACCGGCCCACTCGGGGACGCCTGGCGGGACGCGGCGGCCACGGCGGGCGCCCGCCTCGGCCTCGACCTGGACCTGCGCCGCCTGCCCGAGCCTGGCCACGGCCGCGGCGTCCATACCGGGCCCCGCGGCGCGGCCCTGGTCCGCCCGGACGGCCACGTGGCCTGGCGCCTGCCGTGGCTGCCGCGCGATCCCGCCACCGAGCTGCACGACGCCCTGACCACGGTCTTGTCGCTGGCCGGCTAGGACCGGCGGCCCGGGACAGCCGCTATTCATCGTGGTTTCACCGCTGTCGGCGCGGCGCGCGCCCCAGTTCACTGGGCGAAGGAGGTAGTCAGCGTGGAGGTACTCCAGTTCGCACTGCTTGGCCTGGGCGTAGGCGCGACCTACGTCTTGATCGGCCAGGGGATCGTGCTCATCTACCGCGGCTCGGGCGTGCTCAACTTCGCCCAGGGCGGTATTGCGATGGTGACCGCGGAGGTCTTCTATGCCCTGCGGGACGGTGACGGCCTGCCGCCAGCGGCCGCCCTGTTCCTCGCGCTGGCGCTGGCCGCCCTGCTCGGCGCGGTCATGGGCTTCATCGTGGTCCGGCTGCTCGCGACGGCGTCCGCCCTGGCCCGCCTCATCGCCACCCTCGGCTTCCTCGCCACCGCTCAGGGCGTCGCCGCGGTCGCGTGGGCCAGCGACGACCGCGCCGTATCGGGACTGTTCCCCACCACGGCCATCCGCCTCGGCGCCGGCCTCACCATCAGCGCTGACCGGCTGTGCCTGGCCGGACTTGGTTTGGCCCTGACCGCGGCACTGTGGTGGGTCTACCAGCGCACCCGCTACGGCACGGCAACCTCGGCGGTCGCCGAGAACCAGCCCGCCCTTGAGCTGCTTGGCTGGTCGCCGATCGTCATCGGCACCGCCAACTGGGTGATCGGGTCCCTGCTGGCCGGGCTGGCGGGCATCGTGCTGTCACCGATCGCCGGGCTGTCCCCGGACGTGCTCGTCCTCACGGTCATCCCCGCGCTCGCCGCGGCGATCGTCGGACGGGTCTCTTCCTTCTGGCTCACCCTGGTCGGCGGCCTCATGATCGGGGTCATCCAGTCCGAGATGACCCAGTACGTCAAGCAGCAGGGCTGGTCCGACGCGGTGCCGTTCCTGGTTATCATCGCGCTCGTGGTGTTCCGCGGCCGCGCGCTGCCGATCCGCGGCGACCAGCTTGACCGGCCGGTGCGAGCCGGAACCGGCCGGGTGCGGCCCGGCGTGGTGATCGCGGCGTGCGTCATCGCCGGCCTCGTCGCCCACGCTGCCAGCGACAGCTGGCTGCTCGCGATCACCAGCTCCGCGCTGGTGGGGATCGTCTGCCTGTCGCTCGTGCTGATCACCGGCTACGCCGGACAGGTCTCGTTCGCGCAGCTGACCCTGGCTGGCATCGGCGCGCTGACGGCAGCGAACGCGGCCTATCACTGGCACACCCCGTTTCTCGTCTCGGTGGCGGTTGGCACGGTCGCCGCGGCCGCTGTGGGCGTGCTGGTCGGGCTGCCGGCGCTGCGCTGCCGGGGAGTCAACCTGGCCGTCGTGACCATCGGCCTCAGCCTGGTCATCGAGGAACTGGTCCTCGGCAACGTCAGCCTGACCGGCGGCTACGCCGGCTTCCAGGTCCCGGCCCCGACGGTGTTCGGCTACAGCTTCAGCTCGCTCCGCTATCCGCTGCGCTTTACCCTGCTCGCCGTGGCCGGATTCGCGCTCTGCGCGCTGATCACCGCGAACCTGCGGCGCAGCCCAACCGGCAGGCGGCTGCTGGCGGTACGGAGCAACGAGCGCGCCGCCGCCAGCTCCGGTGTCAGCGTGACGGGAGCCAAGCTGTTCGCGTTCGGCGTCGCCTCGGCGATGGCCGGCTTCTCCGGTGCTCTGGCCATCTTTCAGTACCCGCAGCTCAACCTCACTCCGTATACCACCGTCGCGTCGATCAACCTGCTGGTCATGACGGTGATCGGCGGCATCGGCTACATCGGCGGCGCCTTCGCCGGGGGACTGACGACCCCCGGAGGCGTGGTCAGCCAGCTGCTGTCGGCCCTGAACGGGAGCTTGACTGACTACCTCACTCTCATCGGCGGCATCGCGGTGCTCAAGATCCTTATTTTCGCCCCTAACGGGCTGACCGACGTGCTCACCCGCGGCTGGAGCCGCGGCTGGAGCGGCCGGCTCCCGCGGCGGGCCGCCCGCGCCCAGTCGGCCCTGCCGCCACCGTCGCCATCGGCCGTACCGCCGCCAGCCGTGCCGCAGCGCCGGGGAGCCCGGCTGTCGGTGGAGTCTCTGGCCGTGCGCTTCGGTGGGGTCCACGCGCTGAGCGGGGTCAGCCTGACGGTCGAGCCAGGCGAGGTGGTCGGCCTGCTCGGCCCCAACGGCTCGGGCAAGACAACCCTCATCGACGCCGTCACCGGGCTGGTCAAGGCGGACGGCAGCATCATGGTCGACGGCATCCGCGTCGACCGGCTGTCCCCGCTGCAGCGGGCGCGGCACGGCATCGGCCGCACCTTCCAGGGTGTCGAGCTGTTCGACGACCTCAGCGTCGGTGAGAACGTCCAAGTCGCGGCGGAAGACGACTCGCTGCTCAGCAGGTTCCGCGACCTCGCCCTGCCCCGCCGGAGCCCGCTGTCCGCCACCACCCGGGCCGCGGTCGACGAACTCGGCCTGAATGACGAACTTGGCCGCGACCCAGGCGAACTGCCCACTGGCCGCCGGCGGCTGGCCGGGATCGCGCGGACACTCGCCGGGGCACCGAAGATCTTGCTCCTCGACGAGCCCGCCGCCGGACTTGACGACGCCGAGACGAGGGAGCTTGGCCGTCTCATCCGGCGCCTGGCCGACGAGTGGCACCTCGCCGTGCTCCTGATCGAGCACGACGTTCAGCTCATCGCGGAGGTCACCGACCGCGTCGTCGCGCTTGAACTAGGCCGGGTCATCGCCTGCGGCACCGCGAGTGAGGTGCTCGCCACGCCCGCCGTCCGGGCCGCCTATCTCGGCGGGCCGGCCCAGTGCCCGCTGGACGTCCCGGTGGCCCCCGAGCCGCCGTCCGGCACACCGCGGCTGGCGGCGTCATGACCGCGCCTGCCCTGGAAGTCCGCGGACTGCGGGCCGGCTACGGAAGCGTCGAGGCGGTGCACGGCATCGACCTCACCGTCGGGCAGGGTGAAGTGGTCGCCCTCTTCGGCCCCAACGGCGCGGGCAAGACCACCACGATCCGTACGCTCATCGGCCAGCTGCCCCGGCTCGGCGGGCAGATCCTGTGGGACGGGATCGACGACCGCAAGCGCGCTCATCACCGTGCCCGCAGCGGCGTGGCCTGCGTCACCGAACGCTCGGTCTTCCAGCAACTGACGGTGGAGGCCAACCTGCGGCTGGGTCGAGGCCGGCCAGAACATGTCCTCGACCTTTTCCCCGAGCTGCGGCCGCTGCTCCGCCGCCGGGCCGGGCTGCTGTCCGGCGGAGAGCAGCAGATGCTGACCGTGGGCCGGGCGCTGGCCGCGGCCCCGCGGATCCTGCTGCTAGACGAGGTCTCGGCCGGCCTGGCCCCGGTCGTGGTCACCCGGCTGTTCGCCGCGGCCCGCCAGGCCGCCGCCGAAGGCATCGCGATCCTGCTCGTCGAGCAGCAGATGCGCCGGGCCCTGGACATCGCCGACCGCTGCTACATCCTCAGCCAGGGCCGGATCGCCAGCTCGGCCACCGCCGCCGAGCTGCGCGCCAACGAAGCGGAACTCGCCTCGTCGTACTTCGGCCGGCGGCCGCAGCGGTGACCGGCGCCTCCCGGGGCCACCCCGGCGGCACCGCGTCCTCAGGGCTGCCGCAGGAAGCGGCCGATACGCTTGACCGCGGCCAGCGACTCAGGTGCGGCAGGAACGTGCAGCGGGAAGCAGTGCACAGCGCCGTCGGTCACCTCAAGCCGCACGTCAACCCCGGCCGCGCTGGCCCCCGCGGCGAGCCGGCGGGCATCGTCGACGAGCCGGTCGGCGGTGCCGACCTCGACGTGCAGCGGCGGCAGCCCGCGCAGGTCGCCGAAAAGCGGGGAGGACAGCGGGCCGGCCGGGTCGGCGCCGCCCAGGTAGAGGCCGGCCCGCCAGCTGAAGTCCGGCCGGGACGACCACGGATCGTCGTTCGGCTCGGCGTTCATGCTGGCCCCGCTCAGCGTCAGGTCGGTCCAGGGGGACAGCAGGAACGCCCCCCGCGGCTGCGGCAGGCCCGCATGGCCCAGTGCCAGCAGCAGGCACACCGCGAGTCCGGCTCCGGCCGAATCGCCGCCTACCACGATGTCGCCCGGCTCGGTGCCCGCGGCGAGCAGCTTTCTGTAGGCGCTGACGGCGTCGCCCAGCGCCGCCGGGAACGGGTGCTCGGGCGCGAGCCGGTAGTCAACGATGAAGCAGGAGCAGCCGCCCGCCTCCGCGTAGGCGGCGACCAGCCCGCGGAAGTGTGCTGGCCGTCCCATGACGTACCCGCCGCCGTGCAGGTACAGCACGGCCGGCCGCGCCGCGGCGCGGGCCGGCCGTACCCATTCACCGCGAACCGGCTGCTCGACCGCCTCGATGCGAACCCCGGGGGGCGGCGCCAGGCGCAGGTAGCGCGCATCGACCGCGGCTCGCACCGCCGTTAGGTCAGGCGGCCCGGCCGGCCTGACCGGGGCGCCGAGGGCGGCGATGAACTCATCCATCTGCCTACTGGGCATGCCGACCATCCAAAGTAAGATTGACTATATAAAGAACTCTTATATATAATCATACTGTATTTCAGATTTTCAAGATGGCCGACAACCCCTAAAAGAGGCTGACATGACCACCTACGACGTACCCGCGGGAATCCGCGTGGACGGCGACGGCGCGGTGCGCGTCGTCCGGCTCGACCGGCCGGAGAAGCTCAACGCGATCACCGGTGCCATGCATCACGGCCTGGCCGCGATCTGGCGCCAGCTGCGGGCCGACCGGCAAGTGCGCGCGGTCGTGCTCACCGGGAACGGGCGGGCCTTCTCGGTCGGCGGGGACAAGCAGTGGTTCACCGAGGTGGCCGGCGACGCCGAGTACCGCTACGAGGTGACCGAGGACGGCCGCCGGATCATCGCCGACATGGCCGCCTTCCCCTGCCCGGTCATCGCCGCGGTCAACGGCCCGGCGGTCGGCCTGGGCTGCAGCCTGGCGATGATGAGCGACATCGTGATCATGGACGAGGATGCGTTCTTCTCCGATCCGCACGCCGCGATCGGGCTGGTTGCCGCCGACGGCGGGTCGCTCACCTGGCCGCTGATGACGAGCCTGCTGCGGGCGAAGGAGTTCCTGTTCACCGGGGACCGGATCGACGCGCGCACCGCTGAGCGCTTCGGCATGGCCAACCGCGTGGTCGGCCGGGGTGCAGCGCTGGCGGAGGCGGTCAGCCTCGCGGAGCGGCTGGCGGCGCAGCCCCAGCGCGCGCTGCGCGATACCAAGCGCGCGCTCAACATCCACCTGCAGCGGGCGGTCGCGGGGGTTATCGACTTCGCCTTCGCGGCGGAGAGCGAGACGCTGGCGCTGCGCGACTTCGAGGGCTCGGCCGCGGCTGGCAGCTGAGGCTTCACAGTGTCAACTGACACTCAACCGCTATAGTAAGTCTGTCTAGACTGGAAGCACGTAGCGGGAGGACTGCAGTGACCGTCGACGCCGGAGCCCCCGGGCTCCGCGAGCGGAAGAAGACCAAGACCCGCGTGGCGCTGTACCAGCACGCGATGCGGCTGTTCCTCGAGCAGGGCTACGAGGAGACGACGGTCGAGCAGATCGCCGCCGAGGCCGAGGTCTCGTACTCGACGTTTTTCCGCTATTTCAGCACCAAGGAAGCGGTTGTCTTCGCCGACGACTTCGATGACCAGATCGCGGCCGAGTTTGAGCGGCAGCTGGCCGAGCTCCCTGCTCCCCGCGCGCTGGCCACGGCGATGCGGATGGTGACCGATTCGCTGACCGGGCCCGAGCTGGCCGCTCTGTGGCAGCGTAACAAGCTCGTGCACTCGCTCCCGGTGCTGCGCGCCGCGGTGATGCGGCACCTGGACGAGTCCTTCGTCGCCGTCAGGGAGGCCGCCGCCCGGCACACCGGGCTGGACCGGGATGACTTCGCCATCCGCATCTTCGCGGGCGCGATGCAGGGCATCTGGATGACCGTCTACTTCCAGTGGGGCGACCGCGGCATCCCCGAGATGGTCGGCTACATGGCCCGGGCGATGGAACTGGCCGAGACCGGGCTGCCGCTCAACCCGGCGTCGTCCGGCCCCCGCCCTCGGTAAACGCGGCCCTCGGTAAACACCGTGCCCGGTAAGCACACGCCTCGCTAAACATAGTGTTTCCCGTGCTAACGGGGGACACGGCCGGCCCGTAGCGTCAGGTCTGCGCCGCCAGAACGAGCGGCGCGTGCGCACCTGCGGCTAGGAGGGCCGACCGTGAGGTACCTGCACGACTCTGACGACGAGTACTGGCACAACCCGGGGCGGCTCGACCGGCTCGCGCACCCCGACAACTTTATTGGCCCGGACGCCAACCCCCGGGTGGTCGAGCTGCTGCGCAGTGCCCGCGCGACCTACTTCGTGCTCGGCGACGTCGACCGGGACGACACGCCGGTGGCGACGCTGGCGCAGATGCCGCCCGGATACGCCCTGCCCTACCACTCGCATACCTGCGACATATTCATGATCATCATCAAGGGATCGCTCCGTGTGCCCGGTGCGATCCTTACTCCCGGTGATGTGCTTGAGGCCAGGGCCGGAGAGTTCTACGGGCCGGAAGTGGCCGGTCCCGACGGGTGCACCCGGATCGAGTTCTTCGCCAAGCTGTCCGGCAACGCGAGCCTGATGTACAAGCTGCCGAACGGGGAAATCGGCATCCAGCGTGGCCTGGAAGGCGACCTGTTCCCCAAGCAGCTGCAGGGCACCGATCAGATGCTGGCGCTGATCGAGCAGGTCAAGGCGGCCCGCCGGGCACAGTCCGACTCCCGCTAGGACCATGCCCGCCCGGGGCGCCCCAGTTCGCCCGTCCTGTCATCCCTGACGTTTCTAGGAGAACAACGATGCTCTCGCTCACCCGTTCACCATGCCGCCACCGAAGAACAGCAGGCTCGGCCGCGGCGCTGGCCGCCGTCTGCGCCGTGGCGCTGTCCGCCTGTGCCTCTTCCGGCTCGTCCGGCTCGTCAGGCACGTCGGCCGGCACCGACCCGTCGGCCTACAGACTCATGGTCTTCGGCGAGTTCAGCGTCGGACCGGGAGCGCAGCTGCCCACCGCGTACTCCGAGATCGCTACCGGCGCCGAGGCCGCGGCCGCGGTGATCAACAAGGCCGGGGGAGTGAACGGCCACAAGGTCGACATCACGGTATGCGACACCAAGGGATCGCCCAACGGGGCGACCTCCTGCGCCTACCAGGCGGTCCAGGACAAGGTCGTCGCCGTCGTCGGCTCACTCGACCTGACCGGCTCCTACATGAGCGTGCTGCAGCAGGCGGGCATCCCGGCCATCGGGCCGTACGCGATCGCGCAGACCCTGGTCAACACGTACTCCTACCCGCTGTACGGCGGCAGCGCGACCAACCTCGCCGGATCGGTGTCGACGCTGGCCAAGCAGGGGGTCAAGTCGATCTCGATCGTCGCCAACCAGAGCGCCGGGCTGGCCGCGCTTGCGCCACTGCTCAAGCCCGTGCAGCAGCACTATCCCGGCCTGACCATCAGCCTCGACCCCATCGCCTCGACCACCGTCGACCTGGCCCCGGTGGTAGCCCAGGCCAACCGCAGCGACGGCATCGTGCTGGCCACCAACAACGCGGCGACCGCGGTCGAGTTCCTCAAGACGGAGCAGGAATCGGGGGTCAAGAAGCCGATCGCGGCGTCAACCACCCAGGTTGACCAGCAGCTGCTGGCCCAGGCGGGATCGCTGCTGCAGCAGCTGAACGTGCGCGTGGTCGGCGCCTGGCTGCCGTCTACCGACACCCAGAACGCCGCGGTGGCAGCGTTTGACCGGGCCATGTCGGCCCAGGACCCTTCGGCGGCCAAGGACGACTTCTCGATGGACAGCTACGCTTCGGTCGAGCTGTTCAGCAAGGTGGCGGGTGGCCTGAGCGAAGTCACGTCCGCCACTGTCCGCAGCGCGCTCGCGTCGGTCACCGCGAGCGCGCCCGTCAACCTGGGGCTCGTCGCGCCGCTGCAGTTCGCGACCCCGAGCGCGGACGCGTCTAACCTGCCGCGGCTGTTCAATCCCGACGTCGTGATCGAGAGCGTGCAAGACAGCAAGCTGGTGCCGGCGAACGGCAAGTTCGTCAACGCCTACAGCCAGCAGCAGGCATGAGCTCCGGTCGCGACACCCCAGCCGGCTCACTGACGGCACGGGCCGAGTTCGCCCGCCAGGGCACCTAGGGAGCGCTCCGCCATGCGCCCGGGCGAGCTGAACGCCGCCGGACTAGCCAGCTGGATGAACCAGCACCACCCGCAAGAAGCCGGGCCAGTAAGCCGCGTCCGCCGGCTCGCCGGCGGAACCCAGAACCGGCTCTTCGCCTTCAGCCACGGCGCGCGGCCATTCGTACTGCGGCTGCCGCCCGCCCGCAGCGGTCCGGCCGGCGACGCCGTGATCCTGCGTGAGGCCCGGCTGCTTGGCCAGCTGTCCGGCACGGCCATCCCGCACTCCCGGCTGCTCGCCGCCGAGCCAGACCCCGCTGTCCTCGGTGCTGCCTTCTACGTCAGCGCCTACGTCACCGGACGGGCCGTCACCGACCCGCGCCTGGCCCGCGTTCTCAGCCCCGAGTCGCGGATCACGATCACCCGCGGACTGGCCCAGACGCTGGCCGCGCTGGGAGAGATCGATCCCGCCGCGCTCGGACTGCAGGGGTTCGGCCGCCCCGCCGGCTTCCTCGCCCGCCAGGTCGACCGGTGGCTGAACCAGCTCGACAGCTACCGCGGCTACCCCGGCTACGGCAGCCACCACCTCCCGCACATCGAGGCGCTCAGCGGCTGGCTGCTGGAACGCGTGCCGCCGGCCAAGCGACCGGGAATCATCCACGGTGACCTGCACCTTGGCAACGTCCTCTTCGACCCAGTCGACCAAGGCGTTACCGCCTTGGTCGACTGGGAGCTGGCGACCATCGGTGACCCGCTGCTCGACCTCGGCGAGCTCATCGCCACCTGGCCCGGCCGGGACGGCCGGTCCGCCCTTGGCCCCCCGGCCACCCCGGCCGGTCCTGGCGGCTGGCCGCCCTTTCAGACACTGGTCGCCGCCTACCAGGCGGCCAGTACCCGCGACCTGACGGCACTCAACTGGTACGTGGTACTGGCCGGATTCCGGCTCGCGATCCTGCTCGAAGGCAGCCGGGCCCGGGCCCTGGCTGGCCAGGGCTCACCGGAGGTCGCAGCCGAACTCCACCAGGCAGCAGTCACCCTGCTGGAGGATGCGGTGCGCCGCGCTGGTCCACGGCGGGAACCGTGACCAACGACGACCCTTCTCATTCCAGCTCCAGGATGAGGGCGTTGGCCATGCCGCCGCCTTCGCACATGGTCTGCAGCCCGAAGGGGTGCCGGTGTCGAGCATGTGGTGCAGCACGGTGGTGAGCAGCCGGGCGCCGGTGCCGCCGAGCGGGTAGCCGAGGGCGATCGCGCCGCCGTTGGGATTGACCCGGTCCAGGTCGGCGCTGGTTTCGTGCTGCCAGGCCGGTACGACGCTGGCGAAGGCCTCGTTGACCTCGAACACCCCGATGTCGCCGATGCTCAGGCCGGTCGGCGCGGCGGGTCAGTTCGGTCAGCGCCAGGGCGGACAGGTCCACCGGGGCACCCCGGACAGCAGGCCGCCGCGCCGCCCGACGGGGGTGCGGACCGCGCCGAGGACCACCGGGTCGCGGTCCGCGCTGCCGGTCACAGGCCCAGGTCCTTGCTGATGATGGATTTCATGACCTCGCTGGAGCCTCCGTAGATCCTGGTGACCCGCGCGTCGGCGTAGAGCCGGGAGATGGGGTAGTCGCGGGTGAAGCCGTAGCCGCCGAACAGTTGCAGGCAGCGGTCTACTACCCGGGCCTGCATCTCGGTGGTGAACAGCTTGACCCGGGCGGCGTCAGCCGCGGTGAGCTCGCCGTGGTCGTGGGCTTCGATCGCCGCGTCGACCAGGGCCTGCCCGGCGGCGGCCTCGGCCGAGCAGCCGGCCAGCACGAACTTGGTGTTCTGGAAGCTGCCCAGGGGCTGGCCGAAGATGTGCCGCTCGCGGACATAGCTGGTGGTGAGCTGGATGGCGGCGGCTGCGGCGGCCTGGGAGCCGACGGCGATCGTGAGGCGTTCCTGGGGCAGGTTGCGCAGCAGGTAGCCGAAGGCGGCGCCTTCGGCGCCAAGCAGGTTGGCTGCCGGGACCCGGACCTCGTCGAAGAACAACTCGGTGGTGTCCTGGGCGTGCAGGCCGAGTTTGTCCAGTGTCCGGCCGCGGCTGAACCCGGGCATTCCGTCCTCGACGACCAGGATGCTCAGCCCGGCGCGCCGGTCGTGCTCCTGCCGGGGGCTGGTGCGGGCTATCACGAGGACCAGGCTGGCCTGGGCGCCGCCGCTGATGAACGTCTTGGCCCCGGACAGCACGTAGCTGTCGCCGTCGCGGCGGGCGGTGGTGCTGATGCTGGCCAGGTCCGAGCCGGTGCCCGGCTCGGACATCGCGATCGACGTCGTGCAGTCCCCGGCGGCGATCGGCGGGAGCCAGCGGGCCTGCTGCTCCTGGCTGGCGTAGGCCAGCAGGTAGGGCAGCGCCACGTCGAGGTGGACCCGCAGCCCGCCCAGGTTGACCAGGGCATGCTGCGCTTCCTCGTTCATCACGCAGTTGTACTTGAACGTCGCCGCGCCGCCGCCGCCGAACTTCTCCGGGACCTGCAGGCTGGTCATCCCCAGCTCCCCGGCCCGCCGGTAAAACGACCGCGGCACCCGCCCGGCCCGCTCCCATTCACCGAACACCGGAACGACTTCCCTAGCCAGGAACTCCCGCACCACCGAGCGGAACGCCTCCTGATCAGCATCGAAGACCGTACGCTGCACGCCCGGGTCTCCTTACTGTCCCTGCCAGGCAGGCTCGGACGGCGCCAGTGACCCGGTCACCGGGGTGCCATCCGGATGGCGGCGTCGAGCCGGATCGTCTCGCCGTTGAGGTAAGGGTTGGCAATAATGTGCTCGGCGAGGGCGGCGAACTCGTCAGGATCCCCCATCCGCCGCGGATGCGGGATGGTAGCGCGCAGCGACTCCTGAACGTCCTCCCGCAGGCGGGCGAACAGCGGGGTGTCGAACATGCCGGGCGCGATCGTGCATACCCGGATCGCCCTGCTGGCCAGGTCGCGCGCTGCGGTGATCGTCATGCCGACCACGCCCGCCTTGGACGCCGAGTACGGCAGCTGGCCGATCTGCCCCTCGAAGGCGGCAACCGAGGCGGTCAGCACGACGACACCGCGCTCAGCGTCCGCGGTGTCGTGCGCGGCCATCCGCTGCGCCGCCAGCCGCAGGGCATTGAACGACCCGATCAGGTTCAGCCTGATGACCGCCTCGAACTGGGCTAGGTCTCCCGGGCTGCCGTCGCGTTCCAGCACCCGAACCCGTGCCCCCCGGCCCGCCGTGTGCACCAGGACCCGCAATGGGCGCTCGGCCTCTGCGGCATCCAGAGCCCGGGCGAACTGATCGGCGTTGGTCACGTCCGCGGCGACGAACCGGGCCCCGATCTCCGCTGCGTGTCGTGGCCCAGGCGAGTCGGGCAGGTCGATGATCGTCACGTCGGCCTGACGGGCCGCCAGCCGCCTGGCCGCGGCCAGGCCAAGCCCGGACGCCCCACCAGAAATCGCGACTGCTGCATCAGTTAGCTGCACGTGCTTCCCTTCGGCGCGGCCAGGAAGGGCCGGAACGAGCGCTGATCAGGCACCCGCACCGGACCGCTGTCAAGCAGTGAACGACCCTGTAGAAACTCAATACCAGATTAGACTGGGATTTATTTGAATGCAAGTGTCAATATTACGGCCGGGTCCTCGGATCCATGTCAGCTTTCCAGGCCAAGCACGGCGGACATCTCCTCGAAGCCCCGGGGATCGGCGAAGTCACGGAACAGCACGATCTGGCCCTCCCGGATCCGGAGGACCTGGATGGACATCGCAGTGAACGACTGGCTCGTCGTAGCGATGGTCGCCCTTGCCCTCATCTCCACGACCACCACCTCCAGGTCCTGGGCCTGGTAAAGCTCCGCCACCTCGTACTCCTCCAGACGCAGCGGCGACGCCATGACACGGCGTGAGTACTCGCGGATCGCCTCTCGGCCCTCCACCCGCACGGGCGTGCCCGGCGGCCCGTGGAAGGCGAACTCCATCACCGCATCGGGCGCGAACAGGTCGGCGAAGCCGTCGGCATCGCCGACGAGCATCAGTTCGCGGCGGCGGGCCAGGATGTCGGCGGGCATGGCGGATGGCATGCGGTCTCCCCTCGGTCAGCCCGTTTGATTCAACAGGCGTTCATTGAACAATCGTAGAACGGAGTGGCGCTTTGGTCAACATCCGTAGAATGAATCAATGACCACTCCCCGGCCTGGTTCACGCGCCGAGCAGCGCCGCCGCACAGAAACGCGCATCCTCGACGCCGCGACCCAGGTCTTCTTCAGCGCCGGGTACGACCGGGCCACCATCCGGGCCGTGGCCTCGGCCGCAGGAGTGGACGCGGGGCTGGTCATGCACTACTTCGGGTCCAAGCAGGAACTGTTCGGGCGAGTGATCGACGCCGTTCCCGTATCCGAGGTCAGCGCGGCTCCCGGGCGGGCGGCCGAGCAGATCCTCGCCGCGCTCGCCGACCGGCTGGAAAGCGAGCCGGTCGCGTCGCTGACCCTGTTGCGCTCGATGCTGACCAACCCGGAGGCCGCTGCCGCCGCCAGCGCGGGCATCGCCCGCTACCAGGCGCGGATCGCCCAGGCCATCCCGGCCGAGGACGCGGACCTGCGGGCCGCGATCATCAGCGCCATCACCCTCGGCCTCACGGTTTCCCGGCACCTGATCAAGTCCGACGAACTCGCCACCGCCGACCCGGCACAGGTCATCCGGCTGCTACGGCCCGTCATGCTCTCACTGGCCGACCGCCCCGACCACACCGGGCCGCCTTAACTGAGACCCGCTCTCTAACGGGCGGCTGGTTCGAAGGCGGCGGCGAACAGGTAGCTGGTCGCCAGGCTGCGGTAGGGCCGCCACTTCTCGGCGATAGCCAGGACCTCCTGCTGGCTGGGCCGGTGATCTAGCTGATAGGCGGCCTGGACGGCCTTGCGGAGCGCCAGGTCTCCCGCCAGGACGACGTCCTCACGCTGGAGCGCGATCAGCATGGCGCCCTGCACGGTCCACGGACCTATGCCTGCGATGGCGGTGAGCTCGGCCATGAGCTCGTCGTCGGGCAGGGTCGGCAGCGCCTCGGTGTTCAGCCGGCCGTCCGCCATCCGCTCGGCCAGGTCGCGCAGCGTGCCGACCTTCCGCCACGAGAGCCCGGCCGCGCGGAGCCTGGCGGGATCTACCGCCAGCAGTTCGGCGGGGGAGGGGAGGCGGCCGCCGAACAGGGCCTGGATCCGGGCCAGCGTCCGGCCGGTCGTCGATGAGCCGCGCCAGCACCGGATCGGCGCGGCGCAGGTGAGAGCGCGCCTGCTGCAGCCACCCAGTACGGCCGGAATCCTCGCTCACTCCTTCCACAGGAGCCTCACCTTCTCCGAGCGGAACGGACCCGGCCGACGCTAGCGGCCGTTACGGTGAGCGGCAATCACCTGATTCTGGTGATCTACGCCGGGCTAGCGGGCGCGGGCGCCCGCCAGCAGCCGCAGCGCCCGGGCGCGCCGCACCGCCGAGGAGCGGTCCTTGACTCCGAGCTTGGCGTAGATGCTGCGGACGTGCGTGCTGACGGTGTTCACCGAGACGGACAGCACGCCGGCGATCTCCGGCCGGGACAAGTTCGTCGAGAGATATCGCAGCACCCTGAGCTCCCCTGGGCTGAGCTCTTCGGCGTCCAGTAGCGGCGGCTGGTCCGGGGCCGCCGGGGACGAGCCGTGCAGCACGTCGAGGATGTCGGTGAGCAGCGCCGCGTGGGCGCTCTGGTGCCGCGGCAGGGCCTCGAGCAGCTCCCGGGAGAACGTCATCGCGAACGGCAGGACGAGCCGGTCGGACTCCGCCAGCGCCAGGGCGCGTTCCGCGGCCGCCTCCGCCGCGCGCTGGTCACCGAGTTCACGGTGGGCGAGCCCGGCGAGCAGGTGCGATTCCACCAGCGTGACGTAACCGATGACCGGGGCCGTGCCGTCGAGAACAGGCTGCAGCGCGCCCAGGGCTCCGGCCGGATCGCCTTCCGCCAGGCAGATCACCGCGCGGGCATTGCGGATCTCACCGGAGCCGGCCCGCTCGTCATGGACCGCCGCCAGTGCCGTGCGGGCTTCGCCCGGCTGTCCGAGCCGGGCTTGGGCGGCCAGCAGCCAGCCGGTCACCTGGCTCGCCAGCGCGTGCGATCCGGCCAGCTGCGATCGCAGCTGTTCGGCCGCGCTGAACTCCTCGAACGCCATCCGGTGGCGGCCGCGGGCGGCGTGCAGTATCCCGGTCGTCTGGTGCAGCAGCAGGCTGATGTCCGGCCCGGTGTCTGTCTGCAGGGCCCGCGCCGTGCGCTGCAGCCATCGCTCACCCTCGTCGAACTCGCCCAGCCACACCATCGTGCCGGCCAGCGTCACCAGCGCGGGCGCGATCACCGGTTCCGCGCCCCAGCCGTACCGCTCGGCGAGCGCGATCGCCTCGCGGCAGCGCCGCTGGGTCGTGGCGAACGGGTCGATCTTGGACGCGAACCCGAGCTGGGCGAGACAGCCGACTTCGACGTAAGGCCGGCCGATCTCCCGGGCCAGGACGGCGCCCTCCCGGAGGTGGCGTTCGGCGTCGGGCAGCCCGAGCGACCACGCCTCGGCGGTCCCCAGGTTCATCAGCGCCACCGCCCGCAGGTCGCTGCCCAGGGCGATGTCTTCGTCGGACTGCCCGGTTACCGGTGCGGCGAGGAACCTCA
>Ga0302326_10003884_pt1 | contig 34985 bp, 28 predicted proteins | sample Palsa_T0_3_FD_202264 | JGI IMG/M metagenome (GOLD analysis project Ga0302326, IMG submission 202264) | Peat permafrost microbial communities from Stordalen Mire near Abisko, Sweden - Palsa_T0_3 | ecosystem: Environmental > Terrestrial > Soil > Palsa > Peat permafrost | place: Sweden: Abisko...
ATGGGTTGTATACAGCATGGTATACGTTATTCCGGGTAGACCGTCTTCAAAGCTCTTCTTCAACAGATAAAAGGGCTGACTGGGAGATTCCTTGTCGTAAACATGTGGGTCGGCTATGGTAAAGAAGTTCAAAAGTGATGCAGTATTGGTGACTGATGAAACGCTATAGCCGACGGGCATGATTCTTAGGTCTTTCCCGTGATCGATACCGGGGACATAATGCCAGAGGCCATAGCCGTTTTCTTTAAAGTGTGAAGGATCCCAGGGTGAAATCGTATTCGCATCAGAAGCTACTGAGTCGGGCTCTATGGCCCTCTGGCGAGTTGTATAAACCTCGGAAGAGATCGGATATCCCCCCTCACTTTGGATACTGCCGCCGCATCCGGACATCAACGAACTCAGTGAAACACATGCAACCGCTCCGACGGAAACTTCTATAAATCTTCGGCGACTAATATTGTTGCTGACAATTGGGTCAATGTTCTCAATAGGATCGTCGATAGCCATGTTTGTCCCTGAATCAAACGTTTTCAAGAGCCTGTATGTATATATCGGTTGTTTATATAAAAAACTAAAGTGGTTTTGTCTGTCCCGTGAAACGTCCACCCGCCGGTCGCACTCAGGCTTTTCCGGACCAGGATCCCTTTCGCAACCCCGCCACTAGCAAGCCGCCACACCCCCTTTTCCCACGAACCGCGCCGCGGCCAACCCTAGCGCCTCGCTCCCCTGGCCCGGCTCTGCGCCGCGCCCGGCCCTCATCCGCACTCGCTCGCACGCCTTACTGCCTGATTATTTGCTGCGCTCAATTGTTAACTAATACGTTACGAGGGCAGTTTCAAAACTCTCTACCTCCTATTCCCACTCCGCACTGACACATCCTCACCACGCGTGATAGCTTATCCCTTCCGAAAGGGCCCCATGTTTACCAACGATCTCCTGAAAAACAAACGCATTCTGATCACCGGCGGCGGCACCGGCCTGGGCCGCGCCATGGCCGAGCGATTTCTCCAGCTCGGCGCGACGGTTTACATCTGCGGCCGCAGGCTTGAAGTTGTGCAGAAGACCGCCGCGGAACTTTCGGCCTCGACGGGAGGCCACATTGATGGCTTCGCTTGTGACGTGCGCTACCCAGAGGATGTCGAGTCGTTCATCGAAAAACTCTGGGCCGCCGGGCCGCTTGACGTGCTGGTGAACAATGCTGCCGGAAATTTCCTGGCAAAGACGGAAGAGCTTTCGCCGCACGCTTTCGATGCTGTCATCGGCATCGTGCTGAAAGGCAGCATCAACATGACGTTGGCATGTGGGCGGCGCTGGCTCGCGTCGCAACACAAGGGCGTGGTCCTCAGCATCACTACCACCTACGCCGACACCGGATCGGCTTATGTGGTTCCCAGCGCGGTGGCGAAAGCCGGGGTCGCGGCGCTGACGCGCAGCCTGGCGGTGGAGTGGGGCGGCCGCGGCGTTCGCTTTGTCGCCATCGCTCCCGGCGCGATTCGCACCGAGGGCGCTTTCTCACGGCTGCTGCCCACGCCCGAGTTGGAGAAGGCGCTGCTCGACCATAACCCGCTGCACCGCTTTGGGACGCTGGACGAGATCGGGAACCTGGCGGCATTTTTAGTCAGCGATCAGGCGGGATACATCAATGGCGAGATGGTATACATGGACGGAGGGGAGATGTTGGCCGGCTCCAGCAGCTTCAGCATCATTGGGCGCCGGCTGCCCGACTCGGCATGGCAGATCATGAAGCCGAAGAAAGGGTAGGTGTTCGGTGGAAGGGCATGGCGTTAGCCGTGCCGATAACGGAGAATTATGAAGCGGGCTTTAGCCCCGGTTCACCGCGGCTGAAGCCATTTCTTTTGAGGCTCGGGTTCTCCGGGCTGAAGCCCGGAACTTCCACCCTCGTTAGCTGATTTGCCCATAGCTACGAATGAACGGCTGGTTGACGTAACAGAGTGGTTTTTCTCGTGAGCGAAAACATCGCCATTTCCGATCTCGGTCCCCGGCAATTCCGCTCGCCCCTGCGCTTGGACGCGCTTGGTTCCATCGAAAGCACGTTCATTCACGACGGAATGTATTACCGCAATCCGTTCGAGACGGATGGCCAGCTTTTCGAACGAGCGGGTCCGCGCGAACACCTCTTCTTCGAGCCGGCAAAGACGAAGGTCGCGATCGTGACCTGCGGCGGGTTGTGTCCCGGCCTCAACAATGTCATTCGCTCCGTCTACGTTCAGCTGCATTACCACTATGGCGTGCCCGCGGTGATGGGAGTTCGCTACGGCTATTCGGGATTCTCGTCGGAGGCGTCCACGGCGCCGATGTGGTTGAACGCCGAGATCGTCAACAACATTCACCAGTTCGGCGGCACGCTGCTGGGCACCTCGCGCGGACCGGTCAGCGCCGACATCATCGTCGATTTCCTGGAGCAGCGCGGCATCAACGTATTGTTCACCGTGGGCGGCGACGGCACACAACGCGGCGCGCACGACGTGGTCACGGAAATCCAGCGGCGCAAGCTGAACATCTCGATGATCGGAATTCCCAAGACCATCGACGACGACGTGCAGTATGTGAACCGCTCGTTCGGCTACTTCACGGCAATTGAGAAGGCCAAGGACGTGATCGATTCCGCCCATGTGGAAGCGCACTGCGTCCACAACGGCATCAGCATCGTGAAGGTGATGGGACGCGACTCGGGCTTCATCGCCGCCGGAGCTACCTTGGCCAGCCAGGAAGTCAACTTCACGCTGGTTCCCGAGGTGCCATTCAAGCTGGAGGGCGAGAGTGGACTGCTGGCTGTGCTGCATCGTCGCTTGCTGGAGCGGCGCCATGCGGTCATCGTAGTGGCCGAAGGAGCAGGACAGCACCTGATGCCGCCGATGGAGAAGCGCGACGCTTCCGGCAATCTATTGCACCGCGATATCGGGACTTTCTTGCGAGACAAGATTCGCGATCATTTCCAAACGCAACGTTTTCCGGTGGTGATTCGCTACTTCGATCCCAGCTACTACATCCGCAGCGTGCCCGCGTCCACCGTCGATTCGGTGCTGTGCGACTCCTTCGCGCGTCACGCCGTGCATGCCGCCATGGCGGGCAAGACCGACATGATCGTCGGCTTGCAACATGGAGCGTTCATCCACGTGCCTATCCCGCTGGCGACCACGCAGCGCAAACGGCTGTCTAGCGAGGAGTGGGCGTCGGTGGTGACGGCGACCGGGCAGCCGGACCTGGGGTGAGCTCTGCGCCTACTGCACTTTCCGGGGTCGCTAGGTGGATGCGAGGGATTCGTATGGGAGGAATCACGAACAATCAGCCGCATTGCACTGTCGTTACCTTCCACCGAAGTTCCTGCCTTGGTCGTTTCTTCCTCTTTGATTCTAGGAAATCCTTAAGGCCAGACGTGATTCCTGCCGCCTCTAGCCGTTTAGTCGGTCCTCGAACAAAATCGTCTAGTGAGGCACTCTGATGACACGCACCATTGCCTATAACGTCATTCAACTCCTGTTCGTGATCGGATTTGCGCCTTTGTATGCGGCCTGGAGACGTCTTGCTTGCTGTGCCACTGATTCTAGTCAAGGTTCTTATGTTCGTCGTCGTTCTAGTCGTGATCGAATCGTCGCTTGCCAAGTTGCGGCTATTTCGCATTAGTGAGTTTCTCGGAGCTGCTTTCATTATTCAGTGGCGGCGATGATTGCCAGCATCTTTTCCGGTTCGGCCGTGTAAAGGAAGGAGAAGGGATGAATGGTGCTCAGGTTCCGCTAGCTAGCCGAAGGGCTAACTAGTCACCGCTCCGATACTAGTTTTATAGATGATTACATCAAAGCAACGGAAGCAACTATCCGTGACTACACCGCCTCGCTGCGGGCGTCGCTTATCCCCGCGGCGCCCACTGGAGGAACGGATGCTGAAAAAGGCTGAGAGATTCAAGCGGAGGCTTAAGCTGTGCGAAGTATCCCCCTACATTCTTTCCAGCGCAATGATAACTGCTGCGGAAGAACGTACCGAGGAAATGGTGTCTCTGTTCGTGATGGAGGCCCGCGATGGACAGCGATGGATGGAAGACCTTCACATGCTAGTTCGGTCAGCCTATCTGCAAGGGGCGTGCGATACCGCAGAGGTCGCGGCCCGAATGTTGGAGCGCCCGCCGGGAGACGCAAAATGAAGTGGTCAATTCTTGCAGCGATGTTGCTGTGGACTATGCTCGCAATGGGGCAAGATGGATTGCCAGCGGGCTGTGCTCTGTACTCAGGCATCCTGAGTTGCGACACCAGAATCGCGCCAGAGGGCACTTACCGCATGACCGTGACGGCCTGCGACGTAGCTTGTAGCCAGCCCACGGTGATTGCTATTGTGATTGACTACAAGCAACCCGATCAGGTATGGGTAGGCCGGCCAGGGTATTCCGGTGCGCGTCGTCTGAGAAGCGGACCCGAGTGGCTATACAGCTTTCAGCTTGTGAAGCGTGGGACGCTCTCTCTCTATCTCTCTCCACTGACAACCAGCCCCTAGCGGAATCCTGATCCAGTTAAGGCGAAGTCCCGCAGCGGCTAAGCAGGCTGCTGAAAAAGTCGGAACAGCATATCCCTCGCGGCCTGAAGGCCGCTCGGGATGACACAAATAAACGGCTTATCGGCACGACTGAAGTCGTGCCCTGTTACAAAGCACTCCAAAAGCGAGTTTTTCAGCAGCCTGTGGAAGGCGTGCTCCACCCAACATGGTTCAGCAATTCGATTGCTGCGGCCGCTATGTACCGGCGATCCCCTTGTTCTGAAGGACCCTGACCACTACGCGCCGGTTCTGGGCTTGGCCTTCGGCGGTCTTGTCGGTGCCGACCTGCCGGCTTTCGCCCATGGCGCCGGGAGCCAGCATATTGGTAAGCGGAATGTGGCCCTGCTGCTGCAAGAATTGGGCTACATTGTTGGCCCGCTCGTCGCTCAGCTTTTGGTTCAGCGAAGCGCTGCCTACCGATGAGGCATAGCCTTTCACCTGGATCATATAGGCCGTGATGGTCTTGGCCTTTTCGGCCAATTGCGTCAGTTGTGCGTTATATTTCGGATCCAGCGCCACCTTGCCGTTGCCGAAGTATACCGTCACCTCATCGAGTATGTTGTAGTCAGCTAACTGACCGAAGCGCTTGTTCGCGGCCTCGATCATGGCTTTGTTGGCGTCAATTTTCGCCTGCGCCTCAGCCATTTGCTGTTGTTGCTGTTGCATCTCTTGCTGCTGCCGCTCAAGCGCTGCCTTTTGCGCCGCTAGTTCCTGTTGACTCTGCTGTATCTGCTCCTTCGCCGGTTGTATCCCGGCCTGGATAGTTTGAGCGTCTTGCAGGTCATTGCCTTTGAACTTGACTGAACTCGCTACCAGTTGGTTTTGGGGGTTATAGGACCCTTCGACCTGGACCTGGAGTCCGGGAATAAGCGCTGCCATCGACATTTGCTTGCGCCGCGCCTTGAAAACTCCCTGCACCTGGGCGACTTGAGTGCTGTCGGTGAGTAGAACCACTACGGTCGACGAATCCGGAGTCTGCAACGTCATGGTGTCGCCGCTTCGTCCAGTTATCAGTCCCTGGGCTTTAGCGGACTGAGCGGCAGCGGTACCGCAAAACACCAGAAGGATTGCCAGCGATACTGTTGCGGCGAATGCAATCGCGACCAACCTGTTTCTCTTCATCATTTCTCCTCTGTGCTGCTGCGCTCTGCAGCAGTCAAGCTTCGTAATAACTCACAGCTATTCCGGGCGGGAGCAAACTAGTGTTTTGTTGAGCTAGTGGGATCGGCCCTTCGTTGAAAGACGGCAGGCGGATCGTCGGCTAGTTCCTGTAGATTTGTAGCGATCCTCACTACCACATGAGTGTACTCGTTTCCCGCGGCGGCTTGCGATGGTTTTCTGCGATGCGGGATTCCTTGCATTGGTTAAAGGCACTAAGCGCACACAACTTCTAACCTTCAGGAGGACACGATACCTGCGACAGAGTCTGAAGGTAAACTGTCGCTTTGCGACAGTGGTGTCTTCCTGCGTTGCGGCGGCCTTCTACCACTTTCGAGGTAAGGGGGCTCCAAAATCAATGACTTACGGCAATCGATTCAGAATTACTGGTTGTGGAGCTTCTGTTTGGGGAAGATAATGTAGGGTAGCTCCCCCAGGTGGATGGTTGCGATGGTCCCGGCGGGATTACTGTGTCAGGTGGGTTATGCAAGAGAAGCCGGGCGCAAACGCTGGCCCTCGCGGATGCCGCGCGTTTGGCGCAACAAAGTGGCAGACTGCCGCGTGGTTGTTGACGATTTGGACGCTCGCCTGGGCAGGCTCAACCGGGCTGTGCTTTGCTGCGGACTCGCCGCCGGCCAAGAATGTCCTGATTCTCTACAGCTTCTCGAAGCGTGACGTCCTCGATCCCCAGTCCCTGGAGTCAACTGTCCGGTCCCATGTCTCGGCGCCGGTAAATTTCTACGTCGAATACCTGGAAGCGCAGCGATTCGGAAGCCGGGGCTATGAGAAGAGCCTGAGTGAGACTTTACGCCAAACATACCGTAAGCAAAAACTGGATCTTGTGATCGTCGCTGTCTATCCGGCGCTTAAGTTTGCGATTGATTTCCGGGAGCAAATTTTTCCCGGAGTTCCCATCGTCTTCATGATGATCGTGCCCGAGAGACTACAAGGCCGCAAGCTCTGGCCAGGTGTAACCGGAGTTACGCTTCGGGGAGATGTTCGAGGCACTCTGGACCTGGCACTTCGCCTCAACCCAGACACAAAAAATGTAGCCGTGATCGGGGGAACTTCAGAATTCGAGAGCTACTGGGTGAACGTGACTCATCAGGAGCTTCAGCTTCGCCCAGATCGAGTGAATGAGATTGATCTGGTGGGAGTTTCCGCCGATCAATTGCTGCGCCAAACCCTCGCGCTTCCTCCCCATACGGTGGTTGTCTTCCAGCTGGTTCCGCAAGAGTCGTTACAACTCGCCGTCGGCACATATGACATTCTTGAGGCCATTTCCCGGCAATTTCCCACCTACTGCATTCACAGTTATTGTTTCGGTCATGGGGCGATTGGGGGATCCTATCCAGATTTGGAAGAGCAGGTGCTAAACGCGGGCCAACTCGCCGCCCGTGTCCTGTCCGGCGAAAGCCCTGAAAGTATTCCGGTGATCCATGACGCGCATATCCTCCCGGAAGTCGATTGGCGAGAACTTCGCCGGTGGAACATTCCAGAATCGGCGCTCCCGCCCGGCACGATCGTCCTGTACCGGGAGCCGACAGTATGGCAACGGTACGGGAAGTACGTCATTGCCGGCGTTGGGGTGATTGTTGTCCAGGCGTTCCTGATTATCGGATTGCTGTGGCAACGCTGGCGGAAACAAAAAGCCGAAGCCAGTCTAAGTGAAAGTGAAAAGCGCTTTCGGGCGCTGGCGGATACGACCCAGTCCCTGCTCTGGATTTGCGGCAAGGACGGTAACGTCACTTATCTCAGCGAAAGACGGAACAACTTCACCGGCCGCGATCCGGAGGCTGGATTCGCCGACGCCTGGATGGCGTTTATTCATCCTGACGACGTACAGAATGTGCTGGCTGCAAACTCCCGGGCGATTGAGCAGCAGGAAGGATTTTCCAAGGAGTACCGGCTCCGTCGGCGCGATGGAGATTACCGCTGGATGTTGGATGTAGCAGCGCCGCGGCTCAACGCAGACGGCTCGTTTGCCGGGTTTATCGGTTCGGCCACCGACATTACGGACCAGAAACTGGCGCAGGAAGCCCTCGAAAGAATGGGCGGCAAATTGATCGAGGCCCAGGAAAAAGAGCGCAGCCGAATCGCCAGAGAGCTGCATGACGATATCTGCCAGAGGCTGGCGCTGCTCTCGCTGGAACTGGAGCTGGCGAGCCAAGGGGCCAAAGGTGTGGCGAAGGCAGGTTTCGCGGAAATTCAGCAGCACTGCGCCGAAATCGCGGGCGATGTGCAAGCGTTATCCCATCAACTGCACTCGTCTAAGCTGGATTACCTTGGCCTGGAAGCTGCGTTGCGGAGCTGCTGTGAGGAGTTCTCCCACAAGCATGATGTGACGGTCGAATTCACGCCTGAAAATGTTCCCAATCCTTTGCCAGGGGACATCTCTCTCTGCCTGTTCCGAGTCGCGCAGGAGGCGCTGCAAAATGCGGTGAAATATAGCGGCGTGCACCGATTCTCAGTGGAATTGCGGGCTGCGGCGAACCAGATACGGCTGGAGGTCAGCGACGCCGGTGTGGGCTTCAACGTGGAGACAGCAATGCGGGACGGAGGATTAGGGATGGTCAGTATGCCGGAGCGTGTCCATCTGGTAAGAGGCACTTTCTCGGTCGAATCGAAGGTGAATGTTGGCACCAGAATTGTGGCTACTGTCCCTCTAGTTGCAGAGGTGGATGCATTGGTGGCGGCTGCCGAGACGGTTTGAGGTAAGTGATTCGGCGGAGGCCGATATGGGACGAATCCGTATCATGATTGCCGACGATCATACGATGATTTCGGCAGGGTTCCAGAAGTTGCTGGAACCTCATTACGAAGTTGTGGGCTGCGTTGCAGACGGCCGTGCCCTGCTGAAAGCCGCGCCCGAACTCAAGCCGGACGTGGTGCTCCTGGACGTGGGAATGCCGTTACTAAACGGCCTGGACGCGGCGCGAGAACTAAAAAAGGAGATGCCGCACGTCCAACTCATTTTCCTGACGATGAATCCTGGCGCCGACATTGCCGCCGAAGCCTTCCGGATTGGGGCCTCGGCCTATCTACTGAAGACCTCAAAACCCTCTGAATTGTTGCGGGCGATTCATGCCGTCGTGAAGGGAGGTTCGTATGTGACCCCGCAAATCAAACGGGCCATGGATGAGAGATTCATCCGTGACCCCAAACGGCTGGAGCGCCGAAAACAGCTCACCGCGCGGCAGCGCGAGGTCCTGCAGATGGTCGCAGAAGGGCGTTCCATGATGGAGATCGCCGGCATTTTGCAGATCACCCACCGGACCGTCCGGTTTCACAAAGCCAAAATTATGGAAGAGCTGGAAATCACCAACAACTCGGACCTGGTGAAGTACGCGATCAATCACGGAGTGATTTCCACGGTCTAGGGATCGGGGCGCAGGGCCCCGCACAACGAACGCGCTTCCCTACTGTCGCAAGTGACAGTAGGCAAATGGCCTCGCCGGGACAACAATCGCCAATGCAGGCTTCGCTCCTTGCTGCCAACACCACAACTCGATGCTGTGATAGCTTTTCGAGGGGTGGTCGCCACTCCCGATGGTAAACATCTTTAAGCCTCAATCGGAAAGAAGAGATAAACATGTATAAGAAATCGAAACTGATTAAAATTGCGATTCCGAGCCTGCTGGTCCTGGCCTTGATGATGATCGGCAGCGTCCCCGGTTTCTCCAGAGACAAGTATGAAAGCATCGACTGCACCGCCTGGGGCACCAGCACCCAGCTCGGACACAACATCGGCATCACGCTGACTATCTATGAGTTTTCCACTCCGGAAGATCGAGAAGTCCTGGTACAGGCGTTCCAGAAGGGGCAGAACCAGGGGTTGGTCCTTGCCTTGCAAAAGATGAAGGCGGTTGGCCGTATCGCAATCCCCGGCACCTTGGGCTATGACGTCAGCTACATACGCATGGTTGCGACGCCGACGGGGCGCAAGATCACCTTCGCCACCAACCGCCCCATCAGGTTTGGAGAGGCTTTCACAGATAGCCCGACCCAGAGCTATAACCTTACGGCCGGTGAACTCGACCTGAATGACCAGGACAAGAGCAAGAGTACCGGCGTCCTGTACCCCGCCGCCCAGTTGATCATTAACAAGGACGGCGAGATGCAGCTCGATCTGAATCAGAACCCATGGAGACTTGGGAACTTCCTCGACTGGAAGGGTACATCTGAGAATTAGTTCCTCAGCGGACAATTCGGGCTGCTGAATTCCGAATTGGGGCAGGGCAGAGGTTTCAGGTTCCCTTACTACCTCGGTTCGTGCCCCTCGGCGAAGACTGTTCCCGGACTGTTTGCGATTCACGATTCCTAACTTCGAATGAGGTGCTTTTATGAAGATAAACTTGCGATTTGCTTCCCTCAGCGCTCTGCTCGTATTCGCAGTCATGATACTCAACGGTACGGCTGCCCAGGCACAAAAGAAGGGCAAGTACGTGTGTGACGAGGCAGCTCCGGCAAGCCTGTGTACCGCGGCCAACACCTGCGGATCGGCTTCCGCTCCGTGCACAGTGGATATAAACCGGGCAGGCCACGGGGCCAGCGTCAAGCCGGGAATTCCGGGCGCCAAGAACAACCAGTTCTTCTGCGTTAAGGCCGGCACCACTGTGACTTGGATGTCCTCGAGCAAAAACATCGGGTTCATGGTTTCTTTCGCAACCGACTCGCCTTTCTCTCCGGACGACCCCATCATGGGCGGCGGGAATAAGCCGGTCAGTGTGAAGGCAGCTACACCGGGCTGCTACAAGTACGATGTCGGCGCGTTCGTTTCAGCGGCGCCTTACGGGATGGGCGGCGGGAGCAAGCCGGAATTGGTCATTTTGCCGTAGGTCGAAGCCTGGGCCGCGTTGAACCGTAAATTGGCAAAGGTCAAAGATCGGCGCATCTCAGGATTGCCGTGCTCCGCCCGGGGATGCACAACTCTGAATCTGCTCTGGATGATGTAGTGGTCGCTGCCGAATAAAACCACGGCTCGAAGGAGAGTTGCATGAGAGTTGGTAGGAGTGTGTTGTTTCTGTCGCGCCCATTGCAGGCGCTGGCGCTGATCCTGTTGGTTTCGTTCGGCGCGCTGGGGCAAAAGATCCACGTCAACAAATACGATCCCAACGCCGATTTTTCCAAGTTCAAAACGTACGCCTGGGCGCCACACGGCGCGGTGGCTCATCCCATGCTGGCGGCCGATATCGTCGGCACCATCGAAGACGAACTCACGCAGAAAGGCCTGACGCAAGTAACCAGTAATCCCGACCTGATCATTCAGGTGTACGGGTCAATTGACCAGGAGTCCTCGTTCACCTCCAACGATCCGCTCTATAACGCGACCGGAGGCATTCCGCCCTTCGACCCAAGCTTCTCCGGGCCGGCGCTGGCTGGCACCTGGGGCAATACGACAGTAACCATTCACAAGGGAGAATTGGTCGTCGATCTCATCGACGCCAGAGCCAAGAAACTGGTGTGGCGTGGCATGTCGCAACAAAACCTGAGCACCAAACCAGAGAAACTGGAGAGCCAGGTGCAAGATGCCATTGTGAAAATGTTCAAGCAGTATCCGTAGAGCCGCTTTACGACCGTGGCATCGGACAGTATGGCCGCCCGGCAATCGAGTTCTCCCGCTTATTCAGGCCTGGAAGTTGGCTTCCGGGAAGCCGAAAAGATTTCCTTTCGCAACGACCGCACAAACACTCTGCATCATCCCCTCCCGGTCACTGTCGCAAGCGACAGTTGTCAACCGCTGATACCCCGGCAACAATTGAATTGTGAATGCGTCCGCAATCTGTACTGGGCGACCAAAGGCTTATGTGACAAAAATCCAAGTGGTGCTCGCTGACGATCATCCCGCGGTGGCCGCTAAAGTTCGTCGGACAGTACTCGAGGAGTGTGATGTCATCGCCGCCGTGGAGGATGGTAAACAAGCAGTGGCCGCAGTCCTTGCTCTCGATCCTGACATACTGGTGATGGATATATCGATGCCGGTGCTGGATGGGTTGCAGGCCGCAAGAGACCTTCAGAAGGCGAAATGCCGGGCCAGAATCGTTTTTCTAACGATCCATGAAGATCATGATTATGTTGATGCGGCGTTTTCAGCCGGCGCCGTCGGTTACGTCACTAAAGCTCGCCTGTCTACCGACTTGGTGCCGGCAATTCTGGAGGCGATGCAGGGACACACCTTTGTGTCCAAGTTTACGCCGAGGAAGTACAATCCAGCCTGAGTCGTAAGATGTGTCTGAGAGATTTCCGATTATTTGACAGGGCCAGGACGATTGCGAAAGCGGTGCTCGCCAGGTAGATCAGTGCGCAACCAGTCCACACCAGCGACAAGCAAACCAGGGAAGGCTCTGCCGATCGCCGCCATCGGCGTAGGCCTGGTCATCGCTGCTCTATGTGGAGTGGGTGTCTGGCGCTGGTCGGCCGCGGCGCACTCTCAGGAGAGGATGCCGGCGGCAGCCGCCGCTACCTATGTCGGCGAGGCACGCTGCGCCCAATGCCACGCAGAACAAGCGCAGGCATGGCAAACCTCGCATCATGCCCTGGCGATGCAGTCGGCCAGCGATACGAGCGTCCTGGGAAACTTCAAGGACGCACAATTCACCAAAGACGGCGTGACCTCCAGCTTCTTCAAGAAGGAAAACAAGTTCTACGTCCACACTGAGGGCCCAGACGGCAAGCCTCAGGACTATTTGCTTCCCTACACATTCGGTGTCTCGCCTTTGCAACAGTACCTGGTTCCATTTCCCAACGGACGGATGCAGAGCTTCGTTGTGGCGTGGGATTCGCGCAGCAAGCAACAGGACGGGCAGCGCTGGTTCCACCTCTATCCCGAACAGAAAATAACGCCGGCTGATCCCCTGCACTGGACGGGTCGGAACCAGACGTGGAATTACATGTGCGCCGATTGCCATTCCACCAACCTGCGGAAGAATTATGACCTTGCAAAGGACAGCTACGCGACGACCTGGTCGGATATCGATGTCTCCTGCGAATCGTGCCATGGACCGGGTTCGAATCACGTGGTTTGGGCGGAGGCACGTAGCAAAGCGGCGTACAAATCAAACGACGGGGCCGACGGTCTGGTTGCGGACCTGAAGCAGGCGAAGGGATCGTGGGCGATCTCGGAACCGGACGCGGGAACCATGCACTGGAAAGGCGAGGCCCGCTCGCACAATGAGATCGACACCTGTGCGCCGTGCCATTCGCGCCGCCACCCCATCACCTCTGACTACCAGCCGGGACAGCCGTTCCTCGACGCCTATGTGCCGAGCCTGCTGGAGGACGGTGTTTATTATCCCGACGGCCAGATACTTGAGGAGGACTATGAGTGGGGCTCGTTTGTGCAGAGCAAGATGTATCACGAGGGTGTGACCTGCTCGGATTGCCACGATCCTCACACCGCCAAACTGCGTTCCGCCAATCTGAACGCAGCTTGCGAGAAGTGTCATTCGCCGGCGAAGTTCGACAGCCCGCAGCACCATCATCACCAGGCCGGAAGCGCAGGCGCGCTCTGCGTCAACTGCCACATGCCGACCAAAACCTACATGGTGGTCGATGTCAGGCGGGACCACAGCTTCCGCGTACCGCGTCCGGATTTCTCCGTGGCCTACGGAACTCCGAACGCCTGTAACCAGTGTCATAAAGACAAGCCCAACGGCTGGGCGGTTGATGCTGTGGTGAAATGGTATGGTCCTAGCCGCAGACAGGAAGCGCACTTTGTGGAAGCGATCGATGCCGGCCGTCGTGGTCTGCCGAATGCCGAAAGGGCGCTGACTGCGCTTATCCAGGACTCGGCCAAGCCTGCGATTGCTCGAGCCACCGCATTGAGCCTGCTTCCTGAGTACCTCTCGCCAGCTGCGATGCCCGCCGTGCAAACCGCTCTTGCGGATAATGACGCGCTGGTGCGAAGTCAGGCAGTGCGGTCCCTGGAACCACTGCCGCCGCAAGACCGGGTTCGCCTGGCTGGGCCATTGCTGACGGATCCAGTGCGTTCCGTACGCATCGAAGCAGCACGCTTGCTGGCAGGAACTGCACCTGATCTCATCTCGGACGCCCAGAAGACAGCTCTTGACCGCGACATCGCCGAGCTGATCGCCGGCGAGATGGCCTCGGCCGAACGTCCAGAGAGCCACATGAACATGGCTTTGTTATACGCCCAGATGGGGCGCACCAGCGATGCGGAAAACGAGCTTCATACTGCACTGCGACTTGATCCTAAGTTCGTGCCCGCCATGGTCAACCTGGCCGATCTCTATCGTGAGCAGCAGCGCGACAATGAAGGACAGCAATGGTTGGAAAAAGCGATGACGGCGGAGCCAAACGCCGCAGAACCCGTCTACGCCCTCGGCCTGCTCAAGATCAGGCAGAAACAATATCAGGATGCGGTGCCCCTGTTGGCCAAAGCGGCGGCCCTACAGCCGTCCAATGCCCGCTATAGCTATGTGTATGCTGTCGCCTTGCAATCCAGCGGGCAGGTGAACCAGGCAATCGGGATTTTGCAGCGAGCTCACGAGGGACGTCCCGCTGACCGCCAGGTGCTGAATGCCTTGATCGCGTTCGAGCGGGACAACGGGAACATCCCGGCGGCAACGGTGTACGCTCAGGAATTGGTCGAACTGATTCCCGATGACCCCGGCGCGAAAGCCACGTTGCAGGAATTACAGAGACAAGCCCGCTGAAGCAAGCCTGGTGCGGCGACCTCGAACAGGTTCACCGTGGCTACCTGTCACAAGAGACAGTTCTCAAATCACCGCAATCGCGGTGAACCAGGGAGTAAACTACCGGAAACGCGAGTACGCTTACGGCCAGCCCAGGGGCCGCCTGAGAGGCAAGTCGGTACCTTCACGCAGGCTTTGTGTGAAGAAGCCAGGCGTAGGCTGGAACCGTCATCAGCATGATGAATGAGTGGAAGCGAATCTTCTCCGCAGATTGAAGGCCCCATGAGCAACACCACCGATCCCCTGTCACCACCGCCGATTTATCCCGGCACGAAGCCGCGCTTCCACGCCATGGTGAAGCCGACGGGAGCGATCTGCAATCTCGACTGCGCGTACTGCTATTACCTGCACAAAGAAGAACTACTGGGCAGCGACAGCAAGTTCCGCATCAGCGACGAGATTCTGGAAGCCCACATCCGGCAGTACATTGAAGGCCAGTCTGGCGACGAAGTCGTATTTTCCTGGCAGGGAGGCGAGCCGACGCTGCTGGGAGTGAGTTTCTTCGAAAAAGTAGTTGCGCTGGAAAAGAAGTACCAGCGTCCCCACCAGTGCATCGAGAACGATCTCCAGACCAACGGGGTGCTGCTGAACGACGAGTGGTGCGCTTTTCTGCGCGACAATCGCTTCCTGGTCGGCCTCAGCATCGACGGCCCGCGGGAGTTGCATGACCGGTTCCGCGTGGACAAAGGCGGCCAGCCAACCTTCGAGAAAGTCTTTGCCGCCGGCCAACGGTTGCACAAGTATCAAGTTCCATTCAACACGTTGACCGTGGTCAATCGCGTCAATGCAAAAAAGCCGCTGGACGTCTACCGCTTCCTCAGTCGTGAGCTTCGCCCGCGGCAACTGCAATTCATTCCTTGCGTAGAGCCGAAGGTCTTCGAGAATACCGCCCCTCAAAAATGGGATCCGGCGGCGTTGCCGGTGCAGGGATCATCGGCCGCGCATCCGGGTAATCCCGACTCCGTGGTCACGGACTGGTCGGTCGATCCCGATGATTGGGGCTACTTTCTTTGCAAAGTCTGGGATGACTGGTACCGGCGAGACTACGGGAAGGTACACGTCAACCTGTTTGAGACGGCGGTCGCACAGTGGATGGGCCTGGCCTCACAGCTATGCATCTATAACGACTTCTGCGGCAAGGGCGTGGCGCTGGAGCACGATGGCAGTGTTTATTCATGCGATCACTACGTGTATCCCGAATACAAGCTGGGCAACATCGCGGAGAAACATATTTCGCGCATGATCTTTTCCGACGAGCAGAGAAAGTTCGGCTTTGCCAAACGCGATGACCTGCCGCAGCAGTGCCGCGATTGCAAGTACTTGTTTGCCTGCAACGGCGAATGTCCGAAGAACCGGCTGATTCGCACCCGCGACGGCGAGCCGGGGCTGAATTACCTATGCAGCGGCCTGATGAAGTTCTGGCAGCACATCGACGGCGACATGAAAGACATCGTGCAGCGCGTTGAGCGCGCCGGCTTACCCAAAAACCCTCCTACTTTCCGGGTGTAAAGAATGTGGTCCGGAGCCTCTGCTTAGATCTCGGACCACCGTCGCAGATGACAGTTCCCAACGTCAGTAACTTGGTGAACTGGCAGACGTACCATAACGCTCCTGGTGGAGCTAACCGCACTATTGGAAAAGAGGAAGACCATGGATTTTGGAGTCGGAGTACGAAAGGCAACAGTGGGAACGCTTGCCATCTCCAGCTTCGTGCTGGCGGGCGGAGCGGTCCCAAGCGCAGCACAAAACTCAAAACCCAACATCGTCATGCTCATGACGGATGACACCGGATGGAACGATTTCGGCGCGTATTCCGGAGGAGGCTTGACGCTCGGCCATCCGACACCCAACATCGACAAGATGGCCAAAGAGGGCGCAGTCTTCACCAGTTGGTACGGACAGGCAAGCTGCACGGCAGGCCGCGCCTCGTTCATGACCGGGCGTATTCCCATTCGCACGGCGTTGTCGATCGTGGTTGCCCCCGGCGACGAGAACTACCTTCGCCCAGAGACCCCAACTATTGCCGAATTCTTCAAGAAGAACGGCTACTCGACGTACTTCTCCGGCAAGTGGCATATGGGCGACAAACCTGTGGCCTACCCCACCGATCATGGCTTCGACGAGATGAAAGAGTTCGCCGCCTATTACGCTGGCGTCTATGCCTACGACGACACCGACAAGAATTTCCATCCCTGGTTCCCGTCATATAACCCGGACTTTGAAAAGATGTTCGACTCGGTGGTGAACCTAAGCGAGTGGGAAGGAGTGGTCGGGCAGCCCGCCACGAGAGTTGCCACCATTACCTACGACTACATGGCGACGATGGACGAACGGCAGGCCGACTACGCCGTCGCCTACATCAAGCAGCACGCCAAGAGCGGCAAGCCGTTCTTCATGGACGTGAACTGGATCAAGATGCACAACCCCACCAATGCGGCGCCGGACTTCAGGGGCAAGTCGCACCTCGGCGATTATTCGGATTCCCTCATGGAAATGGATGCTGACATCGGCAAAGTGCTGGATGAAATTCGGGCCGATGCGCCCAACACCATCGTCATCCTGACTGCCGACAATGGCGCCTGGCTCGATGCCTATCCCGATGCCGGAACCACCCCGTTCCGCGGCGAGAAGGGCTCGGCCTTTGAAGGCGGCTGGCGCGTGCCGGCCATCATGTGGTGGCCCGGACACATTGCGGCGGGCGCGACCTACGGCGAAATGATGTCGCACATCGACTGCTGGTCAACCCTGGCCGCGATGGCGGGCATTACTCCGCCGCCGTATGGCGAAATGAAGGACAACAACGGCAAGCCCATTTTCTTCGACAGCGTTGACAACAGCGCCTACATCCTGGGGAAGGCACAGCACTCCTCGCGCAAGTCTTGGATCTACATCAATGGCGAGTATCTCAATGCGATACGCGCCGATATCGGCGGAGATCCCAACGAGCCCTGGGTGAACATAGCCTGGAAGTTCATGTGGACCGCGAAGGAATCGTGGCTTGGCCCCACGATGAATCTGGGTTCTGTCCCTGCCCTCTACAACCTCACCATGGATCCCTACGAGAAATATGACATGGTCTTTAATGGAGCGGCGCCAACTCGGGGAACGACGACATCCCCGGGAAGGTACTCAGGAGAAGACAACGGCTGGGCGGGTACGCTATCTTCAGCGGCACTCATGGAGTTCGATAAGTCGATCATGATGTATCCAAGCATCCAGCGAGCTCCGGGCGGCGCCTCGAACGACATGATTCCGGACCTTCAGCATCCTAAGAACCCGCTTCCGCTACTGGATCCGAACGCCATGCCGAAGGCCATTCCTTCGTCCGACTAAATCGCGGCTACCAAGGGCGTGCTTTAATCGCACGCCCTCTTTTGTTTCATAGCGATCAGGTCAGGAGTTCCCTTGCCATCATGAGTGACGGCAAAACTGTTTGGCGCCCGGAAGGTGTTGGAGTTCCAAGCGCGAAGGTTACAGCGATACGGGCAGACCTGTCGTTCTCGTAAATCCCCGGCACTCGTGGCCCACCTGTCGCAAGCGACAGTTCCCAAACACAGGTAATCGTAGTGAACTGGCAGACGCAAGATTAAGACGCTCCTGGCGCGAGTATCCGGGACCGGTCGAAAAGGAGAAGTATGGATCTGGGTGCAAGTGTTCGAAAGTTCACCCTGGGAGCATTGGCCGTCGCGAGCGTTTTTGCCGGCGGGAGTGCGACCTTACATGCGCAGGCGAGCAGCGCGAAACCACCTAACATTCTGGTCATCATGGGCGACGATGTGGGCTGGTTCAACATCGGCGCTTACCACCGTGGCATGATGTCGGGCAAGACGCCGAACCTGGACAAGCTTGCCCAGCAGGGCATGATGTTCACCGATTACTACGCCGAGGCAAGCTGCACCGCGGGCCGCGCTAATTTCATCACTGGTGAAATTCCTCTTCGCACCGGATTGACGACCGTCGGACAGGCGGGAGCTGATGTGGGATTGCCGATGGAGGCTGCCACTATCGCGAGCGCCCTGAAAACGCTCGGCTATGAAACCGGCCAGTTTGGAAAGAACCACCTCGGTGACCTGAACAAATACCTGCCGTGCGTGCATGGCTTTGACGAATTCTTCGGCTACCTCTATCACCTCGACGCCATGTCCGATCCGTACTGGTTCGATTACCCACAGGACTGGATCGACAAGACCGGGCCGCGCGATCTGACGCACTGCTGGGCGACGGACACCAATGACCCGACCGTCCAGCCCCGCTGGGGAGCGATCGGAAAACAGAAGATCGTGGATGAGGGCCCGCTTGCGCCATTCCCGAACATGACGGACATGCAGAACTGGCAAAAGGGTCGGCCAGCGAAGTACGACATGGAGACCTTTGACGACGTGTTGGTCAAGGACACTGACGCCTTCATGGACAAGGCCAAAAAGGATGGCAAGCCCTTCTTCATCTGGCACAACACCACCCGCATGCACGTGTTCACTTACATTCCCCCGAAGTACCAGGCGATGATGAACGCCACAGACAACTATGGCCTGGAAGAGGCCGGCATGGCGCAGCTGGACGATAGCGTTGGCGAACTGTTGCAGCATCTACAGGACATCGGCGAGGCCGACAACACCATCGTCATCTTCACCACCGACAATGGCGCTGAGGTTTACACCTGGCCGGATGGCGGCATGACGCCGTTCAAAGGCGGCAAGGGCACGTCCTACGAAGGTGGATTCCGCGTGCCGGCCATCATCCGCTGGCCGGGCCACGTCAAACCGGGTTCGGTTGAGAACGGTATTTTCTCCGGCCTCGACTGGTTCCCCACCCTGGTGGATGCGGCCGGCAATCCCGACATCACGACCCAGCTCTTGAAGGGCGTGCAGCTCGGAGACCGCAGCTACAAGAACCATCTCGACGGCTACGATCAGAGGGCTGTACTTGAGGGCAAAGGACCATCCGTTCGTCACGAGCTGTTCTACTTCAGCGGTGCTGAGCTCGGCGCGCTTCGCATCGACGACTTTAAGTTCCAGTTCCTCCAGCAGCCGTACGGCTGGCCCGGCGAAAAAGTCGTCACCGACATGCCAACAATCACCAACCTCCGGCAGGATCCGTTCGAGCGTACGCCGGACACCCGTGGTGAGACCTTCAACACTGGCTCTCCAGGGTACGTGAACGACTTCATGGCGCGCGAGTTCTGGCGCTTCGTGGTCGTCCAACAACAGGTGGGTAAGCTGGCGGCGACAGCCATCGACTATCCTCCGATGCAGGACCCGGCAAGCTTTAACCTGTCAGCCCTGAAAGCCAAGATCGATAAGGCAGTCAAGGCGCACCAAGGCGATTAGTAAGACCCTTAACCTGGCGGGCGGTCTTCAGGGGCCGCCCGTTTATTTGTCTCGTTGCGGGCCTCAGTGAACCCGAATCATGGCTGGCATTGCAGAAAAGTCGCTGGTGCTGGCGTCTCTCGTGGTTCTCTGCTGTATGTCCGCCAGTGCGCAAACGGTCCAGGACCAACTGCTGCCGGAAGTTGATACCTACGTTAAACTGACGTCCGATCTACGTTTCGATTTTCAGGCGAAGCAAACCAGAGAGGACGATGGGCCGGTTCAAGCCGAGATTGGGCCCAGCCTGGATTTCTATCTCAAGCCGTTGTTCAATCTCAAGAACGCCGCTGAGTACGATTTGAACGACGCGAAATTCCGCACCCTCGTGTTTACCATCGGATACCGCTATCTGCCGCGCGCAAATAACGAGCCGGGGACAAACCGCATAGAGCCAGTTGTGACCTTCACCGCTCCCATGAAAGGGGAACTTCTACTGTCCGATAGAAATCGCGCCGATCTTGACTGGAGCACAAATTTCACCTGGCGCTATCGCAACCGCTTCCAGATCGAGAGGGCGATTACGTTGCGGTCGTATCATCCGTCTCCGTACGCCAGCGTAGAATTCTTCTACCAGAGCAAGTACAGCAAGTGGAGCGACACCGCGATCTATGCCGGGTGTATCTTTCCCATCGGCCAGCATGTGGAGTTTAACCCGTACTATGAGCACCAGAATTCAACCGGCTCAAGCCCGAATCAAAAGCTCAACCAGTTGGGACTGATGCTCAATCTGTATTTTTCAGTTAAGTAGATGAGACCTTTCTTCAAGCTCGGATTGTTAGCACTGGTTGCGCTGGGTTGCATGCGCCTGCTCAGCGCCCAGGACCTGGCGCCGCGCGCCTACGTCATTACTCCGAATCACTCGAATGCCGTCACCCTCACCTACTCGTTCTATGACGGTGGCCTGAACTTCAACGGCAGCATTCCCGTTACCGGCGCAACTGGGACCTACAGCGTCCCCGTATTCACCTACTATCATGCGTTCAACTTCCTTGGGCGCTCGGCGAACGTTAACGCCTCTTTGCCGTATGCGGTGGGAAATTTCAGCGGCAAGCTGCTTGGAGAAAACAAGTCCCTTTACCGTTCCGGACTGCTAGACTTTTCCGCCCGCCTGTCGGTCAATCTAAAGGGCGGACCGGCGATGGGCGCCAAGGAGTTCTCAAAATGGAAACAGAAGATGCTGCTGGGCGCGAGCCTTAAAATCATTGCTCCCACTGGGCAGTATGATCCCACCAAGCTCATCAACTGGGGAATCAATCGCTGGGCCTTCAAGCCAGAACTGGGATACTCACAGCGCTTCGGCAACTGGGTGGTCGACGGCTACGGCGGAGTTTGGTTCTACACTACTAACGACGCCTACTACAGCATACCCGTCCCTAAGCCGCAGACGGAGGAGCCCATTGGCAGCTTCGAGGGTCATTTGAGTTACGACCTCAGCCGGGTCGCACGAAAGAAAACGCTATACCCATGGGTCTCGTTGGATGGCAACTTCTGGTTGGGCGGGGTCACCGCATTGAACGGAATCCGCAACCTTGCAACCCAACAGACCGGATCGCGGATCGGTGGCACGTTCTCGATGCCCGTTACTCGCCACCAGTCATTCAAGCTCTCTTACAGCGACGGAACCTACATCCGCTTCGGCGGTAATTACCAGAGCGTCTCAGCTGCCTGGCAATACTCTTGGCTCGGCAAACCCTAGGTAGCCGCGCACAATTTCTCGACGACGGCGGGGAAAGCCGCTCGCGGCACCTGTCGCAAGTGACAGTTCCGCAACCGCCGCAATCGGAGTGAACTGGAACGAGCAAGAGCGTAATTTGCTTGATCGCTATAAAATCTCGGCTGATCTGGATGTAAGGGGGGCCGAACGGCATGTTGGATTACCCACGCATTTTTTTCGTATTCACGTTGGTGTTGCTTTGGATCTCGGCGCAGATCGGAATTTCTCTGCGCCGGTTTCGTCTCCTGAAAGACAATGAGCGCGAAGATTTCAACACGGTGCAGGCCGCCACCCTTACCCTGCTCGCCCTCATCATCGGATTCAGTTTCTCAATGGCCATCAACCGCTACGATCAGCGCAAGAACTACGAGGAAGCCGAGGCCAATGCGATTGGCACGGAATATGTCCGGGCGGGGCTGCTGCCGGCAGCGAATGCAGCGACGGTGCGCGGCCAGCTTCGAAAGTATCTGGAGCTGCGGATCTTGTATTACCGAACCCGCAATCACAGTGAACTGCGGAAGATTAGTGACGATACCGCCCAATTACAGAATGACATGTGGCTGGCGGTACAGAACCCGGCCTTGGCGAATCCCACCCCCGTGAGCGCGCTGGCCGTTGCCGGTATGAACGATGTTTTGAACTCGCAGGGATACACCCAGGCGGCGTGGCGGAACCGGATCCCAGTTAGCGCATGGGCCTTAATGGTGGGGATGGCCATCTGTTGCAACGTGTTAGTGGGCTATGGTGCGCGCGGCGCTGGAGTAAAGTCCGGCCTGCTTTTTGTTCTGCCGGTGGTCGCTGCCATCGCCTTCCTTCTGATAGCGGATATCGACAGCCCGCGCCGCGGCTTCATTCACGTGGTGCCGCAGAACCTGGTTAGTCTTCTGGACTCGTTGCCCAAGTGATGGCTTCCTCCGCTGGCAGCCGGCGAAGAGGCAAAGGAGAAATCGAAATGCTGAAATGGATATTGCCGTTATTGTTCTGGTTGGTTTTGGCGGCCGGCGTCCCGGCATTCACGCAAGCACAACAGGGCGGGACACTCGTCGTAAGTGGCCAGCCGGGCCAAACTCCGGTTCTCCAGATCAACGGCAAGTCTTACGTAGACATTACGGCACTGGCGCGTCTCATCAACGGTTCCCTCAGCTTCAAGGGGAATCAGGTTACGTTGACGCTGCCAGGTGCCGCCGACAGCACTTCGCCGCCGCCGACGAGCCAGCCCGCTTCTGCCTTCTCGAAGGATTTCTTGAGGGCAGGCATCGAATACATGTCCGTGATCCGCGAATGGCGCAGCGCACTGATCGACGCAGTTCAAAATGGCTATCCCGTGACCGATGCTTTCGCGGCCGCTTACCGTGGCCAGGCGTCGACGAGCCTCCGATTAGCCTCGGTAGCAGCGTCAACCGAGTCCGATCACAACGCTTTTCAACTTCTGAGCAACGAGTTCGATAACATGCAAAAGCTGAGCAACAAAGTTCTGGCCGCGCGCAAGGACATGAATTACATCTCCGCGGATGCGCTGAAGGACGACCCATTGAACTTGCAAGTCCTGAGTTGCGCACGTTCGCTGGCGGCCATGGCGTCCAGCGGCCAGTTTCAGGATGACGGGTCCTGCCATTGATTTTCACTGAGCGCTTCAGCCCCAGACCTCGAATGGAACGGATGGTATGGAAGTAGCAGGTGATGTAACCTAATCCTTCACCCAAGCGAGCGAAGCCGAGATTCCGTTCATGTCCACTGCAACCTGTACAAGTGAGGTTGCTTTCGGCTAAGGGATTCATGGAATCCTGCTGCCACCACAACAAACTGTTTTCATCGTTCTGGAGAAGCGCTATGCGCCTACGTCTCAGACTAGTGTTCACGAGCGTCGCGCTCATGCTTTCGGTCGTATCTGCCGTCGCGCAAGAGCAAACATCCAAGCCCAGCCGCCCAACCGTAGGTTTAGTGCTGCAAGGTGGAGGAGCCCTGGGGCTCGCCCACGTTGGCGTCATTACCTGGATGGAGGAACACCACATCCCGATTGACTACATCGCCGGCACCAGCATGGGCGGGTTGGTCGGCGGTGTATATGCCACCGGACACAATGCCGCTGAGATGCGCCAGATCGTAAACGGCATCCCTTGGGACAAGGTGATGGCGGGACGGACGCCCTTTGACGACCTCGCATTCCGCCGCAAAGAGGATGCTCGCGCATATCCCAACAACCTTGAGTTTGGATTACGCAAGGGATTGCAATTTCCCGAGGGCTTCAATTCCGGCCAGCAGGTATCTCTGGTTCTCGATAAGATCGCGCTTCCCTACTCGGAGATCAAGAGCTTCAACGACCTCCCGACTCCGTTCGCCTGCGTAGCCACCGACCTTATCACCGAACGGCCCAAGGTTTTCCGCAGCGGATCGTTGTCCCTGGCTCTGCGATCGACCATGTCGCTGCCCGGAATCTTCAACCCCGTCCGAACCAAAGATGCCGTCTACGCCGACGGCGGATTGCTCAATAACATTCCTGTCGATGTAGCGAAAGACATGGGAGCCGATTTGACGGTGGCGATTCACCTGGCGGAGGCGCCGATGCTTCCCAACGCGAATCTCAACACCTTCTCGGTCCTCGGCCAGTCGCTGTCGGTCATGATCTCTGCCAATGAACTCAAGAACATGGAAAACGCGGACATACTCGTCTCTGTACCAGTGCAGAAATGGGGGGCGTTAAGTTTCGACGACGCGGACGCGATCATCAAGGCTGGATACGACGCTGCGGCGGCAAAGTCCAAGGTCCTTTTGACCCTGGCGGTGGATGATGCGACCTGGAAGCAATACCTGGCAAATCGCGCGTCTCGCCGCCTCTCCGATCCCGTTCCGACGTTCATAGCCGTAGAGGGCGTGAATGCGGATCTTTCCCGTCGTGTCGAACATCAGCTGGCCGGAGTGGTGGGCAAGCCTATTGATTTTGACCAACTGGACCAGGACATCATGCGCTTGAAGGGGTTTGGGCGATATTCCGTACTCAGCTATTCCTTCGAGGAGCTAAACGGCCAGCAGGGCCTGCTGATAAAGACCGAGGAAAACTCCTATGGGCCGCCAATCGTTCGGCCACTCATCCTTATCGACGGATCCAGTTTGAAGAACGTTACTCTCGACATGGGAGCTCGAATAACGTTTCTCGATTTTGGCGGCTTCCGCTCGGAATGGCGCACGGACTTCGTTCTGTTCTCCGACTACGGCCTGAATTCGGAGTATTACCATCCCGTAACTCCTTTCAGTCACTGGTTCGTTGCGCCCCGGGTATTGGCCGATAACAATCCCCTCTACCTATATGACGACAACCAACTGAAGGCCACCTATCGGCGCACCACCTTGGGCGGCGGATTAGACGCGGGATATCAGTTCGGAAATACCGGTGAACTACGCGTCGGTTACGAAGGTGGGTGGCAAAACTTCGCACGGCAAATCGGAAGTGCGAACGAACTGGAGAGTTTCTCCGGTGGCTACGGTGCCAGCAAAGTCCAATACAGGCTGGATCGCCTCGACGATCCCGTTATTCCTCGCGCGGGAGAAAGTTTCCAGGGCGATTTTTATTGGTACAACGCCAGCCCGGCAGCGCCCAAGCCGTATCCCGTACTCGAAGGTACCGGGCAGGTTTACCACAAGCTGAACGAACCGTCCTCGGTTTTTCTGGCCGGATCTGCTGGGACCACATTCAACTACGTAACCGGCATCCCGCAGTTCTCCCTGGGAGGTTCTCGAGAGTTGGTGGCGTACGGAACGAACGAGCTGTTGATGGACAAATACTTCTTGTTCCAGTTGGGATACATTCGCGAACTGGCCAAGCTGCCACCGTTGCTGGGCAGCGGCATCTACTTCCTGGGTGTCTACGAGGCCGCGCAGGTTTACGGACCGCCGAGTCCGATGCTGAACAAAGCGTCGGGCTTCCCGACCGATGCTGCGGCGGGCATAGTGGTCAACACGATCTTCGGGCCAGTGGAAGCTGCCTACGCGTACGGCGACACTGGACATCACAAGTTCTTCTTCCGCGTTGGGCGGCTGTTCTAGGCGATTAAGTTGAGGCGAGGTCTCTCAGCGGCTAAACAGGCTGCGGAAAAGTCGGCTTCGGCGGGTTTTGAAGGGACGAACCTTTCGAGCCTGCCCTGAGCTTGCCGAAGATTGCTACTTGGGCGCCCCTTGTTCAATATTTCTGTATCTATAGAGACATCAAACCATAATGCCCATTACGGGGCCTGGGAGGGCCCTAGAATCGACGAAAGGGTGGTCGGAGGTATCTCGGGCCGTCTGGGACGCTGGGGCCCGCCAGAACGTCCCTAAACGCCAAATCCGGCGTTTTCCCGATTTGGAACCGGATGCCATCAGTCTCTGAAGGCCGTTCCCAGAGTTTTCTTAGGGGATTGCCGGGTTGATCGTCTAGAACCCTACTCGTCCCGCACGAATCAGAGCGGACCAATCCGGAGAACCGTCCGCCGCGCGTCCCGCGGCATTAATGTGCTCGCGCTGCTTCAACTCAGGGAATGGGAGTCCGCCGGTGACCAGACGTCCGCGGTTGTATAGCAATTCATCCAGCGTGCCGTTAAGTAGTAGCTGGTAGTTCCAGGGCTGAGGATTGTTGACGTCCGCGGCGATCTTGGTATCCAGCGTCGTCGTGCAGTTTCGAGTCAATGCGTTGTACCACTCCGGATGGTCTCTCAACTGATTCAGATAATTAGCGTAGATGAGGAATATTTCTCGCGCCCTCTCCGGCGAGATGGTGGTGCGATACAGGAAAACTTCCTCATCCTTGCGGTAGTTGGTGCGCAATCGAATGACGTCGCGCTCGTCGGCAGTTATAAAGACCAGCTCGTATTGCCGAAAAAATCCAAGAATTGCCGAGTACGACTGGCCGACTTTATAGCGTGCCTCGATGGAGAACGCGATATGGTCGTGGTCGCCGAATTGGAAGCTGACAATCGGGTGACCGATATACTTCGGTCCCCAGGTGGTGAAGAAAAGGTCGGCGTCGCGGAGTTGCGATAGATACACCGTCCGGTCGCCCCAGCAATTCGTGTAATCGGTCTTGGTAATGTAGTCGCAGTTGCGCAGGTTGTGGATGGTAACGCGATCGCCATCGATCTCGACGGAGGCGGTTCGAGCAGCGTCGGCCTGCCAATCGCCATCGTTCGATGGCTTCAGGTTGAGCCACCACGCGAGCACGATGCAGAAGCCTGCCAGGCACAAAGCGGCAGCCCAACTTCGTCGTTTAACCTTGAACAGGATCGCGACGATCGCAAGGGCGTAGATCACGGTGATGGGAACGCGCAGCCAAGTCACGCGAAAATCAACGTAAAGGGCCGCCACCGCCCACAGAGTGAGCAGGGTGAGAACCAGCCACATGATCGCGACGCCCAGCATCCGCAGCGGTCTGAATCCAGCCGGCGGCGGAGTAGGCCGAGAGCCAGGATCCTTAGTATTCATAACACCCTGAATATCGTGTCAAGTCTAATTCCTTCCATTGCCGCAAGACGGCAGGTAAAATCGGCCCACCAAAGGAACATCCTAAATGAAATTGCATAACCTGGTGCTATGCGCGGTGCTGCTTCTCGGCGCGCCGCTGTTTGGGCGGGACAAAACTGATGTCATCGTGATGAAGAACGGCGATCGCCTGACGTGCGAGATCAAGGGATTGAATTCGGGCGTGCTCTACGTAAGCCTCGATTACATTCTGGGCACCAGTTCAGTGCAGTGGTCGAAGGTGCACCATGTGGAAAGCAGCCAACTCTTCATTGTGAAGACAGAGAGTGGCTCGGTCTATACCGGTACGCTTCTGACCTCCGATGAACCGGGCGACCGGCCGATGAAAATCGAGGTCGCCATGGGCCCGGAAACGAAAGTCGCGATTGAACGAAGCCAGGTCGTCAAAATTGACCAGACGTCACAGAACTTCTGGCAGCGATTCAACGGCGACATAAACCTGGGGGCCATGTATTCCAAAGGGAACGAATCCACGCAGTTCAACCTGAGCTCTTTAGTTCAATACCCACGAGAGCGGTGGAGTGCCCAGGCGGACTACAGTTCAACGTTGGCTTCCAGTACCGGCGCCAGTCCGTCCACCCGGAATCAGCTAGATCTTCAAAGCCAGCGTCTGTTGCGGTGGGACAACTGGTTCTATCAGGGACTCGGCATTTTTCTGCAAAGTTCGGAGCAGGATATCAACCTTCAAGGCACGCTGGGCGGCGGCATTGGACGCTATTTGAAGAATACCAATAACTCCCAGATCTCTCTGCTGGGTGGATTAGGCTGGCAGGATACCGCGTACCAGGCGACCACCGAACCCCTCGCTAATCAAAGTCTCGCAACCGCGATTGTCGCAGGGCAGATGAGGTTCTTCCGTTTCAACAAAACCAGCTTTGATCTTGGCGCCATCGTTTTGCCGGCGCTTTCCCAGCCCGGCCGCGTCCACGTTAATACGAATGCGTCCTACTATATAAAGCTATTCAGCAATCTGACCTGGAACATTTCGTTCTATGGCAACTGGGACACCCGGCCGCCAGCGAACTTCTCGGGTAGCGACTACGGCACCAGTTCAGGGCTGGGCTGGGCCTTCGGAAACAGATAGGCTCGATCCGTTAGAGCTTTCGCGGAGGCTGGCCGCACCTGTCGCAAATGACAGTTGTAGGCTCCGTCCCGAGCAATTAATCTATGGGAGAGGCCTGCATCGTCGGGCTGAAGCCCTGGACCGCACAGTCCGGGCTTGAGCGGACCGTTTGGCGCATATCACTTCTTGCGGTTGTCCCAGCAAAATGCAGGTCTGTGATGTGGTAAATGAGGTTATTCAAATGAATGTGACGCTTGGTGAACGAGCCTTGTCCGTTGTGCTGTGTCTCGCTCTGATAGCTTTTACGACGCCGGTCGAAGCTGATGCCATGTTCTTTCAGGGTCAGGAAGCGGCGCCGGCCTCTGGCGCAACTTCGGATTATTCGGGGCAGGGAGCACCGATGACCGCTGCCGAGTTGCAGGGGTTGGTGGCGCCGATCGCGCTTTATCCCGACGCGTTAGTGGCCCAGATCCTCAGCGCTGCTACTTTTCCTGATCAGGTTGCCGTTGCCGACAACTGGCTCCAGCAGAACAAGAGCTTGACCGGCAGCGCCCTGGCAAACGCTGTCAATGGCCAATCCTGGGACCCCAGCGTCAAGGCGCTTACGCAGTTCCCGTCGGTGCTGAACCAGATGGCGCAGAGCCTGGCCTGGACTTCACAACTGGGAGAGGCCTATCACAACCAGCAAGCCGAGGTAATGGCCGCAGTGCAAACCCTGCGTGCGCAGGCCAAGGCGGCGGGTAATCTCAAGTCGGGCTCGCAGATCACGGTAGTGCAACAGGCACCGCAGACCATTGTGATACAGCCTACGAACCCGCAGATTGTCTACGTTCCGACGTACAACCCGGCGATAGTTTATGGCACACCCTACGTCACGCCCGGCTATAGCACGGGAGCTCTGGTGGCTACGGGCCTGCTTTCATTTGGAGCGGGAATAGCAGTGGGAGCGATGATGAGTGGAGGTTGTTGCGGATGGGGTTGGAGCAGTTGGAACTGCGACTGGCATGGCGGCGGTGTGTACTATCACGGCGGAGCTTATTACGGTAACGCCGCGTGGCACGGCGGCTACTACGGCAACTATAACAACGCCTACCATAACAACTACAACAACGCCTATCACAACAACTACAACAACGGCTACAACAGCAGCGGATACCACGGCAACGACTACAACAACAGCGGCTACAATCACACCGGCTCGAACAATTACAGTCACACGACGAATGTGAGCGGCAATACCGTCAACGTCAACAACGCTCAGAATCGGAATGCCAGCGCGGACCATGCCAACTCCAACGCTTCTGATCGCGGCTGGGGAGGCAGTGGAAGTGGAAGCGGACGCGGATCGACGGCCTTCAGCGGCTTCGGAGATCACTCCTCGGGTGGCGGCGGTTGGGGTGAGCGCTCGTCCAGTTCCCGCGGATGGGGAAGCCGTGGCGGCGGAGGAGGCTGGGGGGGCGGCGGCCGCAGCGGCGGCGGGTTTGGTGGGCGGAGATAACCAGGCGTTACGTGGCGCCTGCTGTTCCTTAGAGCGAAAGTCTCTGGGAGCGCGCGCTGCGGGCCACAACAAGACATTCATAGTACGTAGTGCGGAGGACTTGGCATGTTCCACATCGTCCGAGATCGCAAGCCGGTTTATGCAAGCTGCTGGACACTCATAACTCTCTTAGTGTTGCTGGTCTCATTCGTCTCGTGCAGCAAACCTGAAGCCGAAAAACCTGCCGCCACCGAGACTGGGCCTAAGACGTTCGCTACTCCCGAGGATGGCGGCAAAGCGCTGGTCGCGGCAGCTAAGGCGGACGATCACAACGCACTGCTCGCGATCTTCGGCCAGCAATCCGCGGACCTCATTTTCTCCGGCGACGCTGCGCAGGACAAGCTGTCGTTCGAGCGATTCACAGGCGCTTATGAAACCATGAACCGCTGGCGCAAACAGACCGACGGCAGCGAAGTGCTCTACCTCGGGGCCGACAACAATCCTTTCCCCATCCCGCTTAAGAAGAACGGCACAGGCCAGTGGTACTTCGACGCGGCGGCTGGAAAAGACGAGATCCTTTCACGCCGCATCGGCGATAACGAGCTGGCTGTGATCGGCGTTCTGGCAGCAATGGGCGACGCCCAGACCGCATACCTGTCGGAACGTCACGACGGCGTAAGGCAGTATGCGCAGAAGATCGTCAGCGACGAAGGCAAGCAGAACGGATTGTATTGGAAGTCGCCGGAAGGACAACCTAAGAGTCCGCTGGGACCGCTGGCGGCGTACGCTGCCGCGACCGAAGGATTCACTCCGGAAGCGGGCAAGCAGCAGCCATTTCACGGCTACTTTTATAGCATTCTTACCAAACAGGGCGCCGACGCAAAAGGTGGAGCGAAAGACTACATCGTGAATGGCAAGATGACTGGGGGCTTTGCCTTCCTTGCTTATCCGGAGAAGTATGGCGAGACGGGGATTGCAACGTTCATCATCAACCAGAACGGAGTTGAGTACGAGAAGGACCTCGGGAAGAGTACGGCCGATGCGGCAAAGGCCATAACCGAGTTCAATCCCGACAAGACATGGAAGCCGGTTCCCGAAAATTAGGCATCAGATGGTGGGCGGCGGTTTAGCCGGGGCCATTAACGCCGCTCAGGAATCCTCCGAGATGGGCGGTCAAGGCGATGGCGCCGGCCGCCACCACTTCTATAGGGAGACGATACAGCGGCAACGTTCCCCCTGACCTGCGGCGTGCCCGGAAGTGCAGCCACCACACGATCCAGATCAGGGTGCTTGAAATAGTTGCCAGCACCATGTGATGGAGCAAAACGCCCTTGATCCTCTGGCCCTCCAGTTGCCATCGCCAGGCGAGAAGCCCCGTTGCCATCACCGGCAGACATGAAATGGCCGCGACCAGCAGGTTGTAGTACGCCACGGCGGCCATCGTGCGGTTGCTGGTCCACTGAGCGATGAAGTCGAACATCACGCTGGCTAGAAACAGCGCAATGGGAAAGTGGATGAGCACCACATGTTGCGCGTGCCTGGCGAGGAGGGCCGACCTGATGTCAAAGGGGTGCAAGTCGGTCTCCCGTCACTTGACCACGACGACGGCCGTCATCTTAGGATGAATGCTGCAGAAGTAGTTGTAGGTGCCTGGCTTGGTGAAGGTGTACGTGAATTGCTCGTCGGTATCGAGGGCCTTCGACTTGAACGTCCTGTCGTCGCTGACGACGGTATGCGGGATGTCGTCGTGGTTGGTCCAGCGAACCGTCGTTCCCACTGGGATGGTTATAGTGGCAGGCGAAAAGCTGAAGTTGTCGATCTTGACCGCAGCTTCCGATGCAGACGGCGCGGCCGCAGGGGCTGCGTTTGCTCTTGACCCGCCGGCAGTGCTGAGCGCGATCGAGACGATCGCCACTCCCAAGATCCAGAATTTGTTTTTCATGTTGCTTCCTCTTCAAGTTTGTTTGTGATTTTCGCAGACTCTTTGTCGCGTTAGGGAAGGTCTGATTAAGTCAGTTGGAATTCCCTCAGGGGCTAAAGCCCCTGCCTCATATCAGCCATTACGGACGGCCTGAAGGCCGTCCCCTTCGAAGAACCGGACTTAACAGAGCCGCGTCAGACCAGGCTGGTGTCGGTGACGGCTAGCGCGTGCCGGCCTCGAACATAGTTGACATCGGTTACGCCCAACAGCGTCCGCAGTTGTTCGGACGGAACCTTCATCGGCCCCGGCGACGGGCCTTCGCCCGGTTTCGGCTGGGGAAATGCCGTTGAGGTCGCGGTGTGGAATGTAATGTTGCCTTCCACTTTCTGCATGGTTTGATGGATGTGACCGTTCAGAACGGTGACGGAACCAAAGCGCTTCAAATAGGAGAGCGCCTGAGCACTGTCATCGGTTCCCCAGCCCCATTCGGGGTAAATGCTCCAGAGCGGAATGTGGGCGAACACAACGATAGGCGTGCTCTTGGAAAGATGTTTAACGTCTTTCTCTAGCCACTCCAGTTGTTCTCCGCCGAGGCTGCCCAGACCTCCGGCTTTCAGGTTCATGACGTTGACCAGTCCGACGAAATGTACGCCCTTCTTGTCGAAGCTGTACCAGCCGGATCCTTGCGTGCCCTTGCCGTAGCGATCCAGATATTGCTTGCCGTCATCGTTAAGGACGTCGTGTTCACCGGGCACAAAAAAGACATCTTTCGTGCTGGCCGTCTTGAGCAATTGATCTACGGTGTCGAACTCTTCGGGCTTTGACAGATGGCTGATGTCGCCGGTGTGCAGAATGAACGCAGGTGGCACCGGCAGAGCATTGATCTTGTCCACGGCGGCCTTCAAGGTACCCACAACGTCGGGATTCGCAGCCTTGTCGAAGCCCATGTGGCTATCGCTGATCTGCACAAAGCTAAGCTCACCTTTGGCGGCGTGTTTTTCGAACTCGGGAAGGCCACTCAGGCTGTAGGAGGTGAGCACGCCGCCCTTAATCACGCAAAAGGCGCCCGTCCCCGCCCAGGCCATGCACTTCAGGAAGCCGCGGCGGTCAATTCCGTCGTGGTTGTGGTCGTGTAATATCTCGTTCTTGGATTCAAGTTTGCGATTCGTGTCGTTCATTGCGTGCACCTCGAATACGTGTCACTATCGCAAACCGGCGAACAGGGGTTTTATTCCCGTGGATAACGAAAAATTCTTAGGGGAGATTCCGATGGGGTTGCAGCGAGGTCCCTCAGCGGCTAAAGCCGGATTGATTTTGGAGTGTTTGCGGACGGCCTGAAGGCCGTCCCCTTCAAAGCTGTTTACGGACGGCCTGGCGCGAGAAGTCTGCTTTTCCGTGAACGGCCGACAGCGGGTCCCTCGCTCCTCCACCCCATCGAGCGCAAAGACGGCGCTCGCCGGGGGACCCCGCTTCGCTGGTGATGACAATTCAAATGGGTCCGTCACTATATTCTGCAAGAGGCAATAATCCGGAGTTTCCTTAAGACTCCGGGAATAAAACCGTGACCGTGACAGTTAGACAGGTAGAGGCGTGAAAGCAGAGAGCGGCACTGGCGGCGATTTCGAGCGGTTGGCGATGCCGCTTTTCGACTCGCTATACAACTTCGCGCGTTGGCTGGCGCGCGACCAAACTGAGGCCGAGGACCTGGTCCAGGAAACGTTCACAAAGGCGCTGCGTGGGTTCTCGTCCTTCACGCCGGGGACTGATTTTCGCGCCTGGATGTTTCGTATCCTGCGCAACACGTTCTTGACCTCGCGGACGGGGTTGCGCGCGAAGCTGACACAAAGCCTGGACGAGGACGAGAGCGAGACAGTGGCGGTGACATGGGAGACGCCGGAATCGTTTGCGCTGGCTTCTGCTACTCGTGACGCCTTGCAGGCTGCGTTGGAACGATTGCCCGCCGAGTACCGTGAAGTTGTCCTGCTGTGCGATGTGGAAGAGATGAAGTACAGGGACATTGCCGAGGTACTGTCGATTCCGATCGGAACCGTGATGTCGAGGATTGCACGGGGCCGGAAGTTGCTGCGGCAATCACTTGCGGGAGAGCGGAAGCAAGCGTCGGCTTCAGCTGGGAAAGTGGACGAAAGATGAGCTGTACCGAGTGGCACGACCGAATCGAAGCCTACGTGGATGCAGAGCTGCCGCCGTCCGATATGGATGCCTTTCGCGCACACGCAGAACGATGCGCAGCCTGCGCCGCCCGTGCGTTGGCACTCTCGGAAAGCAAGTTGGCCGTTCGACGCGCGGGGAATCGCTACACTGGTTCCGCTGAGTTGCGCGCACGCATCTCTTCTTTGGCTCAGGGCCAGGATTTGGCCCAAGGCAAAGCTGGACCAGCGCATGTCGAGCACGAAGGGCATTGGACAGGGCTTGAGCGCCTCATTGCGGGAATTTGGCCGCGGTGGGTGCTGGCGGCAGCAGCTCTTCTGCTGATCACGGTCGGATTGTTCATAGCGAACCGGCGCCAGGAAGCGAAGACACTCGCCGAGTTTGCCGATCTTCATGTCGCGGCCCTCGCCAGCGCAAATCCGGTTGAAGTCATCTCTACGGACCGGCATACGGTGAAACCGTGGTTTCAGGGACGAATCCCGTTCACCTTCGATCTGCCGGAGCTGCAAGGCTCGCCCTTCACGCTGCTGGGAGGACGAGTTGCCTATTTCCACCAGGAGCCAGCCGCTCATCTGATATTCCGTTACCAGCGCCATCTTATTTCCGTTTTCATCTTCCGGGACGCTTCCCAAGTCGCGCTTCCAACGTCTTCTATTGCGGACCAGACTTCCTCTTTCCGCCTGCGAACGTGGACACAAGGCGGACTGCGCTACGTCGTCATAGGCGATGCTGGTGCCAGCACGATTCAGCAACTGGCCGATCTGCTGCACAGTACCCAGTGACTAGGGGATTCGGGTCAAAACAAGGTATAAATGTTGATCTGCAGTTCTGGAGAAGACGTGTGCTAAATTCGCCCTTTTGTCGTCGAAGCGCAGCGGCGCTCTTCGCAGCCGTTTGCATAGCTCTCACCGGTGCGGTGTTCGCGCAGGATTCGCCGGGCCCGCAGCCTGTACCGCTGCCTGCGCCCATTGTCGCTCCGGCTGACACGCCTTATCCCGGCACGATTTCCCTGCTCGTCGACCTCACCAACGTCAACGATCGTGTGCTCAATGTGCAGGAGACGATTCCCGTCAAAGCCGGCGAGATGGTGCTGCTCTACCCGGAATGGCTTCCCGGCACGCACTCGCCGTCGAACGCAGTAGCAAACCTGGCCGGGCTTGTGGTCACGGCGAACGGCAAGCGGATTGACTGGGTCCGCGATCGCGTGAACATGTACGCCTTCCACATCGAGGTGCCGCAGGGCGCAACCGCGCTGGAGGTGAATTTCCAGTACCTGGCACCGATGGACCCGAAGCAGGGGCGCATCTGGTCCAGGTTCGCCGACCTCACCTGGAATAGCGTGCTGCTCTA
>Ga0302326_10003885_pt1 | contig 34973 bp, 36 predicted proteins | sample Palsa_T0_3_FD_202264 | JGI IMG/M metagenome (GOLD analysis project Ga0302326, IMG submission 202264) | Peat permafrost microbial communities from Stordalen Mire near Abisko, Sweden - Palsa_T0_3 | ecosystem: Environmental > Terrestrial > Soil > Palsa > Peat permafrost | place: Sweden: Abisko...
GACCTTCCATCGCACAGGACCGCGTAAGTTGTTGAAAGACAGGTAGTTTTGAAGTGGCCGACGATCGGCGGGTCTACGTCAGACGGCTTTCGCCGAGGCGGCCAATGGCTGCGGTGATCGCACCAGCCGACAGGGCGGATTTGGCGAGGAAACCTATCGCGGGGCTCGTCTCGATCATGTCGGCCAGATCCGGCTCCGCATGCGTAGATATCAGTATCACCGGGACCAGTGACCCATTGTCGCTTTCCTGAAGTGCCTCAGCAAGATCGAAGCCGCTCTCGTCGCCGAGATTCACATCGACAAGTGTGACGTCGGGCCGTAATTCTTGGACGCACCGCAGCCCATCAGCATTCGTTGACGCCACACCGGCGACGCGGACCCCCTGGTGTTCAAGCAGCCGCCTGGCTGAGTCGAGAAACTCCGCGTTGTCATCGACGATGACAACCCGGGTCGGCTTAACCTGCGACTCCACGTCGCCATTGTGACCGGGCGAGCCCTCCCTTCGACAGGATCGTCGGGTGAATACCGCGAGAAATCTCGCGCAGTTCGTCCGAGACATCGCCCAGGCCAGTAACGACATCGCAAATTCGTTCCCGAAGCGCCATCTGCTCAGGCTGGACAGAATTCTTCTGCCGGCCGCAACCTGAGTCCCAACGAGAAAGCCGCTGCTGAGCGCCGTCAAGCTACATCTACAACTCGACGAGCTGGTCGACTTCGCCCGCGCGGGCAGCGACGTCATCGCCGAGCGCATGCGCGCGCTTGACGCGGTGCGGGACGGCCGGTCGGACACGGTAGTCGCCACGACCAGCCTGCCCCGATTCCCGGCCAACGAGCACAACACGACGGAGGTCGTAGATCGGATCACGGCCCGCATTTATGCGACTGCCGAGACGCTTCGCAGCGTGCATGACGCGGTTGACGCCGAAGACCCCACCACGGCCGACATCCTGCTTACGCAGATCGACGGGTTGGAGAAGCTCGCGTGGCTGGTCAAATCGGAAAACCGTAGGGTCTAACCCGATCACCCCGGCCGTGCGCGCGGACGTCAAAGCTTCTGCGACAACACTTTTGCGAAAGTGTGGGTGTCGCCCGGCCACCGCGCCGACAGATAGGCGCCGTCGTCGACGACGAACGCCGGCCGCGGATCGGTTGCGGTATCGCGTGCGATTCCGGAGGTCTTGATCCGCCAATGCGCCGAGCCGCGTTCGACGTCACAGAAGTCCGTCGAATCCTTCAGCGCACGAGTGACTTCCGACTGCACTGACATGTATCCGGTTGGCTGCCCGGGCTTCTCGCGGTAGGTACGGTAGTAGTCGGGATCCCAGAATCGCGTGAGCCTGCTCAGCCGCCAGGCGGTGCGCTCCAGCGCCCAGGTCAGCGCAGTGGTGCGACGCCCGTAGAGCACCGAACGCCCGGTCGCGGGATCGACACTGCGGGCGGCGAGCAGCACGCCGTGACAGATCGCGGCCACGATCACTCCACGGGCAAAGGCCTCGACGACAAGGCGCTGCAGCGTGTCACTGTCGATGTACGAGCGCATTCCGCGGGCCCGGTGGCCGCCGGGCAGCAGCAAGGCGTCAACACCGTCGAGGGTGGCCTCCGCCCAACTAGACGGATGTTGGTACTGAGCTGAAGCCAGCATGTCCTGATACGCGCGGCGGGCGTCCTTGTTGGCCCGCAGCATCCGCCCAACCACCGTGACGGCGCCCAGCACCGGGAGCTTTGACCAGATATCCAAACCCCGGCCGGTGACCATGATGTCGTCCGCCGCTCCGGGTGTGCCGCTTTCGGTGGCGAAGACGACGCGATGACCGTTGGCTCGCAGCACCTGCCAACTGACCGCGACCTCGGTCGGGTCGAAGTCACGGTCTGGAATCGGGATCAGCACAGTAGCCATAGGTGATGAAGGAGCTTACCGACTAGCCACCAATTCCGTTGTCGAGACCGAGATGGCTTCCGAAATACCAAGGGAGGCCCACCTGCTGAATCAGTACGACGAGGGCCAACGCAATCAGGGTGGCGAATAAGCCGATGGCACGCGCTCGAGCGCCCATCCGGAGAAAGGCAAGGACCAGAAAGAGTGGAACGAAACCGAACTCCACCCACATGAGTATCCGTTTGGGCGCGTCGACTGCTTTGTCGTAGTCGGTGAGGTGACTGTCGGGAAAGCCGGTCAGATACAGATCCCAGGATGCCAGGACGTGTAATCCCAGCGCCGCGATGGCGCCTACCACGCAGGCGGCTCTTGCAAGGGCACTCATCGGCGTCGCGTTTCCCGCGCCGCACAGATAATCTCAATCTCCGACATCGAAGTCGCCCAACTGGACGAATAGGGATGGCTCATGAGCATGGCATATCTGGCGCAACCGGATCAGCAGCAGCAACTGGAATGGCTCGATGGCGGCACACTGGCAATCCTGCTCGACGGCAAAGCCACTGACGGCCAGTTGATGGTCGGGCGCTTCGACGTCAGCGAAGGCGAAGCACCCCCGTATCACAAACATACGCGTGAGGATGAGGTCTTCATGCTGATCAAAGGGACCGCGCTGGTCTGGTACGACGATCAGGAGCTGGAACTATCGGAAGGCGGTATCGTCTTCTTGCCCAAGAACATTCCGCACGCTTACCGCATCACATCCAAGAAAGCCGATCTGCTGATGATCAACACGCCGGCTGGAATCGAGGGTATGTTCCGCTACTCGGGTCGTGACCGAGCTACGCCGCGCCCGGAGGGTTTCGAAATCTCGCCAGAACGGATGGCCGAGGGCGCGGACAAGTTCGGACAAATCATTCTCGGCCCTCCGCGCTGAGTGCGCGGAGACCCTAGGCCCCTATCCGGGCGTCATGATGACCTGCGAGCGTGGGGATTCCGTCCCGGTGTGGGCGCAGCGATCCGATCGCCGGCGTCAGCGGGATGTGCAGTGCGTCAACCAGGCCCGGGGCCGCGTGACACACCCATGGGACGGCGTTGATGGCCCGCATACCGGTGGCGAGCAGGCCGTGGTCGGTGGAGTCCTCATCGGAGTTGAAGCCGGTTTCGAATTCGGCATCGAAGCTGGGCTCTCCTTCGATCATCACGCGCCACACGCCGTCGATGCCGCCGGCACGGCTCTTCGGCCAGTCCGGTGCTACGTCTTCGGCCATCCGATCCACGTGCTCGATCGTGATCACTTCCTGGCCGTCGACCACGCCGATACAGCGGAACCAGACCGCTGCGACGTTGCCGGGTTCGATCACGCCGGACAAAGTCTCGAGTCGCCGCGGTGACGGCGCGAACTCGCACGTTTCGCGAATCTCGTCCAGTTGTACGCCGAGTGCTTCGGCGACCATGGTGACCGCCGCGCCCCAGCCGTACTTGATCACCCCGGGCATCTTGATGCCGCCTTGATAGTTCATCGGCTGGCCGAAACCGAACAGCTCCCGCATTTCGTAGACGGTGTTGTCACGGGAGTAGTCGGTGATCTCCAAGCCTCGAATCGAATAGATCCGGTTCGACATCGACGCCATCGCGACGGCCAGCAGATCGCAACCGAACCCCGGTTCTATGCCCGATGAATAGATCGAGCTGCCACCCTTTATCGCCGAGTCGACGATGCGCTGCACGGTCGACGGCTTGATGGAACCTCGTGGGAACACCAGCCCCGGAACAGATGTGGTGACGATGTTCTTGCCCGACTCCAGAATCCGGCAGAAGTCGGTGATCGCCTCGCGAGGGCGACTGGTCGCCGGCCCGGTGTAGATGATGCAGTCCGCGTCGCCGGCCAGAATGACTGCGTCGTCGCGGGTCGCGGCCACGCCCATCGGATCGATGCCGGCAAGCGCGCCGGCGTCCTTGCCGTCCTTGGATTCCGAGTGCACCCAGACACCCACCAGTTCAAGGTTCGGGCGGTCGGCCACCGCGCGGATAGCCAACCGCCCTACCCGTCCGGTCGCCCACACCACCACTTTGTAGACCTGCTCCGGGTGATCCAACGGCTCTGGGCTCATCGTTGAGACTCCTTCACTCTTGTCTGGTAATGATTACACATGTAATTTTTCCAGCGCGGGCTTTTGCACCGACAGCATCGAAAGGCAGTGACCATGGGTGTGCTCGACGGCAAGGTCGCTATCGTCACCGGAACCAGCAGGGGTGTCGGCGTGGGCATCGCCCATGAACTCCTTCGCGCCGGCGCCACCGTCGTCGGATGCTCGCGGTCACCGCTGAACGCCGTTCCCGGCGTGGACGCGGAGCCCGGGTGGGCGCAACGTTCCCACCAAATGGTTTGCGATCAAGGCGATTACCATGCGATCGACGAAATGGTCACCGCGGTGGTAGAGCGCCACGGCCGAGTCGACATCCTGGTCAACAACGCGGGCGGGACAGTCCCCGCGCCGCATGCCGAGGACATTCCTCAGCTGGTATCGCGCATCCAGGGCGCGCCCCGCTCCGACGACGACTTCGAACGCACCGTGTTGTTTCATGCCTTCGCTGTGCAGATGAACCTGATTAGCCCGTTGTGGTTCGCCATTCGCGTGTACCGCCAAATGCGCGATCAGGACGGCACCGGTTGCATCATCAATGTCTCCAGCGGCGCGGGCCATCCCGCGGGCTCGCCGACCTTGGTGTCCTACGGTGCGGCCAAGTCGGGACTCAACCACCTCACTCGGTCCCTCGCCGAGGAATGGGGCCCGGCGGCCCGGGTCAATTGTGTGGCGCTTGGACCGACGATCACCGACAACTTCCGCTCGTTCGTCCTGCCCAAGGACGACCCGATGGGCTCAACGTACTTCGACGCGCTACCGCTCAAGCGTGGCGGCGAACCCGCCGAGGTCGGCCGCACGTGTGTCTTCCTCGCTTCCGGCGCAGCCGATTTCATCAACGGAACCACCATCGAAATCGACGGCGGCATGCTACCGGGCGTGCTCTACAACGCCGGACTGAAGACCATCACCGACCTGCTCTGACCGGCTTTGAAAGGACTCTAGTGACCCGTCGGATCGTCCAATTCTCCACCGGCAATGTCGGCGTACACGCACTCCGGAGCATCATCGAGCGTCCCGATCTGGAACTGGTCGGCGTCCACGCACGCGCGCAGGACAAAATAGGGCGCGACGCCGCAGACCTATGCGGGCTCGACCGTCCCACCGGAGTGCTCGCCACCGACGACATCGACGCGCTGATCGCCCTGAGCCCCGACTGTGTGGTCTACACGTCGCAAGCCGAGACTCGTCCGCACGACGCGTTAGACGAGATCGGTCGATTTCTGCGGGCGGGCACGAATGTCGTTGGGACGTCGTTCGTCTGGCTGGTGGCGCCGGACCAGGCCGATGATTGGTTGCGCCAGCCACTGGCAGAGGCCTGTTCCGAGGGAGATACGACGTTGTACATCAACGGAATCGACCCGGGGTTCTCTGGCGACACCCTGGTCTACACCGCACTGAGCCTGGCCGCCCGGGCAACCTCGGTCACTGTGCAGGAGATCTTCGACTACGGAACCTATGACGACGCCGAATTCACTGGTGTCACTTTCGGTTTCGGTACCGCACCCGACCACACCCCGATTCTCTTCTCGCCGGGTGTCCTCGCATCGATGTGGGGCGCGCAGGTTCGCAGTCTGGCCGCAGATCTGGGTATCGAACTCGACGAGGTGCGGGAACGCTACAACAAGTGGGCCACGCCCGACCCGATCAAGTGCACCATGATGAACGTCGAACCCGGCACGGTGGCCGCCGTCCGCTTCGCGGTCGAAGGCGTACGCGGCGGCGAGGTGATCATCACCATGGAACACGTCAACCGGCTCACCGCTGCCGCCGCGCCGAATTGGCCGTACCCGCCCGACGGACATCCCGGCGTGCACCGCGTCCGCGTCGAGGGCAGCCCCGGCATCGAGATCAACACCCACGTAGGCATATCGGGCATCGACCACAACCAAGGCGGTGTCATCGCCACCGCGGCCCGCGCCGTGAACGTCATCGACGCCGTGTGCCGGGCCCCGACCGGAATCCTCGCCGCGCACGATCTGCGGCCGACCGACCACGTGCGGGGTGTGCTGTGGTAACTCCGATGCCATGACCGCACCCCGCCGGCCGCCCACCGGCGCCCAAGCCCGCGCCGAACGCACCCGCACAGTCGTGATCGATGAGACCGTGCGTTGCATCCTCGACGAGGGATTTGCCCCGCCCAGCGTCCGGCACATCACCGACCGCGCCGGTTTGACCTGGGGCGTGGTCCAATACCACTTCGGCGATCTGGACGGTCTGCTGATGGCGGTCGTGGACAAGGGTTTCGGCGAACTGCTCGACGCCCTGGACGAACTACCATCTCGGGCCGTCCGCGAGGGCAGCGTGCGGGCGCGCACCGAGTTTGTCATCGACACGATCTGGGCCGCGTTCTCCAGTCCCACGTCGATGGCTGCCCTCGAGATTCTCATCTCGACCCGCGGCCTTCGCGACACCGTCGCCAACACCCACCTCAAAGACCTGATGGCCACCCTGACGAGCCTCGGCCGCCATCTGGGAGAAGGACTGTCCGCACCGCACGCTGGCCGGATCGGCAACCTCATCTGGGCGACATTGCGCGGCCTGGTGGTCGCACAGATGACCTGGCCAGAACCCGTGGACTCCTCCCGCGACCGGCAGGCGCTGGTCGAAGTGATCACCGCCTACGTCGAGTCGCGCGGCGGCTGACCGGGCTACGGCAGATCGGTGGACAGGAAGGTCACCGGCAGCCCGAGCACCGAGATCTCGATCTCGTCGAGCTCGAATCCCTCACCGCCGCGGTGCTGACGGAAGCGAGTCTGCGCACCGTATCGCTGCGCCACCTGCTCAGCGGCCGGGGCGTCACCGACACGGACCACCACCGAGAAAACGCCGGGGCCGTTACGCTGCAGGAAATCCGCCACTGCGTTATCGCCGTCGGCGTCAGAGGACAGCGGCGTCACCAGTTCAAGTCCGCCGTCCCAGTCCAGCAGCACCCGCAGACCCACGTCTTGCAGCTCGATGGTCTGGAATCGAAAGCCTAACTCCGAGAAGAACTGCACGGTCTCGGAGAGCTGCTCGTGCGTCACCGCAAACACAACGTGATGAACGCTGGCTGCTCGACTCGGTTCGTCCGTGTATTCGGCCACAAAAAAACATTACACTTGTTATCGTTTGACCGAGTCAGAGTCTTCCGGAAAGGAATTCACCGTGAGGTCGACGACGGGCAAGACATACAAGGTCGTGGTCTGGGCAACGGGCGGCGTCGGGCGTTATGCCATCCGCACAGCGGCCGACCGCCCTAACCTCGAACTGGTCGGCGCATGGGTTCACTCGGCCGCCAAGGACGGTCAGGACGTGGGCACCCTCGCGGGTATCGAGCCCTTGGGTGCCACCGCCACCCGCGACGTCGACGCCCTGCTCGGCGGGGACGCCGACTGCGTCATGTATGCCGCCCCCGCGGGCCCTCGGCCCAAAGAGGCGCTTGCCGACTTCTGCCGGATCCTGTCCGCGGGCAAGAACATCGTGACGACGTCGCTGCCCGGCCTGGTCTATGAAAAGGGATCGCTGTCGGAGCGTTACCTCGAGCCGATCCGCGAAGCCTGCCGCGCCGGCAACAGTTCGATCTACTCGTCCGGCATCGAGCCGGGCTTCGGGTGTGACCTGTTCCCGATCGCCCTGCTGTCCATGTCGCACCGGGTGTACTCGGTGCGCGGCATCGAGATCACCAACTACTCGCAGTACCCGGTGCAATTCGACGTCCGCGAGTTGTTCGGCTTCGGCCAACCGCTGGACTACCAGGGGGGTCTGAAACGCCCCGGGGTGCTCACGTGGGGGTGGGGTGCCGCGGTCACCATGGTGGCCGACGCGCTGGGCGTTGAACTCGACGAGATCCGCGAGACCTGCGAGTTCCTGCCCACCCCAAGGCAACTGGACACCGCCTGCGGCGTCATCGAAGCCGGAACGGTAGGGGCAACCTACGCACGTTGCATCGGCGTCGTAGACGGACAAGACGTCATCACCATCGAACACGTCGACCGGATGGCCGACGACCTGGCGCCGCAATGGCCGACGGGCCGCACCGGCGGCACCGACGGCATCTGGCGCGTCATCATCGATGGCGAACCGTCCTTCGACGGAGAATTCGAAGTCGGTTACCGCGACGGTGAAAGCGCCAACGACCACGGTCTGCTCGCGACCGGGATGCGGGCGGTCAACGCCATCCCGTGGGTGTGCGAGGCGCCGGCCGGGATTGTCGACGCACTGCACCTGCCACTCACGTCACCGCTCGGCGCACTGCACCCGCACCGCGACGGTGTGCCCGCGTTCTAAGGATGATCAGCGCGGCAGACCGAGCAACCGCTCGCCGGCCAACGTGAGCAGGATCTGCTCGGTGCCGCCGGCGATGGTCAGACAGCGGGTATTGAGGAAGTCGTGCACGATCTTGTCCTGCTCGACGACGCCCGACCCGTCGGCCAGGTCCATCCGAAATTCGGCCAGCGCCTGGCGGTAACGAACCCCGATGAGTTTGCGCACACTGGATTGCGCGCCGGGGTCTTTGCCGCCCACCGCGAGCTGGGCGATGCGCTGGTCCAGCAGCGAGCCCACTTGTGTGGTGATGATCAACCGCGCCAGCTGATCCTGTTGCGCGACATCAAGACTCAATTTGGCCACCGATGCGATCAACTCTTCCATCGGGTTGCCCAGCGCGGTACCTCCGGCCATTGCGATCCGCTCGTTGGCCAGCGTGGTGCGGGCCAGCCGCCAGCCGTCGTTCACCGTGCCGACGACCATCTCGTCAGGAACGAACACCCCATCCAGGAAGACCTCGTTGAACAGTGCGTCGCCGGTGATTTCGCGCAGCGGCCGGATCAGGATGCCGGGCGAACTCATGTCGATTAAGAAGTACGTAATTCCCTTATGCTTTGGCGCGTCTTGGTCCGTGCGGGCCAGGCAGACACCCCACTGCGCTTTGTGCGCCGACGATGTCCAGACCTTCTGTCCGGTCAGCTCCCAGCCGCCGTCGACACGCACCGCCTTGGTCCGCAGGGACGCCAGGTCAGAACCTGCACCCGGCTCGGAAAACAGTTGACACCAGAAGATCTCGCCGCTCAAGGTGCCCGGCACGAAACTCTCCACCTGCTCGCGGGTGCCGTGCTCGAGGATGGTCGGTGCAGCCCACCAGCCGATTATCAGGTCGGGGCGCGCTACGCCCGCCGACGACAACTCCTGATCGATCAGCAATTGCTCGGCCGGTCCGGCACCGCGACCGTAGGGCGCAGGCCAGTGCGGCGCCTGCAGGCCCGCCTCCGCCAGCGCCAATTGACGCTTGTCTTGCGGCAGCGCGGCGACCCCGGCAACCGCGTCGGCGATCTGGGGTCGCAGATCGGCAACCTCGCTCAGGTCGATGCCGAGGTTGCGACGGACGCCGGCCTGCGTCAATTCGGCGGTACGGCGCAGCCAGCGCGCGGACCCACCGAGGAACTGTCCGATCCCGTAGGCCCGACGGAGGTACAGGTGCGCGTCGTGCTCCCAGGTGATCCCGATGCCGCCGAGCACCTGGATGCAATCCTTGGCGTTGGCCTTGGCGGCCTCGATCCCGATGCCCGCGGCGATCGCCGCGGCGATCGACAGCTGGCTTTGATCACCATCTTCTGCGGCGCGAGCCGCATCGGCGGCGGCTACTGCCACCTGCTCGGCGCGACACAGCATCTCCGCGCACAGGTGCTTGATCGCCTGAAAACTGCCGATCGGCTTGCCGAACTGCTCGCGCACCTTGGCGTAGGCGACGGCGGTGTCCAGCGCCCAACGGGTGATGCCCGCCGCTTCGGCCGACAGCACGGTCGCGGCCAGGCTCTCCACCCGGTCCGTGTCGGCCTCCAGCACACTGGCCGGCGCCGAGGTCAACACGACCCGGGCCAGCGGCCGGGAGAAGTCGGTGGCCTGCAGCGGCTCAACGGTTACGCCCTCGGCGACACCGTCGACGAGTAGCCACTTCTCCCCGGCCCGCACCAACAGCAGACCGTCGGTGACACCGCCCAGCACCCACGGCAGGGTGCCCGATGCTCGCGACGTGGACGAATCGAACTCGACGTCACCGCCGAACGCCACCCCGGCAGTCCGCTCACCGGACGCCAGGGCAGCGAGCAATTGCGGGTCGGACACCACCAGGGTGGCCAGCGCGGTGGTCGCCACCGGGCCGGGTATCAGGGCCTTGGCGGCCTCTTCGACCATCGCGGACAGGTCCTCGATGCTGCCGCCGGCGCCGCCGTGGTCCTCGGGGACGGCGACACCGAACAGACCCAGCCCGGCCAGTCCGTCGAAGACCGGGCGCCAGGCTTTCGGCTCACCCTGCTCGATATCCCGAACGGCTTCCGTCGCGCCGGACCCCGCTGCCCAGTCGCGCACCAACTCCCGCGCCGCAAACTGTTCGGAGGAAATGGTGCTGGAAGTTATGGCCACCTGAACTCCTCGGTCGACGGGGATGAGGCTGCCCGAGGCGCTCCGCGCAGCACTAGAACGTGTTCTAATAGTGCCAGTGATCGACCGTCAAGTCGAATGCCATCGCAGCAGGACATCCAGGTGTGCCGGCGGCACGGAGGTGAGAAATTCGCGCTCGTCATGCGTATCGTTTCGAGCGAGGACGCAAGAAAAGGAGCTCTCCGTCAGATGACCCCTTCCGTCTCGGGGCCAGCCCAGTCCAACGCGGGGCAACCCTCTGGGTCGTCCTCCGCGCAGCCTCGTGAGGTGATGAACGTGGCGGTACTGGCCGAGTCCGAACTCGGCTCCGAGGCGCAGCGGGAGCGGCGTAAGCGCATTCTGGACGCGACGATGGCCATCGCCTCCAAGGGCGGCTACGAGGCAGTGCAGATGCGTGCCGTCGCGGACCGTGCGGACGTCGCGGTGGGCACGCTCTACCGGTATTTCCCGTCGAAGGTGCATCTGCTGGTTTCCGCGCTGGGCCGCGAGTTCGAGCGAATCGACGCCAAGACCGACCGCTCCGCGCTGACCGGCGGAACGCCGTACCAGCGGCTGAATTTCATGGTCAGCAAACTCAATCGCGCCATGCAGCGCAATCCACTGCTCACCGAGGCCATGACCCGTGCCTACGTCTTCGCCGACGCGTCGGCGGCCGGCGAGGTCGATCACGTGGAGAAACTCATCGACTCGATGTTCGCCCGCGCGATGAGCGACGGCGAGCCAAGCGAAGACCAATACCACATCTCCCGGGTGATCTCGGACGTGTGGCTGTCGAACCTGCTGGCCTGGCTCACCCGGCGAGCATCGGCCACCGACGTCAGCAAGCGGCTGGATCTGGCGGTGCGACTGCTGATCGGCCACGGCGACACCACCAACATCTGACCGCTCAGGCCGGCGGCCCAGCGGTACGCCCGCGAATCAGCTCGGTATCGAGCACCTCGACGGTCGGGTTGACATCGCCCCTGCGCAACAGCTCGCCGGCGCGGCGTCCCTTTTGCAGGCTCGGCTGCGACACCGTGGCCAGGCCGCGGCTCATCGCCTCTGGTACGCCGTCGAAGCCGGTCACGGTCATCTGGCCGGGCACGTACTTGCCATGTCCGCGTAGATGGTCCATCGCCGATAGCGCCAGCACGTCGGCCGTGCACATCAGCGCGGTGATCCGCGGGTTGGCCTCCAGGGCCAGTTGGGCGGCGAGGCCACCGGATGTCGCGGTGTGGTCCGGGCTTTCGACCACGGTCAGTGATTCAGGATCGAGGCCGACCGCGGCCATCGCATCGCGGACACCGTGGATCCGTTCGCTCTGCACGTGAAAGGTCGACGCGTGAAGCCGTTCGGGGCCGACCACGCCAAGGTGGCGGTCCCGGAGCAGCCGCATCGACAGCAGCCCGATCTCCCGATGACCCAAACTGACGACGTAGTCGGCGATCTGGCGCATCGCCGCGCGGTCATCGATGCCCACCTGCGATGCGCCGGGCACATCCTTGGGCTGGTCGACCACCACCAGCGGCAGCCGTCGCTGCAGCACGATCTGCAGGTAGGGATCGTCACCGGCCGCCGAGTAAACCACGAAGCCGTCTACGCCCGCGGCGAGTACGGAGGCCGTTCCCTCGGTGACACGGCGGTTCGGGCCGACCGCGACCAGCAGCAGGCCCTGACCAAATTCTTCGCACGACTGTGCAAGTCCCGCAACGAAATTCAACGCAGCCGGGTCACTGAAGGAGTAGGTGAGTGGTTCGGTGATCACCAGACCCACCGCACCTGCCTTGCGGGTGCGCAGCGATCGCGCCACCGGATCGGGCCCGGCATAGCCCAACCGCTTGGCGGTGGCGAGCACTCGCTCGCGCAGCGAGTCCGAGAGTTGATCGGGCCGGTTGTACGCGTTCGAGATGGTGGTGCGCGACACCTTGAGCTCGGCCGCCAACGACGCCAAGGTCGCCCGGGGTCGCGGCAGGGGGCTCATGCATGGTGAGGCTACCGGGCATTGCGCGGGTGAGCGTCTCGTCACCAGAGGAATTGGCGAGGTTCTCCTGCTGTTGCAGCCCTCGCCCCACCACACCACGGTCAGATCTGCGGAATTCCGCGTAGCCGAAGGAAAAACATGACACAACAGGTTGTTCTCATCACCGGCGCCCTCACCGGCATCGGCCGCGCCACCGCCTTGGTGTTCGCCGGTAGCGGCGCCAATGTCGTGGTATCCGGTCGACACGACGACAAGGGGCAAGCCCTTGCCGCAGAACTGCGAGCGCTCGGCGCTGAGGCAGAGTTCGTTCGGGCCGATGTGACCAATGAAGACGATGTCCGCAACCTCGTCGACAAGACGGTCGCGAGATTCGGCCGTCTTGACGCCGCGGTGAACAACGCGGGCGTAGAAGGCGAGACCGGCCTGATCCAGGACGCCACCGTAGAAAACTTCAGATCCGTTTACGAGACGAACGTCCTCGGCGTATTCCTGAGTATCAAGCACGAACTTCGCGTGATGGCAGGCCAGGGTAGCGGCAGCATCGTCAATATCGCCTCGACTTACGGGCACAAGGCGGCGGTGGGCGCATCGGCCTACGTCAGCAGCAAGTTCGCGGTGGAGGGCCTGACCAAGACGGTCGCGCTCGAGCAAGGAAATTCAGGTATTCGAGTGAACGCGGTCGCGCCGGGACCGATAGACACCGGCATGCTCGACCGCTTCACCGGGACCGCAGAAGGCAACGATGCTCTGATAGCGACAGTGCCATTGCTTCGCCGGGGGAATCCTGAAGAAATCGCGAACGCCATCGCGTTCATTTCGTCCCCTGAAGCGTCCTATATTTCCGGCACGGTGCTCGACGTCGACGGCGGTACCTCGGCGACCTGATCAACCGTCTCGTCAGTCTCGGTAAGCGCCCGCGGCTGCTCACTCTAAGCTGACGACCGTGGCCTCTATCGACCTTAACGCCGACTTGGGTGAGGGCTTCGGCGTCTGGCGGCTCGGTGATGACAATGCCATGCTGGGCATCGTCACCAGCGCCAACGTCGCGTGCGGTTTCCATGCCGGCGACCCGACCGGGCTGCTGTCGGTGTGTCGGCTGGCCGCCGAGCGCGGCGTGCGCATCGGCGCACAGGTCAGCTATCGCGACCTGGCCGGCTTCGGCCGACGCTTCATCGACGTCACGCCGGAAGATCTGCTCGCCGACGTCGTGTACCAGATCGGTGCCTTGCACGGGCTGGCCCGGGCGGCGGGCTCTGCGGTGTCCTACGTCAAACCCCATGGCGCGCTTTACAACACGATCGTGACCAACCGCGAGCAGGCCGCTGCCGTCGCGGAGGCGGTACGAACGGTCGATACCGGTCTACCGGTGCTTGGCTTGGCGGGTTCGGCCTTTTTCGACGAAGCGCAGCGGCGTGGACTGCGCACGGTGCCCGAGGCGTTCGCCGATCGCGCTTATCGGTCAGACGGCCAGCTGGTGTCGCGGCGTGAACCCGGGGCGGTGCTGCATGATCCAGCCACCATCGCCGACCGAGTGGCGGGCATGGTGACCAGCGGGAACGTGACGGCGGTCGACGGATCGCCGGTCGAATTGTTCGTGAAGTCGGTTTGCGTGCATGGTGATTCACCTGGCGCGGTGCAGATCGCCGCGGCGGTCCGCGACCGGCTGAAGGCTGACGGCATTGACCTGCAGGCGTTTTGCTGATGCGGCTGCGACCGGGTCGTCCGGACCTTGCGCATTATTCGCACCGATTCAGCGTGCCGGTCGCCGAACCCAATGCGCCACTGTCGGTGACCTGGCTGGGGGTGGCGACGCTGCTGATCGACGACGGGTCATCGACGCTGATGACCGACGGCTTCTTCTCCCGGCCCGGTCTGGCGCGGGTGGGGTTGGGCAAGGTCTCACCCTCGCCGGCCCGAGTCGACGGATGTCTGGCGCGCGCTCAGGTCAAACGGTTGGCGGCCGTCATCCCGGTGCATACCCATTTCGACCACGCGCTGGATTCCGCACTGGTCGCCGACCGCACCGGCGCGCAGCTGGTCGGCGGCGAATCCGCAGCCAACGTCGGGCGTGGCTACGGCCTTGCTGAGGACCGCTTGTTGGTCGCTGAATCCGGCGCAGCAATTCGATTGGGCAACTTCGACGTAACGCTGATCACGTCGCACCACAGCCCACCCGACCGGTTCCCGGGCATCATCACCGAGCCGGTGATACCGCCGGTGAAGGTGGCGGCCTACCGATGCGGCGAAGCGTGGTCGACGCTGGTGCATCACCGCCCGTCCGGGCGGCGGCTGCTGATCCAGGGCAGCGCCGGGTTCGTGAAGGGGTCGCTGACTGGTCAGCGGGCCGATGTGGTCTATCTCGGCGTGGGCCAGCTCGGCGTGCAGTCCGAGTCGTATCTGGTCGACTACTGGGCGGCGACAGTGCAGACCGTGGGTGCGCGCCGGGCGGTCTTGATCCACTGGGACGATTTCTTCCAGCCGTTGTCAAAGCCGCTGCGTGCCTTACCTTATGCCGTCGATGACTTGGATGCGTCACTGCGCATCCTGGCTAGGCTGGCCGACCGGGACCGCGTCGCGTTGCAGATGCCGACGGTGTGGCGACGCGAAGACCCGTGGGCCTGAGTTGACGCTGGTTCTGGCTCTGCTGTCGCTGGCGGCCGTCCTCGGGTTCGCGGTTGCCCGTCCGCGGGGATGGCCCGAAGCGTTCGCCGCCGTCCCCGCCGTCGTCCTGCTCATAGCCGTCGGCGCGATCTCGATGCACGACGCGGCGACCGAAGCGGCCCGGCTGCTGCGCGTCGTCGCTTTCTTGGGCGCGGTCCTGGTGCTGGCCAAGATGTGCGACGACGAGGGCCTGTTCGAGGCGGCCGGCGCGGCGATGGCGCGTGCCGGCGGCGGCTCACGCCGCCTGCTGCGGCAGGTGTTCGTGATCGCGGCCGTCATCACCGCGGCGCTGAGCCTGGACGCGACGGTGGTGCTGCTGACCCCGGTGGTATTGACCACGGTTCGGCGGCTGCGGGCGCCAGTGCGCCCGCACGCCTATGCCACTGCGCACTTGGCCAATGCCGCATCTCTGTTGCTTCCGGTGTCGAACCTGACCAACCTGCTCGCATTTCATGCCGCCAATGTGTCGTTCATCAAGTTCACGCTGCTGATGGCGCTCCCGTGGCTGGCCGCGATAGGCAGTGTCTACGTCGTTTTCCTGGTGTTTTTTCGACGGGATCTCAGCGTGCCACTCGATCCCCAGGAGAACGAATCAGCACCGCCGACACCGGTGTTCGCGATGGTGGTGGTGGCGCTGACGTTGATCGGTTTCGTGATCGCGGAGGCAGTGGGGGTGGCGCCGGCGTGGGCAGCGCTCGCCGGGGCGGCGGTGATGGCGATCCGGAACCTGGCCCGCGGGCAGACCTCGGCAACGGCGATCGTGCGCGCGCTGAACCTGCCGTTCCTGGTGTTCGTGCTGGCGTTGGGTGTCGTCGTGCAGGCCGTCATGCGCAACGGTGTGACCGAACGGATGGCTGCGCTGTTGCCGTCCGGTTCCGGGCTGATCGCGCTGCTGGGGTACGCGGCGCTGGCCGCTGTGCTGGCCAACGTCGTCAACAACCTGCCCGCGACGCTGGTGCTGGTACCGCTGGTGGCGCCGACCGGGCCTGCGGCCGTGCTGGCGGTGCTGATCGGCGTGAACATCGGCCCCAACTTGACCTACGTCGGATCGCTGTCGAACCTGTTGTGGCGAAGCGTGTTACGGCGGTACGACATCTCGGCGAGCGTCGGGGAATACACCAGGCTCGGGTTGTGCACAGTTCCCGCCGCGCTGGTGACGTCGGTACTGGCGCTGTGGGCCGGGGTGCGGTTGCTGGGAATCTAGCGCCGGTAGGCCGGCGGCAACGGCATACCGAGTTCGGCTATCCGCAAAGACTCGCCGGAGGCTTCGCCGCGGCCACCGCGTGGGCCTGCAGGTCGAACCCGGGTGGCTGTGGTGATGCCGTGGGCATCGGCGCGGCAAATCCGATGACCACCAGCAGGGCACCAAGCCACCCGGGCCATCGAGCAGGCAATTCCCGTTAGCGCCTGCGCTGACGGGCGATTTCAGCCAGCACCACCCCGGCGGCCACCGAGGCATTCAGCGATTCGGTAGGACCCGACATCGGGATCGACACCACCGCGTCGCAGTTCTGTCGCACCAGCCGGGACAACCCCTTGCCCTCCGATCCGACCACGACCACAACCGGGCCGGCGCCGTCCACGTCGTCGACGAGGGTGTCGCCGTCGGCATCCAGTCCGACGATCTGCACGCCCCGATCAGCCCAATCCTTCAGCGTCCGATTGAGATTGGTGGCCCGCGCGATAGGAATCCGCGCCGCCGCACCGGCGCTGGTTCGCCATGCCACGGCGGTCACCGAGGCGGAGCGCCGCTGCGGAATCAGCACGCCGTGGCCGCCGAATGCCGCAACCGAGCGAACGATCGCACCCAGATTTCGCGGGTCCGAGATGTTATCCAGCGCGACCAGCAGAGCGGGTGGCGTGTCCAAGGCCGCCTGCAGCAACTCGTCGGGATGAAGGTAGTTGTACGGCGGCACCTGTAACGCGATCCCCTGATGCAAACCGTTGGTGGTCATCCGATCCAGATCAGTGCGAGGCACCTCAAGGATCGCGATACCGGTATCGGCTGCCCGAGTGACAGATTCGGTGAGTCGCTCGTCGGCCTGGGCTCCGAGCGCAACATAGAGTGCGGTCGCCGGGACACCGGCGCGCAGACATTCCAGTACCGGGTTGCGGCCCAGCACGGTCTCGACCTCGTCCTCCTTGCGTTTGACGGGCCGGCGCTGTTGCGACTTGAGGCGCTTCGCGGCCGGATGGTACGGCCGCTCGTGTGCGGGCGGTGTAGCGCCGCGGCCTTCCAGCCCTCGGCGGCCTTGGCCGCCGGAGCCGACGGTCGGCCCCTTTTTGCTGCCGTCTTTGCGTACCGCTCCGCGGCGTTTCGAGTTACCGGCCATCGACCTGGGTTCCCAACGACCATTGCGGGCCGTCGGTGGTGTCGGTGACCTCGACACCGGCGTCTTTGAGTCGGTCCCGGATCTCGTCCGCCAGCTTCCAGTCGCGCTCTACCCGAGCTTGCTGGCGGCGGTTCAGCTCGGAACGGACCAGCACATCGACGGCCTGCAGTGCGGCCGACGTCTCGTCGTGCGACTCCCAGCGCTCGTCGAGCGGATCGCAGCCGAGAATGCCCATCATCGCCCGGATCGCAGCAGCGTTTGCCAGCGCCCCGTCGTGGTCCCCGGCGTCGAGCGCGCGGTTGCCCTCCGCGCGGGTGTGGTGCACTTCGGCCAGCGCGATCGGCACCGCGAGGTCGTCGTTGAGCGACGCGGCGAACCGCGGCGTCCACTCCCCGGGATCGAAGGCACCGACTCGGGTGCGTACCCGGTGCAGAAAATCCTCGATGCCAACGTAGGCATTGACCGCGTCCTGCAGCGCCGTCTCGGAGAACTCCAGCATCGAGCGGTAGTGGGCGCTGCCCAGGTAGTACCGGAGCTCGGCGGGGCGGACACGTTGCAACATCGCCGGGATCGACAACACGTTGCCCAACGACTTGCTCATCTTTTCGCCGCCCAAGGTGACCCAGCCGTTGTGCAGCCAGTACCGAGCGAACGGGTCGCCGGCGGCGCGACTTTGAGCGATCTCGTTCTCATGATGCGGGAATACCAAATCCATTCCGCCACAATGGATATCGAATTCCGGCCCGAGATACGTGCGGGCCATCGCCGAGCACTCCAGATGCCAGCCGGGTCGTCCCCGTCCCCACGGTGTCGGCCAGGACGGCTCGTCGGGCTTGGCGCCCTTCCACAGCGTGAAATCTCGCTGGTCACGCTTACCGGTCGCCACTCCCTCGCCCTGATGCACGTCGTCGACCTTGTGCCCGGACAGCCGACCGTACTCGGGGTAGCTCGCCACGTCGAAGTAGACGTCGCCGCAACCGATATAGGCGCTGCCCGACTCGATCAGCCGTTCGATGAGCTCGACCATCTGGGTGATGTGACCAGTGGCCCGCGGTTCGACGGAGGGTGGTAAAACGCCCAGCGCGTCGTAGGCGGCGCTGAATGCCCGCTCGTAGGTGGCGGCCCATTCCCACCACGGCCGGCCCGCCGCGGCGGCCTTGTTGAGGATCTTATCGTCGATATCGGTGACGTTGCGGATGAATGCGACGTCGCAGCCCCGCGCCATCAGCCAGCGGCGCAGGATGTCGAAAGCCACGCCGCTACGCACATGGCCGATGTGCGGCAGGCCCTGAACGGTGGCACCGCATAAGTAAATGGAGACGTGGCCGGGCCGCAGCGGAACGAAATCACGCACGGCACCGGCCGCGGTGTCGTGTAGCCGCAGGTCGCCGCAATCGGTCACGACGTGCCAGCTTACCGGGCCGGTTATGTTGCCGATCACCACCGCTGCATCGTCGTGTCGATTCGACAGTGTCGATTCCGACGACAATCAGAAGCGATCACCGATACGGGAAAGGTGGCCGCACTACGCGGCGGCTAACGCGTGGTCTCGTCGACCCCGACCAGCAAAGCCGTCGCGATCGCTGCCCGGCCCTCGCCGCGTCCGGTCAGCCCCAGCCCGTCGGTCGTGGTGGCCGATACCGACACCGGCGCGGCCAGTGCCTCCGACAGCGCGGTTTGCGCCTCGGCGCGGCGCGGCCCAATTCTGGGACGGTTGCCGATGACCTGTACGGCGGCATTACCTACCCGGAAGCCCTGCTGTGCGATCAGATCCGCGACGTGGCCCAGCATCGTCATGCCGCTGACACCGGCCCACCGCGGGTCGTCGACTCCGAACACGTCGCCGATGTCGCCCAGTCCGGCCGCCGACAGCAGCGCGTCGCACAGCGCGTGCACCGCTACGTCGCCGTCGGAATGACCGGCGCAGCCGTCGGTGTCGTCAAACAGCAGGCCCAGCAGCCAGCAGGGTCTGCCCTGCTCTATTGCGTGGACATCGGTGCCCAGACCGACTCGGACGTTCACTGGCACACGATCGCTTGTGCGAGCAATAGATCCAGCTGGGTGGTGATTTTGAACGCCAGCGGATCGCCGTCGACGACCTGCACCTGACCACCGACGCGCTCGACCAGCGACGCATCGTCGGTGAAATCGGCCGTTCCGGCCTGCTGGTAGGCGCGCAGTAACAGGTCGGTGGCAAATCCCTGCGGGGTCTGGACGGCCCGCAGGCCGGCCCGTTCCGGGGTTCCCAACACCGCCCCGCTGTCGTCGACGGCCTTGATGGTGTCTGACAGCGGGAGGACGGGCACGACGGCCTGATAGCCGGCCCGCAGCGCTTCGACGACGCGCACAACCAACTCTGGTGGTGTCAGAGCCCGGGCGGCATCATGCACCAGCACGAAGTCGGGCTGCTGCGTGTCGGTGACGGCTGCCAGCGCCCGGGCGACCGAGTCGCCCCGATTGGTGCCACCGGCGACGACGGTCGCGTCTCGGCCGAGGATCAGTTTGGCCCGGTCGGTGCGGTCGGCGGGCACCGCCACCACGACACGGTCGACGACACCGGATTCCAGCAGTCCGTCGACGGCTCGTTCGACCAGCGTGCGTCCAGCGAGCTGAAAGAAGGCTTTCGGCATACCGGCAGCCAGCCGTTCACCCGACCCGGCGGCCGGGACTACCGCGACCGTGCCGGCCAACTCCGGTCCTTGCGCGTCAGGGGATTCAGGACGCGGCGGCCAGAACCTCGCCGAGGATGATGTCCGCTCTGGCCTCATCGGTGCTCTCGGCCAGCGCCAGCTCGCCGACCAGAATCTGACGGGCCTTGGCCAGCATGCGCTTCTCGCCCGCGGACAGGCCGCGCTCCTGGTCGCGACGCCACAGATCGCGTACCACCTCGGCGACCTTGTTCACGTCGCCGGAGGCAAGCTTCTCCAAGTTGGCCTTGTAGCGGCGTGACCAGTTGGTCGGCTCTTCGGTGTGCGGTGCCCGAAGCACCTGGAAGACCTTATCGAGGCCTTCCTGGCCGACCACGTCGCGGACGCCGACGTATTCGGCATTTTCAGCGGGTACTCGAACTGTCAGGTCTCCCTGCGCCACCTTCAAGACGAGATACTCTTTTTCCTCCCCTTTGATGGTTCGGGTTTCGATCGCCTCGATTAACGCAGCACCGTGGTGTGGATAGACGACGGTGTCTCCGACCGCAAAATTCATTAGTTTCGAGCCCCTTTCGTTCTTCCATATTAACACGCCGCGCCAACACGTGCGGAACAACGATGCAGGTCAGAGGCACCGAACGTGCAGAGAGGGGGTTGACAGACAGGGGAATCCGTGCAGGCAGCGCCCTATCTGGAACCCGTTCAGCGCCGCCTGGTGACCCTCACATGTGCGCCATTCGGGGCGGTGGCAGCGCTCTAAGACGCTCTGATCGGGCTACTCACCGCAGATAAGCCCTCAGCTATCGCCGGCTTGGCCGACCTACTACTGTGCATAGTCGAACCGCAGTGGCGTTTGAAGGTCGAGCAGGAGGCTTGAGTGAATCGCTTCGACTACCGCGATGCCAAATCCCCGTCGCGTCGTCGCTCGGCAAAAGTCGCCGCGCTCGCAGCCGGCGCCTTGATCGGCACCGTAGCGCTCGCCGGCTGTAGCGCCGGCCAGCTGTCGCAGACGTCCGTGCAGCAATCCGCCGTTGACGGCGCGCAGGCGGTGATCAACAACGTCGCACTGCGCAACGTCCGCATCCGGGCGGTGCAGACCGGCGACTTCCTGCGCCCCGGGGCCACGGTGGACCTGCTGCTGGTAGCGGTCAACCAGTCACCGGATGTCACCGACAAGCTGGTCGGCATCACCACCGACATCGGCAAGGTGACCGTGGCCGGCGATCCCACCCTTCCTGCCGGCGGCGTACTGCTCATCGGTCCTCGGAGCGGTCAGCACAAGAAGTCCGTCGACGGCGTGGAGAATGCCGATGCGGTCAAGGCGACCGTCGCGCTGAGCAAGCCGATCACCAACGGCCCGAATTACGACTTCACATTTGCCTTCGAGAAGGCTGGCAGCGTCAGCGTGGCGGTGCCGATCTCGGCACCCGAGGTCGCGCCGCAAAACGAACCGCCGGGACCGGCCTAACCTCCCCTGATCTGTCAGCCCGGGCGGATACCGTCACCAGGTGGCCAAGGCGCGTTCGCAGTACCGCTGTTCGGAGTGCCGCCATCTCACCGCTAAATGGGTAGGACGTTGCCTGGAGTGTGGCAGCTGGGGCTCTGTCGACGAAGTGGCGGTGCTCAGCGCAGTCCGAGGCGGCACCCGCGCCGTCGTCAGTCCGGCATCGGCAGCCATCCCGATCAACTCCGTCGAGCCCGACGGCACTCGCCACTGCCCTACCGGAATCAATGAGCTCGACCGCGTGCTGGGCGGCGGAGTGGTACCGGGCTCGGTGACCCTGCTCGCCGGCGATCCGGGGGTGGGTAAATCGACGCTGTTACTGAAGGTCGCCCATCAATGGGCGACCTCCGGGCGGCGCGCGCTGTACGTGTCCGGCGAGGAGTCGCGCGGCCAGATCCGGATGCGTGCCGATCGGACCGGCTGCGGCCATGACGAGCTGTATCTGGCCGCCGAGTCCGACCTACACGCGGTGCTCGGCCATATCGAGGCCGTGCAGCCCACGCTGGTCGTCGTCGACTCCGTGCAGACCATGTCCAGTGCTGAGTCCGACGGCGTCGCCGGTGGTGTCACTCAGGTGCGCGCGGTGACCACCGCGCTGACCACCGCGGCGAAAACGACTGGTGTGCCGCTGATCCTGGTCGGACATGTCACCAAGGACGGGGCGATCGCCGGCCCCCGTTCGCTGGAGCATCTGGTCGACGTGGTGCTGCATTTCGAAGGCGATCGAAATTCATTGCTACGGATGGTTCGTGGAGTGAAGAACCGGTTCGGCGCGGCAGATGAGGTTGGTTGTTTTCTTCTGCAGGACAGCGGAATTGAAGAAGTTGCCGATCCGTCCGGGCTTTTTTTGGATCAGCGGCCACTGCCCGTGCCGGGCACGGCCATCACGGTGACCCTCGACGGGAAGCGGCCCTTGGTCGGCGAGATCCAGGCGTTGCTGGCCACTCCGTCGGGCAGTTCACCGCGTCGCGCCGTCAGCGGAATCGATCATTCGCGGGCCGCCATGATCGCGGCGGTGCTGGAAAAACACGCCCGCCTCAAGATCGCCGTCAACGACATCTATCTGTCCACCGTGGGCGGCATGCGGCTGACCGACCCGTCATCGGATCTGGCGGTCGCGATCGCGCTGGCTTCGGCTTACGTGGATCTGCCACTGCCGGCCACCGCGGTGATGATCGGCGAAGTCGGTCTGGCGGGCGATCTGCGGCGGGTCAGCGGTATGGAACGCCGGCTGGCCGAGGCCGCCCGGCAAGGTTTTACCACCGCGCTGATCCCGGCGGGCAGTGTCGCCACACCACCGGGCCTGCGGGCGCTGCAGGCACCCAACATCGTCACCGCGTTGGAGCACATGCTCGACATCGCCGAGCACCGTAGCAAGGCGTCAACCCCACCACATCGACTGCACGCCGAAGCCTCGGAGCAGAATGAATGGTGATGACAAACGGCCAATCAACCAACGGCGCGGCGCCGCGGCGTCCCACGCTGCGTGAGACCGTGGCGGCGCTGGCGCCGGGCACCGCACTGCGCGACGGGCTGGAGCGCATCCTGCGCGGCCGGACCGGGGCACTGATAGTCCTCGGCTACGACGACAGTGTCGAGACCATCTGCGACGGTGGCTTCTCGCTCGACGTGCGGTACGCGCCGACCAGGCTGCGGGAGCTGTGCAAGATGGACGGCGCGGTTGTGTTGACCACCGACGCCAGCCGGATCCTGCGGGCCAACGTGCAGCTGGTGCCTGACCCGTCGATACCCACCGATGAATCCGGTACCCGGCACCGCTCGGCCGAGCGGGCCGCCATCCAGACCGGATATCCGGTGATCTCGGTCAGTCACTCTATGAGCATCGTGACGGCATATCTGAGCGGCGAGCGCCACGTATTGGCCGACTCGGCCACCATCCTGTCGCGGGCCAACCAGGCCCTCGCCACGCTGGAGCGCTACAAGATCCGGCTCGACGAGGTCAGCCGGCAACTATCCAGGGCTGAGATCGAGGACTTCGTGTCGCTGCGCGACGTGATGACAGTGGTGCAGCGGCTTGAGCTGGTCCGCCGGATCGGCGTGGAGCTCGACAACGAGGTCGTCGAGCTGGGTACCGACGGACGCCAGCTGCGGCTGCAGCTGGACGAACTTCTCGGCGGCAACGACGCCGCTCGCGAGCTGATCGTGCGCGACTACCACGCCAACCCCGAGCCACTGTCCAAGGCCGAAGTGACGGCCACGCTCGACGAGCTGGACGCCATGCCCGACACCGAGTTGATCGATTTCACCCCGATCGCAAAGGTTTTCGGGTACCCGTCGACGACTGAGGCTCAAGACTCGGCGGTGAGCTCGCGCGGCTACCGCGCGATGTCGGAGATCCCGCGGCTGCAGTTCGCCCACGCCGACCGGCTGGTCCGCGAGTTCGGTTCGCTGCAGGGCCTTTTGGCGGCCAGTGCGGGCGACCTGGAAGCGGTGGAAGGAATCGGCGAGATCTGGGCCCGCCACGTGCGAGAAGGGTTGTCGCAGTTGGCCGAATCGACCATCGCCGATCCGCTCAACTGAGGTTGGTCAGCGGCCGGGGCCGGGTAACGGACCAGGCAGTGGTCCAGGTGCCGGCGGGCCCGGTAGGCCGGGCGGTGGGACGGCACCCGGAGGCAACGGCGGGGCCAGGATGAACGGCACCGCGGCCGAGCGCAGGTTTCCCAGTTGCACGACGAGGTTGTAGGTGCCGGGTCCGATCGCCGGGCGCGGCAGCGGGCAGTGCGGACCCGACCCCATCCCGGTCCAGGTCACTGCGGTTGTCACCTGCTCGCCGGGCGCGAAGAGTTTGACCAGGGTTTCGTTCGACGGCGCACAGTCCAGGTTGGACCACAGCCGTTTGTTGTCCAGCGAGTAGACGTAGGCGGCCAGTACGGCGGCACCGACATCGCGCTTGCACGCCACCAGCCCGATATTGGTCACGACCATGGTGAACTTCGGCTGGTCGCCGACCGCGAACTGCGGCAGGTTGGTCAGGCCCTTGACCGCCAGCGTGGAGTCAGGGCAGTCATCGCCTTCCTTGAGTATCGGCGGCGGCTGCACGGCGGCTGTCGGGGTTTCGACCGGCTGGTTGGTGTTCTCGCCCGCCGGCGGCTCTACCGGGGTCTTGACCTCGGGTGCCGCCCCGGCTGCGTTTTGTCCGGCTTGCGCGGGCTTCTTTGCGCCGGCGGTGTTGGCGGCGGCGCTGCCGCTGAGGACGGCGACGATGATCGCGACCACGATTGCGACGACAACGACCGTGATGCCGATGGCCAGTCCCCGGCGTCGCCAGTAGATCTCGGGCGGTAACGGGCCCCGCGGCTCCAGATCTAGCACATTCCCACGGTAAGCCCAGGTCACGCCGACATGGCCGACCTAACGCGGCGTGTCGCCCAGTTAGCTGGGCGGCGATCCAGCCCCAGCCTCGTCACTCCGCGATATTCGCCCTAGGACTCGTCGCCGGGTTCTTCCCCGACATCACCGATCACCCGGCGCAGCACCACTTGCCCGTCGGCGAGGTGATAGGTGGCGCCGACGATCGCGAGGTCACCGGCGGCCACTTTCCCGGCGATGGTCGCCGAGCGGGCCAGCAACTGAGTGCCGGTCTCGACCACGTGCCGCGCCTCGAACTCGTCTGGCCGCTTCAACCCCTCGCGGCGGCCCAACAGGATAGACGGCGTCACCCGCTCGACCACGTCGCGCACGAAACCGCCGGGCAGCACGCCCTCGTCAAGTGCGGCCAGCGTCGCCTTGATCGCGCCGCAGCTGTCGTGGCCGAGGACCACGATCAGCGGCACACCGAGCACCGCCACCGCGAACTCGATCGAACCCAACACGGCGGAGTCGATGACATGCCCGGCCGTGCGGACCACGAACATGTCGCCGAGGCCCTGATCGAAGACGAGCTCAGCGGCCACCCGGCTGTCACCACAACCGAAGAGCGCCACCGTGGGCTTCTGGCCTTCAGCCAGGCTGGCGCGATGCGCGACGCTTTGACTGGGGTGCGCGGGGTGGCCGGCGACGAATCGCTCGTTACCCTCTTTGAGTGCTTTCCACGCTGCTACCGGACTCGAATTGGGCATGGCGTTCATTGTGCCGCAGGCAGCCATGAAGACGTCCCCAACGGCAAGTGAACTTATCGACTGGTATGACCGGTCTAGACGCGACCTACCCTGGCGGAATCCCGAGGTGACGCCCTGGCAAATCTTGGTGAGCGAATTCATGTTGCAACAGACACCGGTGGCGCGGGTGGTCCCGATCTGGCTCGACTGGGTGGCGCGGTGGCCGACGCCGTCGGCGACGGCAGCGGCCAGCCCGGCGGACATCGTGCGCGCCTGGGGCAAGCTGGGCTATCCACGAAGGGCCAAGCGCCTGCACGAGTGCGCCACGGTGATCGCACGCGATTACGCCGACCAGGTTCCCGACGACGTCGAGGTCCTGCTGACGTTGCCCGGAATCGGCAGCTACACCGCCCGCGCCGTGGCGTGCTTCGCCTACCAGCAGTCGGTGCCGGTGGTCGACACCAATGTGCGCCGGGTGGTAGCCCGCGTCGTGCACGGCCGTGCCGACGCCGCCGCGGCTTCTACCACCCGCGACCTCGCGGACACGGCCGCGTTGCTACCGAATGATTCATCAGCGCACCGGTTTTCAGCAGCGCTGATGGAACTGGGTGCCACCGTGTGCACCGCGCGGACACCGAAGTGTGGGTTGTGCCCGCTCAGCGTCTGCCAGTGGCGACGAGCCGGCTTTCCGCCGTCAGAGGGTCCGGCGCGCCGACCACAGACCTACGCCGGCACCGACCGACAGGTCCGCGGGCGACTGCTGGATATTCTGCGTGCCAGCCAATCCCCGGTCACTCGTGCGCAACTGGACGTCGCGTGGCCGGCCGACACCGTCCAGCGCGACCGGGCGCTGAACTCGCTGCTGACCGACGGCTTGGTGACGAAGACCCGTGACGGGCGATACGCCCTGATCGGCGAAGAGGGTTAGGGCGCGGCCAGAAACGGCTCGATTGCCTGTCGATAAAGCAGCGGCGCCTCGTCGTGAACCAAGTGCCCGGCATCTGCTACATGTAAATATGTCGTCCGATAACCAGTTTCGTTCATCTTCTGCATCTGACCTGTGGGTGTGACCGAGTTGCCCGCTTCGACGAGCAGCACCGGTGAGCGCACCGCGCGCCATTGCGCCCAGTAGTCGCGGGTGCCCCATTCCGCTGCGATCTCGATCCATCGCGAAGTGTGACCGTGCAACCGCCAACCGGTCGCGGTCCGGTCAAAGGCCTCCAGGAAATACTGGCCGGCCAGTTCCCCGAATTCCGCGAATACGTCTTCAGCAGAGTCGAATTCGACCGGTAGTTTGTGCAGCCACGGCTCCCACGGGCCGGTGGTCCGGCCGCGGAAGTCCGGTGCCATGTCCTCGACGACCAGCGCCGAGACGAGTTCGGGCCGCTCGGCGGCCAAGCACCAGGAGTGCAGCGCGCCCATCGAATGCCCGACCAAACGGGCGGGGGTGTCCAGCGAAGTCACCGCATCGCCGAGATCGGCGACGAAACGTTCGGTGCTGATCGGGTAGGGATCGGCAACGTCACGGCCGCGGTGCCAGGGTGCGTCGTAGGTATAGACAGCGCCCAGCTGTGTCAGCCACGGCAGCTGCCGCGACCAGGTACTGCCGCGACCCATCAGTCCGTGCACCAGGACCACCGGGTCACCGTGCCCGCCACGATGGGTCAGCAGATCAGCGGCCATCCGCCTATCTTGCCCGGCTCTCCTCCAGGCACTCGCGGCCCGCATCGTCGTCGCGCGGCGGCACGGTAGCCTAACGACATGCCAGTGGTGAAGATCAATGCAATCGAGGTGCCCGCGGACGCAGGCCCCGAACTGGAGAAGCGGTTCGCCCATCGCGCGCACGCGGTCGACAACTCGCCGGGCTTCCTCGGCTTTCAACTGCTTCGTCCCGTCAAGGGCGAAGACCGGTACTTCGTGGTGACACAGTGGGAATCCGAAGAGGCGTTCCAAGCGTGGGCAACCGGGCCCGCCATCGAGGCCCACGCCGGCGTGCGGAGCAACCCGGTGGCAACCGGCGCATCGCTGCTGGAATTCGAGGTTGTGTTAGACGTTGCCGGATCTGCCGACAAGGCGTAGTCGGAGCCGGGGTCGGCACCGTGTCGCGGCGTTGGTAGCCGCAGCTGCACTGGTCACCGCCCTGGTCCCCGGTTGTACGCCACCGCCGACGCCGTCCGCGAACGCAGCGGGCGCCGGTCTGCGGATCGACACCAGAACTCCGCCCGGTCTGCGAGCTCAGCAGACCCTGGACATGCTGAATTCGGACTGGCCTATCGGTCCCGTCGGAGTTGCCACCCTGGCGGTCGGCAATATGGTCAAGCCGGTAGAAACCGTGATGGAAAGACTGTGGTGGGACCGTCCGTTCACCTTGACTGGAATCGACCGCAAAGCCGGCGCCGTCACCCTGCAGCTGACCACGTCCTACGGTGCGCGGCAAGACATCCGGATACACACCGCCGACGACACATTGGTGGACGGGTTCGACGTCACCACGCAGACCCCGAAAATCTCCTCGTGGTCCGACGTCGACGCCGTATTGGGCAAGACCGACGCCCGCTACTCATGGCAGGTCGCCAAGGTCAACGACGGCCAATGCGATCGGGTGGCCGGAACGAACACCGCAATGCCACTCCCGTTAGCGTCGATCTTCAAGTTGTATGTGCTGTACGCCGTCGCAGATGCCGTCAAGGCCGGAACGGCGTCCTGGGACGACCAACTCACCGTCACCGATAAGGGCAAGGCCGTCGGTTCGGGGATGGAATTGCCGGTGGGAGCGCAGATTTCGGTGCGCACCGCCGCCGAGAAGATGATCGCCACCAGCGACAACATGGCCACCGACATGCTGATCGGAAAGCTCGGCCCCCAAGCCGTGGAGAGCGCGCTGGCTAACGCGGGCCATCACGATCCGGCGGCCATGACACCGTTTCCGACGATGTACGAGTTGTTCACCGTCGCCTGGGGAAAGCCGGATCTCCGCGAGCAGTGGAAGCGGGCCACACCGCAGGGCCGCGCCCAGATGCTGCAGCAGGCCAATTCCCTTACTTATGAACCAGATCCGATGCGCGCCCACGTGCCGGCCTCGGGATATGGCGCGGAATGGTATGGCAGCGCTGAGGATATCTGCCGAGTGCACGCGGCACTGCAGACCGGCGCGGTAGGTATAGCCGCGCCAGTCAAACAGATCTTGGCGGCCAGTCCGAATGTCGACCTGGATCGACGAGAATGGCCCTACATCGGTGCGAAGGCCGGCGGCCTGCCCGGCGACCTGACGTTCAGCTGGTACGCGATGGACCGGACCGGACAGGCGTGGGTGGTGAGTTTCCAACTCAATTGGCCTCGCGACCACGGGCCGAGCGTCGGCGGTTGGATGTTGCAGGTCGCCAAGCAGGTGTTCGCGTTGATCGCGCCCAAATAAGCGTCACAACCTCAACGTCCACCGGCCCTCACCGCCACCGTTCGCGACGGCTCCAGCGACGCCGGCCAGTTATGACACGGACTTCGGCAAGAAGCGTGTCATAACTGGCCACTCGCGGCGGCTATTTCGTGGGCGGCGGGCCGCCTGCTGCGTGGGCGCCGGTGCTCGCCAGATCCGCCTCGGGCTCGGTCGGCTTGCGGACCCCTTTGAAGGTGAACACCGCGTCCTCTCCGGTACCTTCGCCGTCCCAGTTGTCCACGTCCACCGAGACAATCTGGCCCGGGCCGATCTCGTCGAACAAGATCTTCTCGGACAGTTGGTCCTCAATCTCCCGCTGGATGGTGCGCCGCAGCGGGCGAGCGCCGAGCACCGGGTCGAACCCGCGCTTGGCCAGCAACGCCTTGGCCTTGTCGGTCAACTCCATGGCCATGTCCTTGGCCTTGAGCTGCTTGCCCACTCGGCCGATCATCAAATCGACCATCTCGATGATCTCTTCGCGGGTCAGCTGGTGGAAGACGATGATGTCGTCGATGCGGTTGAGGAATTCCGGGCGGAAGTGCTTCTTCAGCTCGTCGTTGACCTTCTGCTTCATCCGCTCGTAGTTGTTGTCACCGCCACCTTGGGTGAAGCCCAGCCCGACCGCCTTGCTGATGTCGGACGTACCCAGGTTCGACGTGAAGATCAGCACGGTGTTCTTGAAGTCCACCGTGCGGCCCTGCCCGTCGGTCAGCCGGCCATCTTCGAGCACCTGCAACAGGCTGTTGTAGATCTCTTGATGCGCTTTCTCGATCTCGTCGAACAGCACCACCGAGAAAGGCTTGCGCCGCACTTTCTCGGTGAGCTGACCGCCCTCCTCGTAACCGACGTATCCCGGCGGGGCACCGAACAACCGCGACGCGGTGAACCGGTCGTGGAACTCGCCCATGTCGATCTGGATGAGCGCGTCGTCGTCACCGAACAGGAAGTTGGCCAGCGCCTTGGACAGCTCGGTCTTTCCGACACCGGACGGGCCGGCGAAGATGAACGAACCGGACGGGCGCTTGGGGTCCTTCAACCCGGCGCGGGTACGACGGATGGCCTTCGAGACCGCCTTGACGGCGTCCTCCTGACCGATGATCCGCTTGTGCAACTCGTCTTCCATGCGAAGCAGCCGGGTGGTCTCGGCCTCGGTGAGCTTGAACACCGGGATTCCGGTCCAATTGCCCAGCACCTCGGCGATCTCGTTGTCGTCGACCTCGGAGACCACATCGAGATCACCTGAGCGCCACTGCTTTTCCCGCTCAGCCCGCTGGCCCACCAGTTGCTTTTCGCGGTCACGCAGGCTGGCCGCCTTCTCGAAGTCCTGCGCGTCGATCGCGGACTCCTTCTCGCGGCGGGCATCGGCGATCTTCTCGTCGAATTCACGCAGGTCGGGCGGCGCGGTCATCCGCCGGATCCGCATCCGGGCACCGGCCTCGTCGATCAGGTCGATCGCCTTGTCCGGCAGGAACCGGTCGTTGATGTAGCGGTCGGCCAGGGTGGCCGCGGCCACGATCGCGGAATCGGTGATGGACACCCGGTGGTGTGCCTCGTAGCGGTCGCGCAGACCCTTGAGGATCTCGATGGTGTGCTCCACCGTGGGCTCGCCCACCTGAACCGGCTGGAACCGGCGTTCCAGAGCTGCGTCCTTCTCGATGTACTTGCGATACTCGTCGAGGGTGGTGGCGCCGATCGTCTGCAACTCGCCACGGGCCAGCTTGGGCTTCAGGATCGACGCCGCGTCGATCGCGCCCTCGGCGGCTCCCGCGCCAACCAGCGTGTGCAGCTCGTCGATGAACAGGATGATGTCGCCGCGGGTGTTGATCTCCTTGAGCACCTTCTTGAGGCGCTCCTCGAAGTCACCGCGGTACCGGCTGCCGGCCACCAGCGAACCCAGGTCCAAGGTGTAGAGCTGCTTGTCCTTCAGCGTCTCGGGAACCTCACCGTGCACGATGGCCTGCGCGAGGCCCTCGACCACAGCGGTCTTGCCGACGCCGGGCTCACCGATCAACACCGGGTTGTTCTTGGTGCGCCGGGATAGCACCTGCATGACCCGCTCGATTTCCTTCTCGCGGCCGATCACCGGGTCGAGCTTGCCCTCCATCGCCGCCGCGGTCAGGTTGCGGCCGAACTGGTCGAGAACCAATGACGTGGAGGGAGAGCCGGACTCTCCGCCGCGGCCACCAGTACCGGCTTCCGCGGTCTCCTTGCCTTGGTAGCCGCTGAGCAACTGGATCACCTGCTGGCGAACCCGAGTCAGCTCGGCGCCCAGCTTGACTAGCACCTGGGCGGCAACGCCTTCGCCCTCACGGATCAGACCGAGCAGAATGTGCTCGGTGCCGATGTAGTTGTGGCCGAGCTGCAGTGCCTCTCGCAGGCTGAGCTCCAGGACCTTCTTGGCGCGCGGGGTGAACGGGATGTGCCCGGACGGGGCCTGCTGGCCCTGACCGATGATCTCCTCAACCTGGCTGCGGACGCCCTCGAGCGAGATGCCCAACGACTCCAGCGACTTGGCGGCGACCCCTTCGCCTTCGTGGATAAGACCCAGCAGAATGTGCTCGGTGCCGATGTAGTTGTGGTTGAGCATCCGGGCCTCTTCTTGCGCCAGGACGACCACCCTGCGGGCCCGGTCGGTAAATCGTTCGAACATTGGCGGTACCTGCTCTCCCTCACCATCGGTACTTCGTCATTCTCGGCACAGGGGCCGACACCGCGTACCTGTCGTCCACTGTAATGGGCGGGCGGCCGGGCTTCCCACCTTGCAGCACTCAACCCCACACCGGAGATACCCGGCTACAAAGCCAATGCAACAGAGCAACCCGGGAAAACGACGAATCGATTCCCGCATTCAGTGGGCGATTAGTTCGCCACCAGCGAAAGGCGGATCTGCCCGCCGAAGCGTCCCGGCCTCAGCCGGTCGGTCAGGTTGCCGCGTGGAAGGCGTCGATGACGTCGGCTGGGATGCGGCCACGGGTCGATACGTTGTGTCCGTTACGACGCGCCCAATCCCTGATTGCCGCGCTCTGCTCGCGATCGATGGCCCCGCGGCCCCGACCGGAACTGGCACGTCCACGACGACGGCCGCCGACCCGACGGCCGGCTTCGACCCAGTGCTTCAGGTCGCTGCGAAGTTTCGTGGCATTCTTGGCCGAAAGGTCAATCTCATAGGTCACCCCGTCGAGACCGAATTCGACGGTTTCATCGGCGGACCCTTCGCCATCGAAATCGTCAACTAGGGTGACGGTCACTTTCTTCGCCATTGGCTGAGCCTCACGCTTTCTTCTTAGATACTTGCCATACAAGTCGGTTGGACCGCCCCGGCATCAATCTGCCATATACAGCCGGCTTATTCAATACAGCGCCACGGGAAGGCTCAGTTGGTATGCGGACGCACAATAGGAAATAGTACGGTCTCTCGAATTGACAAGCCAGTCAGAGCCATCAGCAGGCGATCGATGCCCATTCCGGTTCCGGTACACGGCGGCATAGCGTGTTCCAAGGCGACCAGGAAATCCTCGTCGAGCACCATTGCCTCGTCATCACCGGCCGCCGCGGCAAGCGCTTGCTCAGCGAACCTTTCCCGCTGCACCACCGGATCGATCAATTCCGAGTATCCGGTTGCCAGTTCGAACCCGCGAATATACAGGTCCCACTTTTCGGTGACGCCGGCGATGCTGCGGTGCTGACGCGTCAAAGGCGTCGTCTCGACCGGAAAATCTTTGACGAATGTGGGCGCCGTCAAGCTGGCGCCTACGGTGTGTTCCCACAGCTCCTCGACCAGCTTGCCGTGCCCATATCCCCGGTCGACGGGTATCTCGACACCGAGCGGCCCAGCGATAGCAAGCAAGCGATCAACAGTGGTGTTCGGTGTGATCTCTTCGCCAAGTGACGCTGATAGTGACGGATACATTTCTATAGACGGCCATTTTCCGTCGATGTCATAGACACTCCCGTCGGGCAGCGACAGTTGTCGAGTACCGATCGCCTCATCAGCCACCTGTTGAATGAGCTCGCGGGTGACAACGGCGGAATCGTCATACGTTCCGTAGGCTTGGTAGGTCTCCAGCATGGAGAATTCCGGCGAATGGGTGGAATCCGCTCCTTCGTTTCGGAACACCCGATTAAGTTCGAAGACCTTGTCGAACCCGCCGACGACACAGCGCTTCAGGAACAGTTCGGGTGCGATCCGAAGGTAGAGATCGATGTCGAGAGCATTCGAGTGCGTGACGAAGGGCCGCGCCGCCGCGCCGCCCGCCAAAGTCTGCAACATCGGCGTTTCCACTTCCAGAAAGCCGCGTTGCTCCAAAGCGGTCCGCAATGCGCGAATGACGGCGATCCGCTGGCGGGCAACCGCGCGTGCCTGGGGACGAACGATCAGGTCGACGTAGCGTTGCCGCACCCGCGACTCTTCATTCATCTCTTTGTGAGCCACCGGCAGTGGCCGCAGCGCCTTGGACGCCATCTGCCAGCGGTCGCCGAGCACCGACAGTTCGCCGCGTCGTGAGCTGATCACCTCGCCGTGCACGAAGACGATGTCACCGATATCAACGTCGGCTTTCCACTCGTCAAGTGCCTCCTGGCCGACGCCGGCGAGGCTGAGCATGACCTGTAGCTGGGTGCCGTCGCCATCTTGGAGTGTGGCAAAACACAGCTTGCCGGAGTTACGGGCGAACACCACCCGCCCGGCAACACCGACGACGTCGCCGGTGTTCGAGTCGGCCGGCAGATCGGGATAGCCGGCGCGGATCTGCGCCAGCGTGTGGGTGCGCCCGACGTTAACGGGGTAAGGATCGCGGCCCTCGGCCGCCAGGCGAGCACGTTTATCGCGGCGGATCCGGAACTGCTCGGGTATATCTGCGTCGCCGGAGTCCACGACCAGCCAGCTTAAAGGACCCCGTGCGGAGACACCTCGCGGCAGTCAGCGTGCCGTCTTGAGCCGTCCGCGCTGGCTGTCGCGATTGCGCTCGAACACCAGCCGCAGCCCGTGCAGGGTCAGGTGCTGGTCGTAGTGATCTACCGAATGAAGCTCGGCCAGCAGCAGCGGCGCGGTGTGACCAGTTGCCACAACAGTGACCTGATTGTCTGAGCCGGAGAAGCCGTCGACGTCGCCGCGGATACGCCCGACCAGGCCGTCGACCAGGCCGGCGAAGCCGAAAACCGCACCCGCCTGCATGCATTCGACGGTATTTTTGCCAACCACCGATCGTGGGCGCGCCAGCTCGACCCGTCGTAGAGCGGCCGAGCGCTCTGCGGCGGCGTCGGAAGACACCTGCACGCCCGGCGCAATCGCGCCACCGAGAAATTCACCTTTGGCAGACACCACGTCTACGCAAATCGACGAGCCGAAGTCGATCACGATGGCAGCGGTCCCATACTTCTGGAAAGCCGCTAAACAGTTGACAATTCGATCGGCCCCCACTTCTTTGGGGTTGTCCACCAGCAGCGGAATGCCGGTGCGGACACCTGGCTCGATCAGCACGTGCGGCACCGTCGGCCAATACTGCTCGAGCATCACTCGCACTTCGTGCAGCACCGACGGAACAGTGGACAGCGCGGCCGCACCGGTGAGCCGATCGGAATCGTCACCGATCAGGCCGTCGATGGTCAACGCGAGTTCGTCGGCGGTGACTTCGGATTCGGTGCGAATGCGCCATTGGTGCGTCACCCTCGCGTGCTCCTTGGAGCCGGAGAGCAGCCCGACGACGGTGTGCGTGTTGCGGACGTCGATCGCCAGCAGCACGATTAGCAGCCCTTCATCGCGGCGAGACCAGCTCGCCCGCGTCGGCGGGCACGTACGCCGGGTCGTGACCCTGATCGATCGCGCGGTTGTCGGCGTCGACGAAGACGATCTTCGGCTGGTAGCCTCGCGCCTCGGCATCGTCCATGGTTGCGTAGGCGATCAGGATCACCAGGTCACCTGGATGCACGAGATGTGCTGC